>JAABUH010003399.1_pt1 | contig 13715 bp, 18 predicted proteins | sample 5559121 | NCBI WGS metagenome assembly JAABUH01 (sample SAMN10711871, study PRJNA513364) | rock metagenome | isolation source: Antarctica rocks | place: Antarctica: Victoria Land, Battleship Promontory nord | collected 2015-12-28 | reverse complement strand
GCTCTCGCTGCGCAGGGCTGACCGCCACCGCCACATCACACGCGCAGGACACGCAGCGGCGCATGCAAGGGACGCTGTCGCCGGGCGCGGGCGACGAGCGCGGCGCGCTCTCGCCGTCCGGGGGGTCGCGGGAGGCCGTCGAGGCTGCGGCGGAGGGCGATGCGTCCGGCCGCAGCCCGCTCAGCGGCCGGTGCGGGCCGACGGGGCGCTATGGCTGACGGGGCTGCTGTCATCATAGTCAGCGACGCCATGTTCGCTCTTGCCCACTGGCCGCTGGTCCTATCCCAGGGCCTGCAGCAGGAGGGCGCTGCTGGCAGGCTCGCCCGACGCATTGGATGCGCTATGCTACTGCATCTCATGCTGCGCGAGTTGGCCTAGCAGCTGCTTCCTGGACAGGTCGTGCCAGCCCGCATGGAGGATGCTTGATGTACAGATTCCTGGGCATTGGCGCACACCATGGCAGGGGCGCTGGGGTCTGCATCGCGTGCGTGACACTCCCCACCAACAATAAGTGTGTCGTGCTGTTTCTAAGTTTATATCTTCTGCCATGCAGGTCGCGCCGGCGGCGCCGTATTGCAACGCGCAAGTCCGGCGCCACTGACGACGGGGTGCGCACGCTGCGCCATCCGGCAGACTGCTTGTGGGTGTTGGCAGCAAGAGGGTGCTCTCTGCAGGTCGCCCTGTGTCACAAGCAACAGCTGCATGGCCATACGCGGCTCCATGTAATGTCGTGTGTGCGGTCGCTGCGGTGCTCTCTAGTCAGAATGTGCCACAGAGAGCGCTCTGTCATGCATGCGCGTAAGTGAGTACCCTCGATAGGGCCTCGGTGCAGACAGCCGCTGGACAGGGCGGTGGCGTGAACTGGCAGACACAAGCCACTGATCAGGGCTCCAGCGCGCCTGGGCATTCACAGCATGTCAGGCGCCTGCCGCCTGTCCCGGGCTGGCGCAGGCACCCAGGGGCGCCGCGCGGCGCAGGCGTCTGTGGGGGAGGGCGCGGCGGAGGGCGCCACGCCCACGTCGCCGTCATTCACCAGCGCAGAGGGCTCTGCCGCCGAGGAGGAGGAGGAGGGCGGTGCGCGCCCTATTCCTATCCTAGCCCCAACCGTTGCTGCGTGCCGTGCTGGGGCCTGTCTGCAATAAGGCGGGGACCGTATGCGGTCTGGGGTGACGCACCCAGACCGTATGCCTGCAATTCGGTGTGTGGCAGGGTCTGTGATGCCAGTCCTTCACAGTCTCTTCGCAGAGCTGATGCACCCGGCTCCGCTTATGGAGTATGGGTCAGAATAGGGCTGCATCCGAGGGCGGCAGCTGACAGCGCTGGCGGACGCGCCTGACGGCCGCGCGCGCGCGCAGACGAGCTGGACGAGGAGATCTTCGAGAACGAGCGCTACGTGCCCTTCCGCGGCTGGGGCCACTCCTGGCCCGGCCACTTCCTGCCGACCGACCGCGTGGGCCACTGGAGCCTGCGCGGCGCGGTGGACGGCCCCGACGGCGCCGACTTCAACACCGTGGCGCCGCAGCTCAAGGAGGCGCGCCCGCGCGCCCGCGATTGCGCCGCCGCGGCAGGCTGTCCGGCGCCGCTGCTCACAGTGTGCATGGCCGCTCAGGGGCGCCCACCTCTGGTAACAACGTCCCTGAGCGCTGCAGCATGGCAGGCCACACATCTCATCCGTGTTGTGACGCTCCGTCAAAATCTGCAGGTGCAAGCAGCACAGCAGGGCGCGCATGGGGCTTGGTTGCCGAGGAAAATTGTTCTCTAATGTTCTTTTTTGTCCGCTGGTTGATGGACACTGCATTGTCCAAGGGGACCTATCTGAGCAATTTCAGGCTGTCATGAACACCCTTGACTCCGCTCTTCACACCTCCCGCTCAGGGCGCTGCGTGCACGCGCAGGGGTGGGAGTGGGCGGACGAGGACTGGAAGATCGACATGGCGGGCCTGGAGGAGGGCGCCGTCGACGAGGAGGGCTGGTCCTACGCGGTCGACTTCAACTGGTTCAAGATCCCGCCGCCGCCGGGCGCCGGCAAGTTCCGCCGGGTGCGCGGCCCGGGCCGCCTGGGGTCTGGGCGTGACCCTCCAGGGCGCTGCCGGCGCTCCTGCGCGCGCTGCACTCCGGTTGACAGCCCTTACCACCTGAGTGTGCCTTCCCTCCGTGCCCTGCCCGTTAGGTACGGTCTGATGTGCGGAGCAGCGTGCCTGTAGCTCACAAGCACTGGCGGGCTTGCAGATAGATCGCATGAGCGCATTCTGGAGCCCATGTGCCCGCTCCTTGTGCAAACAGCATGCGAATGATGCGTGCACTAGTCGCATGGGTCGTTGCCGACCGCGCGGCGCCGCGGCCGCGCGCAGGTGCGCGACTATGTGCGCCGCCGCCGCTGGGTGCGCCACCGCGTGCGCACTGGGAGCGCGGCGGCCGCCGGCGCGGTCGGGCCGACGCCGCTGCTGCCGCTGGCGCACATGCTGGGCGACGCCGCGGCCGCCGTGGGTGACGTTGCAACAGACAGCGCGCGCCGCCTGCGCGAGGCCGCCGCCGCCGCCGCCGAGGGCGCTCAGGTTGGCGGGCCACGTCTTTAAATACCACACTGCGTGCCTGCATCGCTGGCGCCGGCGCTGCATGTGCAAAGCAAAACAAAGCCAAAGGCCCCAGCTAGGCGGCTGGGACAGCGCAAGGCAGTGATGCCAGATTGAACACTCTTTGTGAGTAGCCCGCCCCAGTGGTGCCTGTCTGTCACCGGGCATGGACCACGCGCGCAGGGCCTGCTGCCCGACGTGCCGCTGATCGACAAGCTGCTGCCGGGGAAGTCGCCGCTGGGCGGCGGCGCCGCGCCCTCCGCCGCGGCCGACCCCGGCTCTGTCGCCGCGCACGGCGTCCTGGCCGCGCCGGAGGCCTCGACTGTGGCAGGCGCCGTCGACGCCGCGCCGCACCACGTGGCGCCCGGTTCGGCCGCGCTGGCGGGCGAGGCGGGCTCGCCGCCGGCGCCGCCGGCCGGCCCGCCGCCTGTCGCGAGCGCGGCCAGCGCTAACGTACAGGCCGAGCAGGGCGGCGTCGCGTACGGGCTGAATGCGGGCCCGGCCGCGGCGGCCGCGGCCGCGCGCACCACGCGCGCGGCCGAGGCGGAGATCGCCGCGGCCGAAGCGCAGGGCGCGCCGTACGTGTACGCCGGCGCGCCGCCAGCCGCCATGGCCGGCGCCATCGACCCGACACTGAATGGCGGCGGCCCCGCGCTGGGGCACGGCTCGAATGCCCATGCATTCTCGCCGCTGGGCACCGGCGCGCCCGGCCTGGGCAATCCGGCCCTGTCGCCAGGCGAGCAGCCGGCGCCGGCGCCGCCGCCGTCGCAGTTTGCGGCGCCGGAGGCCGGCGCGGGCGGCGCGCACGCGCCGCTGGCGCCGCCCGCCGAGCCGCTACGCGAGGACGCGGCGCCGGCGGGCGCGGCGCTGGCGTCGCCCAAGGCGTCCGACGGCGGCGGCTCGCGCCTGGCGGCGCGCCTGAGCCAGCTGAGCGCGCGCGGCGAGGGCCTGCTGCAGAGCATGAAGCAGGGCCTGGGCGGCGGCGGCAGCGGCGCGCCCGGCAGCTCCACGCCGGAGCGCTCGGCGGGCAGCGGCGCGCGGCTGGGCGCGGGCGGCCGGTCGGGCGACGGCGGCGGCGACGAGCGCCGCCTGGGCCGCCTGGGCGGCAAGCTGGACGCGCACTTCAAGGCCGCCAGCTCCGCCATGGCCAACAAGCTGTCCGACCTGAAGGCGGGCCGCCGCCGCACGGACGGTGCGCCGCCGGCGGGCTGGCCCGGCGCCTGCGGCCCGCCGTGGACCCTACTCGCTGTTCACCGCTGACTGCTGCCGCGCGCTGTTGCGTGGGGAGGGTGTCTGTGCAGCAGGCGGTGCTGCAGTGCTGCTGCAAGTGAGGTTGAGTCTGCTGCTGCAGTGCTGGCGGCACAGACATTAGACACAGCATGCATTGAGACTGACAAGGAGTCAGTGCAACCAAGGCTGAGATCGACCCCCTGGTCCTGCCCGACAGGCGATCAAGCAGGCACGCCCGTGAGCTCGCCGCCCAGCGGTACGCTGTCGTCGCGCGAGGCCGCGGCAGCCCCGAACAGCACCGGCGCGGCGCCGCCGAGCTAGACGGGCTGCTCATGCTGCGTGCTGTACGGTGCGATGCACCAGGGCCGGTTGGGGCACAAGCAGATGCAGCAAGGTGCCCCGTAGCTGTCTCGTGTGGGGACACTACAAGCATGCCACGACATGCAAGATGCACCATGGAAAGCTGTGCAATGCACAGAGTGCATTGTCGGAGTGACTGGTTTTGAGGCTAGTGCACGTTTGCGCGTGGACAAAGTTGGTCTGACAAACAGGACTGGATTTCTGGGCACGTGTTTTAAGAATACGTTCTCACATGTTGCGCATGAACAAGCTGTCACCCCATTCTTGATCAACTTTTGTAGGGTTCAATGCCACAGGTGTTGCCTGTGGTAGCGCCCGGTAATATGAAGGCCTTGCTCTACTCCTTGCTTGTCCTCCTCCCACTCGTCCCTCTCTTCTTTGCCTGCATGTGAAAGGTGAAGGTCGTTGCAACAGTGTGTTCCCTTGACGTCATTTTACGACTGCGTTGAACAGAAAAGCAGTGGGTTGCCATAAGGTGCATGTGGTTGACTGTACAGGAAGGTAGCTTTGCTTGGCTTCCAGCTTGTCCAGCATGAGTGCGAGACCTTCATAACTTCACATTTTTACAGGGTGGCATCAGCCTTGTAGCGCTGTCATTCACACTTGTCGCCCTCCTTGCAGCAAAATTGCTCACCAAAGCAAAGCTCAGTGGACTAGCAATCCTGGGTTTGTCAGTTTTGTAACTAGTATAAACTGGACCGGCTGGCCGCTGTGGGAGCAGAGCGCAGCGCAGGCAGTCCCGCCAGTTCCGTCCACGCGCCTCCCGAACAAAAAGTGCCCGCTCAGTTTCTGCACACAAAACACACAGCGTTCCGCGCTTCCCCGCGTTGCGGCTCATCCTGCTTGGTCACCAGCGCCCACAGCTTCCTGCATACTTCTCTTCAAAAGGTCTGCTCTTGCGCAGCTGTGACCGGCCAGCCCCGGCTGGCCGGCACCAAGCTCCGGCCAAAAATAAAGCAGGCCAAGGCCAACCCAGGCCATGGCTGTGCTGCCAGCCCGGCAGTGATGATACACACATTGTCAAACCGCTGAGCAGCTCGGAGCATTTGCGGCACCCGCTCAGCTCGCAATGAAAGCCCTGTGCTATTGACAGATATGGGAGCCTCACTGCGCGTAAGCACGCAGGCAGGCAGGCAGGACTTTGCTCTAGAGTGACGCCCAGCGTACGCAGCCATGCGCTGCAGGGGTGCAGGCGCGCTGGGCACACGCTGCACACCCGCCAGCGGCCCGCAGCCGTATGCACACATATGTGCCAGTTCTATGCCAGATATGCAAGCACCCTGCACGCATTGCGCGGTGTACCAGCTGCCAGCCGCATTGCAAGAGAGCGAAGCGGCGCCCCCACGCCGGCCCCTTGGCCCAGCGCGGGGCGCTCGCCTGCCCACGTTTGCTCGCCGGCCTTGCTGCGGCCCACTACGGCGCACGCTCGTTCCACTGGGGCAGGCGCTCACGCAAGCACGCGCCTCCATGAGGCCGCGCGCTCACGCAAGCACGCGCCTCCAGAACCAGTGCGTGCAGAACGCAAAGTGCACCTCCTCCAGCGGGATGCCGTTCGTCTCCGGGAAGAAGCTGCGCGCCCGCGCGGCACGCCCTCAGGTACGCCGCTCAAAAGGCGCGGGGCCGCGGCAGCGGCCTTGCGAGGGCGCAAGCACATGCACAAAGGAAAACACTACTGAAAAAAGGTGCACGCGCGGTTGCACAAGGCGAGGGGGTTAACAGCTGACCACCGAAAGCGGGGCGCGCACAAGTACACCGTCAGCGCCATGATGACCAGCCAGGCGGCGAAGAAGAGGAAGACCTGCGGCCCGCCGAGACCATGTCAGCCCCCGGATGCGCTCGTGGCGCACGTCACATGCTTACGGCGCGGGCACAACAGCAAGGCAGCACATCAGCACAGCTGGGCGCAATTATGTGTCGCATGCGAGCAGGGCGCCGGGCGCACCCCGTAGTGCATAGCGCAGAGCATCGCCACGAAGCACTGCCCGATGATGAAGGTGAAGAGCATGTTAACCCTGCGCGCATTGGCCCTGCTCTCCGCGCAGCCCTCCACCAGGCGCGGGAGGGCAGACTCCCGCACCCATGCAAGCACAGGACAGGCGGCAAACACAGAAAGCAGAGAGGTGGACAGCATGTCTGTGACAAAGCCGTTGGCAGATCCGCCACCTCCAGCCCCCAGCCCGCAGCTGGCTGAAAAAGCGCAGGCACACTGTCAGCGTCTGCGCAATGCCGGCACATGCGCAGGCGCGCCGGGCGCCAGAGGGGCCGCACCCGGTGTTGAGCGCGGCGCCGGCCGCACGCGTCTCCAGCGGCTGGATCTCCACCGGGTACAGCCACCCGACCGGCCCTGCCGCCCGGGGTTGCCGTGAGCCGCCGGCGGCCGCAGCCAGGCGCAGCCCCTCCATGCGGCCCCGCCCGACAGCCTATCACACAGCATCGCAACCACCCAAACAAGATCCAGAGAGGACGCTGCAGGCCTTGGTAGCTCGCGCGCGACGCGCGATGCGCACCATCTCACCTTGACAGCCGCAGACGCAGGGCATGCACCCGACATGCACTAGGCATGACCCACGGGACTTTACACACGCGACTCTGGGCAGCTCCGCAGCCCGCATGGCGGAGGGGTGCCGGCCGCGCGCGCCGCGCGCACCCCAGGACCAGGCGTGGCCGGACACGAACAGGCAGACGAAGACGACGACCACGATGGACACGTCGACCGGCATGTGCGCGGAGTAGAAGCGGCCCAGCAGGCCGGCGATGACGACCTGCGTGATCAGCATGTGCACCGCGCCGCCGATGAGCACCTTGCGCCGGCCCCAGCGGTCCACCGCGTAGATGACCAGGAAGGTCGCACACACGTTCACTGCGCGCGCGCGGCGCGCGGTCGGGCTCGCGCGCCCGGGCGCGCCGGCCGGCTGCATGGCGCAGGCCTCAAGCCCGGCAGACGCCAGTGTCTCAAGCTCCAGAGAAGACGAAGGGGCAGCGGCCACGTCACAAGGACCGCGGCGCACCGATGTTGACGATGACGGTGTTGAGCAGCGCCGCGTTGCTGCCCCCGAGCGAGCTGCGCGGTCCCAGACACAGCTTGCACCTTGCACACTGCTCACAAAACACACAGCAACAGCAGCAGGATGCGCATGGGGTCCCTTTGTTTGCACACTCACGAGGCAGAGAGACGCGTGCTCTATGTCATCACATGGGCACGGGCTTCTGCATGCACTTATGCCGCATGCCAAATGCGAACCAAAAGCTCTTCACGCTTTGTGCAACCACCAGGAGGGCGCACCTGAAGAGGATCGGCGCAAAGAAGATCACAGCGTTGATGCCTGCGCAGCGCCGGGCAGCGCCCGTGAGCGAGGCCACGTGCACCGCGCTCTGAAGAGCGGCGCTGCTGCGCTCGCTCGTCGCAAGCCGCTATGCAGTACCCATGGTGCGATGCCTGCGTCCGCGCCCCACAAGGCACAGGCCCGCAGGCAACACTCGCCGGGTGGAACCCACAAGTGAAATAGGGCAGGGTTGAGGGGTACTTAAAAAGCAAGCCAGAGCTCCCGCGCGCGCGCCGTCAAATTGCTGGTAGAGCATGAAGATGGAGGAGATGAGGAACTGTGGCCGGTAGCGCTTGGCGGTCATGAACGTCAGGATCGGGCGGTGCTGCGCCCGCGACACGTTGGCCGCCTGCGCGCCAGGATCACACTCACCTACAGCATGAGAGCAGCCCACCAGCACGAGTCAGCCTGGCGGCGCTGCTGCTAGCAGACAGGCTCGCTGCGCGCGCGCATGCGCCCCTGACAGACTCACTGTTGGGTCGTCCGCCCCTGACAAACTGATCAGTTGGTCGTCAGGCCTGCAGGCAGAGGCCGAGCCGCACCTCCACGATGTCCTGGTACTCCGGCTCCGCCTCGGCGTCCGTGTTCAGCCCGCGCACGCGCCGCAGCACCTGCATCAATGACGCGCGCCAGCCTTAACGCCTGGTGAGCCAGCTCACCACGGGCCGCACCACAGACGTGTGCATAATCTGCTCAGTGCCCTCCAAATCACCAGACCCCTTTCAAGACACACTGAAATGTGCCCAAGGGTACACGTGCACTGCCCAGGATACTTGTGCATGTTTTATAGACGAGGTGAGCCAGCCAGGGCAGGAACTGCGCCCCCGCCCCGCGCGGCTCTCACAGGCGCGGCCAGCAGGGCGGCGCGGGGCGCACGTTCCGGGCCTTGTCAAAGTGGCCGCGCTCCGCGTAGCTCGCGGGCGTGTCCGGCAGCAGCAGCCCCGCGCAGAGGATCACCAGGCCCGGCGCCGCTGCGCGGCCCCGCGCGCGCTCAGCGCCGGGCGCAGCGCAGGTGCGCGCGCCAGGCAGGGGCTCGGCGCTGCCCTCGCAGGACTGCTGCGGCTTGCTGCAGGAGCAGGGGCAACCAGACGCAGGCCAGTGGTGATGCTGCGCTGCAGGTGCACGTGGCAGCATGCCGCTGTCGTGTGCGACCGGAGAAGCGCGGCCTGCGGCAGGCGCACCGGCGCACGCCCACGAGATGCGCCAGCCAAAGGCAAGCTCCGACACGCCGTAGTTGATCAGGCTGGCGATGAGGATGCTGCGTGCGCCGCGCGCGCGCCGCCGCGTCAGCACACCCATGCACATTTGTGCTTCTCTGCGAGTGCCGCGTGCGCCCGCGCTGCTCGCCCGCTCGAGCGCAAGGCGCCGCCGAGACAGAGCCAGGCAGAGAAGCGTGCGACTGCGTGTCAGCGTGACAGCCTGGCAGCATGGCTAGCCTGTCAGCGTAATGGCTTGGGTCGGTGCGCTTGGGCGGGGTCCCACCCGATCGTGATCATGAGCTGGAAGAGGACGTTCATGGTGCCGCGGCTCTGCGCCGGCGCCATCTCCGCCAGGTACAGCGGCACAACCTGCAAACGGCGACGGCGGCACATCGCGGATCAGCTCGTTGCAGAGCGCAACTGACAGCGTGGCAGCTTCAAAACAGCCCTCTCCAGGCGGGCATGGCAGCTGCAACCACATCAGCGCATCATTGAATCTGAACCGTGCAAACTGCAGGACCCATCATGGCCTCTCAACAAGGCAGCCAGTCCCGCGGCCCTGCCGCCACACGACAGGCAACGTGCGCCACAAGCAATCGGGGCGGGAGCGCCGCTCTCGTGCCTCACAAGGGCATGAGCCATGCGCAGACAAGCACAGCCCAGCCGAGCACAGAGTATAACTCAACAGGCACACAAGGCACACAAGGAACAGCCTGCCGTGGGGGCGCACCGTTGTGCCGCCGCCGACGCCCAGGCCCAGCACCAGGCGGCCGAGGACAACCATCGAGAGATTCACCGCGCCCGCGCTCAGCGCCGCGCCGATCACGAACATGACGCCCGCCAGGATCAGCACGCTCTGCATGGCCGCGCGCTGCGGATCAGGCGCGCCCAGGCGATGCACAGCACGCCTTTTGCGGAGGCCCCAATCCCCGCACCACAAGTCTGCACCCTCTCGTGTGCCGCACACGACACTGCCGCGGCCTCCCGCGACGCGGTTGCAACGCAGGCGGCCCGCCCCCGCCGCGCGGACCTTCGCGACGCCCTTGCTCAGGGCGTTTGCAGGCACGTTGTGTGACGCATAACCTCGCACGCAACCTACCGTCGCATGCCCGGCCGGCCCTCCTGCGGCCATGACAGCGGCACGTGTGGCCGCCCACGCGCGCGCAGGCGTCTGAGAGGACGGGCTGCGCGCAGGCCTGCCGCGCCGGTAAGGCGTGCGGTCGTGTGCAGACGCGCGCGGCCGCGCTGGGCGCGCCGGTGCGCAGCGCGGCGCACCCGGCGGCCAAAGCGGCGCGCGAGGTCGGCGGCCACGAAGCACGCGAAGAACGCCGACAGGTAGAGCGAGGAGATGACGAGCGTGAGCAGGTGGTTGTCGTAGGTGCACCAGGGGTCGCCGCCGCCGCCGCCGGCCGGCGCCGGGCACGTCTTGGCCGCGATCTCGGGGAAGAACTCGCGCTTGAACGAGCACATGGCGATCACGCCGCCCGCCTGGACGCGCGGGCGGGGCGGTCAGCGCGGCCGCCGGCGCGCACGAACCGGACGCCGGCAGACCCGGCGCTCTGGCTGCCCAGGAAGCGCGCGCGGGGGCTCGACACCGGCAGCCACGCTGCCCTGCCTGCCTGGACAGGGCGTGTCGGCCACGGCACCGAGAGAGAGAGAGAGAGAGCGGTGAAGCGGCCTGGACGACAGGTCCGGGCAAGGGACAGTGCGGCATATGTCCTGCCGCCACGGGTGCGACGCAGGCCCCAGGACCCGGCCGCGCACGCGCTGCCAAGCACTAGCGTGCTTGCAGCTGTCTGCTGCCCTGCAGGGTCAGGGGTAGGGTGCTTGGTCAGGCGGCGCAGGTCCCTGCTTTCAAGGCAGGGCCACTGGGCGCCCAGCGCGCCCTCCCTCATGTGCGCGGGCCGCGGACAGGCAGCAGCGCACCACGCCATTGTCGTAGCCTGCGCGCCCGCACACGCAGCCCCATTGAGCGCACTGGGCTCAGCGCGCGCGCGCCAAGGAAGCGAGCAGCGCCTCAACCAGGCGCTCCAGCCGAGGCAGCCCGGACAGCAAGGCACCCCGGCCGTGTCAGCTACAGCCAGCGCGCCTGCACCCGCGAGCGCGGACTGCGCGCGCAAGGGCCGCAAAGGCAGGCGAGCGCAGACAGCACCCCCCAATGGCGGGCAGGGCGCCGGTGCTGCGAGGTGGGCCTGGGCCGGCGGGGCGCGCCGAGCAGCAGGCCGCCGTTGGCCGCCAGGATGATGATCGTCCAGAAGAACCAGGTGCGCTTGCCGGGCGCGTACGTGTGCCGCAGCCGCTCCGCCGCGGCCTCCACGTTCAGCACGCCGCCGGGCGCGGGGCTGGGCGCCGCGCCGCCCGCCTTGACCGGCGGCTTCACGCTGTTGGTCTTCCAGCCGCCGTTGAGCCCGTCCGCGTGGGCGCCGCCGTTCATGCCGTTCGTGTCGCCCACCTGGGCGGCGCACGCCGAGGCGCTGACGGCCGGCGCGTGCACAGCGCGGGGTTGCTTTCGCAGAGTCGCCAGCGGTCGCCTGGCTGCCTCTGCACACTCTCGTGCCGAGCGCTCAGCAGCTTTCCAGCGACGCTGGCACGGCCTTGGGCACTGCAAGCCCGCCGTGTGCCTCCCCTATCCGTCAGTTCTCCGGCGCCGCGCCGCATCGCGCGCCCTGCACGCCACGTGAGGCAGAGCGCAGGTGGCGCAGGAGCATTGACAACAGGACTCCTTTCCCGTGGGGTCTGTGCTCATCCTGTTCGCAGCACCGCCGTGTGCGCCACACCTGCGCAGCTTCCGCCGTTCACCTAGTCACGTCGGCCACCCAGGCTGTCTTAAACCCGTCACGACGTTGTGTCGGAACAGCTGAAGCAGTCACGCTGCTGAGTGTGAGAGCACGCATGCCTCACACAGTTGCTGGCTATGCACTGCGCCTCCGCCCAGCTCGCCACACAGGCAGGGCTCTCACAGTGGGGCTTTGTGCGATATATTGAGCGACCTGCTGGTGGCCTGCATGCCGATGGTGTCTCCGACGGCAAGGACAGAATCTGCTGGTCGCGCCGCAAGGCGGCCACTGCCTGCCTGAGGCCTTCTAAGGTCTGCCAGTACACAGATGCAGTGCCACTCGACAAACGGCTGGCGACTGGGACTCGTCGCACGCTCAGCGCCGCGCGAGCTTCCAGCTGGCGCACTTTGTGCAGCCAGGGCCCCGAAATGGTATAAGAGATACACAGGCACGCACGTTCCTTGCACACCGCATTCCAGCCCGAACTCCTACACCCCATGCGTCACGACCAAGCTTATCTGCAGTGCGCCGCACCATGTGGTGGTTCCCGTTGGCCTTCATACTCAGCGCTCCTCTACCTCCACAGCGATCCACGGCAGCCAGAAGAACTGCACCTCGCGAGCTCTGCTTCGCGAGAGCGAGCAATAACCTGAGAAATGACCTACATACGGCAGCGCGGTTGCATGCTCCGACACAGCCAGCTCTCGTCCAATTAGACATTTCAAGGCTCTTGCAGCGTATGCGGAGCCATCAACAGCATCGTGCCTGCTATGAGACCAGACGCATGTGTCGCACTTATGGCATACACGGACCAGGCGACGGCTTTGATAATCGAAGGCTGAAGTGCAGCGCGCCGCTCCAGGAGCAGGGGCTTGAGAAAACAACCAGAGCCAGGCTAGTGCTTGCAACGCGCGCTCATATTATCAGAGGCACTGCATGTGTGCGGGTGATCATCACATGCGGGCAGCGCTGCGGAGCGATGCAGTTTGGGGCGAGGAACTCCTGATGCAGCAGGTTTGCAGCACGAGCCAAACACAGTCGGTGCCTCCCAAAGCCAGTCAGCGCAGCTTGTCTTCTGTCACAGACTCTCTCTGTCTCGGCACAGCAGGCCCGGCATCGCGTCGCAGGCAGCGCCGGCAGGCGCCGCGCGCGCTCGCGGGCGCCGGCGGGCTACTCCGGGCGGCCCACCGCTGTACGCAGCATGCATCTGGGCCCCACAGCGAGTCAGCAGACCTGCTGCCCAGCGGCGGCCGGACCGAGGACGTGCAAGGCGCCCCCCCTCGCTGGTCCAGGTCAGCGTGTACGCGCAGCGCGCTCTGGAAGCCACTGGCACACAGCCAACTCCCCCAAACCTGCGACTTTTGCCCACTTTCATGCAGTGTCAGCGCAGCGGGGGCCGCATCTGCGGCCCCGCAGGCGGGCAGGCCTGCAGGGGCGTGCCTGATGGGCGAGGCAACATGGCTGGTGCCCGGAGGCGCCCTGCTAGGGTAGCTCCCCAGCGCTGCGCGCCCTGCGCCACGCGCCTTGCGCGCCTTGCCTGCTGAGCCAGCGGACAGCCACCTGCACGTGCTGACACTTGTGGGGCTTGGTCATTGCGCAGGCTGCCGGCCAGAGAGCGGTGCATGCAGCACAGTTGCCTCAACCCCTCGCAGCGTAAATTACCCAGATCATATGACAGGTGCACCGGGCTCAGCTTGTGGCAGCCAGCTGCCGGGAGACGACTCCAGATCTGAGTGCACCCACTTCCTCTGACATGTGTGCTGTGCAGCGCCCCGCCAAGTGCCTAGGTGTGCGGCAGGCGCGAGCAGCATCCTGTCTCATGCTGATCTGCTGCTCATCACATTACCCAACTCTGAAAGGTTGAGGGTGCAAATGCCGCGCACCATGCACTCCAGCATGTGTTGCGCCTTGCACCGTCGCGGGCGCTCTCCCGTACAGCCATACGTCGGCAGCTTTACGCAGACGTGTTATTCGCACGTTCTGCGTTTTAGACTTTCCTGCAAGCGCACACATGCGGATCAGCGCCTGCTGAGCAGAAAGCTGTGCATCCAAGCGCTCCAACAAGCGCACCATGCCCTCCAGCATGTGCGCCTTGCACCGCCGCCGCCGGTCCCCCGGAAACCCAAACGTAGGCTGCTTCGTGCAGCCACTGGCCTCACACTTTCGACTCGCTACATCAACCTAACACAAGAACAATGCGAGATCAGCAACTGCACTTAGCGCATGCACGCCCTGAGCCAACACGCGCACCAT
>JAABUH010003397.1_pt1 | contig 13719 bp, 11 predicted proteins | sample 5559121 | NCBI WGS metagenome assembly JAABUH01 (sample SAMN10711871, study PRJNA513364) | rock metagenome | isolation source: Antarctica rocks | place: Antarctica: Victoria Land, Battleship Promontory nord | collected 2015-12-28 | reverse complement strand
GTCCTGCCCTGGAGAAGATCATAAAGGAAGGTTTGCGCTGTTGTAGAAGGAGTGCCTTAGGGTATTCGCCGGTCGTGCCTTACCCGGGGTAGCCAAGTCTTCCTTCAACACTAAGACCGTAATGCACTAATCCGTCCCGAAGAGCTCTAGTTCTTCTACTATGAGAGTTGCCCTAAGGCAAGACATGTTGATCGTCAAAACGTCAACATGAGGTACATTTGATCGGTTATTGCTAGTGGGCAACTTTACAGTTGATATATCGTCAACGGGAATCCGGCCTGTATGTTGATTGTACCCCCTGTCTTTGTTACCTCGAGCAAAATATCGTGTAGAATCTGGAATATGTATTATAAGGTACCTTCCGAAAGAGAGACCTCGAGCAAGCAGATAGAAACGCTGTCACAAAAACCTTAACCCTCGGCAACCGAGGCTTTGCCCAATAAAAGGCGCATATTCCATGGTCCTTTGAGAGCGGGTTATAAGCAGGACAACCCCCATCGCCTGCCTCCTTGCATATGCTCCTAGTAAGATTGGGTATGTAATAGGGGCGGCAGTGGGTTGCTGGTCTGGACGTTGTAGCTGCAGGATAAGGAGGTTTCCTGCGTCATAGTAGTGAGATGGTTGCGTCCAGGTTTTGCCCAATCATAGCCTCGTATCGATCAGCCTTGTCAACAACGAAAAGAAGTCTTGCTCTTCCTAAGGTATCGGAAATTTTCTCCTACACTTCATGCCTTCGCGACAATAGCAGACATCCAAACCCTCGACGCGAATGCTCACTTCGCGCAGAGAAGTCAGATGGCGGGCCTTTTGCAGTGATAGACGTGTCAGGAGAGGAGAGTGTGAGGTCCGTTGTGGACCATCGCAGTTGCTGGCAACAGCCTCATCCAACCCTTCGAAGAGCCTCTACTTTTCCTCAAAACAGCTCAAGCACCGTACCTTCCCCTCCATGGCGAGGATCGAATTTAGATGCTGCTTAAACTACTTTGGCTTGGGCGCGTAGCATCTATCTGATCTCATCAGCTTCACAGCAACTCCTCCAAAGCTCCTTGGAACCATCGACAGCAATATCGAGACTCGAAATGACCGTAGACGAGGCGACGCCACATATAGACCACACTTTGCTTACCAACATCTCTCACTATCTGCAACAAAATTCCCACCGCCGCCGATCTCAACGTTGGTGGCAAACAATCTCGGAGTACACAGTGAGCACGGACAACGGTATCTTCATGGCCATTCTAGTGCATGTTCACCGAATCTTTGGAAGAGCTATCGCGCCCTAGGTATCTCTTGACAAAAGCTCTGCCTATGCGAGAGCATCCTTCAAGTCTCGGCCATTTCGACATCCTTGACCAACTCTTCCAGACCCTACACTGAACAGCATGGCAAATGGGACAATAGACAGCCCATAGCTAGGGCAATAAACCCCTGCGCATACAAATAGTCAGAGGCCAAGCAAGAAGGCAGTATCCAGGCAGGCTTTGGGCTCTCTCCACCTTTACCCTGTATCTGGACAGCAGAAGGACTGGCTTCTCACTCACAAAATCCAATACAGTTCGAGTAGCCCGCGAGCCCACCCTTTCTAGGAAGATTACTGTTGAAACAATTGGGCACCGATGGTAGCATCTACAGTCTGCTTCCACCAAGCCGTGGCAGGGGCGTTGGAGTCTGCGATAACGAAGGGATGTGCGATCTATAATTGCCAGAACAGGACTATTATAAGAGTCTAGGCTTGAAGCGCCTCTATAAAGTAGTAAGTCCTTGGCCATGCTATTTTGATCCACACGTCAGCCTCGGTACCCAGAAATTTTACGGATACCCCATTCAGAATGACTGGACAACTTAGCGAAGCAGGGCCATCTCTTCTGTCACTCACCTTTGCAAGTCAGCGAACAAACTGCCTGGTATGTGTTTCCAACACGCTACGGCCCCTGATAGGACGCTGACGGCGGCATAGTTGGCAAATTTCCTTTTTTAAAAACCTGGGCGGCCTGTCCGTTTTCACCGCCACAAGTCTGGCCACTCACTCGGTATGGCTTATAATTGGTAATGATTTATCTTGCGGCAAGACGAGGATGATTCGACCGTGCAAAAGAGAGGCACGTGATAGTAGAGGTCGGTGACTATGGTATAGGAGATCTATTTCCGTTAATGGCTTGACGTAGCCCTCTCAACTCTGCCATGCTTCGAAACAGAGCTTACTCATCAAAGAAGATACGTCACGGAAACCAAGAGCCTCTATGGATTGCACTTACTATACCTTATTCGAGAACCAAGTGTCCCAATACCCACACAAAGCGTCGAGACGATCCGCACACATCGATCTCCAGATATTTCGTTGTATGGTCTTCATTGTCGCCCTTGTCTTATCTTCGAGGCACACTTATCAATACGGCAGCTTTAGCATTTAGCACAGATGAGGCGGTTCTACCAAGTAGATCGGACCCCAATCGCCCGCATAAACGCATTCAACAAAAAAATTGCATGGCAGTACATATATTTGTGAAGAATGTGGACTCGACGTTCCGGCCACAAGCTTTTATCGAAGTTAGAGTTCAGAAAGATCGGTAATGATTGAGTGATTCCTTTACACGCGGAAACAATGAGGGTTACATTCTGGTAATCAGCCATGGAGAATGGCGAGTAGTCCCGTGCCACATCAAGCCTGGTGCTAGTTCCAACTGTACTCTCTAAGGCGGACCTGTTGTGGGTACTGAGGGTTTGGGCAGCCTTTACCAAAGCACCCAAATCGAGCAAGTAAGTTTGTGCAAGGTATTGAACGCAACAACAGGATCCTGCATTTGCTGAGGCGACTATAATAATCTTGAGTGTAGGCTTCTAGCTTCCCGATTTGCCTCTTTGAAATGAAGATCGAGCTGCTCGCTGCCAGACCGATATCCCGATGTCCTTCCATCGAAAACTCTCCTGACGGTTTACTCTCTATTGAAATCGAATTTCCCATGTTAGTAACTTTGGACATTTTGGTTTTCTCAAGTCAATGCCAACAAGCTGTCCGCTCGACCCTGATTTCCTCTATTGTGAACTCACACAGTAATGTTGGAGATCGCGGCTTTATGGCATGGTCTCAAGTGCTCTTTCCTCTTATGTTACACAATCGCGACTTACCAAAGCTCTCTCTAGCACTCCCCTTCATTTCCTACATATGCATATTCCAAGAATACGGATGAAACTCGAGTCTACTCGTTGACCTAGGCGAATCCAATGATCGAGCAATATCGTACCCAGACGTCGGCTGACATCTAACGCATGGTCGGAAACCTTAGCTTTGGCGCTCTGCGTTGGCGCTCTGCAGGAGCTTGGTACATGGATTTGCGGTAGTGCACACACGATATCCTATTCTCGCTAATACATTCTTGGTAGCCTCTTTAGCTGCGGAATGTGATCGACAACGAAGCCAAAAGGCGTTAGAGATGTACTGGGGTCTTCTTCTTTGGACTGGTAGAGTCACTCCATGTTCAATTGCAGCCCTGTACTTTCTTCTACGGAAGCGCCTAATTGCAGTACCTTAACCGCACAATCCTAGCAGGGAAATCTGGACGTCAAACGTCAGGTGTGAGGCACAGAATCCCTTTCGAAGGAGAGAAGGCTCAACTGACCAGTCTTCAGCGGGATAAAACGGCTAGGTTGACTCGATGAAATCTTGAGATGGAGTGCATAAGATACTGCGGAGCTGATCACTAAAGATTTTAGAACTGATAAGCTCAACCTGCCATACGCGCCCGGTACTCTTCGCCATACATAAGCGAACTGCCAACGAAACTCCTTGAAGGAGAATGCACATTATCTGCGCGAACAACCAGCCATCGAGCAGCCGTTCAATATCTCAGAGTCCGGACTCCATTCCTCGCTCTGTCCTGCCCGTCTAGCCCCAATCGAGTCTTTGCAACCGAGGAGATCTACAAACGGTGTTATCAGGAATCGAAAGCAAATCCCGGCACTTGAGCGACGCTTCCTCAAACCCTCTACAACTACCATGTTATGCACCTCCAGCAGCCAGAAAAAAATGATGAAAGGCGACAAAAATCGTGTGGAGGGATGGGGACTGAGGACACAATTTGCTAGAAAAGACGATCAAAGTCGTTGAAGGTCAGAGAGCCAAATTGTTTTCCCCCGCATTGTTCAACACCAGTAATAATATGGCAAGCACAGTCGGCAAAGTGACTACTTTAATTAGGGTTTTAGGGTAAAGTATGCAGAATAAGCGCGGTTCTGTTCAACGAAAATTACTTTAACCTTAAGGTTTCTCAACATGAAAATAGACAATTTCCGTTGTCTGTGGCATACTCTATACGACGTTAGTGCGTTCACTTAAAGGACCTTGCTGATGACCGTACAACAGTCATTCTCCCAATTCCATCAGAACAAAACACGCTGACCTCCCATCCACACCCCAGGGCGTTCATAAACCCCATCAATGCAATCCCGCTCCCTCCCTCACCTCTACCGCCTCAATTTCCATTTCTCACAGAACCTTCGTCTCCACTGTCGTCTTCACCCACCCGCATATCCCCGTGTTCATACCTCACCAAAACATCTCCCCAACCCCCCATCTTTTCCATCTTATCACCAACAAGACAACCCCACATCTCAGACACCCTTACCAGCACAGCAACCCACCCCTCCTCCCAGCAGTGTTTCCCTGAAAGTGAAACAATCAATGAATACGATATGACATACGAACGAATGCGATATCGCGTCTACGATGAGTGGATTTTTATGAAGGAGTAAATTTTGGTTGCTGAAAGCGTGTGTGGACTTTGCGGGTTTGGGTGGTGGGATAGCAATGGCGGGTTTATTATCCCAATGGTTGTTTCAGTCTCTAGCGCTTAGCTTTTTTCACTACGGTTTTTCGGTTCTCGTCCTCGTCCTCGTTCTCCCTCTCTCCCTTTCACTCCCACTCCACTACACCACCACTTCACTTCACTACACCCACCACCACACTCACCCCCCCCTAGCCCTAGCCCTAGCCCCAAAGCTTTATCGCGGCGAACAGAAGGTGTGACTAGTTGATTCCAAGGCATATCTTTTACTGACGCGGGCGTTGAGCGGAGCGGAATGGTATTTGGTGTTGGGGTGAAGAGGTTAGTGATGGTCGTGTATGGTTGAAGAATTGAATTGGTAAAGCGTCGATACGCGGACGGGGAGTGAAAATCCAACAATACTAGCTCGAGAACAATTCTGTAAACACCACCTTTCACCATCACCACCACCACTACTAATCCCCACCACCAAACCACATTCCCCAGCAAAGCCAGCCCCAGCTCTCCAACATCCCTCCCCTAAACTGCAAAACAATCGCTCTTTCCTGGTTCTAAACCCAACCAATCTCTACACTTTCCCCCTCGCAGGTGTCCAGATGCAGCACTAGCTAGGTACCGACCGAGCTTGTCTCGTTTACAGTACTTCAGGTCAAATAGCTAGCGTGGTTGATTTTCTTCTCGCCGGAGTTAAACCCAGTGCTTGTCGGATGGGGCTAGGAGAGCCTTGGGGTTAAGAGAAGAGGTGGGAAACTGGGGCGAGGGGGATTGTTGGTTGGGTTTTGAAGTTTGTTTGTGTTGAAAGAGTATTTGAATCTACAGAGACACTAGCGCTGGAATTGGTCTGGCGCAGGGTGTTGGGGTGGGTGGGTTGGGTGGGTGGATGGATGGAGAGTCCATTGTTTGAACTACGAGGTGCTGGGGGCTGGGGGTTTTTGTCTGGGTGGGAGTGAGTCTGGGTGGAAGTGAGTCTCGATATGAGAGTGCGAGGCCAGAATGAGAGTGGCTGACTGGCGGATTTGATAAGGGTTTCGGTTTGAAAGTGGGCTTGGTTTTGGGAATGGGTGTGGGGTTTGGCGTACGATTGCTGTACACAGTGAATCATCGATTGCCTTGGTGCTGGCTGAGACTAATCCATCGACAAAGGGGGGCATGGTGTTCGGTAGATTCTGGACAGGGAATGTGATGAATTGAAATATTGTATGTTGGTCTTGATATGATGAAGAGGTTGCGAAGAAAATGTAGATTATGATGTAGATTTGCAATATTGAAAAATGCTGAATACTGAAGAAGAAAAAGTGGAAGGAATGCAGAAATCCTTGCATAGACAGATATTTGCTCTTGCTCCAAGATCGCGATCGAATTCCTGTCCCTCGTCTCGAAGTAGAGGCACTGTCACCTGTGCTTGATTGGAACAAAAATAGATGGAATACTTTGCGGGTGGTTCTCGGAGACTCGTTCAGCATGCAGACAAAGATGACGTGTACTCGATGCCGTCTAAGCAACAGCTCACACACACTGATCATGCTGATCATAACTGCAGCACGTGAGTTCAGATGCGAGAAGTCATTAGCAGTCAGTCAGGTCTCGACCACTGACCTATCACGACTTTCCCTCGGATGTTGAAGATGGAGGTGCATCATGTGAGTTCTTCTTTGCCTTTCATTCATGTTCTTTTCAACATGTCTGACGTCCGTCGTTGGTAAGATAGTCTATCGCACGTGAAGCAGAGGTCGCCTTTGAATTACTAATAGACTCGAAAGATCGAGCTGATGCTATTGTGCGTCTTTCCGTGAGCTTCGAATACTCTAGCCGAAGACACCTGGCCGTTGAACGGCTTCAGAACTACCATCGAGGTAGTCTCGCACCACCTGTGACTGCTGTCGCGCAATGCTTCAGTGTTATCGATTATCCATCCTGCACTGAGATGATGCGCTCCGGGCCCAAGACTACAGCACAGGTACGGCGAGAGATGGTAATCTCCGCCTTCATAAGGCTGGTAGGGCTGGGGCCCGCTAGTAGAGTTTTCACCTTCCACCTCCTAGATAGCCTCCTAACAGAAACAACCAAAATATCAATATGCCTCCATATGACCTCGTATTCCAACATGGGCAAAGAAAGCTACTCGTTCGAAAAGCTCAAGGGAGCTGACAACTACAAGGAGTGGGCTCTTGAAATGAGCTTCGTTTTAAAAGATGCAGGGCTTATGGGTTTCGTCACTGGCACTGCTGTCAAGCCAGTGCATGATAGAAATGAGAAGAGACCTGATCGAGTGGATAAGAAGCAGGAAGCTATCGATATCTGGCTTGAAAAGGACTCTCGAGCTGTCGGCAAGCTAGGAAAGATGTGCACTAGGACAGTGCAATCGGAGTTCAATGATACATGGACTGCAAAGCAAGCTTGGGAGGCCCTGAAGGAGCGTTACACCCCGGTAGGTTGGTCATCCAAATGGGCCGTTCTAAATCAATTGGAGGAGGCCAGTTATCAGAACTCCAGCGGTATAGCTGAAATGGGGCGTACGATGCGTACCGTATTGGAGGAAATACACGAGCAGAAGATCACCATCGATGAGTACGTCACCATCAAAATCATCAATTCTCTGGGACCCGGCTTCAAGACCTACGTCACCGTGCTCAATGAACACGTAAAGATAAGAAGTTACCCGATCTAGACGGACTGCTCAAAAGCTTGGAAGAAGAAGAACTTCGAACGAAGACACAGGATGAAGCAAGCGTGTATGCACTACACGGAAGAGGCAAATGGTCTAGACGCGCAAAGGGAGTTTCTGAATAGCATCAAAATTGGTGACAGCGAGGTCCAGAATAGGCCTGCGCAAGAGGGAGTGTTGATGTACGTGATGCTCAGAGCCTATCCTAATCGGGTTAGTCAGGGGTATCTGCTGGTTTAGTTAGCTGAACCTTCACATAGGATCTACACACACTTACACCTATCGCTGCTGCAACAATTACTTCACCTCCCCTCGCATATCAGTATTCGTTATATTCTATAGACAGTGGTTTCGGTTCCGGTTTCGAGCTAACTCAGATGACTAGGTCACTAGGGTGTGATATTTAGAGCATACCAGATCGGAAGCTTCGGGCACCGTCCTTTCTCCTGCATCTTTCAACGGTAGAAAAGCGATCTTGATCTCGTCATCGCTTCAGACACCGTTCGTATGTTTGATTTCGAGTTAGTCACAAACAAATAAAATAGGCGAAAAGCACTCCTAGCGCATATGAGACTGAAGGTTGAGTCCGTCAAGCCGCAAGCCGCAAGTCACTGAAAGATATGATCGAAGAGAATCTTCCGACTTCATCGCCTCGAGTCCCGGACACCTTGATGCAATGCAATCACGAGATAGACCTCGTTGCTGTGCTAAGGCCTGCGCCTCCCGACTCTTGCTTCAATTTGCAGACCCCCACGATGGTTATCAGACCACTTCTAGTAGCAGCGGTTCTTTGTAGCCTCGTCTGATTTTACGCCACGCAGCTTCAAATAAAATTCCAGGCAGCTGTTGCCGTTGGCAATACAAAAGCAGGTCGTGATATACTCACGATACATGGTCTGAAGCCTCATTACGTTAATCGAGATCGATTATCCGACGGTTCAAGAGAACTTCGTTTTCGCAGCAAGCCCCACAATGCGTAGCAGAAATCTCGTCTTACTCATACACATGACATCGACATCCTTTCTGATCCTCAGCTTCAGAAGGTAAGCTTCTCAACTTGCAGTAGCAGTAACAGGCTTCAGTGAAGAGCTAGAGAGGGATTTTTTACAATTCCACATCTCATCTTACTTGCAGTGTGCATTCAGCAAGGCCCCCTCACAGATATTTGCAGCCGCGTTGATCCCATTTCTCTTGTTGTTCAATCACGATTGACACTCGATAAACTCGCGTAAATATATGCAGCCTCGAAACCGGGGTGGGTATACTTTTATGACTTGTCGAAGTCTTTGACTTTCGACGACGCAACTGCCGGCATCGGGTATTCCTCACCCTTCAAGATCACGAGATGTCGTGTTCATGCTCACTTCGTCCATGCCTCTGTTAATCAAATGAACATGGTAATGCTCAGTCATCTGAATGACTTGTCGATGACTTATTGAAGAGTGAATAGCACTTCACTTTACTTGTCGTAATATCTATTTAGCCCGTTCAAAAATGTTCCTTGCTAACAGTCCTTCAGCAACACAGATCAGGTGCGTTCCTTCTTTTTACCTAGACATCACTTATTGGCAAGACTAACGTTAGCTCAGAGCGCTATGTGCACTTATTTCACATGATCAGCGCGTCAAAGAGTCCCTCTGTCTTCTTGAACAGCATCGAAGCGACATCGAAATCCACAACTTCCAAGCTCTTCCGCCTCAGGTACTAGGATTAGACCGCGTCAATACTCTATCGCAACGCACGTACGACCGCGGCAACAATGGCAGGTTTCCTTCGATCTCATAAGCAGAATAGCTCTCAAGAAGAGAGCGAGCAGAAGATATATATCAGGGCCTTTCATAACGCTATGGAAAAGAGTCACGTAGGGCACGATGTGGAAACTGCCTTCTAGGCCTTCTTGGACCCCACCGGTGAGAATGGGAAACGATCTACGCTTAAGACAAGCTATGGTATCACCTCACCCTGGCCCAAATGTGAAACGCATACATCGGGAGCGTGTTCCCTCCGGGTAGGAAATCCCTTGTCAACAGATTGAGCCTCAGCAATGAAGTCTGTGTGCGAGCTTTCATTTAGTCACGGCAGAAAAGATCTGTACGAGGCGAAGAATTGTACGATGGTGACATGCCAAGATAAGGTCTTCTCTCTGTTTTGACCAGGCCTGTTCTGTCAAGTACCGTTCGATTGGTTCCGAGGCTTCAGGCCCCGTTGTTGTACGCTGAATGTTCAAGACCAGCAAAAAGATGTCGAAGTGTTAACAATATGAAACTGTTTACCACCCTTGATGTGATTAATTGATAAGTCACATCGAATGACCACTACATCTTACAGGGTTCTGATCATCTTGAATTCAGGCCGCCTTGAGACTACCTTGGGAACGTAGGTGGGTACATCCCTACCGAATACTGCTATATAAGGCCCTTCAGACGGTTTTCTGCTCAATCGTAGCACTGAAGCAGCAATAACATTATCGCTGCAACTCTGGTTATCTGCTATTTCGCGAGCCTCAACTGACTTCTTTTAGAATCCCTAAGCATACATCTAAGAGAAGTACTTACTAAGACTTGCATCACACGAAAATATTAAGAAGGCTTGCACTGATCAAGTCTATAACCCGCCCTTATAAACTATACAACATCTCATTGTATTCGTATAGTCTCGTTAACCTTGGACAATTAAAGACCGTTGACTCATACTGCGAGAGGTTTCTTCTTCGATTCTCTTGCTCATTGAAGGTACGTCTGTTCCCGCGACAGCTTAGGTCCGTTTGATCAAGCTATTCATGCTCAATCAATTCCGACCAACCGACAGGAAATGATATTTCTCGCCTATTACCTGTATGATCAAAGGTATCTTAGGATGGTTTGAAAGTTCAATTCTGATGGTGTGATCTTTCAGTCATTCTCTGACCGGTGAGAAAGATGTTGGACTAATCAATGCTATGGTACGAGAATCATGAAAGATCAAAATGTATATGTGCTTTGATCATTGTTGTTACAGACGTCTAATCACAGAACTATGGCGCAACAACTTCGACATGTCTAGATCGAACATTGTACCTCAGGATGTTGATAATGCTCATTAGAAAGGTTCGAGCTCTGAGCTTCAAACCAAGACGATGTCCTTTAAGCTCAGATCGAGCAAGGAAAGCCTCAAATATCATCGTTGAATGGTCAGCATCTCCGGTTCACCATATCTATGCCACATGCAGCTTTGCATCATGGGCAGCATGCAACAAGGTAGTATCACGAGTGGCCGTGCTCGTTGCTCTCGGTCTCGCCAGCCATTGTTCTTCTTCAGAAAAGTCTTAATATTATTATATTATTTCCCTTAATCTTCTAGGTCTTATTCGGTACGTACAGCGTGCATACTAAATCTCCATCATGTTACTCACTTGTAGTGTGTGTTGGAATCTCCATACCTATCTCGCCCCTTGGTTCCTCAGCGAGCAAGGTTTCTAAGACACAGAGATATAGGACAGTCTCAAAGGTGTTCCCGCGACACCGGTGAACATGTCTCTATTCATCAGAACAGTGACGTTCAAATACACTACTTAGCTAAACTAAATTCAGCATGCGTGCCGAGAAGATGCACGTTATCTACCTACCCAGCGCACAACAATATTAAGATAATTGATTCACTTTCTGTTTATTTGTTAGCGCTTTTATCTTCAGCACTAGAGGTCGACGATGTTCCTCGTACATGTGTGTTCTAGGCTTCTCAATCGCACGACAGCTCTTTCTAGAGTGATGTGACTGCCTGCTACGAGTTCGAGCGCATAGTGGTTCAGGTAGAGTCGTCGAATGAGTTGTTAGTTAAAACACTACTTTACTAGAGGTGAAATCCTCACGCCTCGATTACTTTCATCACACCATTTAACGTTTGTTGCCTCAGAATGTACCACCCTAAACCTGCATTGAAACCCTATGGAGAACAAGAATGGAGCCACTAGGGTTAGGGCTTTCAGGTAAACCTGGCTAGTCTTATCTACCGCAGCTTATCGTGTTCGGTCAACTTTCCACTTCAAGCAGCAGCTTACCTTCGCTCCTGATCGATTGTACTCCTTGAATTTCGATGGCGAAGATACCATCTAAAAAGACATGCTAATTGTTGTTCCCAGCTGAGTTCTTTAGCAATCAGTCTCGAACACTCATCTTTCTAGACATCTTCAACCCTTCAAAGTCTTGCAATCCGGCGATGCCTATCCTAGCCTCGGCCTTGAATAATGCCGCGTGCAAGGAAAATAGCCAAACATTCTCAACTTACTCCAATGATCTCTAACCTCTACCGCAGCTGGTACACCTCGTGGTCTCACATCGAAACCAAGAGCAGGCACACGGAGAATGCTTTATCAGATGAGATGATCAAAGCCCAGAACAGGAGTGATGGCGGAAAGAGACGAATACAGTACATCATGGGACGATAGAAGCAACCGGGCCGCTGGAACGCAACATGAGGGCGGGGCCGGCGAATTCATGTGGGGACCACCGGGGATACAGATAAGCTTTATCTGGGGAAACCAAACCGTTGAGGCCAGTGCAGCCGTGCAACGTGATCTACAAATAATGGAGGATTGACAATGCATAAGCGCAAGACCTTTGCTGGCAGAACCAACCGATATCTCTAACAGCTAGTAGAATAGGGTATGTCCGGCTCTGGAGGGAGCGGGACTGTGGCCTAAGAACCCTTTTCAATTAAACCCTGTACTTCAGAACTCATCGACTCCGTTCAACACTTCCTCCGAACTGTATTTATCCACATCATAGGCCAATACTAGCATGCCTCAACCACTATCACCTGCGCAAAAGTTGAGCGACATCTACTCCTCACAGCCAGGCCACGCTACTGAGTGGAAGGATACCTCTCCACCACTTCTGGAAATCTTTCGCATCCTAGCATTCCAAACAACATCAAACAGTGCGGCAGGCCAATCCCTCCATGCTATGTCCTCAGCGATCAGCAGAAGCAATATACTCCTCCTTGCCAGACCAGACTTCAAAAATTGCCTACAAACCACATCACACACACCACAAGCTAATGAGCATACCATGTACCCAAACCACGTAGTCTACGGCCAACAGTCGCAACAACCACGTCGCGCGGCGAAAAATGGTTATTCGGTGTGTGGGGTTACCAGTCCACTGCTAAAAGTGTCTCAGAATATCGAAATCGTGTCTCCTACACCCAACAGTAACAGAATTCATTACGCGGCCAATTCACGTTATCCGGCGAGTTGAAGTGTTAATGTGATCTTGACAGCTGATAGCCATAGTGTCTCGTCTACGAGTTGACTACGGAATAAGACTTCGACAGTCGACTGGGTCTCTACAACACCTAAGTCCCCCAGACTGTATCCCGAAGTCATTGATAGAACAGCCTAACCATACTATCTTCGCGAACAAAGTACTTGCCCAATTCGAAGAGTCTTGCATTATGGCGCAATGTCGAAGAGTGAAACGGGCATCTAATATATATGATTACTGAATCTTCAGCCCGTCCATCCGATTGGTCAAGAAAGTAACAACCACGTGACTTCCCGCCCCGCAGTCAGGTGATCGAACATCAAAATCTTCAGATTCGTTACACGTCTGCACACGTCTTTTCCAGTTCTTTTCCAATTTCCTTTGTATGATTACACTGAATGAAGCATTGGATGAAACACTGGATGGAGCAAAATACGAAGCATATACGAAGCGCTGAGTGAAACACTGGATGGAATAAGTGGGGGAACCCACCGAGTCAGCGAGAGATCGATCGATCGGATGGAGAGGTAGTCTATTATTCAATAGCAACGTTTTCAAAATCATTGTTTCGTTGCAAAAAAAATGCACCGAGAGATTCAAGAGGAGGTTCAAGGGGGCGATTCCTCGACTGTTTTATTTCCGCCTCGATTCAAAAGCATTACATAGTTTCCTTTCTTGTTGCGCAAGGTCGTGGTTAATTAATTAGTAACCTTTGAATATGGATTGAAATGAGAAGTTTTGTAGAAGATCGTGATCGTGATTGGTCTGGTCAAGCTATGGTGGTGGATGGAGATGATTGAGATGCGTTATTTATGCTAGGCTGGAGTGGAAGCAATCAATGGGTCTGGCTCTCTGGTGAAGGGAATGCGAATGCAGGGAGTTCTTCCGGATTGAACAGAATAGATATTATACACATGGCAATCGATGCGACGTGTAACCTGATGAAGGAGACTCCCATTATCTATCGTCTCTGCCAGCACCGTCGGCTAAATACCCCACACATCTCCTACAGAGTGGCTAATCACCCCCCCTA
>JAABUH010003395.1_pt1 | contig 13723 bp, 13 predicted proteins | sample 5559121 | NCBI WGS metagenome assembly JAABUH01 (sample SAMN10711871, study PRJNA513364) | rock metagenome | isolation source: Antarctica rocks | place: Antarctica: Victoria Land, Battleship Promontory nord | collected 2015-12-28 | reverse complement strand
GACAGATCAAGGACACGGCGGGGGCGCCTGGGCCCTGCCGGTGCCCCAGCAGCCGCAGCGCCGCTGCAGCGCACCGCGCGGAAGGCGTCAGAGGCCAGGCGCGCGCGCCGGCCGGCCGCGCGCGCGACGCCGCCAGCCTCGGCGCACATGTGCCGCGGTGCCGCGCCTGACAGCGCAGCCGCGGCCGCGGCAGCGTCCGCGCACGCCGCCTCCGTCCGCGCCACAAGCGCCGCGCGGTGCAGCTCTGCCAGTTGCGCGGCCGGGTCGTCGGGGCTGTCGCCGGCGGCGCGCTCGGGGGAGGGAACCTCAGCGACAGGCGCCGGGACGGACGCCGCAGGCGCTGCCTGATGCGGCTCTGCCTGGTGGCCAACGGGCGCGAGCGGCTCGGCTGCCGCTGGCTGAGCGTGCGCGCCGCGAGGATGCGCGGCAGGCGCGCCAGCCGGGGATGCGGCTGAAAGAAGCTCAGCATCCCCGCTCTGCAGCGCCGCAGCAGCGGCAGCTGGCGCGGCATGCGAGCCCTGCAGCGCTTCTGCCAACGCTTCCCCAGGCGCCTCCTGTCCCGTCACGCTGCCGTGCTCCGCCGCGCCGTGGGCCGCGCCGCGCCCGGTCTGCGCAGGCGCGCGGCTTGCCACGTCGGGGGTTGCCGAGGGCGGCTGCGCGGGGAACGCGGCGCCCGGCGCTGCAGCATCGGCGCCTGTGGGCTCTGCTGCAGGCGCGGCGCCCTCCTGCGCGGCCCCAGGGGCCCTGGTGCCGAGAGCGGCGCTGGCGGGCGGCGGCTCCGCGCGCCAGACGGCCGCGGGCGAGCGCGTGGGCCGCAGCACCCAGGACGGCTGCGACTGGGCGGCCGTCCACAGGCGCGCGCCGTTGACGCCCGCAGCGCGCGGCGCCCCGTCGCGTTGCGCGGGCCCCGCAGCTGCCGCCTCGGCGTCCGCCCGCTTGCCGGCTGCGCCCCCTGGTCCCCGCTGCGCAGAGCTGCCGCTCGAGGACGCGGCGTGCGCCGTCGCGGCGTGTGCACCCCCCTCTGCCGCGCCCTCCCACCAGCCGCCGTCACAGGTGTGCGCCGCCGCCGGTGCCGAGCTGCGCCCTCTGGACGACGCCTTGCGCTGGGCGCCCAGGTTTGACGGCCGCAGGCTGGCACCCTCGCCCTCGGCGTCAAACGCTGCGGCCGGCTGCGCGGGCGCCTCCGGTGCGGCCGCTGCAGCGCCGCCCGCCTCGCTGCTGCGGCCGGCAAAGTGCAGCATGCCCGCCGTGGTGCGCCAGCCGCCGCGCCGGGGCAGGCTCGCCGGCCGTGCGCGCGGGGTGTGCCCCGCGTCGGGGCTGCCCACCCACGGCTCCTCCGCGGCGCAGGCCGGCGCTTGAGGCGGGCCGGGCGTGCCCTCGCGCAGGTATGGCGCGAGCGCTGGCAGCCGCGGTGCAGGCCATAGCAGCTGCGGCCGCCTGGCGAGCGGGGCGTTGCGCCTCGCTGTGCCGGGCGGCCTGCGCCTGCCGGACAGGCCCCAGCCGCAGTTGGAGCCCTTTTGCAGAGGTCGGTGCTGGGAGCCAAGCAGTACCCACTTCAGGCCACAGGCCCGGCCACAACGCATGCAGGAGAACACAATGATACCGCGTGTCAGCAGTGCCTGGCGCTGCCGCAGCGGCAGAGCCAGCAAAGCCCAGGCCACGCACCCGGGTCTGCCAAGAGGTTGCACGCAGGTGGCCTGCCGCCCTGCCCGCATTCCAGTCAGGCTCCCCCGTGCTACAGTGCATTCGGCATACCAAGCCCGTCAGGTCCACAGCAAAGCTGCAAGGGAGCCAAGCGCCGAGAGCAGGAGTGACGTCTTCCCTCTCCCACAGCCTCTCAGCCTGCGGCAGGAGCCTTGTTGCCTAACTAGGCAACCAGGTCGGAAGTCTCGCGGAGTGCGAGCAGCGCTCTCGTACCCACCGTCGCAGGAGATGGCAGCTTTGATGTACACACGCTCTGAAACAGGCTGTCCTGCAGCAGACCTGCCCAGGCGCAGGCTTTCCAGTGTGCGTTTGACCGGCATGGTCCTCATAATATTTGCCGGTCGCATCTCACACGAGAGGGGCGCTGCCAAACTGGGCGTGTGCGTGCAGGACGAGGCTGCCGCAGAGAGACGGCTAGCACAAGGTGCGCGGGGTGCTGCTTTTGCATGCATTCCGGTCTTGCAGGTTTGTACATGACGCCCTAGTGAGCCACCGCAGTCGAGCGGCGCCTGCTTCAGAAAGTGGAGGCGCTGCTGCAGCGCTGCGCCAGGCTGCAAGCAAAGCATGCGCCGGCCTGCCGCGAGAGGCAGAGAGCCTGGCCGCAGGGAGGGAGTGCACCGGTGCGCAGCTGGGTAAGCCAGCAGAGCAGCGGGCATGGTGAAGGGCAGCCTCAGGCTCGTGCAGCGGATGAGAGAGTGGTGCTGAGCCTGTGCCAGCGCTGACATGCGCCCTTGTTGTGGCGGAAGTGCTAGTGTGTACTACAGTGAGAGGAGCGCAGAGACTTGCACAAGTTTCAATGCCCACAGTACAGCCTGCACGTAGTGTGGCTACATGTTGCATGCATGAGCATGCTCCATCATCGTCTCCGCTCTCTCTCACAAAACCCGGAATCACATGCCAGACGTTTATACATATGCGGGCTCACCATGCCCACTGCCCTTCCACTTCGCATCAACCAGGCCGCTCCCAGGCTGTATAGAGCGCGACTCTTCACCGCCACGCGCATTCGTACTGTACATTGACAGCGACGCGCTGCACAGCCGGGCCGACATCACCTCGACGGGACCAACAAACTTTTTCGCAGACACAGCAAAAACTTGCCCCTGAATGACCACAGCCCATCCCATCTCGCGACAACACACTGACCTGGCCCGCAACACACCCCGTCCAGCGACACTGCCTATTATACAAGCGCAGCTGCTGCACCCACTGAGCTACCAGCAAGTGCAAGGCTCCGAGCCCGCATGCTGCAAGTCACACGATGTGCGCAAACTGCCGCTCCGAAGATCAACCATCCATAGCCAGACAAGGGCATCGTCGCCTCGATCGCTGTATACCCAGTACGGAGACACTAAGACAGGCGGTGCTGCTGAGACACTGCGGGCATGGTTTGTGCCTGCGCGCAGCCGCCGTAGCAGCGCGCGCGGGCCTGCGCTGCTACCGCGAGAGCCCTCCGCCACCCCCGCACGCTCATACCCAGCGGCCTGCATAGCACGCCTGCAGCTGCGCCGGAGCGGCCGGGGGAGGCGGGGTCGCCGTCTGGTCATAGTCCATATGAGCAATACCTTATATCATGAGGCGCGCACGGCGGACCGGCGCGTGCGCGCGGCGGCGCGCTCCTTGTTGTCGAAGATGCCGCCGCTGTCGGCGGTATCGGGCGCATAGTCCATCAGCGAGGCCGGGCTGTCGCGCGTGCCCTGGCCGGCGCCGCCCATGGTCCGCAGCACCTCCACGCCTGTGCCCGGATTGAGCGCGTCGGCGCCAGCTGGCTGCGCAACAGCTAGCTGCGCAGCCGCCTGCTTGGCGCGACAGCTGGCTGCACGACAGCCGGACGCGCAGCCGCCTGCTCGGGGCGGCGGGCGCGGCGCCCAGCTCCCCGCTCCGCAGCGAGCCACGTGTCGGACAGAACCCGCAACGGCCCCTGGCCCGGACGCGCGGCCTCAAGCACGGGCGGGGCCGCGCGCCGCTTAGCGTGTTGACGGCGGCGTAGGTGGCGGCCTCCAGCGCGGCGCCCAGGCCGCGCGGGCGCTCCGCCTCGGTCAGCTCGGCCACGTCCAGGAAGCGCTCGGTGGCGGCCTCCCACGTCAGCGCCCGGCGCTCCTGCGGCGCCATCGGCGCCGGCTCCTCCGCCAGCGCGCGCCGCAGCTGCGCGCCAAACTCCTCCGGCGTCCTGCGCGCCGGCCGCGCCGGCGCCGCGCTCGGCAGGCGCACGCAGGTGCAGGCTGGCCGGCCGGGCAGGACGGATACGGGGGCCACATACGCATGTCTCCAGCACTGTTGCCGGGTGCCAAGCTCCAGGCAGTGCGGGTGCGAGTGCGCTCTGCGCCAGCTGGCCCAGCAGCTGCGCATGTTGTTCACAGCAGTGTCGACCTGGCCTGCGGGCGCTGCAGCGCGCCGTGCGGGCGCGGCGCACCTGTAGATGAGGCAGTTGGAGAACGACTTGAAGAACGCGTTGCAGGGCAGGTCGGCCACAACCACCCACTTGCCCATCGCCAGCGCCTCCGCGGTCGTAGTGGCCACCACATCGCTGGTGCTGGGGTTTACAAACACCTGCGCGCGGCGCGGCCTGAGCGCGCGTCGGCCTGCTCCGCCGCGCGAGCAGGCGGTCCTGCACAAGCAGCGCCTGCAGGCGCTCCCCGCAAGGGCAGGCAGGGCGCCTCGCGTTCTCGAGGGTACATCAAGCAGCACGGACTAGAGTAACGCAGCCGGTGTAGGGGCCCCGGGCGACACGCCAAGGCGCACAGCCCCTCTGGCGGCCGCCGTGCGCGCCGCTTCGAGGCCAGTGCCGCTGTGCCCGGCGGCGGGGGGGCGCGCCGGGGGCGCGACAGCGCGCGCCGGCGGGCGCGGGCGCGGCGCACCTGGTACTCGTGGATGCTGGAGTCGAGGTGGTCGCGGGGGCCGTGGAAGTGGACGTGCAGGTCCTTCTTCTCGGCCAGGGCGCGCATCTGCGCGCGGCCGCCGCCTGAGCCGCGCGCCCGGGCGACGCCGGGCTCGCTGCGCAGCTCGCGACCTGTTGAGGCACAGGTGGTGCGCGGGCGCCGCGGCGGCCCGCGCCGGCAGGGCCGGCGCGCAGTGCACAGTGTGGGGAACGCAGTCCTGGCAACTTTCTCCCTGTTCCACAGCCTGCCAGTGCGGTCCGGAGCACCCGGTGCTAGCAAGGGGCAGAGTCACAGTGGTCGGTCAGCCGCATGCGGCGGGCTACGAGGACTGCAGCACGACCGCGGGGCTGCGCAACGCGTGCGCACGTTGTTGAGCCGGGTGCGGGGGTGAGGCCACCTGGCCAGCGCGGCCAGGGCCCCGTACCTCGTCCAGGTCCTCCCCGGAGCCGTAGCAGTCGACGTGCACCGGGTCGGCGCGGCCGGCCGCGGCGTGGTCGGCGTCCATCAGCGCCAGCAGCTCGGTGTAGCCCTTGGCCCAGATGGCCTGCCGGGCAGGCGTTGCGGCTGACCGACGCGGGCCCGGGGCGAGGCTGGGGCCTGGGAGCGCCCGGCATGCGTCGAGCAGCGCCGGCAGGCAGCCCGCGCAAGCGCCGCCCTGGCTTGCCCAACCCTGATGCTAACCCTAACAACTGCCTGCATGTGTGGCAGGAGCCCCCCGGAGCGCCAGGCACGTTCGAGTGAGAGGCCTGCAGGACGGCCGGAGCGCGCCCTGCGGCAGACACGCTGGGCAACCCCCCAAGCTCACCTTGCCGATGAAGTAGGCGCCTTTGCCGAAGCGCCGCCCGCCTATCGGCGCGGCCCGGGCCGCGCCCACCTCCAGGAACGACTCCGGCACGCCGTGCACAAACTGCGTCGTCTGCCGCGGCAGCTGCTGCACCGCGTCGGACAGCTTCACCACCTGCGCGCCCCGCGCCGCTCGCACGTGACGCGCGATGGGGCGGGGCAGCCAGGCATGCCAGGCAGCAGCCGCGCGACCGGCACAGACGCGCGCACTGCCCGGTCTGCGCAGGCGGCGCGCCCCAGGTGCGGCCGGGGCGCGAGGCCGGGCGGGCGGGGGCGCCGCGCGGCGCGCCTTGTGGCAGTGCACGCGGCACACGACGCGGTTGAACAGTGCGAGCCAGGCCGCCTTGAGCTGGCCGTGCTCCTCGCGGCGCGCATAGTCCAGGTAGTTGGTGTGGATCACGCCGACCACGTGCGCAAACTTGTCCGTCCAGCGCCGCCCGTGGTGGTACCAGGTCACTGCGCGCGCGCGCGCGGCTCGCGGGCGCCGCAGCCGGCGCGCGAAGGGGCGCGCATGCAAGAGCGGCGGCAGGCAGACTCATTTCGAGTGCAGCTTTGCGCCGTTTTGCAGACCTCTGACACAGCGGCGAGGCGGCACACAGACCTGAGCAGCTCCGGCACTCCATGGTGGCCTGTGCGAGCCTCTCAGCCGAACAACCACTCGTGGAGGCAGAGTGGGAGCTCTGCGGCCAGGTGGGGACACAGGGCAGGGCCATGTGGCTGCCAGGCGGGGGCGCACGGTGCTCAGGCTCCTCCAGCACGGCCACGTCAGCCTGCGCACGGCGGACTGCCTGTCACGGCAGCCCTTTGATATTCTGATGCAGTCACCGCGAAGCAAGCAAGCTGATATGCTCTTACTGTCCGGCCCCAAGGGAGGTGATCTGGCATGTGCACTTCCCCTTCGGAGACAGCGTCTGCTGACAGCCAGGAAGCACGACGAGCTAAAGCAAGGCCTGAAGCTGGCGCGTGTGCACGCCTCATCGTCAGGGATGTACTGCGTGGCGTCGCCGACCGGCAGGATGGAGCACTTCTCAGCCGCATAGCGTCCAGGATAGAACTTGATCTGCCGCCCCACACGCGAGTCAGCGCGCAAACGCTGCGGGTACAAACACTAAGTGATGTGAATGAGCACTAGACAGGTGCGGGCCACGCCCAGATTGGCTTCAGCAAAGCCAGGCTGATAAAGTGCCGGGCGTTGCTTGCGTGACTCGCCGTATGCTCGCCGGCATCCTTTGCAAGCGTGGCGATCCGAGTGCGGACGAAAGTGACCGCGGACGGAGCACAGCAAGGAAAGAGGCAACGCGCGCCTTGAAGTCGCACGGCATGCCAGTGCGCTTGCGCGCCCACGCGCGCACAAACTGCTCCTGCGCCTCCGGCGTCTCGAACGTCTGGTTGTTGGGGAAGATCATCTCCTGGTCTGCCGCGGCCAGCCACGGGATGACCAGGGTCACCTGCGCGCGCGCGCGCCCGCGTCGGTCGGGGCACGGGGCGTGCATGTGCTGGGCGCGGTCGCTGGCCGCCGCGCATGTGGCAACCAAGCTGCTGCAGCCGTGGAGTTTGCTCATGTTTGGATCCCAACAGGTTGTTGCATGCGTGACTATTCCTGCCCCTGCCGCCAAGGACGCTTATATTGCGCACACAGAAGGTGGCCTGAGGATGACGCATGCGCCTGCAAACCAGAGGTTGGTTCTAGCAGAGGTGCAAACGCCTCGCCATACGGCACAGACACTGATGACCCCACGGAAACCCAGGGCGGCGAGCAGGAGGGGTGCCGGGCGATGGCGCGCCTCGCGGTTGGGGTCGCGCGAGAGGTAGGCCGCGCGCAGCAGCGGGTTCACGGACGTCCCTGTCATCCACGGCAGCGAGGCGGTCGTGTAGATGGCCACGCGGCGCCCCGGCTCGCGCAGGCTGCTGAGCCGCCGCCGCGCCGCCTCGCGCCGCCGCTTCAGCGCATGCGCCTGCGTGCAAAGCGGTGGGCGGCGTCAACTGTCCATGCCGGTGCTTGCCATGGGAACAACCTCTAGTGCGCCAGCAGCACAAGTCTGCTGTCCGCACAACCATGAGCAGGGGAGTCTGTGCGTCGGCCCGCAGTCCTCCAGAGGGTGCACTGGACTAGGAGCAGGAGGCGCAGCGCGGCACTTGCGCACAGTGCCATAGAGCCCAGCGCTGCACTGCGAGGCACCGGCGCGCCTGCAGGGGCCCAAACGGCTGCGCAGCTGCGTCGCCCTCGCCCGCTGCCTCGCCCTCCTGCAGCGCGCGCTCCAGCGCCGCCTCGTGGTGCGCGCCCACCATGCGCTCGAACGCCTGCGAGGCGCCGCACACGCGTGCGCTCGACACCCCTGACGCCTTTGCCAGGCCCTGCGCTATCTTCAGCAGCGCGAGGCCGGCCTGGTCGCTGCCGACGGGCACGCTGCCATGCAATCCTGTTCGCTGGGGTCAGACACGCCCTACCCGGTTTAGGAACTTTTACAAGGCTCAGTACAGCTGCCTTGGGCCTGCCAGGCACGGTGCCACGGGGGTGGCGAGCACACCTGCCGGAGCGCATCCAGTGGGTTGTCGGGGACGCCCGCAGCGTCGCCGCCCGGGCCGCCGCCCTCCTCCAGCCGCAGCAGCTCTTCCGCCGCGATCAGGTCCGTCTAGCGCGCCAGGGCAGCAGGCGGCCTCAGGCCGGTCGTTCAAGGGCGCGCAGACGCGCCCAGCATGTCCCAGCGAAACCGCCGGGCCTCGGGAGCATCAACAGCCTGCCCAGCCGAGGTGAGGTCCGCTGCGAGAGATGGGAGCAAGGCAGCCATACAGGCTGTCACACACTCATCAGCAGCCCTGTCACCGCATACGCGTGCCCGCCGCGCCCCCGCGCCTGGCCCGGGCCGCGCCTGCAGCGAGGGGAAGCCCGGCGACACCACCGCCTCCTGGCACGCCACGAATGCGGTGTTGTGCGAGCCCGGCGGCGCGCGCGGCCTCGCCGCGGCCGGCGGCGGGATGCGCGCGGCGGCTGCGGCGCCGACCCGGCGCGACGCGCCGGCCGCGGCAAACTGCGACGCCGCCGCGCTCTGCTGCAGCAGCTGCCCCAGCGTCTGCAGATTCTCGCTGCAGTTCTCCAGCGTGCGCTGGCAGGTCCGCAGCGTGCGCTGCGGCGCCGCCCACAGCGCGCGCGCCGCCTCGCCGCCCGGCCCGGCGCGCAGCTGCGCGCGCGCAAACAGCCTCAGCGCGTCGGCCCCGCCGCCATGCATCAACGCTCTGCCTGGCCGCCTGCTCAGCGCGCAGGCTAATTTCAATCTGTTTGTGCCCGTCGCGCTGTTTTGTGTGCCTGCACGCTGCACCCTGTTTGCACCGCTTGCGCATCCGGCGTCCAAGTGACATTCTGACTGGGGCGGCGGGCGCAAGTGCAGGCGGGCGCGGCAGAGGACAGGCGCGCGCCTGGTCCTGCAGGCTGGGCGCCGCGCGGCTGGGCGCGAGCGGGGCCGCGCTGGGCGCGCGTGCCAGCCCCGCGCTGGCGGCCCGCGCCAGGCCCGCGCTAGGCGGTCGCGCCGGGCCATCCGCCGGCACGCGGCCGCCGCGCAGCAGCGCGCCGTTCAGCGCCGCAAACACGTCCCAGTCGTGGCCGCGCAGGCGCGGCCGGCCGCGGCCGCGCGGCGCGAACGGCGAGCCCGGCTGCGCCTCCCCGCCGCTGCTGCCGCGGCCGCCGCCGCCGCCGCGCTGCAGCGCCTGGAAGTCGTTCTCCGAGCGGACCTTGCGCATGCCGGGCGGCGCGGGCCGCGGCGCCTGCGCGGTGGCGAGCGAGGACAGGTGGCGCGCGAGCGCGCGGTCGACCACCGGGCCCGCGCGCAGCGACGACTCCAGGCGCTGCAGGCGCTCCACGCGGCGCGCCAGCTGCGTGCTGGTCGCCACGGCGCCCGAGCGCAGCTGCGCCTTGAGCCGGCGCTCGGCCTCGTGCAGCTGCTCCGACGTCTGCTTCGCGGACTCCTCCAGCCGCGCCTTGAGCTGGCGCTCCGCCTTCTGCGCGCGCGCGCGCGCTGGCGTTAGCAACGCCTCAGAGCCCGGGCAGCCGCACACTGGACGCACGCGCTGCCCAGGCTCAGCGGGGCGCTCGCTGCGGCGCGCGCGCCGGGCGCTGCACAGGACAGCAGGCCGAGCCCGGGCGCTTTACACTGGGAGACAGGGGCGCTTCGCTTGGCCGAGGGGACGCGTGACCGAGCTGTGTGCTGCAAGCAGTGCAGGAGGCTGCAGCGGCGCTGCTGTGCAATGCGCAGTGAGCTCAGCGAGCGAGAGAATCATCGGAAGCGTGACAACGGCGTGCCTGCGCGACCAGCATCAGGTCGCTGGCGCTGCGCCGCGCCTCCGACAGCGTGTCCTTCAGCTCGCGGAGTGCGGGGGACATGGTCCCGTTCGTGCCGGCGCCTGGCCACTGCTCCGGCCAGCTGGTCCAGCCGTTGCGGTCGTGCTTGCGCGTCATGGCTACGGCCTGGCGCCCGGACCAGCGTCCAGGCGCACCTCAAGGCATTGGTGCTGCCTGCTCGGCCTGCTGCAGCAAGTCGGAGCCTGTGTGTCCGGCAAGCGGCCGTTCGCTAAAAGTGCCTAAGCGCTGGCGTGCCAGAAGGTGCGCGGTTCCTCGGGGAAAGGCAGGATTGGACAGCTCTGGTGGATCCAAACTTGGTGGAGGAGCTTGCCTAGGGTTGCTGAGCGCGCCTTGGAAGGCTACTCCGGTGCGCCCGCTGGTGAGAAGAGGAGCGCTCCCAGCAAGCACGACCTCGCACACAGAAGACGCATACGCAGTGGTAGCGCAGTTTGAGCGCAGCTTGCGTGTGTGCGGCAGCGGCGGCGTCTTCAGCGGCGGCGCGGCGCGCCTGTGGTGCTACTCACCCCGCGCGTGACGTGCACGCACCGCCATGCCCAAGCTCCAGCCGCCAGAGCTGAAGGGCTTCATGGACAAAAAGCTCAGCGGTGTGTGCGTCGGCTGCGCCCGTTGGCCACGCTGTCGGGTTTGCGAGTCCTGAGGCCACCACCTGCTCCTTAATTTTGACGCAGAACGCACAATGACGCGGCGTGCGCGCACTGGGGCCAGTCTCACTCAACGCGAACCGGCACGTCACGGGCGTGCTTCGCGGCTTCGACCAGTTTATGAACATAGTGCTGGACAACGCGGTGGACGAGAAGCTGAAGACGGACATAGGCATGGTGGTGCGCAGCCTTCCCGCCTTTGCCTGTCCTTGGATGCTGCTGGCCAGTCTCTGAGACTCCCCTTTGTGCTGTGCGCTGCGCTGGCGGGCCGGCACGGCGAGCAGCCGGGAGCGATGTCAGTGTGCTCACGGCAGGTCATCCGCGGCAACAGCATCGTCACTGTGGAGGCCTTGGATCGGTACTAGTCTGCGGCATCAGGACCCACGTCACGCGCTTCCTGGAGCGGCAAGCGTCAGTGCTATCTAAGGCCCGCTGCTCCGCCCTGCAGCCAGAGTGGGACGGCTGGCATGTGCTGCGGTAGGCTGGCTTGTGTGCCAGTCAGTTTTCCTCGCGTGTAAGTGAGTGCGTATAACTGTATGCAAGCATTGTGTGGAGTAAGCAAGCAGTGCTTGCGTACTGTGGGGCGTGGCTTATGTTGAGGGTACGCAGCTGTGCAATGCCTGTAAGCACAGCACAGAAGTAGCCTTCTTGCACGGCAATGTCAGCACGTCAGCATCCCACAAGAAAAGCAACAAAGTTGCTTGCCACAGAAATCGCGTGGTACCAATCAAATGCATCAGCCGTTGCTCACCCCAAGTCACCCCAACTCAAAGCCCTCTCGCGTTTGGTCGGTGACACGCTTTGATTGCCCCGCCCTCGACAGCATGCATGTCAAGTATGTGCAACTCCAGATCCAACACGGCCGCCATGTCTTTACTGTCAGTCGTGCCCCAACACATCACCTTCCCTGCTGACCATCACATGCTGCCCACTCAACAGGCAGCAACAGGTGTGTAGCCTGCTGTATGCGGTTTCTTGGTACTTTCCTGGGACGGCGCCACGCATGTGCAATTTCCCTCATCCCAGCACTGGTGACGCGGCTAGGGACGCGCTGATCACGCCAGCGGCGGCGGCAGCACGGCAGAGTTGTCGTACTGGTAGATCACGTACAGGGCGGCGGCAGCCGTAGCCGCCGAGGCAAGCATGCCGCCTGTCTGGATTGCGGCTGCGCGCACGGCACTCACCCGGCTGTTAGCTCTGGTTCTTGCACCCGACATCTTGAAAAGAGACTCTCAAATGGCGGACACACTAGTTATACCAGACTGTGGTGTCGCGCCCCCAAATGATGGGAGCGCCACGCAGGCCTCGGCGCGCGCGAAGGAAGACAGCGCAGAAAGCCGCAAAACGGCACAGGTGGGCTTACTCAGAGCTTACTCATAATCGCGGACGCGGTCGCGCGCGCCGCGCGCTGCACGAAGCTGCCGACTGCGCGCGTCTCCTCCGCCACGGCGTGCGCCGCGCGCGCGGGCGCGGCCTTGACATAGCCGCCTACCGCCCTGGCCTCCTCCGCGGCCTGCAGCGCGACGGGGCAGCGCGTCGACCCCGCTCGTGGGCACACACAGCGAGGGGCAATGCTGTGCCACACTTGGAGAGTGCGCGGAGGCCAATTGCCTCGTAGCATACTGCACATGCCTGTCGGCTGCCAGCGCGTGCCCAAATCATGCAAGCATGAAGTTGGGGACTGCACAGGCACTGGATGCGCATGGTGAACCGAGGGCCCGCACGCGCAGCGCTGCTCACCAGGCGGGGAGCCAGCCGCGCGGGCCCGCACCTTCTCCGCCAGGTGCTCCGCCGTGTCGTGCACGCGCCGCGCCGCCTCACCTGCCATGCCCAGCACGCCGCCGCCGCCGCCGCCGTCATCGCGCTCGGCGCCGCCCTCCTGGCCCGCCCGCTCGCCGCCCGCCTTGTCCGCGCCGGCCGCCTCGTCGGCGCCGCCCGCCGCCACCTCAGCGTAGCTGCGGCGCCCCGACCCGGGCGCCTCGCCGGCCTTCCCGCCGCCGCCATCAGCCTGGTCGCCAGCTCGTCCGCTTCAGCACATCGGGCCAGTCGGACAATGTTGCGCCCGTCCAAGGCTCGAACGGGACACGATTGGCCCACAGCCGGTCCACACCCACAGCAGAAGCTACATCCAGAGCCACATCCCCGCACGTGATATGAGCCACACCTCGCATGCCTACATGCAGACTGCAGAGCCGTTCGCTGTGCCGGTGCGCAGCCGTCTTTCAGCACGGTCGACACGCATGCACAAGGTGCTGGAGTGGCCGCTCCGGCGCGGTCAGTGCGCGCGCACCTTGTGGAAGCCCTCGTCCAGCTGGTGGACGGCCGCATCGAGCGCCCGCTTGGGCGCGCCGGCCGCGTGGCGCGCGGTGCCAGTGACGTAGCCCGCCGCCGCGCGCAGGGAGTCGAGCGCGCGCTCCGCCGTTGCGTAGATGCCATGCGCGGCCGCGCCAGGTGCGCCGCGCACCGCCGCCGCGGTCTTGCTCCCGGCCTCCTGCGCAACAGCGCTAGCGCTGTGGCGGCGCCGCAGGGACATGAGCGCAGGGTGGCGTGCGCAACAGCCCCTTGAGCAAGGTGGTCATCCCCTGTTGTCGCCTGCCGCTCGCATCCTCATGAGCGGCATGGCCCAGCAGGCCGGCCCCGCCGCGCAGCGCGCCTGCACGGAGTGCGCGGCCGCGGCGGCGCGCTCCCTGGCCGCGTGCGCGACGTCGGCGGCGGTCTCGCCCACGGCGGCCGCCTCCTTGGCCGCCCGGTCGGCGGCGGCCGCCGCCAGTTCGCCCGCCGCCTTGTACGCCTCGCTTGCCGAGTGGCCGGCTTTCATGGCCAGGCCCTGCGCCGTGTCGGCCGCGGCGTGCCCAAAGTCGGCCGCGCGGCCGGCCGCCGCGCCCGCGGCCGCCTTGCCCTGCTTGGCCGCCTGCTGGCCCAGGTCCGCGGCCGCCGCGCCCGCCTGCAGCCTCGCACGCGCGGCTCACCACCGCAGCAGGTGCTGACCCTTGCGGCCTGACAAAGCACCCCAGGTGGCTTTCTTTGCATCGCGCTGCAACATGTCGCCTAGCCCGCTCGCCTGTTCAGCTTGCGCGCCAGGCCGCCACCAAGATGGGCGTCGGCATTCGTGCGAGGCATGATTATGATTGCAACAGGGTACAGCGCGGCCTGCGCAGGCAACGCTGCACTCTGTAGCCAGCATAATCAGGCCCGCATGAAGGCGGACGCCCGCCTTGCCGAAGGCCTGGCGCGCGAGCAGAGCAGGAGCAGGGTGGTCCTGCACTGCCACAACGTCGAATTGTGTGAGCGCTTGCCACGGA
>JAABUH010003393.1_pt1 | contig 13735 bp, 13 predicted proteins | sample 5559121 | NCBI WGS metagenome assembly JAABUH01 (sample SAMN10711871, study PRJNA513364) | rock metagenome | isolation source: Antarctica rocks | place: Antarctica: Victoria Land, Battleship Promontory nord | collected 2015-12-28 | reverse complement strand
CACGCGTTCGATGGTTTACTAGGCCTACCTGGCCGTACCGCCAGTCAGATTGAGCTGTCATCGCACACGAACTGTTCTGCTAAGCAAGGACTGGTTTTGGATACAGACTTTTGACGACCACTGTAGTTCGATGCACTTCAGCTCGAGCTGCAATGCGCCGCTTCGTTCCCCCAGTGCTACGTTCAAGCCGTATGGCGCGTTCCCGTTTTCACGCCTAACGGCGTATGATCTTGTATTTTTCTTTTTTTCTGCATCTTACAGCTTGAGTCATAAATTTAGGTCTGGACTGTTACATGGCTGGAGATTGCAATGAACACTGTAACTTCCATTTGTGGCAGCATCCTGAATCAGCATGCCCTAGGAGATTGCACAGTCAAACTTGAAAGCAACAGCTTCAGAGTTCTGCTAGCGGGGTATAGCAGCTTTAAACCTTTCGACACAGTAGAAGACGCAGTCAGCAGTCTGCCGAAGTCAAAGTCGCAAGTCAGAAGGCACCAAACTCTGGCAAAATTTTCTGAGCTGGCAAGTCCACTGCACTACTGTGCATACGCAACAGGTTGCACAGAAAACAGAGGTTCGCTGACTGAACAGGCTCTCCCTCTGTCAGAGGAAAGCTTGTTCAGGCAGCAAGCTTTTGTGTCTTTCTGTGGAATCGCTCTTGCTGCTTGGCTGTTGCTTTGCTGAAGGAAGTGGATACTACAGGTGCCAGCTGTCTTGTTTTGCCACGAACGTTGACCAAGAAAAGCCATTCTTTCCTATGCCTTTTGCGTGCCGCACAGCTGCCAAATTACGGTAAGGCTGTGTCTCCAGTCCTGTTTTGCTGGTACAGTGCTGTTGTCTTCACCGATCAGCCACGAGCGCTACAGTCGTTTTCCGCGGCGGTAAGCCCGCAAACAGAAAGGTGTACCGATTGTCTTGCTGCGCAAGTTCGGACCGGGGCATCGCATCGCATCAGCGGTCCACTCACAGTACTGTCGCAAACCTGGATGCCTCAAGCCTCGGACCTAAACTTTTGACTCAAGCTGCACTTGTTACTACTAATTTGGAAAACCAAAACCTACAGACTTCGTTCATATCTGCTCAGCGCAAAAGCTGCTGTGAAGCTGTTAGCGTCAAATTCAAGGGGAGGGCCAATCGCTGGGCGTCTCCTGGTCTGTCAAGTAGACTGCACTGTCGTGCCCACGCAAGTACTTTCACTAGCGACGGCACAACGAGAGTTTGCTGACTCCGCAAGCTTTGCCTCTCTCAAGTCCAGCTCATCAAGTGACTCTATTGGGTAAGCTATGATGTCAATGTGCTTGAGCATGCTTCTTAGACTGTGCTGTCCAGACATCTGAAAGTAACCTATTAGCAGCCGTTGTCACATTTCATGGCATGCCGTCACATGCCTTGTTTGAAGCCCCAGATGATTAATGCATTGTTTTCTACAGATTTTGTTCCATCCGCTGAAACCACGCGCTTTTTGACCCCAGCTGTGAGTTTCACTAAGCAACAACTTCAGCTGACATGGCCAACACGTCAGAAGCGAAACTCAGCGATGAAGCGTGGAGCGCCAGATATGTGTGCTGCGCCTTGTCTGTCACAGTGCTGACAGGGGTGTCGTTCAGCCTCATTGTGGCGCTCGTGTTTACAAGCAGCCAATGTATTGTTCAAAGTATGTTTTCCCATACCATTGCACCATTGTGCATGAACCTTTGTTTCAGTTGCCGGACATTTGCTCACTGAACAGAAGCGGGACCTGCACCGGTCGGTTAGTTCTGCAGGCGGTCGCGTCATCTTCTCCCCCAAAGCTGCCGTCGATGAGCCCACTTCTTCAGCGCATCCGCTAAATCAGCAACCTCTGGAGGACAAAGTTTTAAGCTGGATGATACAGGCAGCAATGATGGGTATGGAGGCCAACCCATGGCTCGACTTGCTGCAAGCCTTGAAGCCTTGTTTTGGGGATTGCATGAGTACAACCTGGAGCAGGTGTCAGAGATCGTACTTGTAGAGTGGATATCACAATCAGTCACGAAACGTGTTTGTGATGCCCCTGAACTGAACCGATTTTGCCATCCCATAAGTACTCACAGCACACAGCTCTCTACGTCCGAAGCAATCACAATAAGGATTTTAACCATTGATCAGGAAAAGACCGCGGCTTTCGTGCAACCAGCGTTGACGCGAGTTTCAGAAGTCCATTCGCTCAACGCTGCTGCACAACGTGCTCGAGGGTGTTATCTTTTGCGACTTGATCAGGACACTATCGTGGCGCCGAGCTTTATGCGCTTTCTGCAAACTGAGATGGCTTCTTCTTGGCCGCACATACACCAACCATGGTTTGGAGGAAGGAGAGATTGCGATGATGCAGCGTCAGAAGACCTGTTAGAAGATCCAGTCCACTTTCTTCTGCAAGTGGAGAAGGAGGCCTCTCCTGTCGATTGGCAGCTCGAACGGGTGATGGGCGGCCCGGTCGGAGTGTTGGGTGTTCCTGCTTGGCTGTGGCGTGCCATCAGAGGATATGATGAACGGTACGTTGCGTGGGGCCACATGGAATTGGAAATGTACAGTAGATTGTCCCAAGTGACGGATGTAATGCCTCTCAGCAACTACACTGATATGACGTCACCCTTTTTCCATATTGCTCACAATAAGTCCACTTCGGCTGAGCCCGTTCGTCAGATAAACAGTTTCCACGATTTTACCAAATCTAAGGACAGGATGGGGGTCAGCAGGTCAAACTCCAGGACCTGGGGCTTGGCTTCTATGCACATACCAGAACAGACTCTGAAGTCCGTTCAACAGGACTTGAAGTCCTGACGGCGTTTCCTACCCATGTTATTTAGGAAGGACGAAATCATAATGTTGGAGTCTGACATGCAAGCTGATTATGGTGCATTTTGTAAACCTGTTTGCCATTGACTAGAACCCTTTTGCCCCTTTGTAAAATGAAACAGTGTGCACAACACAATACCCTCATGTGTCCTGCCAAACACTGCCTTGGTGCAGCAGTCTTGGAAAGCTGCTGCTCCAAGGAATGTGCATGTTGTGTGTGCCCGTGAGCAAAAGAGCATCCTGTTTATTGGCAGCAGTTTGGATGACTGGGTTTCAAGGGGCATCACATCTTGTCAAAACCTCCGTACAGAGCCCAGAAGCATTGTTGGAACTGCAAGTTGCCGTTGGAGATTAGTCAGTTGACTGCAGTCAAGTCTATGTCAGCAAGTGAGTAGTAGAATATCTGTAGCTTTAGCATGATCTCCTAGTTTGATCAGGCAGCACAGGGTATCTGCTGCAACATAGGGCCATGAGCATAGCTTCACAGGGCAAGCATTGAGGTCAATGCAGCACCCGACCTTGAGCAGCCTCTCAGCGCCTTAGCAACAGCATATTTGTTATCAGAACAGCAGGCTGTTGTAGCCTGAAACCAAGCATTGAATCCTTGTCACCACCCTAGCAGCACCTTCTCAGAGTCACACTGTGCTAGCACAACCTTGGAAAGCAGAAACAGACTGTTTGAGGGCCCGCATGCTGCCTCAAATTCATTACATGACACCGCCTGCTGCTAGGCCAGACTGCCATCCAGCTTGACCTGTCATGTCAAACAGAGCCTCCTGGGCTGCATCTGAATCTTGGCAGCATGTCGCATGTATATCACAAGATGCAACTTCTCTGGGTTGTGTTTTGTCCAAGGCAGTTTTGTCCAAGTATGGAGAACACACAGTGTTGGAACTTGCTGTTGTGCACACAGTGGAGAAACTGACAGTTATGATACCAGCTTATAGTTTTTAAACACACAGTCTAATGTACACACAGTATACCTGTGTAGACACGTTTACTGTTACAGCAAAGAGAAGCTTGAGTCCTTTGGACCGTGCTTCATCCAGTCAAGGTTGCTTTTACATGTTCAAACAACCAGCATGCTAATTGACTGTTGACCTATGGTATGACCCTCTACGAAAGCATATAATCAAAGTACTGCACTATTAGTAGTACTCTGTTCATGTACTTCCTGACCTAATGATGTAATGTAGCTTTGACAGCCATGACCACATACAAAAGACATCACTGCTTGATGATTCAGTCAGTAGCAAGAATCGTCATTTTCCTGCATTGCTGACTGTTCATCTGCTTGCTCTTCTGTAGCTGAGACTGAAAGATTCAGGCATGTCTGGGCGCTGCAGATTTGGGAAATTGCACAGCTTGAAGCTGCAACCATTCAAGGTAGTCAGATCTGAGAATTCTCTGTGTAGCTTCGATCACGGTCAAGTCACTACAGTCTGTCTTGTGTACAGCATGGTCAGTCTTGTGCTTGCTCTTTTTGGAGCCCACAGAGTTGCTGAGCTGCTTTGTGACCTGTGAAGAGGGCCGAATTGAAAATCAATGTAGGCAAATGAGCTGCATGAATCAGAGTTGCTTTCTGCACAGTCTTGAGATGCAGAGCGTGATAAAGCATACAGTTGCCATAGGTCAGCCATACGCAGTGTCGACAGCAAATGCAAAAACAAGCTTGCAAGGATCACTACCGAGCAACAAGTCTAGGAGCCTGCGCTGACCTCATTGACAACAAAGGCTAGCTCAGACAGAGTGATCTCCACATCTGACATCTCCGTCTCATGGACCTTCGCTTTGGTGACATGGCAATAATACTTCAGGAGCACTTGAAGGAAGCATCTGTTGCTGCAGGGGCCCCTCTCACCCTTGCGGAACTTGTCATCTGCAGCACAATTTGAAGAGACAGCTGACGGCGTAAAATACGGCGTATTTGACAGTGCATATTTCTTCTTGAAAACCCATTGTGTTCTGTCTCATGGACAAGCTACATGCCGGCCCCTCGGGCCGGCTATTGTTGGGTGTGAAGTACTTAAGATGTACTTCAAATGCAATGCTTATGACGGAACGCTGAAATGGAGGCTAAGGGCGAACATATGTGTGCATTGGTATATATTGTGTAAGCATCTGTGAAGTAATTACATGGCCGGCTGAATTCTAGGTGAGGGTGAACAAACCACTGAGACCATAGATGGGGAGAGTGCCTATGTAAAAACTCTTTCTTGCTTGAAGGTGGTGCAGAAGCAGAGTGCTGTTCTTCATCATCTTCCTGATCCTCCTCATCCATAGCTGCATTGTCAGTTGTCATTGCTCTGCAAACTTGCTTTGCAAGAACGTCTTTGTTGATCCAGTGAAGCAAGAATAATCCTAAAAAGTATACAAAGTGCCATTTTGAGACAAAGGTGCTAACAGGAAATGAAGTGCAGTATCGAGACAAAAGAAAACAACAAATTTCCTTTTACCATTCACTACATTTGGTCAAAAGATGCTGGCCAACTTTCACAATCAATAACTTGATTGATACTCACTCCATGGTCCTAGGCCTCTAGCCCATCTATCCACCTGGGAATGCAAACATAAAGTGCAAAGGGTCAAACAGTGGATGTCTGTCATCAATCCTTTGCACACCACCCTTCTTGGAAACCAACGCTATGTCACGCACAAAGTTGTGGGAGTCCAACTGATCTCCATAGGTGAACCGGCCAAGGATGATTGCCGCTAGCTCATCACTTTGGAAGACACTGTACACATTGCCATATACTTCGCCTGTAGCAGCACAAAAGACGGCCAAATCCAACCCTACAATTATTAAAATGAGATAACATCAAGTCCACTACCCGTACTTCAAAGCATGGTCACAGCATGTAACGATCATAGATCTATAACTTCACATGCACACAGTTTCCCCAACTTGCAACAAACTTCCAGGCAATTTTCAAGGCAAACAAATGTCTAACAACAGCAATTTGAAGCAATCTGCACCTGTGTCAGACAACAACACAATGTGACAACGGAGATCCCGCTCAGATATGTTGAATGCTCTCAACATCTATACATCAGCGTTGAACCCATCAAGCTCCTCTTGCAACAATGCCATGAGATCGCTGTCTAGCTGGCTGATCGTGCAGTTTGCCGCTTGATGCTCTGAATACATGTACAAACCCTAAATACATGTACATTTGCAGCAAGCCAAGCTTGTCACCTGGAGCTGGTTCTGCGAGGCCTGTGTAATGATGTACATTGCCTTGAACCCCAAAAGTTGTGTCGCTTGTCGGAAACTGTTCCCCGTTTTTGTCTTTGACACCTGCACATATTGATGATATTAGCTGCAAGGTGCACACGTGCATGATGCTATAACTGCTCTCTTGTTTTCCTACCAATACACATTTGTATGCGGGTGTGTACTGGTAGCAGGAACATGTGTGCAGAAAATCCTCACCTGATGATGCCATCTGGATTGCACAGCTATATGACCTGATAATCTTCAGGAAAGCAAAAAAATCAAGGTCTCTGCTTGCAGATGAGACTCTTGGTGCTGCCGCCCAAGCATGTACTTAGCAGGAGCATTCGCTGGCCTGACAACGACAGCCGGCAGCCTGCAAACATGTATCAGAAATAAGATAGACCTGCAAGATAGCGCGTCGTGAACAATGTTAGCTGGCGTGTAACCTCACCTGAACAATGCCGAAGCGCTGGATGCAGGTGCAAGCGGCACAGCAGGTTGTATGTTTGAACGCGAGCTGGCAAGCAAGCTCGCAGCAACTGTTGCCTGTATGCCAAATTGGCACGGTCAGTCTCCAGCCATGATCTAGCATTGCAGATGCGGATCAGCGTATCATCGACATATGATCAAACTCACCGAAGGCGTTCGGCGACGTCACGTTGCAGAATCTGCTGTTGCAATAGCAGCGAGGCTATCCTGATTGCGTCGAGCAATTCATTTGCAAACTCAGTAACAGAAGGAGCGCAAACATGGTATAGATGCGCATGCTGCGAAATCAGGAACCGTGAGAGATAACAACCGTCTGGTGCGTCGCAGCAGCGAGTCGCAGCAGTCAGTCGTCTCAGCGAGAGCGACGTGTAAAGTACGGCAAAATACGGCGTAAAATACGCTGTATTTTACGGTGCATACTTCTTTTTCAAAAAGAACCAGTGTGTGAACATCATGACCCTCAGCAAGTGCCGCCTTGAGGTCTGAGCTGTCAACGAGTCATGAAAAGCAGCATTTGTCAACGTTTTCCGAAACTGGAGTCCAGGCGGGGAGTAGTTGAGCTTTGGTTGCTGTCAGAAACAATGCCGAACTCAAGGGAAATGTATTGAGTGTTAAGGAGCTTGGGTAAGACTTGCTACATTCTGTTTGTCATGCAAGGCTCAGGCCTACCACTTCCGAAATCCTGGATCCACTACATTGCTACAGACTGAGGGTCTGAGCTGCTGCAAGTACAGCAACCAACACAGCCTCAAATCAGCACTTCAGGAGGTACGTCCAAGACAGGCAGTGAAAAGGAATTATGCAGCAAGCAACGTGCTTTGACGTGTGAGGTGCTTGCAACTGCAAAGCAGCAGCATCATCTGCTGCTGTATGCCATGCTGCAAAGCTCATGCGGCAAGCCTGAAGCGAGCACACAGAAGTTAGCCACGGCTTTGTAGTCATGACTGGTATATTTTACCTTGTTCACCACTCCCCTGTGTACTAGAGTTGTGCAATGAGATGACTCAAGCTGCGCTGCTATCAGGACCCATGGGGCCAGTTGGACACAGCTGCATCAAAGCCATTGCATTGATATGCAAACTCAGCAAGAAGGCAACTCATGTAGACTCAAACCAACCTGAAGGTCATGTTACATACCCAAGTTAACCTAAATTCATCTGCTCAAGTGTATGAGATGGTCCTTATGTGCTTGGCTGACTAGTAGCGATTCCCTTTCCAAGCCTTGTCTGTTCATCCCATGGCATATTTATGAGTCCATTGTCGTGCTGTATCCTCATAGCGCTTCTTGTCTGTCTTGTAGCTGCAATCCATTCACTAGCATGAGTCTACACGCTACATCAGCTTTGCATAGCATGAGGAGGCGGCCAAGTGCAGAGAACAGCAATAGCATATGCTTACATGTGTGCTATCTCTGGCACAAGAGGATCATCTGGGTTTGGGTCTGTCAGCAATGAGCAGATAGACAACAATACCTGTGGCAAAAAGCTGTTGAAAGACTGCATATGGTAGCAGAAATTGGCATACAGACCTCAAAAGCAGATAGCCTTCCCACCTTTGAAACTGTCAGTGCAGGACTCCACTGTTCTTTGAGAATGTCCAAGCAGATACTACCATTGCTGTTTATGTTGGGATGATACACCTTGGTTTGAAAGTTGACCTGCAACACCAACTTAATTGCTGGATACTCATGCAGAACTGACATGAAAGCAGGTGTCACAAGCTGGAGGCACGCTTGAAGATGTAGTGTGCCTTCAAGCTGTACCTTTGGCGGCTTAAAGGGATAATCAGGAGGAAAGTGTATCTTCACCATGAAGACACCACCTGCGTAAGGACTGTCTCCAGGGCTGCATGGGTGCAACTGAGTTTGACAACAGTATAGGCAGCACCTGGCTCGACAAAACAAAAGCAAGGTTAAATGTCAGCAGCTCACCCCATGATTGTCGCCTGCCAATGAAACAGATCATCCGGTGAGTTTGGACCTGACACCGACGGAAAAGTGCTTGGTGCAGCCAAGGTGAGAAGGCTGCAAAAGACACCTAGAACAGTTTGCGATGCATGGCAGCGCTCACCTGCACTGCAAGATGTAGGAGGATCCTTTTGCAAGTCTTTCAGTTCCTGCACAAAACCATCAGGAAGTCAAAAAAAGATAAGGAAGTGAGTGCGGTCCATCGAGACGATGAGAGCTTCACCTTCTGAATGCGCTTCGACGCCATCAACTAAATCGCCGCAGGTACTGGTGTCAACACTATGCACGTTGTCAATATCCAGTTCTGTCACTGTTGTTTGCTGTGGTCACTTGTGCTCCCCGACCAGTACGCCGTCTTTGCGGATCTTACACAGGCTAGGAACCGCCTTCTCAAAGGGCGCCCTCATGAGCAAATTGCCCTTAGACTTGCGCTGTTGACCGCTTGCGTGGTCAGGTTTAAAACTAGAATATGACGTACAATTTCCGGTAAAATTATGGTTATTAGAGCTCACATTCAGCGACAGTGCGGTTGTTGCACATGCAGTGACAGCACGGTGACTGTACAGTGAGAGCACGGTGTTGGATTGGTCACAGCACGGTGGCAGCACGGTCCTTGTTGGGTGCATGCAAGGTCCACTTCCTGCACGGTTCAAGTGCGGTGACGGTCATTGTGCGGTCACCGAAGGGTCTCGGTTGCGTGCGTGCATAGTTCGGTGACAGCAAGGTCAATCTGTGTCATATAGGACTGCAACAGGAGCCCTTGCTGGCTTGCACACCACTACCAAACAAAGGAGCTCCTCAGCAACGGTTGTTGTATGGCAATGGTTGCACTTTTTACGTTTGCCAAGGTCATATACTGACATACTGACTAACTTTGTGTTTGTGCCTGCTGACTGCATCTGGACATAGGACAAACTGGGAGACACCAGACCTGCCCTGTGCATGCAGGACTCAATATGGCTTCATGCCAACGACCAGCATCTATGCTGTGTTGATAGACAGCTGTCATAGGACACAAGTTCTGGTGGCAGGTGGCTGCAGGGCAACTTTGCATCAATACCAGCTTTCTGCACATCTGTCCACATAGCTGTCTACATGTATGCTTCCTCAGCAAACACCTCTTGGCATGCAGGTCGTCATACTGCTGGGAGGGTCAATGCCAGGCGTGCATGTGGTGACCCCCAAGCAACCTCTGCAAGCAGCCGTTCAGCCCGTGCCAATGAGCATCAGTCAGCTGCAGCAGGGATTTGCATCCCTGCAGCAGCAGGTAGAGGCCTTGGCGCAAGCTCTTGCTGCCCATGGTATCAACCCCTGAGTCTTCACAAGCCTGATCACAGCTCACTGAGATGAAGGCAAAGTCCATGGCGTATACGCACTGGGGTCCACCTGCAATGCTCCTGGTGCTGTCGTCTTTTAGCTGTGCACTGTTGTGAGTCACAGCTATCAATTGACAATAGCTCATCACAAAATTTCAAACAGTCCAGCATAGCTTAAGACATACCTATGTATACAATGTTGATTCTGTGAGGGTGTATCAGTGATCAAATACACCCATGCACATACTTTTGGCAATTCACCTTTGTTTACTTACTTGCACAGAGCATTGCCACTCCCTAGATCACAGCTTCCAGATGGCATCAACAGCTTGCTAAGCAAACTCTTATGCTTTGAGGTATGCAACAATGCTGAATTTGCATAGTGTACGCATGAAGAAACACACCCAAGCGCATAACAACCTCTTGCTTGCAAAACAACCTCATATGCTCTGAGATATGCAACAGTGCTGATTTCAGGGTGTGTCAATATGGCAACACACCCAAGCCCATATCCCTGGCCATACACTCTTGTTTGCTTACATGCACATAGCACTGGCACTCTCTGGATCACACCTTCCAGATGACACCAACAGCTTACAGAACAACCTCATATGCTTGGAGATATGCAACAGTGCGGTTCTTTTTGAAGGTGTGTTGAGGGCAAAAGACACTCACCACCATATCTTTGGCAATAGGCAGTTAGATTACTGCATGCGCATAGCTGTGTGTTCCTGTGGATCACAGCTGCCGATGCTACCAAGCTTGCACACTGTAATGGCTTGTAGCGGGACGCAACAAAGTGGATTTTGAGGGTGTGTTGATACAAAAACACCAGTGCGGCATATCTGTGGCAAGATGTAATTACATCACTGCATGCGCACAGCTATGTGATCCTGTGGATCACAGCAGCCTAGTGCTACCAAGCTTGCACAGTATAATGGCTTGTAGCGGGAGATATGCAACAAAGTCGTTTTTTGAGGGTGTGTCGATACAAAAACACTATCTTGGCATATCTTAGGCATTATGCAACTGCTTGCATTTATGCATATGGTTGGACCCCTGTGATGAAAAGCTTCCAGGGGACAGCAAGAACTTGCAAAAAGCTGCATTATAACTTTTGAGCATAGAAAGCAGCGGGCCTATAAGAACATAGGATATTGCAGTGCAAACAATGTAGAATGCAATCTAGCAAGAGCTGGCATGCGCATATTATCTAGACTTGCAGCTGCTGCAAACAAGACACTAGCAGCTTGGTCTGCACAACAAGCTTTCAAGGTACCATGCAGATGAGCACTTGGCATGGTGGCCCCAGCAGATGGCGCTTCAAGGCAATCAACGAGATACTCAAACTAGCACAAAGCAGCATCCCCAATACAAACTGCAGGCAGCTGCCAGACAGGCAACAGCAGCAGGTGCATAAGCAGTTTCAGTAGCACTCAGCACAGCATTTTTGGCTCCTCAGCCATGCAAGGAACAGCAGCGCTGACAGCACAACACAAACAGGGTACCACGCAATTTACAGCCTGGAACAATACAGCTGCAGTATGCCCTGAACAAGGCATGTCATCTGCCAGATGCAGCTGCAGAAATATGGTATCAGCCTGAATCATGGGCCTGCACATGCATGCAACAGCCAGGAGCCTATGACACAGTACCTATCACAGTGACCGCTAGATCCTTGTAAATGTTCCAAGTCAATCATGGCGTTGCCTGCTGTATAGCAATGCAAAGCCTATGGAACAGCCCTCATGATAACAATAAGACATCAACAGCAGCCTCTGGTACTGGCAGACCTCTCAACAGCCCATACTTGGGGTGCAAGCAAAATGGCCGAGAGTTTAGGCACAGCAGGTTACTCTACCTGAAAGAATCAGACAGGCAACAGCTGCTAAATGGCTGCAGAATAAGCATGCTCCAATACACATCTGCCGTCCAAGAAAGTGACAAGGCAGACAGCACAAAAGACAAGGGCAACACAATTTGAAAGCAATGACTGTCATGCTCAGCACGCTGTAGTGAAGGGCTCAGGTGAACACCATGCCATGATAGGCCTTACATGGGTTCCTGAAAACCTGGCAAAGGCATAAACTGTATCATAGAGGAAGCCAGCAGTTGCAGTGCTTCTGCATAGAGTCAATGAATTCTCTTCATGCCAGCTGGTCACACTGCGTGAGAGACAAGCTGGTTTGTTATGGGCTCAGAATGGCTGCATCCTTTTATTGCATACAGTATGCAACCTTTGTGAATTGGGTGTTAGTTAGTTACACATTGCCTAACCGGTTGAATCTGAGCCCATCTGATTTAGACTCTGCATTATAATTACTCATTCATAGGTCATTACATGAATGATTGAAAATGCTGAGTCCAACTCAGGCCAAACACATATGAGCTGAGGATGGCAGACATTGTAACAACGTACTAGGTACTCTAAGCATTCCAGTAACTATGTCTGCAGAGGGCATGCCTGCAGCTGACAACGCTTGCATCTGGCCCCTCCTGAAGCCATGGCTACTCTCTCCAGCATACAAGGAAGCTTGCTCTAAGTGATGCCTCATGCGTTTCCCAATGTCTGAGGCACTCATACAGCTGTCCTTGAATTGCCTCCTGTCAGCTGGAACAGGAATGCTGAGCCTGGTGCATTGTCAGGCATTCTGTGCTTCAGGTAGGCAGGCAAGCGTCCCAAGAAACTGGGTGCAGTCCCATCACCAGCTGTCAGCACAAAAGGCCCTGACCTGCGCCCTTTGACTGGTTTTGTCCCATTGGGCCTGAGGGTCAGCAGGCTGCCTATTGGCAAGGGGCTAGGCAAGGGCAGCTTGAGGCTCTGCCTATCTGACTGGAAGAAATCTGACAGATCCAGCAGCCTACTGTGTGCCACTCACAGCAGGGTCATGGGCACTGCCTGGCTACAGCATTGCCTCCAACAAGCTGGTTGCACAAAGCCCGGTGCAGGTGAGGTGTCAGGCTAGCCTGGTTCTACATGTTCATTTCATTCATTCATTAGATTTTAAAGGTCGTTGGGGCCAACCATGACCATTGGACCAGTAGACTGAAAATGTCGAACAAAGATATCCAACTGTTTTAAAGCACTTATGAAAACACTAATGTTCACAGCTGACGCACTCTAAGCTAAACTAAAGGTTTTGTCCAGTTTGTGCTGCCACCAGGGTGTTCCTATGTTCAAAACATTCCCTCAAAAACCTAGCTATGACTTTGGGGTCATGTAGAGTAAAAAAGGAAGACAGTGTAGGAGCTGGGCCCCAAAATATGTTTGTGAATCTGTTACTGATGGCACAATATGCAGGGCAACCAAACACAAAATGATGTTCATCCTCTGCTGAAGCGCAGAAAACGCAATGGCGTTGCTCCCTAGGTACCTGCTGTGCCAAAGGCAAAAGCCTACCAGTATCTACATGAAGACCATGACATCCACATCTAAATCTGCTGATGAGTTTTCGGCTCTTGAAGCCCTTGACTGCTGAAAGGTAAGGTGCTAGGACATATTCTGGCTGCAAGGGTTGGTACCTAGCAACACTGCTGAGACTACTCTGATGCCATGTCTGTGCATAATGGTTTTTGGCGTTCCCAATAACAGTACTCACATCTAAATCATCCTCAATGCTCAAACCTACAGATTGACCCTGGAGCCAACTGTGAACTTTATGGCTCCAAAAAAGGTGTGCCGGATCATGCATGCCCTCAACAAAGGCACACTGGATGAGACGTTCATCATCAGACAGATTGTTGATGCGATTATGATATCGCAAAATTTGTTGCCACCAATGGAAACACAAAGGGAAACGGCCTAGTTCAGCTAGTACGATGACATTTGCAGTACTGTCCCTAACACCAAGTATGTGCTTCAGAAATTGTCTATGCAGTAGCTCTGCAGCGTCACCTATGTTTTCATCAACACCCCACACTTCGCTAGCATAG
>JAABUH010003392.1_pt1 | contig 13738 bp, 17 predicted proteins | sample 5559121 | NCBI WGS metagenome assembly JAABUH01 (sample SAMN10711871, study PRJNA513364) | rock metagenome | isolation source: Antarctica rocks | place: Antarctica: Victoria Land, Battleship Promontory nord | collected 2015-12-28 | reverse complement strand
GGCCTGAGGCCTGATGCGCCGTTCATGGGTCAGGCCGTCAGGCGTCAGACCTCAGGGCCTGAGGCCTGATGCGCCGGGGCTTGTGGCCTGACGCGCGCGCGCCACGCGCGCGCAGGTACTTTGAGCAGCGCGTCGGCTGGGCCATCACGCAGACGTGGCACCTGGTGGAGAAGGATGTGGAGGACACGCTGGAGGCTGTGGGCGACCGCGTGCTGGCCGAGAAGGGCGTGCCCTCGGCCGCGCTCAAGCGCCGTGCGGAGGGCATGCGCGCGATCGCCGAGGTGTTCCAGGCGCGCGCGCGGCGCCGCGACAGGGCGCACCTTTCTGTGTAACCCTGTCAAACGCTGCCATGCCTACCAAACGCCTCTCCACCATGACAGGGTGCGGCAGGAGCGGGACAGCTTGCATTCGATTGTGTGAGAGTCAGACAAGCAGCGGCGGGGCTAGGAGCGTGCGCGCACCTTGCAGAGTGTAGCCAGCTCGGTAAGCTTTGATGCAAGCTGCGCCGGAGCACGAGCGGGCCGGCGGCGCTGCGCAGGCGGCGAAGACGCCCGAGCTGCAGGAGGCCACGCCCGCCAGCGCGCCGCAGCCGAAGCGCACCGCCATCGGCAACCTGGACCTGCGGCCGGGGCAGGCCGGGGGCGCGGCCGGGCAGGCGCAGGGCGCCGCGCGGGGCGCGGCCGGGCAGGCGCGCCTCGCGCAGTTCTGCCTGTCACTGCAGTGTCAGCATGCAGCGAGGGAGTGGGGGCGTGGCCATTGGCAGGTACGGCGCGCACGTGTCGAAGCGTGTCTGCCTGTTGCTGCGGCGTGCGAGCTGCGGAGTCGCGTGGTTCTGCCCTGCATGCTGAGTGGCGTGTTGGGGGTAAGTCTAACAGCCGTGGAGCCTCGCGGGGGCTGGCCTGGCTGGGCGAGTGGGCACGAGGTTCAGAGGATGTGCGCCAGATCACACGTCATGCCCCATATGTGCATACCAGACCTCTGCAGTGCCTGGCACCCCTGCTGAGCTTCCCATGCCGGGTCAGGCCAAGGACATGGCCGGCCGGGGCGAGGGCGCCGCCAAGCAGGCGGCCGACCAGGGCGCGGGCGCCGCCAAGGGCGCCATCGGCGAGGCGCACGGCGACGCCAAGCAGGCTGCCGGCCAGGTGAGCGGGCCCACTCATGTGGAGACGGCGTTGTTGGTTGCGCGGAACGCTCATGGAATGCAGCTGGGCTGCTCCTGTCGTGTCCACAGCACGGTTGCAAGGCATGGAGGCATGGGTATTGACCGGGCTGAATGGCACCTGGCAGCGCCCCTGTCTCGCTTGCATTGTTCAGGAGCGCGCTTGGAGGCAGGCGAGCCTCATGCTGGATGCCGCCAGCCGCGGGAGCCTGGCAAGCAAACGCGCTGCCGGGGCGCGCAGGCGAAGGACGCGGCGGGGCAGGGCGAGCGCATGGCGAAGGATGCTGCCGAGCGCGGCGAGGGCGTCGCGCATGAGGCGGCCGACCGCGGCGCCGGCATGGCCAAGGACGCGGCCGGCAAGGCGCGCCGGCTGCTGCCCAGGAGGGCGCCTGCCACCCCCATTACTGGCTGCGGCAGGCCGCTGGGGCCGCTTGCTCAACGTCTGGGGATGCCCTGCAGCCGCCCTGCTCGCATGCGGCCCTTGGTTGCGCGCGCCGACGCGCATGCGGCTATAGGGTATATAATTAACACCATAAATACAACCCTACCCTAACCCTATACCCCTATACCCAAACTCATATGCGCATGCGGCGGCGCGCAGGCCAAGGGCGCGGTGGGCCAGGCTGCGGACACGGGCGAGCGCATGGCCAAGCAGGCGGCCAAGCAGACCGAGGGCCTGGGTGGCCGCGCGGCCGACGCTGGCGAGCAGGCCGCGGAGGAGGCCGTGCGGCCCGTGCGCCAGGCGGCCGACGCAGCGCCGGACGCCGCGCGCCGGCTGCGCGAGCAGGCGCTGGAGCCGGGCGCGCAGAAGGTGGCCGACAACGCCGTGCCGATGACCAAGCAGGTCACCGATGGCGCGCGCCCGCCCCTCCCCTACGCAATATCAGGCCTGTGGGCGACCTGGCCAGCGCTCCGCTTTGGACGCGCTGCCAAGCATATCACTTTCTGCCTGTGTGGTTGCGCTTCGTGGTTTGGGTGCCAAGATGCATGTGCATGTGTGAGACTAGGTGCGTATGCATGTGTGAGACTCCTTTGTGTGCAAAGTGCGGGAGAAATGAGGGGCAAATGAGCGGTGCGTGGGATGCGACGCGTGCAGCGCGCCATGCAGCGCGCGTGGGGTTGGCCCTGCCTGCAGCGCATGGGCCCAGCTGTCTCGTGTTCCACGGCAGGCGCGGTGCGGCCCGCGGGCAAGGCCATTGCCGAGAACGCCGAGCCGGTGGCGGACCAGATCGACGCGGGCGTCATCCAGCCCGCGAAGCAGGCGGCTGCCCAGGTGCGAGTGGCCTGTGTGCTGAGCGGCGTTGTTCTTGCATGAGCAGATAAAGAGGAGAAAGAGGCTTTTCTAAAGGCGAGACTGTCCTGACGAGGTTCCGGCAATGGTGCTCGTGCAGTGCAAGGCTTGCTTCAGGTCAGAGCAGGTTGCCTGGCCCTGGACATGCTGGGGGCAGACGACTCCGGACAGCGGAGCCGCTCGCTCACGGTGTGTGCGCATGCGCGCAGGCCGAGCCGGTGGTGCGCGACGTGACCGAGAACACGCTCAAGCCCATGGCGCGGGACGCGGCGCCCAAGATCGAGGACGCCGCGCAGCGCTTCACGCAGGAGGTGCTGCAGCCGGCTGCCAAGGAGCTGGCCGCCAAGCTGGAGCCCGGCGCGCAGGCGCGCCCTGCAGCTCTGCCCGTAGCCTTCCTGTTATTACCAGCCACATGTGTTGGTATAGGGTGCCAGGCACATGTGCTGGTACATGGCTGAAGTAGCAACTGAAGTGGGCGTGCAAAGAGCAGCAGTGTGGGGGGCCCGCATGACTCCCAGCTCCTGATGTGCTGCATATGCTTGGCAGTAACAAACAACGGCCGTCTTTCACTCAGGCCCGACATGGACGGGCTGCGACGTGCACGGCAGCTGACACCGCCCGCGGCGCGCGCAGGCACTGGCGAACGAGCTCATCCGGCCGGCCGGGAAGGCCGTGCAGGAGAAGGCGGGCCCGCTGGCGGAGAAGTTTGTGGACGTGGGCGCCGCGCCCGCCAAGCAGCTGGCGCGCGACGCCGTGCCGCTCACCGAGAAGGCAACGCGCGAGGCGCGCGCCCTGTGCGATGCGCTGTTCGAGGCATGCATTTCAGCGCGCTGCGGGCTGCATGCGGCTGCGTGCCTGCACGGCGAGGCAGGGTCCTGGGTGGCCGTAACCTGCCTGAGCGGCACCCGACACTGACATACACTCTCAAGCCCTTTTGTGGCATGTGTAAAGACAGGTCTGGGCTTGCAATACGTGCTCCGCCTCGCTTTGCAGTCATGGTTGCTGCTTGCATGCTGAGATACTCCGTGCGCGTGGCGCTGCGCAGATCATCAAGCCTTTTGCCAAGGAGGCGGCCGAGCAGGCCGTCCCTGCCGCCGAGCAGCTGTCTGAGAGTGCGCCCACTAGCGCGTGCTGGGGCAGTCCGTCGGTGCAGTCCATCATACAGCAGCGGCAGGGCTGCTACGTCTGGCAGTGGGTGAGAAAGTGTTTTCTTGTGTTGCTTTTAGCAGCCAGGTCAATATGCAAATCAGTTTATCAGCTTTTGAGCACCAGACTTGTTGTGATATCAGCAGCCCTCGAGGGGCAAGCTTTGTGACCCAGCCGCAGTGCCCGCCACCGCGGCGCTGCGGGCCGCGCGGCAGTGCCTCACGCCTGCGGCGCGCGCGAGCGCAGGCCTGATCAAGCCGGTGGCGCACACGGTGGCCGAGTCGCTCGAGCCGATCACGAAGGACCTGACACGCGGCGCGCTGCAGCCACTGGCGCAGGGCCTGGCCGAGAACGCGGTGCCGGTCGCCAACGACTTTGCGGACAACACGCTGCTGCCCGCCGCCGACATGATTGCGGAGCAGGCGCGCCTGGCCGGTGCCTGGGGGCCGCGTCTCGTCGTGGGGCGGCGCTGGTCGGGAAGTCTGTCATTTTGTAACCGCCTGACGCAGTAAACGTATATGCACACGATGCGCGTAGGGGGTTGGCCCGGCACGCTCACACGGCGCGCCCGCAGCCGCCTGCCTAAGCTAAGGCTGCTGAATCAGGCTTGCACCGCTTATGTCGGAATGGGGTGTGTAGGGCTAGGGGCCGGGCAGGGACCTGGGTGCCAGCGGCGGCGCGCGCGCAGGCGGTGCCCAAGGCCAAGGAGTTCAACGAGGAGGTGCTGCTGCCGGCGGCCAAGTACATCAGCGCGGAGCTGCAGGCGCAGGCGTACGAGATTGCCGCGCAGGTGCTGCCCGACGCCGCCTGGCTCCTTGTCAGCACTTAACTGTGTGTACAGGAGAGCACGCCGGTCACCCCATCCAATGTGGCTATGGCGTCCGTGTACGAGTTCCTAGCGCCCAAGGTGCTGTTGTGTAAAGGCTATGCAAAGGCTCGCTGGCCTTGGCAGCCGCGGCACAGGCGCTGGCGCCAGTGCCGCTCGTGGCCGGGCGGCGACGCGCGTTTGCGGGATGCGCAGGCCGGCCCGCTGGCGCGCGGCCTGCCCGCGTCGCTGCAGCGCGCGGTGCGCCGCAAAGCCGTGCCCGCCGACCTGGAGGCCGACCTGCTGCGCCTGGCGGCCGCGATCGAGCCGCTCGTGCCCAAGGTGGAGGCGATGGCGGCCAAGCTGCCCGAGCTGGCCGCGCAGGCGGCCGAGAAGATCCCCGCCGTTGCCGAGCAGGCCGCGCAGGTGCCGCCGCCCGCGCGCTTCCCACACTCTCTTGCCATGACTGCGTTTGTCAGAAAACGTGTGCAGGGCGCATCACCGTCGCTGCGGCGCAGGCGCTGCACGTGCGCGCGCCGCGCGCTCGTGCTCGCCCGGCCCTGCCTCCTGCTACCTCTGAAGCATGCGGGCCGCAGCGCGCGCACCCGCTGCTGCTGGTCAGCCGGATACCCTTTTAAAATGCTGTGTTCACCGACTCCTCGGACAATGCAGAGGCCACCGCCGCCGCTTCCCAACAGGAGACATTGATGGGAGTCGGCTTGCTCGTTGCACTCCGCGTGGGCATGGAAGGCATGAGAATGGGCGTTACTTGCTTTTCACCTTCTTTCAGCTCAGAGAACCTATGCTGCTCTTGGTGCTGTCGTTGCCGCTTGGAAGCTGTGTGCCTGCTGCGTCGCGCAGGTGTCAAAGGTTGTGCCCCGCGCGCGCGCAGGGCATCGAGCAGGTCGCCGAGACCGTGGCGGACCAGGCGCAGCCGCTCGCGCAGCGCACGGCTGACTTCATAAAGGAGCAGGCGCCCGTCGTGGCTGAGAACGCCGTGCCCATGGCGGAGCGCGCGAGCGAGATTGCCGAGGGCGTCGCGCGCGAGGTGCGGAGCTTTGAAAGCGGCGCCTGCCTTTTGTCTGTCAAGGACGGACGGGGTGCGCAGGCCAAATATCAACTGCAGAGTGGGCAGCTCGCAGGCTGCAGGTCCTGGACAGGGTGTGCTGCTGCCAGCCCGCGGCGCGCATGCTGGTGTGCCGGGTGCAGGGCATGTTCCCCGTGTTTACAGCATTTAGGTGACTGCCGTACATGTGTGCCTGTGATTTGGAGCTCGCCAGTGCGGCTGTTGCAGTGCCGAGGCGCTGCACCCTGACGCGCGCCGCCGGCGCCGGCAGGCCGCCGCGAACACCAAGCAGATTGCGGACCAGACGGGCGACGCCGCGGTGCGACTGGCCAAGGACGTTGCGCCGAAGATCCAGCCGGCCGCCGAGCGCCTCAGCGCGCAGGCGGAGGAGGTGGCGCACCGCGTCGCCGAGGAGGGCCCGCAGAAGATCGACAAGGCCTCCGAGGTGCCCTCCTTGGTCTTGTTAGGTTTAGGGTAGGGTTGAGCGACTAGGCTGCAGGTGCGCGCACAGGGCGCGGCACTACCTCGCAGGGCCGCGGCGTGTCCGGCGTGGAGCCGCGGCCGTTTGCGCAGCGACCGGGTCCGCAGGGGGTCTGCACTGCTTGCACGTCAGCCGTCAACGGGTTAGTCACGAGAGCCATGTGCGCCTCGGGTGCGCGGCGAGTGCGAGCCGCGGCCGCCGCGCGGCCGCCACGGGTCGCTCAGCGACCGGGCGCGCGCGCGCAGATCGCCGTCGGCGCCGTGAAGGAGCTGGCCGACCAGGCGCCGGAGAAGGCGGACCGCGTGGCGCGCGCGACCGAGCAGGCCGCCGCGTCAATTGCGCCCGACATCGAGCCCGCCGCGCAGCGCGCGACCGAGATGACGCACGAGGCCGCGCGCAACGCCGCCAAGGCGCTGCCGCAGGCGCGCCCCGCGAACGGAGGCCTGCTCCCCGGCGCGCGCCCGGCGGCGCGCGCGCCGGTCGGCCGGCGGGATGCGTGTGTCCCAGGCTGGCCCTCTCGTGCTGTGCTGGCTGGCTGGCGGCGCTGGCGGAGCTCGTGTGTCGGCAGGGCGTGCGGGGTGCATGCACCGCGCTGCTTTTGCGCGCGCGCGTGGCCTTCTTGTTGCTTGTGCATGCAGAACTCTTCCTGATCCCGCTCTGCGCGGCCCGCAGGCTGCGGACCAGGTGTCCAAGATCGCGGTCGACACGGCCAAGGAGGTCTCGCGGCGCGGCACGATGGAGGCCGACAAGGCCAGCGAGGCGGTCCACGAGGGCGCCAAGAAGGTGCGGGCGCAGCGGGCGGATAGCCGCTCGTTGGCTCGCGTGATTGCAGGCGTGGTGTGCGCATGCAGGTCATCTGCTGCGAGAGCAAGGACGTGCGGATGCAGGCGGCGCTCTGCGCGCCTGCCCTGCTGGCACACTCAGAAGCTTGCAGTGTGCTTGATGCGTGGCTCGTCACACATACACGCGCCTGGGCTCCCTCACACGGCAGCACTGGTGCTTCCTGATCCGGCCGTGCGATTCACGCTCAGACGGCACGTTGGCAGCCCAGCGCCTCGCCGCTCGTTTGTCCGTGGCCGCCGCTGCTAGCGCGGCCATGACAGCCAGCATGCACCTGCGCTCTTATGCTCTGCTCCAGCGCACTCAGCCCCAAGCGCGCGGCCGCGCCCGCGCAGGTGAAGGAGCAGGCGGAGCCGGCCGCAGAGGAGCTGGCGGGCACGATGGAGCAGGCGGCGCAGAACATCTCCGAGCAGGCGGTGCCGGCGGCGCGTGCGGTCGGCGAGCAGGTGGAGGACGGCGCGCAGAAGCTGAAGAAGAACGCCGGGCCGGCCGCCGACGACGCGGTCGCCGGCGCGCGCAAGGCGCGCGCCCCCCCTTGCGCAGGGGGGCCCGCGTTGCGCACGCGCTGCGGCGCCGAGCTCTGCGGTGTTGGCGAGCGGCGGAGTGGTTGCACCAGGGTTGGGAGAAAAGCCGCAACGGCTGGCAAGAACAGCCCTGGAAAGACTGATAACTTCCAGCATGAGGGGCAGCTGTCCGGGGCACCCGTTCTTTGATATGTGTTCTCTGATGTGCCACCGAGTCCGCAGCCACCTGCAGACCCCTTCTCTGATGTGCCACCGAGTTGCGCTGACGCCGCGCTGGTGGGCCGGCGCAGGCGGCGGGCGGCGTGGGCGGCGCGGTCGAGGACTCGGCCGGCCAGGTGGCCAAGGACGCCGGGCCGGCGGCCAAGCGCGCCAAGGAGGTCGGCCACAGCGTGGCCGACGACGTCGCCGAGGGCGCCGACGGCGCGGCCGGCAAGGCCAAGGGCGCGGCGACCGAGCTCAAGGGCCAGGCGCGCGCGGCGGGGGCCCTGCTCTTGCCAGGTGCCGTGGGCGCTGGCGCGTGTGTCAGCAGAGCCTTGCCCGCTTGCAGCATTGCCCCTCCATGGGGTCGGGCGGCGCATAAGCCAGCGGGCGGGGCAGGCAACCTGTGAGTGCCAGAGTTGGTGTGTCATGTCCCTGTGTAAAGTCGTCCTGGTGTTGTACAGACTCGCTGAGTGTAGCAGTGCTCGACGCGGCGCTCTCAAGTGTACAGGTGATACGCCGCCGGGCACATCACATGCTGCTGATCCAATGTACGCCGGGCCGCGCAGGCCAAGGAGGGCGCCGGCAAGGCGCGCAAGGCCGCGGAGGGCGCGGCCGACACCGCGTCCGGCAAGGCCGACGAGGCGGCCAGCAGCGCCAAGTCCGGCGTCGACTCCGCTGCCAAGCAGGCCAAGGCCGGCGCGGGGCAGGCGCGGAAGGGCGCCGAGGAGGCCGCGGACGCAGGCGCTAAGGGCGCCGACGCCGCTGCCGGCAAGGCCAAGGAGGGCGCCGGCGCGGTCAAGAAGCATGCGGAGAAGGGCGCCAAGGGCAAGCATGGGGCTGCAGACGAGGCGAAGGGCGCTGTGTCGGCCGCCGCCGACAAGGCCAAGGAGGTCGCGTCGGACGTGGGCGAGAAGGCGAAGGGCGCCGCTAGCAAGACGGCCGACAAGGCCAAGGAGGGCGCCGGCAAGGGCAAGGGCAAGGCGCACTCGTAGGCGGCGCCCGCACAGGAGCCCGCCGGCGGCGGGGCTGGGAGCGGCGGGCGTGCGCGCGCACGCACTTGCTATTATCGATCTGGCAGTCATGCAGGGCAGGGGACAGGGTCCAGTTGCGCCAGTGACATGGGGAGCTAGTGATCACCAAGGAAGGAGCGAGGCTGTTACCTGGAACGAGCTGCAACAGTGGTAAGTGACGGTGTGGTCCTTCTTCACAGGTTTGTGTTGTGGGGGGTCACAGAGTGGCGCTCTTGAGCCAGAAGCTTCAAGCCTGTGTGTGAGCCAGGGAGGTGTGCCAAGAGGAGGAGATGTTGGGGGACGCCCAGGAGCCGCGACAACGCCTTGGGGTGCTTCGTGCTAGCTTTCTGTTCTGCGGGTAGCACGTGTGTGTTGCAGGTCTTGCTGTCGTCATCCAGTGCGGATTATAATCTGTGGAGACCACATGAAGCGGTGACCACAGAGTGTGGGCGCAGCGCTGCATTGGGCGAGGAAGTGATTTTTAGTGGGTGCATCTTGTTGGGTAACAGCAGGCCAACCCGCAGCGCCGATCAGCCTGTGCGGGGCCGGCGACACAACTGCATTGCTGAGCGCGTGGTGGCAACCGCCGATGCGCTTGCAGCTGCTCTGAGTATAGATCTGGATCCCTTGAAGTAACCAGGCGCCGGGAGTCTGTCGCATGCATGCAAGCTGTAGTTTGTAGGTAAGCCGTGTGCAAGCCTCTGCTCGAAACGATTTGAGTTTGCGCTCATGACACACCTGAATTTTAATTTAACACAATAGACTGGACTCACACGGCAGTGCTGGTCATTGTTACAACGCTAGACCGGACCCTACATGGCAGCCTTCCGAGGTCAAAGGGGGGGGGGGGGCGGCCAGGCTCAGCTTGAGTACCAGTCTAGGAACAGGATCCCGAACGTAGCCGCCAGCAACAGCGCCACCATGTACCGGGTGGCAGACGAGTTGGTCGCTATCGCTTTCGTCAGGTGCACGTTCCCGCGCTCCGTGTTGACCGTGGCGGCCACAGCCTGAGCAGAGCGACAGCCAGCTTTTCGCACTGCCTGATACGTCAACCAGCACAGTGCGCGCAGGGCCTTGCGCGCGCGATACCAAGCACTCTATAGCCTGCCGTCATGCTCTGCTGTCATACCTGCCCTTGTACACGCAGAGAACAGGCCGCAGCCCCGCAGTCACCCCCGCTGCAGTTGCATCCGTCTGACAGGTGCACACAGCACGTAGTAGGACCGGGCAGCGCCCGCCAGGCAGCCCCACATGCATGCAATGCAGCGCGGGGCAACATGGGGCCGCGCCTGCGTGTACAGTAGCTCTATCTGCTCCGACTGGTGCATGACCTGCGTGGGGCACCACCTGGCTGAGCGCGGCCGTCCCAGCAGGCGCCTGCGGCGGGGGGCCGGCCAGGCCTGCACCGCCACCCGCATATGCAGCGCTCCCGACGCAGCTGCTCCCGCCCTGAGCAGAGCGGCGCGCACCCCACCGCCAAGCACGGGCCCCGACAGACGCGCCAGCATGCAGCGCGCATGCTCGAGCAGCGCCGGCCCACCCACAGCGCCCCTGCTGCCGGCTGCGCAGCCGCCCGCAACCCTGCACAGTTGCGGCAGCGAGCGCATGCAGGCCCGGCCGCCCGACGGCCGCCGTCGCCCCGGCGGCGCCGCGGGCGCCCGGTAACGGGTAGGCCCTACCCTAAACCTAATACTACCCTACTCTAACCAGCGCGCGCGCCTGTGTGGACAGCATCTGGCTGAGCGTGGCCAGCTCGCGCATGGTGCTCTCCGCCAGCGTGGCGCCGCGGCCGACGGCCTCCAGCTGCGCCGCCAGCGCCGCGTTCTCCGCGTCCAGCGCCTGCCGCTGCCCCGGCGCCAGGCCCGCCTCCTCGCCCGCCCAGCCGCCGCCGCCGCCGCCGCCGCCGCCGCCGCCGCCGCCGTCGTAGGCGCCGTACGGCTGCCGCGCTGGCGCCTGCCGCGGCGCTGCCGCGCCTCACGACGCGTTCGTCCCCTTTCCGCTGTGCAGGGCCGCACACGCGCGCCCGAATGAAGCGCTGTGCAGCTGCAGTGCGGGGGCGGCTCGGGCAGTGGAGAGTGCCGGGCATGGATGTGAGCGCGGGGCGCACCGGCGGCTGCGGCAGCGCGCGCCTGCGCCGCTGCTGCTGCAGCAGCTGCTGGTAGCGCAGCGAGCGGCAGCGGTCGAACGCCGCGCCCACCGCGTGCAGCCGCTCGCTCAGGATGAGCGCCTGCGCGCGCGCTCAGGGTCAGCGCCAGTGCCCATCCTGAGGGCCAGCACCCCCAGCCCTATTGCTCAGGGCAAGCGCATGCATGCGCGTGCAATAAGTGCGCCGGTGCGAGCCGCGGAGCGCGCCTCCTAGGAGCTCCACTGAGGCCCCCGACGGTGGTGCGGAGCCTCCCTGGCAGCAGGCCCTCATGGCATGGGCTGGGCTGTTGCTTTGAGGCAAAGGCGCGGCCCAGGGCTCCAGACCCACCAGGATGGCCAGACATCGTCCCTGCCGGGGTACAGGGCACGCAGCCGGCAGTGCGTCGCTGGCCGCGCGGCCGCAGACGCGCGCCGCGCCGGCCGGCGCTGCGGGCCTCGCACCGCGCCATGCCGGTGTGCGACGACGTGCGGGTTCGCCGCCGGCTCGGTTGCCGCGCCCTGCTCCAAGCGTGATATGTGCTCGGTGCAGGAGCGCACGTACGCGCCGACCTGCTCCTCAATCCGGTCGCGCTCCGCCTCACTGCAGCGGCCTGCGCACGCCGGACGTAAGCTGCGTTCGCGCGCCGCAACTCGGCGAGCTGGCCGCGGCGGCGGCGCTGCGCTTGTGCGCTGAGGCGCAGCGCATGCGCACGGTCCAAGCAAGGCTGGAGTTTTCCCGAGTTGGGCGCGGTCGGGTCGGCAGAAGGGGGTGTTCTTGTGCCCATACGGTGTGATACGGTGTGAAGCACATGCGGGCGGCTGGAGGGTGGTCCCCGGCGGTGCAGGAGGGGGCAGGCTGGCAAGCGCGTGTGAGCAGGCGCGCGCTCCACCCTGCCGCGAGCAGGGCCTGCACGCTCGCGCCGCGCGCCGCTGTGCCTGGCGGGGAGGTCGCAGGGCGGCGCGCCTGGCTGCGCGTAGTCGCGCCGGTGCTGGCTGACAAACACGGCCAGCGCGTCGACGTTCTTGGCCTGCACGCAGCACGGCGACCGTCAGAGGAACGCTCAGACCACTCTCCTTCGCCCTGGAGCGCTTGCTACTGACCTGTGAAGCCTCCAGCGCAACCACATCGGCCGGCGACACAGCACTAAAGGTGCTCCTGCCAAGCGTCTGGGCATGAGCTGCTCGCGCGGATACAAATTCAGCGGCGGCAGGCGCGGCAGCACACCACGTCCACGGCGGCATTGGTGTACGCAGTGCGCGTGGCCAGGGAGCGCAGAATCTGGGCCGACTGCAGCTTCTTGATCCTCGCCTGCACGTTTGCGGTGGTTTGTATCTCAATAATAGAATGCAAGGGATAGCTTCCTGGGCACAGACAGGTCCGCAACGCACACAGCGAGGCGGCACTGCCCACCTCTGGCACGCCCGCGGCCTGCGCGCGGGCGATCACGCACTGCCAATACTCTGTTGTGCGATTCATTCTATCGCAGCCAGCGCGATGCGCGCCTCGGCGTGCGACACACTGAGCCTGCTCGCTTTGCCTGTGTGTGCACTACCGCGTCACAGCGCCTCAAGTGGGCAGGCACCAGCGCACGCCAAGCGCCGCAGGCGGCTACAGAGTCTTCGCAAGCCTGCAGCCTGCCCAGGCACGCCTCACGCTGAGCGAGATCACCTCGACTGCTCAGCAGCAAGGAACCCCATGCGGAAACCTGTTACTACACCAGGCCTTGCTTCAATTTTCCCGTGCGCAGGAAGTCTGGCCCAGTGGAGAACTTGCTGACAGCCGAGCCGCAAAGAGGCTACAGATACAGTGCAGCTGCCGTGTTCTGGACAGTAGCAGAGGCTTGTTATGAGGGAGCAGCGAGGCTAGTTCACCCAGCTCCTGTGCTCCCTGGAGCTGATTCTGGCAAATTGGAGGTGGGGGCCTTCTCCGACCGAGACAGGCCGGTGCATGACCGGCCGGCTGGCGAGGAGCCTCGGCACAAGTGCAACGAGCTTGACAGGTGCGTCGCCAGGCGCCCCTGCTCCAGAGCCTGCCTGCGCCCGGCCTGGCGGGGCTGCCAGCGTCGTGTGAAAATGGGCAGGGGCCTGCGAGAGGCGGTGGCCTGCTCGGACGGGAGGCTGCAGTGGTGACTCTCGGACTTGAGACGCCCAGGGTACCACTGCCGGGTGGTGGTGCATTGCTTGCCACTGCGCGTTGTGTCAGACACCTGGGAGCTGGGCTGCTGGGGTGGGCACCCTGCGCATCTTGCTTTCAAGTCGAATGCGCGCGCGCTTGACGCTCAGGCGCCCTGTCGCCTGCTCATGGCGCCATGCGGGGTGTGCTCTCAGACGGGCGTGAGCGGCCTAGACTGCGTGCCTCGCGGGCACGCCCGTGGTGCAGCTGTTGGCGAAAACATATGTTTGCTGGGCGTTTGATCGCGTGCACCGTGTCGCGCCCGTCGCACTGCCCGACCCTGCACCGCGTGCAGAAAGCGGTTCCTGTCCCGCTGCATACCTGCTGCTAGGTACCCCTCGCCGGGGACGCGGTGCATGCAGGTGCGCGCGCCAGCTGCCGGCTGCGACCCCCAGGGCAGCAGGCAGCGACCAAAGTCAGTGCTACCCTGCCCCGAAGGTCGCAGCGTGTGGGCACTTGCCTGCTCGCTCTGTGCGCAATTTGCACAGGTGGCGCACGAATGGGCGCGCGGTGCCGCTGAGCAGCACAGGATCTCCGCGGCGCGGCTTGGCCGACTTGAAGCCTGACACTGCTGGGGGCTGCCAGCGTAGGGACGGGAGCATGCTGGCCAGCGACCCGCCCGGCGTCCTGCGCAGCACGCACGGCAAGGCGATGGAGCACGCAGCCGGCGAGGGCGCCGCGGTGCTGACCATCACGGCGCGCGCCAGCGCCGCGCAGCCCGACGCAAGCCCCGCGCCGGCGCCAGCACGGGCGCCCGCACCTGCACCCGCAGCCGCGCCCGCGCCGGCCGCGCCCGCTGCCGCCGGCCCCACCGGTGACGGGACGGCGCAGGGCGAGCAGCTGGGAGCGGAAGGCCTTGGCCTGTCCGCGGAGGTCAGGGGGCGCTCTGGCGGGGAGGACCCTGATATGTCGGGCGCG
>JAABUH010003391.1_pt1 | contig 13750 bp, 19 predicted proteins | sample 5559121 | NCBI WGS metagenome assembly JAABUH01 (sample SAMN10711871, study PRJNA513364) | rock metagenome | isolation source: Antarctica rocks | place: Antarctica: Victoria Land, Battleship Promontory nord | collected 2015-12-28 | reverse complement strand
CATAATCTGTTGAATAACCAGGTTCATATAGTATGAACGCATGACTACTAAGATGTATTCATATAAACGCGAACGCGCGAAACGCCTGTACCCTGAACCAGCCATCTTTAACAGCGTTGTCCCTTGCTAGGTTGACATGGAACCCCGTCGACAACGCCAACACATCGAAGAATGCCGTATTCCTCCAAAAAGCTGAACTTGATGTCGTTCCTCTGGCGGGCTGTTGGCCACGATATGAAGCGAGAGCGCTGGCCGAGGAGCGCTATGACGTATCTACCGGTCCAAACATAGACAGAACCCTCTACAACTCAGATAAGCTTGAACTGACGGCGGAAGGGAAGGACAAACTCGAAACTTGGAATGTGCGCTCTATGACGTTCAGGGTGTGTCCATGAGCCATCCGATAGATGAAGACGCCTATCTGATAGAGGGGGCAGGCCTGGGGCTTACCATTCTTAGACTGAAGGACGGGATCGAGGTCGAGATATGCGACAAGACAAACTAGCTGGGGATGAGACATTCGGAAGGCTTGCTGATGCCGAACGCCGCGTTCCCAGGAGCGCCTGGATAGAGTGGAAGTAAAAGGAGGGGTGCTAGCTGTTGGCCATGATCTTGGGGTAGGTCCCAATAGCGGTCGGACGAGATATGGCGGGATATAGCTGCCAGAGGTTGAAGGCGGCGACGAGTGGGCTATCGATGGCGATGAGGGAGCAGCGCTTGGATGAGGGGCTGCAAGAATTGGGATGGAAGTGCGCGAGAGGACTGTACATCGTTGAGAGATGAAGGATGGTCCACTGAATCTTGGCAAGGAGACGGATCAAGTCATCAGGACGGGCAAATGCAGCATCAGGCCGCCGGGCAGCAGCAACTACAATGAAGGACAGTAACGGGTACGTAAACTGCTGCCGGTGAGCATTGGGTGGGGATTGTTGGAGAAGGCTAATGATGATGCGGAAGATGACCTGAATGTCAACCGTGTTGTCCTGCAGATGGCAGCCTGCAGATGGCAGTACTAAGTCAAGTGGACTGATGGCATCCTCCAAATGACGGTCAATAGTGACCGGGTATTGAGCATCGGGTGAGATGGTTGCCCGGAGAAGGAAGAGGAAAAGGGATGTGAGCGTCTTGATGTCTTGTCCGGTAGATCCCACCCCAGACAGCAGCTCATGCCACCGGTACTTGCGTAAGATTGGGGTCATATCCCGGTCATCCAGCTTGGTGAGTTGATGGTTGAGAGATGGGATGTGTGTCTGAGCCCCGAGCCAGAGATTGTTGGCCGCTGTTGTGCCGGTGGATGGAGTGACGCCAGAAAAGGCCCATGTAGAGTCTGGCCAGAAACGCTGGCAGGAGACAGTTTTCGGGACTGGATACACACCCACGGTGGACAATGGACATGTGCACGGCCATGCTGCTGCTCTGAATGGCAATGTACCGGCAGTGAGGGCATTGGATGACGTGAGGGATTGGACGATGGGGTATGCCAGCTGGGAGGATGGCTGGGTCACTGCTGATGGGGATGACGATCTCATGCTTCTTGTTGAGATGAGCCGGGATTGCGGATGGCTGGACACCCTCCTTGCAGGTGGTACAGACGAGGACACAGTTAGCGGGGATGATAGACCAAACCAATGGACTGGAGGATGTCGTCTGAAACAAAGAGGGGTGTCCCACTTGGTTGTGTCGGCATCTAAGGACTGAGTGGACGTCGATGGGAGAGAATGGCCAGCTCACCAGTTATGCAGTATACCTTGAATGACGGGAAGACACATTCCCGTGATGGGAATCGGTTGTCCTCAGCGTTGGTGATCTCCAAGCTCTCCCGACCTGGGTACTCGGTCTCATTGTCGGAGGTGTTGGACATCTTCACGGTTGACTATCGTTGTTTGTCGTTCTCCTGTCGGTGTTTGTTGTTCTGAGCCGCAACGATATGCAAGGAAATGAGAGTGAAACTTGACCGGGACGCGAGGATGATGCAAGGATGGGATTGCAGACGCGTCACGTCTTCACATCATGTCTGATGCCTACTCTCCCAGGATGGTCCGGCCGGTCGGGGCCAGTAGGGTACCGTAAAGCTCGTCGATGCTTACGACCGTCGGACGATGGAAAGCGCAACCTTGTTGGGATTTATACTTTACGGTGACTTGATCTCCCTCTAATAGCTAACCAACCCTTACCTCGACCCCTTGACAGTTTCCGCGTCAACTCGCCGCTGCCGCCCAAAGGGTTTATGGTCAGGCGGGAGGGGTATGGAGTCACGTGGATTTAACTCGATAGGCGTGAGTATGGATCTGGCCGTCGGGAGCCTAATGGCTTAGAGTAGCCGAATTCGAATTCTTCGAATCTGCCTGATAGATCAGCATCTTCAATTCACCCAACTTCTTTGGGATTCTTCCTGTAGTCAACATTACCATGCCTTTCCAGGCGGTTTTTGATGCCCTCACTTCCCTCGGCCCATCCTCCACTTGTTCATGGCCCCTCCATCCGATCTCCCAATCTCGCGATCTCGACTTGACCCAATGTTTCGAGCACGCGGTGGTCCTTCCTGTCCCCCTCGGCATCGCTCTCATCGCTGGATCGGCGCAAATTATCTCCAAGCGGAGACGATTGAAGTGGCCCGAAGCCAAAGATGGGCTTGTATGGACGAATAGAAGTAGAGCGAGTGAAAGAGTCTGTCGAATTAAGGTCGTGGGTGGTTTTAGGTACTGGCAAGCAGTTCCTGACGAGGCGTAGTCGTTACTAGGCCTCACATCCGTGCTGATATTCACCTCCCTCGTTCTCTCTCTCCCTTCATTCCGCAAATCACCACTCTCCTCCGTCCATTACATCCTGTATCTCGCTGCCCAGCTTGTATTCCTCCAGCTAACGACCCTGAATCATCATACCTCCCGGACTTCGTCCACCTTGATTCTCCTCTTCTGGCCAGCCTACCTCCTCATCTCCGCAGTTCGACTCCGAACGACGGTACTCACGGGAAACTTGTCTCATCACCTCTCGGACACGTCTTCCGATCGACTTCTCGCGAGAGAATTACTCTGGATCGGGAGTAACGGGGTGGGATTCATCATTTTTCTTCTCGAGCTATATAGCCCCGAGAAGATGTGGAAGGGCATGAAGTGGAGGGCTCCTTGTAAGAGGGAGGGGGGGGTCGCTTTGGACGATGATGAGGATGAAGAAGCCATTGCGGTCGATGGACTGAATGGTGGAGGCGCGGTGCCGAGGAAGAACGAGTATGGCGAGGTGGAGAGTCCTATCCTCACCGCGAATATCTACGAAAGGTGGGATTGTGGCGCCCCTTACCGATCCTCTGGCTAACTGCCATCACAGATTGAGCTTCTCCTGGTTCACGCGTGGGTATGGCGTGAATAATTGTGGGGCAAGACTGACCGCTGAACCCTTTGCAGCAATGCTGTCGCTCGGAACGAAAAAGGTACACAAAGGGAGTGTCTAATGGTGATTATCTGACCCTCTTTAGTTTCTGGGTGAAGATGACATGTGGTCCCTCCCACTATCCGACTCTGCCGAATCGCTATCAAACCGACTGGCTGCAACGTGGCAACACCAGGTGGACCTTTTCAAAGCCGGACGCAAGTCCAAGCCGTCCCTAAAGATTGCCATGTTCCGAGCATACAGTGGGCCATATGTCGTCGGGGGCATTTTCAATGCGGCATACGACTGCCTCAGCTTTCTCCAACCTCAGCTACTCCGACTTCTGTTGAGCTATGTCTCGAGCTACGAAACGGACAAGCCCATGCCCCCTGTAGCTGGGTACGCGATCAGCATCCTCATGTTTGTCAGTGCCCTTGTGGCGACTTCGACGTTGCACCAATCCTTGGATCGGCGCTTCTCAACGAGTAAGTGAGCTCCTGCCTCCGAAACCACGCTGAGGTAGATAGGGATGAGGGTCCAAGGTGGCCTCGTGACGCTCATTTACCAGAAGTCGCTAAAGCTGAGCAACGGCGAAAAAGCGGGGAGGACCACTGGAGATATCGTCAACTTGCAATCTGTCGACGCAGTGAGGATTGCGGATCTATCTCAGTACGGTCATATGGCATGGTCTGGGCCATTTCAGGTGGGTGAGTACACATGGACCGTCCGATCACCTCTGAAGTTGTAAAGATTGTCCTCGCTTTCGTGTCGTTGTACAACCTCGTCGGGTGGCAGGCATTCACTGGTGTCGCAGTCATGGTCTTCAGTGTAAGACATCAGTTTGAATCGAGGACCCGCTCACTGCTCGCAGCTCCCGATCAATACGATGACCGCCAAGTACACCAAAGCCCTCCAGCGCCAGATGATGAAGACGAAAGACAGGCGGATTCGGGTCATGAACGAGATCCTCAACAACATCAAGTCGATCAAGTTGTACGGCTGGGAAAGAGCGTTTGCCGAGAAAGTTTTCCACGCGAGGAACCAGAACGAGCTCAGGCTACTCCGCAAGATTGGTCTCATCCAGAGCGGAAGTAACTTCTTGTGGACCTCGACTCCGTTCTTGGTCGCGTTTGCAACATTCGCGTCCTTTGTCGCAACCAATTCAAGGACCCTCACAAGTGAAATCATCTTCCCGGCGATTTCACTCTTCCAGCTGCTCAGCTTTCCCCTGGCAGCCGTTTCCAACGTTATCAACAGCATCATCGAGGCGGTAGTATCGGTCGGTCGGTTGGAAGAATTCCTCGCTGCCGATGAACTTGACTCCAACGCTCGTAAATTCATCTTACCCAAAGACGATCCACAGGGGACACCTCACCGAGGTGACGACGTGGTGATTATCAAAGATGGCGATTTTCGTTGGATGTCCGATTCGACAGAACCGATACTCCAAAACATCGACTTGACGGTGAAAAAGGGCGAGCTTCTAGCGGTCATTGGCCGTGTTGGCGATGGCAAGTCGTCCCTCCTCGGCGCGATGTTGGGTGAAATGACTCGATCCGATGGCTCGGTCACCATCCGTGGCGATGTGGCGTACTTTCCTCAATCATCTTGGATCCTCTCTGCAACGGTGAAAGACAACATCGTCTTTGGTCATCGGGTAGATCTCACGTTTTACGAAGAGGTCTTGGACGCCTGTGCGCTTCGTTCGGATCTACGTGTCCTACCACAAGGCGACATGACTGAAGTGGGAGAGAAAGGGGTATCTCTCTCTGGTGGTCAAAAAGCTCGAATCTGCCTCGCTCGTGCTTGCTACGCCCGGGCCGACATTCACCTCCTCGACGACCCGCTTAGCGCCGTGGACTCACACGTTGGGCGACACATTTTCGACCGTGTGATCGGCCCCAACGGCTTGCTCAAGGACAAGGCGAGGATCTTCTGCACCAATGCGGTCAACTTCCTCCCCCAGACGGATCATGTCATTATGCTCCGGCAAGGGATCATCTTGGAGCGTGGGACATACGCCGACGCCATGGCCAACTCTTCGTCTGAGTTGTACAAGCTCATCACTGGGCTCGGCAAACAATCGGACAAGACTGAAGAATCGGTCTTGCCCACCATCCTCGATGGAAGTCCATCCGAGGACCAAGCTGAGAGCGTCGACGATAGCCTCGATGATAAGGAGAGCGTTGAAAAGCGCATGACGATCCGCCGGATGAGTACAGTCAAATTGCGCCGCGCATCTTCCGTCTCAAACGAACAAGCAAAACGCGATGCTCTCCGAGATCTTCGAGAGAGTGCCAAGCCGAAAGAGCATACCGAACGCGGAATGGTCAAGAAGGCAGTGTACAAGTCATACATCTCCGCAGCGTCAAAATTTGGCTTCACGACATTCCTACTCTGCATGATCCTCGGACAGGGATTCTCCATCCTAAGCAACTATGTCCTCCGCTTCTGGGCGAGACAGAACACCGCAGCAGGAGAAACCACCAAGGTTCAAACATATCTCGTCACGTACGGGGTCATAGGCGTCTCTTCCCTGTTCCTATCCGTCACCAGCTCGGTGGTTCTCAAAATCTACTGTGCTCTGCGAGCGAGTCGAAAACTACACGACGACGCGTTCACTGCGCTCATGAGAAGCCCTCTGGGCTTTTTCGAGGTCACCCCCACTGGGAGGATTCTCAATCTGTTCTCGAGGGACATCTCTGTTCTTGACGAGATGCTAGTGAACGGCTTAGGCTCATTCTTCCGTACGGTGCGGGCCTACGACCCTCACACAAGGACGATTTTGACTGACCGTGGTCTGCCGCAGATCATCCAAGTCCTAGGAGTCGTAGTCCTCATTGCCATCAGTGCGCCCTTTGTGCTCGTCGTCTTCGTACCCCTTGGCTTTCTCTACAGACTGGTGATGAGGTGGCTACCCTTTGGTGGCGTGAGGCTCACTGCTGACGTGCGTAGGCACTACCTCTCTACATCTCGAGAACTCAAGCGACTCGACGCGGTGTCGCGCTCCCCGATCTTCTCGTTTCTCGGAGAAACCCTCGCTGGTCTTCCAGTTATCCGAGTAAGTCCTCTTGTCTCCACGGTGCTAACTGAGACTGACACCCGACCAGGGTTTCGGTCAGACCTCGCGGTTCCTCTTGAAAAACGAAGCCCGAATCGATAGGAACCAAGCATGCTACATGCCAGCCATGACGATCAAGCGTTGGCTAGGCGTTCGCCTTGAATTTCTCGGATCATGCCTTATGTTGTCCACCGCATTCGCCTCGGTCTCGGCGCAGCTCGTTTCGAATAGCGTCGATGCGGGTTTGGTAGGGTTGTTGATGACTTACACGATCTCCGTCACGGGGACTTTGGTAGGTTCTCCCTCATTGCCGATTTGTGTTATGCTAATGCCCGAAGAATTGGTTGGTGCGGAGTGCATCCGAGTTGGAGCAGAACATCGTTTCTGTCGAACGTGTCCTGGGCTATTCTTCCCTGTCATCAGAGGCTGCCGACGAGGTACCGGATATGAAACCCCCCAGCACTTGGCCTGCAGAGGGTACAATTGAATTCGAGTGAGTCAAGCGCCACGTTCTTGATCACTTTTGGGTAAGGCTGAGGCCGCGTCACAGCCACTATTGCATGCGATACCAACCAAAGCTCGAACTTTGTCTCAAGGAAGTATCATTCAAGGTCAAAGGTGGTGAACGCATAGGCGTCTGCGGTCGAACAGGCGCAGGAAAGAGTTCCCTCGCTCTAGCCCTGTTTCGGATCCTCGAAGCTGCAAATGGAAGGATCTTGATTGATGGCGTGGACATCTCCACTATTGGTTTACATGATTTGAGGAGTGTGGTTAGCATCATCCCACAGGACCCGCAGTTGTTCGAGGGCAGTTTAAGGTGTGTGAAGAGCTTAGATGAGGAGCACGGCTGAGTTTTGCACGTAGGAGCAACATCGATCCCACTAACAGCGCGACGGATGCGGATATTTGGCAAGCTCTGGGCCAAGCGTATCTCAGGGACCACGTCATGAACACCATGGGGGGGACCCTAAACGCGCAAGTTGCAGAGGGTGGAGGCAGTACGTTGGGCTGTCTTTCCATGCTTTTGAGACTGCTGACGCAAGCCTTGACCATACAGATTTGAGCTCTGGACAACGTCAACTCGTCTGCTTTGCTCGGATTCTACTCCGCAGAACCAAGATTCTGGTGTTGGACGAGGTGCACACATCTCCAATGAGGATGAAGAGCGGCTGACTCGGACCAGGCAACAAGCTCAATCGATCTTGAAACGGATGAAGCTGTCCAGCAGATCCTCCGTGGCTCCGATTTCCAGGGTGTCACGACGATCACGGTGGGTGATGCCTGCGTTTGATCCCCACGCCCGCGGTAGCGTGGTTAGCTGGGTGCAGGGACACCGCTGACTCCGTGTTCAGATCGCCCACCGTATCAACACCATCATGGACAGTGATCGGGTGTTGATCATGTCTGAAGGCAAAGTTGCAGAGTTCGATTCGCCCAGAAAGTTACTCGAGAACCCTGTTGGTGGTGTTGTGCGTGCCGGGGACACCAACTGACTTTTGTTTCTCATACCACCAGTCGTCGACGTTTCATAGTCTGGTTCACGAGGCGGGCCTTGGACACTGTCGGTAAGGTGCTGCGCGAAGGGAGAGGCAGTGTGAGTTATGCGACTAAGTATGCAGACAAGTCTGCTACGACGCTACAAGATATTTTTGGGGAAGGGACCGATCGGGAAAAAGGCGGCAACTGGTGTTGCGCGGTTCAACGCCTAAGATCTTGCCCTTGGCATATCAAATATAGTAGGTTAACTTGTTCCTTGGTTTTTTTGATTAAAGATCGGGTCTACTGGGGTATTATGGTTGGGTCGGTATTCTCGGGGACGTACATTCCAGTCACGGGTGGGTTCATGTGGTGAATACTATATTACAGAAGTTTGGGTGGAGTAAATTTGGTGTTGGTCCCTCTCTCACTAGGTCACATCTTCTTCAATTTTTCCCGAACAAAGATAAGACTTCCTCGTTGCATGATTGCGGTATTCTTCATTTGTAGCCCTTGATAAAGGTGGAGGTCATGTCTGGTATCTTTGTAGCTTGAACATATCCCATGCTGATTGTATACCTTTATTGGTAGCAAGCGTCCGTTTGAATGCGCTGGAAGTTGATGCCTCCATGACATTGATTTTGTCTTTTGCTGTCCTTTGTCATCTTGGATGCGTGTCAAGCCTTCCATGGTACTCAAGTGAAGTGTGGTTTGATCTCAGTCAGGTGAGCTATAAAGGCCTCTACCCATCCTTCCCTTGTTTTGGTCCTCCCTTGAGATTCGCGTTCTTGGACTTGACATATATAGCTCCTCCTGATCAAGAGCTGTTTTCTTCAACTTCCATTCCACGACTTCCGGACCAAGCGAACAAATTTGCCATTCCATCATGTCTTCAAGCTCTGGTGGCGCAAACAACAGCGGTGAGTTGTTGGCCATACTGCCGTTTGACCACTGTGCGCAGTCACCTGTGTGCCTCGCTGATCCATCAAACAGCTGGGAACACCCAAGGCAGCGGTACCAAGTTCAATTGGAGCATTGCCAAGGCTAAAGATTGCCTGGAATATGGGAAACATGAACGTGCTGCAATGATGAAGAGGGACAATCAGCAAACGACGGCCAACACCGAAGTTGCCTCGAGGATGCTCAAGGAGGCCTTGAGGGACGTAAGGCAGAGCTCTCAAGGCGGTGGCTCAGCCTAAGCTCTTGGCTCCTGGCTGGTTATTCAAGTGCTGGAATAGATGCAAGCAGCGATTGTTGGTGAAAGTTGACGTTCTTTGGTGGTATCTGAGATGTATGGGTGAAAACTTGCTGTGCATCGAGGCTTCTCGCACTTCCAGGTGTGAGGGGGTTAGGGGGTTAGGCTGGTTGCATTCTGGTCATTAGGGTAGTTTTGGGGGTCTAAGGAAGCTATGGTATCCGATCGAGGAAGAGGAGAGCGATATGGATAGATGGGAGCTGCTCTCAAGGGCTAGAAAAAAGTTTAGAGAAAAAATTGGGGAGAGCTGACACCGTCATGGACCACGCCACACCACAAATCGCCACTCGACGAAATCAACGAGATTCGCCGAAATGCCGCCGACTTCGCTCTGGGTACTTAAGGTGACTCGGTGACGCATCTTCCCCTTAACCGCTATTATATATGACTCGTATGCAACCTTGCCAGCCCTGTTAGACCACCCTGCTCCTGTATCCCATGACAAGAGCGCAAGGACATTTCAGGAAGTCGCCACTCAGCTCCTCCGGAGGCGTTGCCCATGTCTCCTGGCCTTCCCGCCTCAAAGCTCCTAAAGGGTTGTTCCAGTTCTGCCGCAAAGGCCGTGCGGTATATCAGAAGACAACAAGGAGCACAAAAATAAGCTCGGCTGTGCGGAAGGGCGATGTCCGTCCATTTGGCGGCCAATGTACAGGAAATGGTATTCCGATTATCTAACATGACGGGTTCTCCCGTGCGAAAATACGCTCGAAGCGGCCAGCAATGGGAGCCGCGGCGTCGACCGGACGGCGCAGGAGCGGAACTTACTCCGAAAGTCTGCACCTGTATCGGTGTGATTTTCATACAAGGCTGGCTCGAGCACTTAGCAGTGGTCATTGGGAACTGCCCGGGAGCATAGGTTGGTGAACTCGAACCAACGGACTGGGGCTTTGAGGTGGTGGAGGGCTCGCCATGAAGATCACTGGCAGTGTGCGTTTCACTAGTAGCAGCGATGCTGATGCCATCTAAAGCTGATCCTACAGCGTTTGGCACCCTCAGGTGATATGACCCCTGACGCGGATGAACGGGCATCCCTCGCTGTCACGAGCAAGATTTTCCTATTTCATCTCGTATTCCGAAATCTGGATGGACCGAAGCTTAGTTTGAGGGGACGCGGACAACTATGTACCCCGTTCTCGACGCAGATGGTAGGTCTTCAGACGGGTGGGTCCGGCGCGTTTATGGCACCGGGCAAGTCGTGTTCACACCTACGGGCTTCGGATTGATTGGTGGATGGTGGGGAGAACATGGGATCCGGGGTATGGCAGCCGCGGAGGAAAGGATAGCCCACAGCCCCGAGACTCGGTTCGCCAGAGTTAATATCCCTTGAAGATGAGCGATCTTCACTTCTCGGACCTAGCCAAATACCCAATGCCTGTGCTCCTCAAACCCAGATCTTGATGCACTCAGATCTAGGCAGATTCGGTATGGAAGTGGTGAGCTCTGGTCGCTCCATGCGGTATACTCCCGGAGTGATGGAGGAGCCGGCCTCAGTACGTGGCGAGACAAAGTTGCGGTACGGGACGAGGATCCCGAACAAGCGGTGGAGAGTTGGGTGCATACTGGTGTGTCGCGGCTTTTCCCCTGGGCGACGCTGAAGACTGATGAGGCGTAGGGGTAGATGAGAATGAATCGGTGTTCGGCAACATCGAGCTTTGTCGACCGTAGCTTCGACTCGCAGCGGACTGGGCCGCTCGTCGACCGACGTCTCAGTCCATCCACGACCCAGCTGTACACATCGGACCAAGACGACCAAGCCTTTCCAACCGGTTTCTATCAGGCGAATTTCGATCCGATTTCGACGCATCCCTTCCTGCCCATGGCGCAAATGAGGATCTGGGTTGGCTACATTCGTGGGATCGGGAGATCTTGGATCAGTAAGGTTGGGCTCGTTCCGGCTGAAGGGATCTTGTAGTTGTGGCCTCACATCGTGCACGTTTTCTCCACCCATCTTCGTATATCTATCCCCTCATTCTCTGCAGATATAGTAGATTGTACATGTCAGACGTGGACATTGCCGTAGCTGGTTTTGTCTTGAATGGACTCGTACGGCCCGAATGCCGTGCAGCCCAAATCTGAAAGACTGGAGAGTGCTGATTGTGGTAGCATTATTACACTCTTCCCCGTCCTCTAGGTTGTCCGCTTCATCCCGACATTCTCCCATCCTTCACAACTCTTCCCTTCCGCTGTGCCACTCCATTCACGCAGGGGCCGTCGCGCTCGCAGCCGCGCTCCCGCTGCCCATAGTCACTGGACTCGCCAGACACCCAGTCGCGGTACTCGTCGAAGCGGACGAGGTGGACGAGCTAGTCGCACATGCGGGGTACCAAGTCGGCTATGCCTCTTCAGTCCTTGAACCGATTTTTGACATGAAGCCGCGACTCACCTGGACGGTGACTTTCGCCGGACTAGCGACCTTACTCGTCGGGTCTGCGGTACAGACCGGTGCGGTCCCCGATTGACCGCCCACGATCACCGCCATCGTCGCGCTCGGATAACTCACCGCCTTCACCTGCCACCCACACATCAATATCCCACCCATATCCAGATGATCGAGTAAGTCTAGGCGTGGAGAGCTCAACTAACGATGACCGGAACGAAACCGCCCGTCTGAACCCCAAAGATCCGATGTCCTACAGCAGTGAAGAAACCTGAGATCGTCCCGCCATGTCCGGTGATCGAGATGAACGTCGAGGGATCTTCCGCAAAGATCTCGTTGAGGATGAGTCTTGTGCGGAGAGCTTGTTGACCCGATTGCTCTTCGTAGGTTGGGTTCCATTGCTCGTCATGCTCGGTGAAGAAGGGGTCGAAGTGCCATCCAGCTGTACACGGGTACCATTCAGCACTACAGATTTGTGGAAGACGTTGGGGACAAACGGTAGGTGGCGGAGATGACGGATTTGTTGGATCGCATATCGCACGTGTGGAGACCAATAGACTCGCGGAACTGCTCTTTAATCTGAAAACCATCAGCTTTACGGTGATGACAAGAGAGGGAGGTAGCTGACATATGGGACATATCCCTTGTTGAGGAGAATATCGTGCCAGGTGACGCTGACCGTGCTTAAAGCGCGTCGCATGGGCGAGGAGTAGAGTGTCTGCGGGAGAGGAATGCCCGCTTGGGCTTGCTGTTTCCAGGCGGCATTGACCGCTTGGGCTTGGCCGACGCCGACCGGGTCGAGGAGGGCGTCCGGGCCCTGGAAAGCGTCAGCATGGATCTCAAAGATCTTCCAGACCAAATGAAGGCAATAATCGCGAGACGTGAAATTGACCGATGGAATGGGAGATTGAGGACGTACCCAAGTGATGTTTCCGTCGGTGTATAGCTCGGACCAGTAGCAGTTCCAGGCGGGGGTGCCTAGGCGGTGCAGATATCAGCAAAGGTGAATTACATCCAAGAGCGCGTTGCTCACCATAAGTGCTCTCGGCCTGAAGTACGAATCAGCTTGGAAGACCAAGGCAGCTGAGCAGACCCACCAGATTATGATATCCCTCCCCATGCCGCGCGATGTACACCACTTTATAAGTCGTGTACTCATCCGCATCCTTATTCAACTGCTTAACATAGCTAACCCCAAACCCATCAACACCAAACCTTGAGAGTAGAGCGAGACCCACTTGGTGAAGTTCTGCCATCTCCCGGCAGACTTGTCGATCAACCCGAAACTATCGTTCAAAAGGTTATACCCCGTCGCATTGAACGTCGGCGAATCTTGGATGAAGATGTTCGGGATGACGGTGTAGTTTGACGGGGTGAGCTTCTTGCCGTGATATTGGTCGGTGTCGGACCATCGGCCGTCGAGGGGGGATGTACGGGCGAGTGGAAAGAGGAGGAGGCTGGTAAGAGCGAGAGAGACGGCGAGCATGGTGATGGTGAAGAGAGACTGTGGGTATGTGACCGGTGTCCGATCCGGACATGGCTTATATTGGTGAGATCTGGTCTGAGCACCCACGTTCCTCATCTGTCTTGTGGACCATGAGGGGGGTCCGGTAGAAGAGGATCTGAGCAGCGATTGACCACGTTCCTCAGTCCTTGTGTGAGCGGTAGAACGTGCGGAGGACGATTTAATGATTCCGCCGTCACCCGAATCTCCCCATCAGGCCGCGATTCGGCAGAATGTGACGTGTCATATTACCACGTCCCGCGTTCAACTGGCGAAAATTCATGTCGCTTCAACAAGTTCCCCTGCTTTGAACATGCTAGCGGCTAGGCGGACTCCAAGCACGTAGCCATCCAACACCTCAACAATCTCGCTATTCCCATGGGTTTCTGTTACGACCGTACCCGACCAACTGCGGTAGTAGATCGAACTCACGCCCAGGCAACCCTCGCTACCCGAAAGGAATTGTCACGATCGTGAATTGAAGCTCGGATAATATCGCTGAACTTAGGATAATATCGCCGAACCTCGCCGAACCTCGCCGAACCTCGCCGAACCTCGCCGAACCTCGCCGAACCTCGCCGAACATCGTCGAACATCGCCGACCATCGTCGAACATCGCCGAACATCACCGAAGATAGGCCTGGAAGACGGTGTATAAAAGGGATGGACTTGAGAGTCGGGGAGAACCAGCGATTCGAGATTAAAGTAAAA
>JAABUH010003390.1_pt1 | contig 13754 bp, 14 predicted proteins | sample 5559121 | NCBI WGS metagenome assembly JAABUH01 (sample SAMN10711871, study PRJNA513364) | rock metagenome | isolation source: Antarctica rocks | place: Antarctica: Victoria Land, Battleship Promontory nord | collected 2015-12-28 | reverse complement strand
GGTCCGATACAGCCCCTCGCAAGGCCTATCGTCCCAGGTCAGAGGGCATTTGCCGTCTCTACACGCCGCCGTTCAAAGACAATCGTCGGTGCATCCAGGCTCAGCCACCCGCTGGCCGAAGGAGATGTCCCTGACGACGTCGACCTTCTTCGGACGACCCGGCTCCTCCGTTTCCACGCCCCCAGCCTACGAGACATAGCCTCAGCGGTTGTTGAGCTGCGGCTCGGTGCGAAACGCGCCCATGACAACGCGCTCATCTGCCGCGGGGCGAGCTTTTAATCGCAGACGTGTATCACAACGCGGACGTGGCAGAGCTGACACCACCGGTCGCTCTCCTCTGGCGCTCGGAGACCTCTCCAACCACGCCATCTGGCGCGGACTTCGTATCGTCAGGTGATGCCGGACAGACTCTTCTCGCAGTCCGAGCTGGCTCAGTTGTACGACCCTTTCGACCCAGACCGCGGCGACCTGGACGCGTACGTGGAGATCCTGGAAGAACTAGGCGCACGTTCCGTGCTCGACGTGGGGTGCGGCACGGGCACGTTCGCGCTCATGCTGGCGGAGCGTGGCTTCGCCGTGACGGGGCTCGATCCGGCGAAGGCCTCGTTGGACATCGCCAAGAGCAAGCCTGGCGCAGAGAAGTTGCGTTGGGTTCTCGGTGCTGCTGCCGCCACTTCGGTGCAGCAATCCGTCGACGCCGTGACGATGACGGGCAACGTGGCACAGGTATTCCTCAGTGATGAGGAGTGGTTGGTGGCCTTGCAGGCCTGCCACCGGGCGCTACGAGCCGGCGGCCATCTCATCTTCGAGGCGCGCGATCCCGCGGCGAACGCCTGGCTGGGATGGAACCGTGACGGCACCTATCGGACCGCAAGCGTCGATGGCGTAGGCGAGATCGCCTGTTGGGAGGAAGTCACCGTCGTCGAGTGGCCCTGCGTCACCTTCCAAACGACCTTCGTCCTCCCCGGCGACCAGACGGCGACGTCCACCTCCACCCTCCGGTTCCGCAGCCGGGAGAACATTCTTGAGGCGCTGCGCGAGGCGGGGTTCAACGCGACTGAGGTGCGGGAGGCCCCAGATCGGCCCGGCCTCGAGTTCGTCTTCATTGCCAGGCGCCGGTCCGCAGTCGCAACCCGTGGGGCGCTTACCCAGAGCTGAGCTGGCACTCGGATCGCTCGTCTCGACTCTATGAGCGCTCGCTTTGGAAGGCCAGCCGGCGGGCCCTGCCGTTCTGCCCGGCGGACCTGTCTCACATACGGTCGTTACCGGGACGGCTCGACCTGCTACACCCGGTGCCCGGTACCCCGACCGCCCGGCTGCGTTGCGTCCCATGCCGGTCCGGTGCGAGCCTCCAGCATTAGGTCGGTGGCTGCATCTAGGGTGCGCTGGTGACTGCCGCCCTGGACTCGCCTGCGCGGCGGAAGGCGCGGGGCGCGTTCTTCACACCGCGGGAGCTGTCGCGGTATGTGGCTGAGTGGGCCGTGCGCGGCCAGGACGATCTGGTGCTGGAGCCCTCGTGCGGGGAGGCATCCTTCCTTCTGGCGGCAGGCGAGCGCCTGACCGCGCTGCGGGGCAGCGCTCCTGATCACGGCCAGCTCGCTGGCGTGGAGCTGCACGAACGCAGCGCGCAGCAGGCACTGGCGCTCCTACGCGAGGCGGACCTGCCGGCTGCCGTCACCACCGGTGACTTCTTCCACTTCCCACCGCGGGCTTGCTACGACGCCGTGATCGGCAACCCGCCGTACGTGCGCTACCAGGACTTCTCAGGCATCGCTCGGGCAGTGAGCCGGGAAGCAGCGCTAGCCCAGGGTGTGCGGCTGACCGGGCTGGCGTCTTCGTGGGCGGCCTTCACGGTGCACGCCGCGTTGTTCCTGCGGCCCGGCGGGCGCTTGGGCCTGGTCCTGCCGGCTGAACTGCTCAGCGTCAACTACGCGGATGAGGTGCGTTCGTTCTTGATGCGCCGCTTCGGCCGGGTGCGGTTGGTGCTGTTCAAGGACAGAGTGTTCCCCGAGGTGCAGGAGGAGGTCGTCCTGCTGCTGGCGGAGGGGCAGGGACCGACCAGTTGTTGCGAGCTCCTGCAACTCGACGACGCCGCGGCCCTGGCGGACCTCGAGCACGTCTCCTACTCGTGGGCGCCGCCGGCCGGCGGCGGCAAGTGGACCCCGGCGCTTTTGAGCACCGAGTCGTTGGAGGTGTACCGCCACGTTGAGGGAGCCGGGGACTTCACCCGCCTCACCGACTGGGGGCGGGTCACCCTGGGCGCTGTTACCGGGAACAACAACTTCTTTGCGCTGACCCGGGCCCGCGCGCAGGAGTTACGCCTACCCGATCATGAACTCCTCCCCCTGTCACCTCCCGGGTCGCGGCACCTGCGGGCGGCAACGCTGTCGCAGCCAGGGTGGCAGCGGCTGGCCGACAACGGGCTGCCCACACTGCTGTTCCGGCCGCCGGATCGGCCGAGCAGGGCCGCCCGCGCCTACATCGCGGCTGGCGAGACAACCGGGGTGCATGAGGCCTACAAGTGCCGGGTGCGTGAGCCGTGGTGGCGGGTGCCGCTGAGCCCGGTCGCGGACCTGCTGCTGACGTACATGAACGCCGGGGCCGTCCAGCTCGCGACGAACCGCGCCGGCCTGCGTCACCTCAACTCCGTCCACGGCGTCGTGCTGCATCCCGCGCAGCGCCGGCTCGGCCGGGACCTACTGGCCCTAGCCGCGTTGAACTCGATGACCTTGCTCGGCGCGGAGGTAGTGGGACGGGGCTACGGCGGCGGGATGTTGAAGTTGGAGCCGCGTGAAGCCGACCTGCTGCCGGTGCCCGGCCCTGCCCTGCTCACTGGCCCAGCCGGAGACCAGCTACGCGACCTGCGACCTGCGCTGACCCGCCTGCTGCGCACCGGCCGACTGGAGCAGGCCATCGAGGTCATCGACGGGGTCGTGCTGACCGGCGCGTTGGGCCTGTCACACCAGCAGCTCACCCAGCTGCAAGCTGGTCGCCGAACCCTCGCGGCGCGCCGCGCCGCCCGCGGCCGCTCCTCAAGCGCGGCGCAGCGGTAGCGGTGCCGAACCCGTACGAGTTCGCCCCCTTCCGTGAACTGCTGGACGCGGTCCCGCTGGAGGGCATTGACACCTTCGCGGCGCTGGAGTTCCGCTTCCTGCAGGCCATGAGCGCGTTCGACACCCTGCAGGCCGCCGGGGAGCTCAGCAGCGGGCAGAACCAGAACAAGGGCTTGTTCTTCAACGAGCTGATGGGTCGGCTGTTGGAGCGCTGCGCGGGCGTGGGGGTGGCTAAGCGCGGCAAGCGCCGAGGGGTCTTGCTGGAGAAGGTCGACGTGGACCTGTGCTTCCCCCTGTCCGGGCCGCCGGTGGTGATCGCGGAGACGAAGATGGCCGGTACCTGCCAGCACCCCGGGAACAGCAGGACCACCCCGGTGGAGGGCCGCCGCGCCAGCGCTGACACCGCCAAGCGAGTCCGGGAGATCGCCCTCAACGTCATCGACCTCAAGCTCGCCGACGCCGCCGGTGGGGCCGCACCGATCGGTGACATCTCCACCTGGATCCAGCAGCAACGACCGGCGGTGTTCGCCATGTTCGGGTTCCGGCTGACCGGTGCCGCCGACCAGGCGCTGGCGGTCCGGGACGCCCAGCAACTCGCGAACTCCTACGCCAACGGCGTGGGCCTGGCGCTGTACCGGGCCCGTGACACCAGCACCGTCGCCGGCCGCACGGACTACGTCACAGTCAAACCACCCGGCGGCATGAGCATCGACAACGTCCTCCAGCGACTGTGCCGACAGGTGCGCGCAGCCGCCCCCTGACAGCCCCCGACCGGACTTGATCCCGTCAGCCTTCCGCCACAGCTGAGGAGTCGTCGACCAGGGCCGGTACCGCCGCGTGGGCGGGGCGGGCGCCTCCGCTGAACCCCCGACCTGCGGGCTCCTTGGGGCAGCATCAGTTCCGATAATGTCTGAAGAGGGTGGCCAGTTGGTCTCGCGCTCCGATGCGCGGTTGGTGTCCCGGCAGCAGGCGGACCTGATCGAGGTCAGGCCCGAGTGCTATCTGCGCGAGGGGAGAATCGCTAAGGTGCGCGGTAGTCACCGCAAAGGTGTTGACGACGGCTGAGTGACGGAAGGCCTGCGTGGCTGGCAGAAGAAGGAACGGGTCACCCGCTTCAGCGGGCAGCCTGTCAGTGCGCCGCATCTGCTCGTTATGCACAGCGGGCCAGTCGAGCGAGCTGGTGGCGAGGTACCCGGCATCGTTGATCGCCAAGTGGAAGGTCTGGTAGAAGCCGGGGTTGCCGAAGTAGTACTCCTCCTGGTAGCCGACACGCCGGGCTCCGAGGTTGACGGCAACGCCGACGGGACGATGGGTGATGTCGCCGAAGCGCGTGTGACCGAGCCGCACTCGGTTCGCCCCGGGGGTGTTCCCGGCGACACCGAGCAGGAAGGTTGGATGGAAGCGTCGGTCGGTGACGGTGACCGCATACCTGACAACGCTGCCCTCGGCGTCGGCCACGGTCTGGACGTGGACAGAGCTCAGGACGTGCACCCGCTCGATCAACGCCTCGCCTATTGCTCGGCGGAAGGTCGGCGGCCCAAGCAGGCTTTCCAAATGCTCGGTGGTCACCCCGCAGGCCAGTTTGGCTAGTCGGGCAGCAAGCTCGCGGCGCCTGCCCAGGGTGCGCCGGTACCCTCGCCGGACCGCTCCAAGTACGGTCCATGCCACCACTGACATGCCAACCAGCGCTGCAGCAAGTGGTATCGGCGAAACAGTGCTGGCGGTCAGTCCGTTCATCGGCTAGGGCGTCTCGGCTCGGGCCCGTGTTGTTCTGGCCGGCTCCGAGGTTGATCGAGCCGGATCGCCGACCCGTTGACGGCGTCTGGGTGGCTGCGCCGCTGTCACCGCAACCGGCGGCCGGGGCGGTGGGTACCGGTACAGGCTGCTGCGGGTCATCCCGGTCTTGACCACGATCTGGGCCATCGAGTCCCCGGCGTCGCGCAGGTGCTCCGCGTAGGCCAGCACGGCCGGGTGTAGCAGGCTCGGGCGGCCCACCTGCCGGCCGTGCGCGGCCGCCACCGCCCGGGCGTGCACCGCCCGCTCGCAGGTGTAGGTCCGTTCCATCTGGGCGAACAACGCCAGCAACACCACCGGCAGGTGCCCCATCGGATCGGCCGGGTCAGCCGAGTCGACCTTGATCGGATCGGCGAGGTTGCGCACCCCCACCCCCCGCTCGGTCATCTCATGGATCAGGTTCAACGTGTCGCGCCCCGTGCGGCCCAACCGGCCCAGGGTGCAACCGCCCGCAACCCCGGCCGGTCCACCGTCACCCCGGACTTCCTATCCAGATAGATCCGCTCCCGGGCGATCCCGACCGCCATCAGCGCGTCAATCTGCCGCTCCAGGTCCTGCCTTGCGGTCGACACCCTCACGTACCCCAACTCCACCCTGCGCCTGCGACCGTACGAGAACTCGACGGCGTACGACCGACGCGACACGCCGTTGTGGGACGACTTCCCGAACACCCACCAGAGCACGAAACCCTCCCCCGGCATCGTCAGGAGCGGACTGTCTCACTTCCAAAGAAGTGGGACGGCAGAACTGCAGGGGTCGAACGTCCGCATCCGGGACGGTGCACTGGGCGCCGTTAGCCGGTAGCCGGTAGCCGGTAGCCGGTAGCCGGTATTAACCACACCCCGCGAGGACCGGCCGCACGAGGTGCAGGCAGCAAGGCCTGAGGGCTCATCAGTGACCGAGCAGGCGCTCCGCCTTCGCATGCGCAACCTGCAACTCGGCCAGGTACGTCTGCACCGTCGCCATCACCTGCTCCTGGGCGAACGGCCCGTCCTGCCAGAACCATGTCATCGTCGAGACCGAGTCCCCGACGTTTACCAGCAGGTCTGGGAAATCCGCGGGCTGTGCGTTCACCACCGTCTCTACCCGCGGGGCTGAGTGCACCTCGCCCCGCTTGAGCTCCGCGTGTCGGAGATGCTCGATCTTCTGGCGATCCGCCAGCGGCTCGGAATCCCACCAGTCGGCGAACGTCGCCGTCCGCCGGCCCTTGCTCTCCTCCTGGATCATGCGCGAGACGCTCAGCAGCAGTTCGAGCACGTACGCCAGTAGGTCCGGGAACAGCAGCTCGTCGCCGTGGTACCTCACGAGCAACCCGAGCATCCTGCGCGCCCGCTCGATCTGCGCGGCCGCTCTTGGCAACTGCCGTGGCGCCTGCTCTGCGTGGGGCATCAGGACCTAAGCATCTCGCCGAGCCGTGTCTTTCACCAGAAGCACCCGTCGTACGACCACGCCGGGCACACGAGCCCGCGAACTGTCTCGTGAACGATGCCGAGTGAGACGCCCCGCCCTGCGACATGCCCACGCGGCCAGACGCCGGACCCGCCCGGCGCCGGGCCCCGGTGCCGGGCTCAGGCAGTGTCGGCTAGGCCGTCGGTCGCGGTGTTGGCGCTGCAGTGGCCGAGGATCGTGCGGGCGGCTTTGGTGACGGTCTCGCCGGCCTGTCGAACGACGCTCAGGTCTCCCCCAGCCCAGCCGGCGACGTAGGCGAAGCTGTAGCCGCTGGCGTCCATGCCGTGCGCGGCGGCCACGACGTACGCGACGCTCTCGGCCTCGACCTCACACCGGCCGCGGCAGGTGGCGTAGGTCGGCAGGTCGCCGACGTGCCCGGCCTCGAGGTGCGCTAGCTCGTGGATGAGCGTCTTGACCGCCTGGGCGTCGTCCACGGCGCCACTGACCCGGACCGTCCGGCTGGTGGGGTCGGTCCAGCCGTTGGCCCGGCCGGTGTCGCCGCGGTGCACCGTGTAGCCGTGCCCGAGCACCTGCCTTTGCAGGGCATCCCACAGCCCGGCCGGTGCCTGCCAGACCAGCAGGCTCGGGGCCACCTCGGGCAACGGCGCCCCCTCGGTCTGGGACAGGGCGAACACATGCACCACGCGAAAGCCCCGGACCTGCTTGCCGCCGGCGTCGGGCGCCGCTCCCCCGCCAGAGGTGGCCGGCTCCTGCCCGGCTGGTGTGGCCGGCTCGGCCTGGTCGGCCGTCTTGGGGCGGTAGGTGCAGGGCGCCAGGATCGCGATGCCCCGCTCCCCCTTGCGTACCTGCCGACCCAGGCTCTGCCAGGTGCGGAACCCGGCCACCCGGGTGGCTTGCGGGGCCTGCCCGCCGATCAGCAGCAGGTTGCCCAGGCTGTAGCTGTGGAACTTCGCGGCGGTGTCCAGCATCGCCCGCCACCCCTGGGACTCCACCAGCGCCGCGACACCGTCGCTGATCTGCTCGTGCAGCGCGGCGAGCTTGTCCTGCTCGCCGGTCGTCGTGCTGGTTGTGCTGCTGGTGTGTGTGCTGGTGCTCATCTGAGCCTCCCTGTCCCGTCCGCCGAAGCGGGTGCGGGTGGGCCGGTGTCCCCCGGCCTTGAGGGCGGTGGGTTCACCCCTCCGCCGCAAAGCCGCCCGCAGGGGTCGCAGCGGCTCGCCGGGCCAGGGAACAAGCCCAAGAAGCTTCCCGCGCAGCGCCCGAGGAAGGATCTTGGGCGCCCTTGCCCGGGGAGGAGCGACCCCGCACAATCCGGGGGGCAACCTTCGGAAGCTGAGCCGGCCGCAGGCCGTCCGTACCGGCCCCGCAGGGGGCGCCCTGGGCGGTTTGAACCATCGAGGGGCCCGCCACGACGCCCCTTGGCGTGTTGGCCGCGAGGACCCCGAGCAGGCTTGAGCGGCTCTACGGCGACCTCGCCGGTCCAGGCGCGCTTGCCGGGTGTTGGACGCTTGGCCTTCTTGGGCACTGGGACGGCACTACTGCACTCACATGGACAGCCCTCTTCAACTATTGGCTGCCGCCTCCTTAGCCGTGTCGGTGGTCGAGCAGCTCTCGACGTAGTGCTTGGTCGACGAGCGCGGTGGTGCTGGGCGCCTGGCATTCGGTAGCGACGCGACGCAGAGTGGCGGCTGCGTCAGTCTGCAGCCGGAGCTGCACCTGACGGGTGGGCTCCTCGCGGTATGCGCGGTTGGGCTGTCGCCGGGGGAACAGGGCGCCGGCTGCCGACGCGGGTACTGCGTCGTCCTTCCAGTGGGTGCGCAGCGCCTCCAGGTGGGTCTCCACGGCGTCCAGGGCGATGTCGGTGTAGGAGCGTGAGCCGCTGCGGGCGCGACTTCGAAGCGCCAGGTAGACGGAGTCGGACAGGTAGACGACGACAAGGGCGAGGCCACCGGACTCGGGTCGCCGTTCGGCACGTGGTCGTGCTTTGTCCGGCCGCCGCCGGTCGTTGCCGGAAGCCGGGGCCGCCCCGGGCGCTGGTTCGTCGTCGTGAGTTGTGGTGCTGGTCGAGGCAGGCGTGGTTGATGGCGGCAGCATGGTGCGTAGCCCGGCGCTGCGGTCGGGTGGGGCGAAGTCTTTTCCGAGGGACCGTCGCGGACTCATGCCGGTGCTCCGGCGGCAGTGGCCGAGCTGACCCGCGCGACGATTTCTTCGGCTAGTTGCTGGTAGTCGGCGGCGAGGTTACTGGCGTCCCGGCTGTAGAGAGCGTCAGTGGGCCGGTCACCCCGGCGCAGTCTGGCGAGCCGGTCGGTGAGGGCGCGTCGTTGCGCGCCCTCGAGTTCGTGGACAAGGAGGCCTTGCCGGCGGGCGTCATAGGCGGCGGTTTCGAGGTAGCGAATCTCACTGGTGAAGACCGGCGCGGCTCCTTCGAGCAGTCGGGCGATGGTGGCGCGCACCGCGTCCCGCATTCGGGCCGCCCGGGCGGAGGTGCCGAACAGGGCGACGCCGAGTAGCTCCAGGGCAGGGTTCGCTTGGCGGGCGGCGACGAAGCGTTGCGCGGTGATTTCGAGGCCGTCGATGCTGGCGTCGTCGCTGCGGGTCGGAATGATCAAGTGCTGGGCGGTAGTTAGACCGATCTCGACGAGGAACCGCTCCCCCGGTGGGGTGTCGATGAATGCCCACTGGTAGCTCTCATGCAGCGGGGCGAGTGCGTCGGCCAGGGTCCCGGTGAGAGGTCGCCCGTCGATGCGGCGGCTGGCAGCGACGGCGGGAACGTCGCCGAGGGCTTGTCCGCCGGGTAGCACGTCAAGTCCCGGGCGAACGTCGGTTATCGGCTGGGCAGGGCGTTGGCGTAGCAGGGTGTCGGCAAGGGCGTCGCCGTTATCTGTCCGGTCAGCGTATCCGAGGTCTCGGCCGAGGTTGCCCTGGGGGTCCAGGTCGATGGCGAGCACTCGGTGGCCGGCGGCTGCGAGGAGCCCGGCAAGTTGGGCGATCAGGGTGGTCTTGCCCACGCCTCCCTTGGCGTTGGCAACGACAATGACATGCATGTACCCATGCTTGCCTCCCGGGGTGGGCCTTGCGAGGCGACACGCCGCTGGGCGTGCGAGGTGCACTGCTGATGGATCGGAGTGGGTACCTGCTAAGTCGTAACTTGTGCCCTTGCTTGTTTCATTGCTTGTGCACTTGCTTGGGTACGTGCGTTGCCCCTCGCATGGCGGCCGTCGTGCGCGGCTTGACGCCGAGCTGCTCCGGGAGCTCGCAGATGCTTTCTACGGGCGCCGATACACGTGGTGACGTCGGCCCAGTAGGCGTGGTGCGGCGGGCGTGCCGAGACAGCTGTACGAGGACGTCGTGTGCTGAACGGACCTGAGCGCCCTTCTTAGGGGCATCTGGTGGCCTGGACGGCCCCAGATCAGCCGGAGGCCGTTTTAGACGCTCTGCGGGCCGCTGAGAGCCCTTCCGGGGCGATCGGGTACCGCGCGGCAGGCGGGTCGCGGCGGACACGGTGCAATTGACGCTTCGGCGGGACCCGGCGGAGCTGGCGGAGGTGGATGCCGCGGCGAAGCGGGGCCGGTGGCGTGACGCGGACAGCGGTGGCGGCCTCCGCACTTCGGCTAGCACGCAGCCAGAAGGGCGCGAGAGCGAATGCGTAAGCAGCAGGACACCTCGGGCTGTCGCTGTGCTCCTAGACCCGGTGCAGGTCGACCGTGAGGGTGAGTGCGTCGGCGACGCGGGCGAGGTCGGTCGGGTCGCTGGTGACGATGGTGTCGCCCCGGGCGGCGGCGGTGACCACGACTGCCGCGTCGACGATGTCCGCGGTGCGGCTTGCGCCGCAGCCGACGCCGGCAGCGCGGGCCTGGGTCTCGGTCAGCGGGTCGAGGCGGCAGCCTTTGAGCAGCCGAGAGAGCTGGGCTTGCGGGCCGCCGCGCCACGCCTGGGCGAGGACGACGGTGGGCACGGTGGGTGGCTGCCCGCGGCGAAGCGCGGCTTCGTGCAGGACCCACACCGCACGATTGCCTGCTTCGGCGCCGAGCAGGCAGCCGGTGTCGTAGCTGAGCACTCAGGAGGCGGCGGCGCGCTGGCGAGCAGCGAGGGTGTCGAGCAGAGCATCGGCGGCTGCGCGTTCGGCGGCGGTGATGGGCGAGTGCTCGGCTTCCCATTCGGCGACGGCGCGCAGTCCTTCGTCGATGCGCACGGCCTGTTCGGCGGCGCGGGACAGCCACGCGGACAGGCTCATTCCGTCGCGCGTCGCGGCGGCGCGGGCCGCAGATGCGACGCGCTCGTCGAGGGCGACGGAGAGTTTCGTTACGGCCACCCGGCCAGGGTAATACCTCAGGTGCCACCGTGGCGAGGCCGCCGGGGGAGGGTCATCCACCCGGCGGGATCGGCACCGCGCCGAGGGCGTCGTGGAGCAGGTCGAGGGCCGTGTACGGCTCGTCGGGCGGCAGTTCGTCCCCCGATGGTATGCCGACCCAGTCCTCCGGTGGGCTTGGGCCCGACTCGCTGCGGCCAGGGGAGCCAGCCGCGTCATCGGCCTGGGGAGGGCCGGGGCGGACCAGGCCGAGTCGGGCCCACCAGGCGGCGCGTTCGTGTCGGATCTTGGCGAGCAGGGCGGTGACGAGTTCGGGGATGCCGAGTCGCTCGCCGGCGAGGTGCAAGGTGGTGCGGCCGAGCCGCCATCCGCCCGATACCCGTTGCGCGAGGCCGTGGTCGGCTAGGGCCTCCACTGCCCTGTACAGGGTGGGGCGGGTCAGCCCGGCGCGGTCCTCAAGATCACTAACCGATCGGGGTGCCTGGTCGAGGGCGGTGTGGGCGAAGAACGCGGGCAGGCCGAGCTCACCGAACACCGAATCGACCTGAGGGAGTCGGCCGGCGGGCCAGCGGCAGGTCGCGGCGCGGCGCAGGTAGACGTCAGGGATCCGTAACTCGTAGAGGTCCCCGGCCGGCCCGCGACCGCCATCGAGCAGCACCAGGAATGGGTCGGCTTCGTCGCGTAGGGCGCGCAACGCGGCGGCGACGGTGGTGTGGTCGCGAGCCGAGCCCAGCGACAGGCTGCGAGTGCCGAAGGCGACGTAGCGGTGACCGCGCTTCTGCGCAGCGGCGCCGAGCGCGTATAGCACCGCCCGCAAAGTCAGCCCGGCCCTGCTCCCGTACCGGTCAGTGCTGGCCAGAGTCAGCGCGGTCCACCACTGACGCAGGAACACATAGTCCCGTTCCCCACCGTGATCATCTCCGTTCATAGTGGCTGTCTGGGACCGGTCAGGGGTAGGGGGGTGTGAGTAACTCTCCCTTGTGGGGGAGTTGGAGACACGCTCTCGCGCGGCCAGGAACGCTCCTGCTTTGCGCCAGTCCCGGCACAGCGCGGTGCGCCAGCCGGACCGGTACCGGCCGTACAGGCCGGCCAGCCCGGGCCAGGCGCCGGTTTCCAGGTGCCGGGTCACGTCGACCAGCCGCCAGCCGCGGGCGGCGGCGGAGGTCAGCACCGCCTGGCGGGCCTCCGATCCGGTCCGATACGGCGTGTCGCTGTAGTCCCCGGTCCGGGCCAGCCTTAGGTAGTCCGCCGACAGTGGCTGGGCTGGCCGGCGTGCGGCGGCTGGCTCATCGAGCTCGTCGGGGTCGGCGGAGCCGGCCGGGGGAGTGGGGTCGTCGAAGCGGGGCGCCAGCCGGGCACTTAGCGCCCGCCACACCAGCGGGCTGTTGCCGCGCAGGGCGGCGTCGCGGGCCTGCGGCAACGGGGTGAGCAGGCGCTGGGTGCCGCCGGCGCGGTGCGCCGCGCCGGGCGGGCGGATGCAGCCTGCGGCCGCGTTCAGCATCGGGGTGAGGTCCAGCGACGGGGCAAGCGCGGCCAGCGACCGCAGCACCGGGCGCAGGTCCTCCAACGCGACCGGTTCGTGCAGCGGCAGGTAGACGTGACGGCCGCCGGTGGGGGACTCGTCGACGAACGCCCGCCCGCCGACGGCGGAAACTAGGGCGAGCAGCCGGTCGGTGTCAGCGGCCACCTGCGCGTGCCCGCCACGCCCGACATCCAGGTCGAGAGCGAGGCACCGCGCGCGGCCGTCCCGGCCGTACAGCCGGACCGCAGCCGGCAGCTTGGGCCGGCCCTCCGGATCCAGGGACCGTTCCCACGCCTGCCGGTAGGAGACCCGGTCCCGGGCGATCCGGACCCGCAACTGACCGGCGACCGCAGGCGCGAACATGCGCCAGAGCAGGTCGGGCGTGTCAGCCGGGGTGGGGGTGTCAGCGCCGACCCTGATCGGATCGGGCGCTGTCAGCGTCACGGGGCCGGGCGGCGCCGGCCATGCGCAGGCTCAGATGGCGGGTCAGCGCGACACGCGCGGCAGCGAAGCCGGACGCACGACCTGACCCACCGCGACGGCGGGGGTATAGTGACCTCCGTAGTGGTAGACGAAGCCCTGCACCCGAATTCGCGGCCAAACGAGCTTTGGGGTGTGGGGCTTCGTGCTGTTGGCCGCCGGTTGGCGGCCGGGGTGGTCTAGGCGGCGTTCACCGTGTCCAGGCCCGGCAGCGGGTCGTCAGAAGTATGTGCCGGGATTTCGTCGGCCCAGGTCGGACGTCCCTGGGGGTCGAGCGCTTCGCGGTTGACGAGGCGCTCGAGGTACTCCGAGAGCGTGATGCCGAGAGCGTCAGCGATCGCGTTCGCTTTCCGTCGGGTGTCTTCGCAGACTCGCGCCTGCATGCACACCGTCGGGCCTGCAAGTTCGCCGCGACGCCGTCTTCGGCCGGGGCCTCCTGTTGCCATGGGTAGCAGCCTGCCGCAGCGGAGAATGCACTCCAAGCACCTAGCGCGGCGTGTCGCGGGCCGAGTGCATTCGCATTGGAGAGAGGGCAGCGTCTCGACGCCGTTCCGGCGACCGCCGTAACGTGGTCGATGCGGACGTGCCGGTGGCTGATGACTAGGTGCGAACCGGCGTCGGTCCGGCCAGGCGGCAAGGACCTCGTCGACGACCAGGTCCTCACCCGCCCTGCACCAGCACCAGCACATCAACTGCGCGGATGGTGCTACTCGTAGCCGGGTGGTGGGGTGAAGGGCCGTGGGCCCTTGTTGGGGATGCGCGGGACGGTCGGTTCGTCGGGGGAGCGGACGTGTTCCTCGCGGAGCGGTTGCAGTTGCATTCCGCGGGCCCGTCGTTGTCGCCGGGCGTTGAAGTAGGCGGCGAGGAGTTGGTCGTAGGCGGTGCCGAAGGTGTCGGCGAGCCGCCGAGCCAGCTCCGGTGTCAGGCCGAGCTCGCCGCGTTCGATGGCGCTGTAGTTGCGGTCGTTGAGCTCGAGCGCGTTGGCGACGTCGGCTTGGGTCATGCCGGCGCTGACGCGCAGGTCGCTGAGCTTTTTGTCGGCGTCGTCGAGCTTGGCCAGCAGTACGGCGGGGGCGATGTCGAGTGCGACCGCGAGCTTCTGGATGCTCTTGACTGACGGCTGCGCGCGGCCGCGTTCGTAGTGGGAAATTTGCGAGGCGGTGGTGCCGACCAGGCTGCCGAGCTCGGC
>JAABUH010003388.1_pt1 | contig 13759 bp, 10 predicted proteins | sample 5559121 | NCBI WGS metagenome assembly JAABUH01 (sample SAMN10711871, study PRJNA513364) | rock metagenome | isolation source: Antarctica rocks | place: Antarctica: Victoria Land, Battleship Promontory nord | collected 2015-12-28 | reverse complement strand
TGCCTGTGTTATAGAAGGTTGTGAGGAGCGCACCGTTTTCTTGCAATCGTCGCTGATTGATATTTGAGGATCACAAGTCTTGGGAGAGGGACTAGGGGCAGAGCACTTGGAAATGTAATGTACGATTGAACAGAGCTCTTGGTAAAGAGACTTCACAGGGAAATGAAGCACATGGCAGCGCCTACAAAGGACATAGTCTGTTCGGAGGCACGTACCGATTTTGTCGGTGATGGCAGGATAAATTTGGCAAGGGCCGCGGGGGACATTATATGTCGGCCCCCTGTACGAATTACAGTTCAGCGAGGCTTTATCCAACAGCTCAGGGTTATCTTTTGATTCGCATGTTAGCACAATTGCAATCGATGGGCCCATTCACCATCGAGAGCGAGAATCGACGAAAAGAGATTCACGGCTGTCAGCAGTCACCAGTCGTCATCGAATCACTGAACTCTACCGTGTTGGGGAAATGAGGTTTGCCACTCCCTCGAACGCTCGACATCCTGGAACACCCATGGCCGTTCCTTTCTGCAGTGATTTCGACCTGACCACATGCCTGATTATTTCGTTAGCCTTCCACCGAAGTATCGCTGGCCCAAACCATTCCCAATCGGCCTCGCCTGTGATTTACATTGTCACTGATTCCACTTAAATCCACTTGATCCTGATTTCGTGTGGCAGATTATTCCCGCTCGGTGAATTCGGATCATCCTCCGTTACCACATCAGTACTAGCTTTGGTCATCCTTTGATCCCGAGATGAAAGGACATGAGGAGAGCCTGCACGGATTCAACAGATCACAGCACAAATGTTACCTGTATTCCTTGCGGCGGAAGTGTCATGCCTCGTGGAAAGGCACAATGCACACTTATGTGCCTAATCAAACCTTACATCCTTATCTACGAATACCAACCCGATGTGCTCATGTTTCAGCCGTGCACTGGCGGTGCTGGCGGTGAGGATTGCTCCGACCCCCACTTCAACCATCTTGCCAGCTCGGTTGCCCTTTCTCCCTTTGGAATAGGTGAAAGGACTTGATTTGGTTCTATGGGAGACGTGTCATATTTATGCTATGTGCCGAGCATAGTAGGGCTGAGGCTGATTCCCAACGTCCACTATCAAGTACCTTATCCGCCCAACCAGCCGCTACAGAGAGGGTGTGGCGGAGCGTGGCCCCGCCAAGGGCCGCTTAGATAAGCGACAAAGCACCGTCTTGCTAGCCCTCAACTTCCCTGCCGCCTAAGCAGCGATTACTCAGGCCGGTTTTCAATCTTGGACCTTTTGGAAATAGAAACCCGCCCTCACAGTTGTATCGGACTCAAGGTTTCAAGCATACCACCTACGACAGACTTACGGAAGGGATACATTGCACGGATTTCTTCTCAGAAGTGGTCGTTGCTTCGTGCCACGTGGATGAAACCTTACATCTACCCTAGGCCCAAAATGGCAAGTGACCCGCTTTCGCCGTGGTCACAGAGATTTGCCGGCCATGCAGCTTGTCGCACATCATCATAAGCGGCTACTGTCTACTGGCGTTCCCGAATGCAAGTACACTCAGTACATAACATTACATCTACTTTAGTCTCCTCTGCCATGTCTGCGGTCTGCCCATGCTTTCTTCAGCCAATCCCCGCACATGCTCACCCGATGTCACAACTTTGCATCGTCTGCCCGCTTCTGCATCTGCAACCATGCTGTGAACGTGACAACGACCTCGGATCCTTTGCAACTACTCACCGACGGCCAGCGACTGCGTGTCTCAAATCTCTTTGGTACAGTATTCAGGCAAGATCACCAAGGAAAACGAGTCGCCTCCTGATCTAGTGTCAAATGGGAGGCGTTGAAAGTGAGGCGAGCGACCGTACCGCCCCATTTGTAAGTGACGGCCTCAACCTTGGGCCAACCTCACCGTCCCTCAGCAGCGACGACACTCGGCCAGCACAAGTTGCTTTCAAAGACCGTTGACTAAGCCGACAAATTCATACGCTGGAGCTGTGTGATGCGTGATGTCTTCAGGGAGCCTCATCATCGGGTCTAACGCTGATCGGGTCTAAGCGAGGTTGCAGTATCTAGGAACGCTACCACTGCTTGAAGATGTGTCATCCTGGCTCTCGATCAGAGCATTTGTGGCCTAGCCCCTAGACCCCTTTGGCCAATGCCCGACAGCAATGCTGGTGGCAGAGGAATGCTTTTTCGGTACTGAGGCCGAGGCTGCTCTGACTGAAGGCCATGTCATCGGATTTTCAGCCTTGCGCTCTTTCAATAATGTGTGTACATGGCCAAAGTTCCAAGAACATTTGGCAGCCGCACAAGACATTTTCCGTCTGATGTCTCCTCAGCCGTCGAGCAAGACCTCTTCGAATGAAGCCTCCTACACTCGAATCTCATCCACTCTCGCCTCAACGCAAAGATCCAGCTTCCTCTTCATTAGAGTAATGTCTCAAAAGAAAGCGAGACGAGGCTGCTGCGACCCAAGGCCACCAATCCCTGTCCAGCACCATTTCGTCTTTCTGGCCATCGTCCACTATATCCTTATCATTCGGAAGACATTTGCAATGCGAAACATCTGGTCCAGCTTCGTGGGCCTCAGATGGAAGGCTACCCGAAAATTGCGTCTTTGATGGGAGCACACCCTGAAGTCGCTATCTTTCGTCGATTTGGAGCGCTGAATGCTCAGAACCTTCTGTATTTACAGGCGGAATTAGTCGCCTTGGAAAAAGACCTACGCACATGTGCGGCTGAAGATTGGGCTTCGAAGGACACAGACCGGGTGTTTTATTGCAGAGACTGGTATAGTCTCAGTAGCTCAAGGGACAACGAATCCAGTGACAGTGAGGTTACTGGAAGACAGTGGCAGATCATGCTCAAGATACGTGAGAAACTGAAGGAATACAGTCCGTCACCCATAATATGACCTCCAGTCCTTTCATTCCTACATTCTCCTCACTTCACCGCCATGGTCCATGGTCATATAGTAACTGAATTACCCAAGACGCAGCACTCTTCTATCAAGGCACTCTGACAAGCTCTCAAAAGCCGAATCCTCGCGACCTCGCTTTCCTGAAAGAGTGGATGGAACGAACGTCAATGGGAAACATCTACTTATTAGGTCCGGACAGTGATATTTGGTCAAACCCCGACGTATCGGACCTCATCGCCTTGAGTGCTCGGCATGCTGATGATCCGTTCACAACATGGGTCACGGACACGGTGATTCATTGGTGGCATCGACTCATTGGCAAATATTTCAGAGTACGCCTGCTCGCTCTTCTAGTCAACAATCTACCAGCACATTCTTCAGCTCACAATCGGGTTATACAGCAGCCAGACACCACACCCTGGTCCGCCAACACAGTCTCTTACTCTCAAGCCGGTCTCACGCGCCTCACATCCCTCATCGGTACTCTTCTCGCCTCCCTACTCCCAGTCGCCTCCATCATCGTCCTCTCCTCCATCAGCTCCAACCTCGTTCGCCTGATCGTGATCGGTCTCTTCACAGCAGGCTTCTCCATAAGCTTGAAACTAGTGACGAACGCAAAGTTGGTTGATGTTTTCACCGCTACGGCTGCGTGGGTATTTGTTGTTATTCACTGGATGTACGTGATAGCTGACGAGACTTTGAAGATTTACTGCTGTTCAAGTGGTTTTCGTTGGGACGGACGGGAGTAGGAGACAGTAGAGGCTCGAGGAACGAGGCCTGAGGACATGCTTTTTATTTGTCATGCTCAGTCGCACACCACTCTCTTGAATGAATCAATCTTTACCGGTTTACCTTTCTACGGTGCGAGGGATCAGCACATCAGAGATCGCAGCACAGGACACCGGTGATCCCATCCTATGGTGAAATTCTATGCATTCGTCTATGCCTAATGATGGTATCACTTCGCCTCTGATCCCATCCATCACACATTCGTCGGCTATCTTCCCCTGAATACGGGTTCCCGCTTCTAGAAACCCTGCACTCTCACTCCAGGTCGCTGGAGACGTGTAAGATTTACTACGTAGTGGAAACTAAGACCCGCAGTGCTCCTGACCACCAAATACGTTAGCCTGTAAAGCCATCATCGAACAGTCTTCCCCCAGTCGCCAAGGTAGTTAGTTCATGTTGATGGTTTCCCACCCCACGCTTCTATACATGTTTGATATGTAGGCACCAATGATTGTGCTTCGTAGATGGCCAGCATGGAACTCCTCGGCGATATTTGGCGAAGAAAATTCTACAATTACCTTCTTCCGACAAGAGTTGGGCTCGGTCAAAACTTTCCGCCGCATAGAGTCGTCGTGGCCGTAAGACGATGTGCGATCAAAGAGATAGGGTAGCAAGATATGAGCTAGAATTGTCGGGGCGAAGAAAATCTGAAGGTGAATCCCGGAAGCTATCGGCGGCGAAATAAAGGATGATCAGGAAACTGTACTCTGGTAAGACAATCTCTTCTTACTTCTAGAAGGAGAGAATCAGACCTGCAGCCGAAGATTTTGTGCAACTTCGGCGGGCTTGACTCCTCCCTTTAATAGTATTCTCGGAATGACCACCACAAGATCACCATGGCTCAAGCTGTTGGTGTATTGTATCGAGTCGTAAATGATATTCGGACCAATGTCAAGAATATTGACCAAAATGTCGGTTAAGTAGCAGCGATAGATGTCGATCGGATTGCTCAGGACCTTTGCATCTCCATGATGTGGGATGGGGGTCCCAACACCGAGCTTTTGCAGGTGTAACACGAGCCTGCTGCTCTCTGCATCTTCTCCCATTCTCGTGTATGTATGAATAGAGATATGGTTGCGGCAGACTCACTGCAGTTACAGACAAGGAATATGACCAAATATTTGGGTAAGATACTTAGCATTACGCCGCACTTCCCCTTGAAGATTGGGAAGAAAACATTCTTGCAGCACATGCATGGATGGTGAAACCGTTATGATGCGCTGGCGCTAAGTAACGGGTTATTCTAGATTGGCGGCGGCACGGGAGTAGCCGAGGCTAGCTAGAGGTTTGAGGGTTTCCCCTGGTGCTATTTTTGGACTCCTGCTCGACCCATGCTGCATCTCCGACGAATCATTGTTCCAGCATCCGATGCTGCAGCTACTGACAATAGCGAGGACCGAGAGAAGGTCATCTGGCCGATCGTGCCTCCTATCTCCCAAAAGCAGAGATGGGAATCCCTTTCAAACATCGGAGACTCTTGGCGACATCTTGCCGATGACTTACGAGAGATTATGTTTCAAATCCTTGTGCCTTCAAATGTGTTCTTTAGCGTCTGCCCGTCACTTATGGAAGATCATGTTTCAATTCCACTTGCCTCTGAATGCGGTCGTTAGTGTCTCGCGATATGTTACCATCGAGTGAACGTCCTACCCTGGACGTATAGATGATTAATGGCTTTGGTGCTGGCTATTGAGCGATGAAGCATGGCTAATAGTTATATAAGTGCGGTGGAGAAGGCTGTACATCATGTGGGTAAGAGATGGAGAATTTTCAGATGGTGTTGATGCATTTGATCATTTTCACAATCCGTGCTCCCACGATTTGGTCTGACCTGTGTTCCTTGAAGGTATGTCCACAATGCAGTTTGAGCCCTTGTACCTTATGAAACTTCCCCAAAATCTACTTCTTTCAATTGTTCATCACGGTGTAGTTTTTGAATGATTCTCTATCTATGCCACAATGGCGAGCAAGCTATCGAGCCCAGATCCGACGACCATGATACAAAGTATGCAATCCCATCATTCAAAGCTCGTGCAAGAAGCCAGGATCCTCTTACAATTCATCATGTCATAGAAAGAAAAAGGTGTTAAAAGGCATATCAAGATAACTTTTGCCATTGAAAACCCACCACTTCGCTAATGGTGGCAAAATGTCGGGCAGACGGCTCGGTGTGAGTGTGAAGTGTATTCGAAAACATGTCAAGTCGGAGTGACCAGGGGATGCAGCATATGCAAGAAGCGAATGGTCGAAGAGAAGCCAGATGTGACACCATTAATGCGACCGCTGGAGCCGGGGGAAAAAGTCGGGGTGAAGTCGTAAAATCGTCGTCAATAGGTCCTGTCGTCTGCAGATGCCAAAGCTATCCCTGTTAATTCGCCGAATCCTTCCTTCCTGGCTCGCTTAGCCAAATGGCAAAACTCCTTCCTCTACCTATCCATCCGTAGAACGCCAAATTATCCGTAGGTCCCTGTGTCATCCAGAGATCAAGACAAGCGCCACATCGCTAAGTATATGCATCAATCTAAACATCAATCATCTCCGCGTCATCTGCAAGAACCTCGTCAGCTGGTCCCCAGTTGCCCTCAAATATCGTCGCCCCCGCTCGTCGTCTTGTCTCGGCCCATTGAACTCCGGCTGTCGAAAGAATCTGGTTGACCACAGGCCGATTTACTGCTTGGGGTGCGATCATCCAGCGGACAATGTTGTCGAGAGCCTCGGGGTTACTGGGATCGATCATGAAGGGAGGTGGCTGAGAAAGCTCTCCAGATCGGTGGAGCGAAAACGGGCCATTCTTCATATGGTTCACGCGCTTTCGGCGAAGGAAATCTGGGGACCCGAAGCCGTCATCACCAGAGTCAGAGCCATAGAAGTCCTCCATTGATTCGTCTTGTGAAAGCGGCTTCCCTGAAGGGTCTCGGAGGATGCTGCTAGTCTCTGAGCTCCAAGTCAGGCTTGGAACATCGCTCATATCACCGGACCTTAAGCGTTGCCAGGAAGCTCCGTTGTCGGGCAACATCACGTTGGCTGCTATCTCAAGCATGATCAATCCAAGAGCGAACACGTCTCCTGGTTTATCAAATTGCCCCATGAGAATCTCCGGTCCGATGTACTCCCGATCGCCCTCCCCATCGATACCTGGCTGAGCTGGCCACCGGGTGGCCATGCCAAAGTCGGCAATCTTCAAAACTCCTTCAAATGTGATCAGGACATTAGCAGGCTTGAGGTCCAAGTGGATGAATCCAGAATCGTGGACGTGCTTGAGACCCTATTGGCCTGTCAGTATGTTCTTCGGGGGAAGGAACGTTAATTGCAAACATACTAGAGAAAGCTCGAGCATGATCTTCCAGATCCTAAAATCGTCCAATCGCGCCTTGCGGCCCACTTGATCGAGGAAGCAGTCCAAACTTCCCTCTTCACAGAATTCTGTTTGGATATAAAGATGATTCTTATCCTCCCAGCTGTCAAAGTGCTGTAGAGTATGGTCTGATTGTCCGAGCGCTTTCAGTGTGTTAACTTCCTGAAGCTTACGCTGCCGATCTTTGGGGCCAATGTAAGCATTCCGGGACCTTTTGACAGCCCAGACCTGATCTGGCAACGGTGTCTTCGGCGAGGACCGGCTCAACGAAAGAGAGAAATAGCTGCGATTTATTTTCAGCTCTTGTTTCCGGGTGACCTTGTATACCTGCGAAAATTCCCCAGTGCCGATTAGATCTACCTTGTCAAATCTCGAAGTCAAGACTGGATCGACCTCAACCGGTGCCGATGTGTGCGAGGGGGTCACGCTCGACGTCGACTGGTTGAACGACATGAACGAATCTCTCGGAGCTGTCGGCGTAGCCGGAGGATACATCGAAGCACTGCTTGTCACAGCGGTCATCGGGCGGAGGTTGTCATTTGCGTGCGCAGATATACTAAGGCCACTGGGATCAGGAGGAATTACGCTCTCTCGTGGCGTATGAGGAGATAGGTGTTGGTATCGATCATTGACTGGGCTTGCTGGAGAAAGAGGACTTCTTTTAGCATTTGATCTACGTGAAAGGACAGCTGCAGCAGAGAAAGATGGCCTGCTCAGAGGCGTTGGAGACTTGGAGTTCCGCAATAAACGAGAATGAGTGAAAGAACGGGTCATCATGGAAAAGCTTCTGAATCCTAGAGCGGCCAATGGAGATTCGTCCATAAAACCGTCACAGTCTCCATCCGCTCCTCCAGATTGTGTCCCAATTGGAATCAACTTACAATTCTGCTCATCCCGGCGTGACCCGGTGGTCGCACTGGCTGAGGTACCAAAACTCGGGCTGACAATCTGCTTGCGCGTTACGGTGCTCCCAAAAGGGGTCTGCTGGGCGCTGCCTGACGTATTGACCTGCTTTGTTGGGGTTGGAGGGAATTCGAATTCGGCGCTAGACTGGCTATCCCCTTGCTGGGGTGGTGATTGCGAATGATCGTCGCCATCTGCGCTGAGAAAACTGCTACGTCGAGGAATGCCGCCATTTCCAAAGCTACTGCCAAAAATGCTGACGCCTTTGCCAAGGGTTCCTGGTGCAGCGCGAGAGGTGTGAGGATTGAAAGGTGTTGAAGGTGTTCCGAAAGAATGTCTCGCGTGATGCGCTTTGGTGAAAGTTTCTTCACGTGGCACTGTAGGCGACGGGATTTCTGCAAGGCTATGACGTTTGCAAGGAGTGTCCGGCATAGAGCTCTTACTCGCGCCAAAATTGGTTTGTTGTTCATCTATGTTCTTGTGGCGTTTGGAGATTAGACCGGTCGACATAAAAGCTGCTGGTAAAGGTTTGACCAATTTGTAATTCTCGGGAGTCGCAAAGGAGGCTCCGGAAGAGGCCTGGCTAGAGGACTCGCCATCGTGACTACCTGGTCGCGGACCCCCTACGGGCAATGATTTTGAGAAATCAACGAATGTTCGGCGCTTCTCGGGCTGTCGTACCGGGATGTGGGTGGGCGAGTCTTCTGCCATACTCGAATTTGACGTAGACTGACTGATCGTTCGAGACAACGGGTGTCGCTGCGGATGCGATGTATTGCCCGGGCCATTGTGCTTTGTTCCTTGGTGCGACATAGGATGAGCAGAAGCATTGGGTAAGCTGCCTTGAGAGGAGAATGGGCTGTCACGGGGCATAGAAGGCAGAACGCTGTCAAGCGACATTCGGAATCGGCTCTTCGGAGCAGCTTGACCTGGAGTAGCAAAGTCCAAGGCAAGGTCAGTGTTCGGCTTTGACCTGGCAAAGGATGGCTTGTCATGTCTTTGCTGCAAGGTTGTTTTTCGCAAAGAAGATGTACGTTTTGGAAGGACTGCCAAATGCTCAGAGCGACTGCTCTTTTCCACTTCCATGGCTGAGTCCATAGGGGGAGGCAAATCGTTTCCAATAAGGGCCGCTTCATAATCGAAGATGTTGAAGTCTGAGCTGAATATGTTTGCGTGGAGACTTCGCCGCTTTCTTGACGGACTTCCCAAGCTTGCCTGATCTAGATTCATGATCCCGTCGCTCCTCTTCAAGGGGCTTGACTTTGCGCTCCAGCTGTTCCCCTTCTCAAATTTAGCAGTCGCGCGAGCAGGCGCAAACGGACTCATTTCCTCAGCAGGTGCACAGGGTTTGAAGATGACATCCGCCATCGGATCACCCATGGGACTGACACTGCGCTCCGTTATATTTTCCTGATCGTCGCTTGAGCCAGATGATGACCGTGGTGTCGCATTTCCATCATTAATAGACTCATTCAATGTCCTCTTTCTTGGACTCCGCTGAGTGCTGTTTGAGCGTAGAGGGTTGCGCGTTGGACTCAATTTTCGCGTGGCAGGACGAATTTTCCGGGCGCTGTGTGGATATGGTATCGCCAATGAAGAGGGCGAAGATACGTGTGAAGGAGAGAGCACGCTAGTAGATATCGAACGAATTGGTGGGGCCTCGCGCGATGGTGAAAGTGGCGAGCTTGGTGAGGGCGAAGTCGACTTTGAGGTCACTAGACGAAATTTTGACGGTGTTCTTGTCAACGAGGGAGTTCGGGTGAGACCTTTGGATGGCGACCTTGATAGCGAGTGCCGTAATTGCCTGAAAGCTGAGGCCGGATCCACGTGGTGGATGTGTGTAGGCGATGGTAGGTGTAAGGTTCCTCCCAAATCCGCAGATGGAGAGTACGAAACCATGATGAGAGCCTAGAAATCTCGAGCTGAACTGACCAAGTATGAACTGGTGCGCCGTCGAATGGTTGTTGAAAGCGCGCAGAGATGAAGCTACCAACTTTCGGTCTCCGGCGCCTGATTTGTGTCGGTGGATTGTTATTGAGGACCTGATTTGTACACAAACAAGCCGATGTCGTGTGCGCGCGGAGACTGTCGCAATTCCACTGGAATGCTTTCGAAAGAATGTATGTATGTTTCAACTTCCACTCCCAATCACCCCCACACACGACTCCTTAGCTTATCACCCCATTCACTAGTAGGAGATGACGCTGGATTCGCTCGGGGTGTTCTTCCGGAGGTAGCTATTGGCTCGTGGGCTTGTGAATGTTGCAACGTGGGTGTAGTGCTGTGACGACGTTTTCCCAATTGAGTCTCGGAGACCAAGCGGAGCAGTTGCAGTGCAGATGCTGTGCGCCGAGAGACAGCGCAATCCAGGAAGCAAGGAGCGCTTTACTTGTGGGTATCACTCGTCAGCTGTAGGTAGATGGGATGTCGATACTGTTGAATGAAAGTGGTGCAGGTGGTAAAAAGATGTTACCTTGTCATCGGTGAGTCTCGATCACGCGTTCGTAAACAGTCAGTGACGGCAGCTTACCCGTTTTGGGCTTAGTCGAGACCGTGACGAGTCTGACAGCAACCGCGATCCTGGTCGAGGCTAATCAACTTTGGGGTATCAGCAATTTGGCTGGAGTTCCCAGCGACGTATCGGTGGACTGAGGTGGTTCCTGGACCCAATATACAGGTGGCCGGAACACTCTATTTCCTTTATGCATCATTGATGCCATGCGACGTATCTGGCAAGCTAGTCCACGGGCCGCTGTGGCCCCGTCTAATGGAACCACGCGCCCATTGTATGCTCTGATAAGTACCATGATGTCGGCTCCACAAGTAGAAATAATGGCACGGTTTCTTCGATACAACGGCTGCGCTGCGTGTCTTCCAGTCTAAGTATCCACACAATATCGCAGATTACGACGCAAACGGCACGCAATTGAATCTTCACACCAGGCCTCAAGCTTGATCAGATGGGTCCAAGCGGCACGAAATATGCTGGAGTGTCGTTGTCAAGAGAACGATATGTTGAAGCGCCTGCAACCCGAAACTTGATGGCACTGATGGCACTGCTCTTCGCTGGACGCGGCCGCATGAGCCAAGGTGTGCTCGTATGCACGCTTTGCATGATCATAACGGTCATTTAGGGCTGATCATGCAGGAGCTCAACGTTTGAGCAAAACAGGCAATTACTTTCATTGCCGCAAAGCGCAAAGTGTATGGGAATGCGAAAAGTCTAGTGCTCTGTCTCGCCACCATATTCATAAAGGTACGCAATGAGGGCCAGCTTTCTCTTCTTTGGAATGCGAAGAGTAACAGCATATCAAAATGACAACATCCAATATCTATATGCTCTGTAAGATTTTTGCGTTGCAGCTTTTGAGTAACATTCAACTTGCGACCGGCACTTTCATACCACAGAGCTCAAATTACACTGCTGGCGACCGTCGCGAACACTGCACGAATTCAAGAGCATGGGTCCCTGGCAGCTTGGCCAGATCCGATTGCATTGCAGCCGTCGATGATCTGTACCACGATGCTCAAAGGCGCGATAACCAAATTTATGAATTTCTGTCCCCGGGGGTAAAGCGAAAGTCCAGGGTACCGCCCATGAACACGCCTAGGAAATACACGGTTGGTAAGTAATCAATACATACGCTAATGATTTGATAAACATTGATTGCAATCAACAGGTACTTGCGTGATCGCCATTGCTATGCTCGATAGATTCTCGCCCGGTAGCTTACCGGGTTCGACACCAGCCACTTATGTGTCCTCAGATAAAGCAAGGTTAGAAAACGCCTGGGATGCCGCGTTACGTATTGACTTCAACTGTGTCCCACTCGGGAAGGTTGGCTGGACATACATGGGTAGGTCAACGCATGAAACTCCTAACCCCAGTGGTTACAGCAAATATCACACAAAACGTTCGGTGTTCCAATCACTGATCATTACTGTGAGTTCAGGTCAACAGAACAGTATCGGCGTTTTCATCTTCGGTCACGGCTCCCTCGAAGACCAGCTCATAGTGGACGCGGTACCAGTGTCGTCCGATCGTTGAAGCTCGCTTTCGGATTCGGTGACTTCCTACTCAACGCTCCTGGGCAAGAATTCAGGCTTTAAGAAAGTGCCGGCATCAAACACTATCGCATCTTTTGCCTATCTAATCTTTCAAAGAAAGGATCCAAGCTATCACTCGAGAAGAACCCTTCACCAAGGGGTTTGGAACCCCCGACTGTGCATCTATCGAAGGGCTGCAACCTGGAATTCTGTTTCACTCAGTGTGTTCCAGCTCCAGAAGAACCGAGCAAAATCAACCATGTCCGACAGATCCTCCCTCAAACAATCTTAAACCCTTATTTCCTTCAAGACGACATCATCACAAGCAGAGGCCAGGGGCCAAAGCCCAGCCGTAGAGTACTCTAAAAACATCGCCTAAGGAAATTTCAGTAATACATGATGATCTTAGTAACGTCGGTCCTCTCCGGTCGTGACTGATAGTGTGCTTCATGTTTGCGGAATGCTGATTTGGGGGAAGCCGTACTGATGGGGTACGGGGTTCTTGGTATTGCTGTGTATCTGGCTCTGTGGATATAAAAGTCATGACGTTTTATGAATTTACTGGGGAAGGCGGTAGGAGATGGTGTAGGCCAGGCTATAATGACTGTGACTATTTGATTCCTGATGCGTGGTTGAGGTGTGGAGAGTCAATTGTTTGAAGCGTAAATTGAACCGTTACCTTTCAGTATTCGATCAGACTTGCGGCTCTGTCACACCGGAAATAGCATACACAAAAAGGCAATCGTCACGTCCACCTGTTCTCCCAGCGGATCTGTACGCCTGACTGGTATTCCCTTATACCGCGGGCGACCGCTTTACCTTTTCCTATTGAATGCTATAACGCTAATGCTCAAAATTTGGAAATGAAATTCGTAGATTCGTAACATCACGCTGCAGATATGACAGTCGGCCCGGGGTCGTCAACAGGAGGACGTAATAAGACATTACTCCCCGGCTCAAACGGCCACGATGGTTTCGACAACCTCATATTTCCAGACTCGTCGATACCTTCGCTTGGGTGAACGACGACTCGGCCTGCAATTTTGGCGCCGTACATCTTTGAGCTGACGGGTAGAGAATATCGCATCACGCCACGGACGATCAATTCGAAATCATGCTGTATGACGTGTTCCCAGCGCTGGCTGCCTCCTTCTTCGGTCCTGTTGCCGGGTTTGGCCAATCGTACTTCACCGACGCTGCCAAGAGAGTTGTGGTAGATGGGTGAAGGGTCAAAGACAAGGGGGGAATCGAATTCGAAGATTTGACCGAGGAGCATTGTCTGGCTATCGGTGGCTGGATCGTCGATGATCGGATCGGTGCCCTCGTCGATACCGTCAAGTTGGATGACCATATTTGAAGGATGGCTGACGACTGGTAGAGAGCTTGGGGTATTGATTCGCACTTTGCCGTGTTTTGGAGGGGAATCTGGAGATTCATCGTGAGGCTGGTGAGACCGCCACAGCTCGCTGGTGCCAACATGCTTGCTTTTCGCGAATATATTGACGTCCAACTCGCTGACCTGGAGGGCAACGAGATTCGGATTCATGGCTCGAACGTGAAGATCAAGCATGATTTCCTGCTCGGAAGCGAGGACATTGCGGATCTCTTTGACACGGACGTCAACCAGAGGTTTCGAACAAAGAGCGACAACGGCTATCATCGCCGCTATGATGAGGGTGAGGACGATCCCAAGTGTAGTCCAGGCCGTTGCACCCCCGCAGAATCGATGCGCTTTGTCTTCGGAGTAC
>JAABUH010003387.1_pt1 | contig 13760 bp, 15 predicted proteins | sample 5559121 | NCBI WGS metagenome assembly JAABUH01 (sample SAMN10711871, study PRJNA513364) | rock metagenome | isolation source: Antarctica rocks | place: Antarctica: Victoria Land, Battleship Promontory nord | collected 2015-12-28 | reverse complement strand
AAAGGGGCAGTATGATACAAGTAGAAGTACTACGATATATGGTACGAAAATGATCACTTCCCCAAAGGGATTTGAATCCTCATGACAATGGCCTCCGAATCAGACGATCAAAGCCATCTCGATGGTAAATTGCACATGGATATACAATGCCGAGAAGTAAAAATCCAACCCCCGAGAAATTTCCTCCAGCGCCAACGCTAAAATCGGACCATTGAGAAGCCTGATGGAGGCACAGAAGTCTCGAGCATGTGAGATTTGGAATGTGCATGTAAACCTCCTTCACAAGCCCACCACCCCAATCGCAATGACCACACTCACCAGCAGCACCCAACCCGGCCTGCCCACCACCACCGCCGCACTCGTCGCCCCACCCCCACTCCCGCTCGCTCCAGCATCCGGAATAGTTTCATTCACAAACCCCGGCCCACAGTCCCTCGCGATCTGCTGCGCGGCGGTAACATAATCGAGATTGAGCGGCTGCGACTTGTTCGACGCGGCGGTCGCAAAACCAGCCATCGTATCTTTCAGACACTCGTTACAGGTCGGCAGACTGCTCGCCGGCATTGGGATACCTAGCGGGAGGTAGTAAGGGTAGCTGTCTGTGGGACTCGAGAGGTTTGTTACGGCGTTGGCGAAGCAGTAGTTGCTGCTGCCATTATCTTGAGAGGGGTCTTTGAGACAGGAGGCGTGGTAGAGGACGTCGTAGGACAAGAGGCCGGCGTACGCTTGACGAACGATTGGGTTTTCGCGCTGGTAATCTTGAGAGCAGGCGGAGGTGGAGCGGAGGCTGTGGGCGAAGGAGGAGAGGAGGGAGGAGCAAATTTGGAAGTTTATGGTGCAGGATGCGGTGAGGGTATCGGTTATGGAGGAGAGGGATTTGGTGGCTGTGAAGAAGGACATGGAGTTCTGGTTGGGGATTGGTTAGCGAGGATTTCTGGGTGGTTGGAGAGTGTGGGCTTACTTGGAGGAGGAGACTGAAGGGTAGGCAGGAGGTGAAGGTGTCGTTGTTTATCATCGATTTGAGGAAGGTAGGGCAGCTGGGCTGAGTGTAGTTCGTCCCGAGACCGCCATCGAAGGGTTGAGGTAATGGAGCAGTGGAGTCGATGGGAGCGCTTTCGATCGAGGTTGGCGAGGAGCCAGATGTCGTTGTTGAAGAGGCGGCAGCAGCATTTTTGGAACTGCTCTTGACCGGCGCAGCGATACTGCTGGCTTCGGCTCGACGGTAGAGCGGCGGCTGAGGTGCTGGTCGAGCGTCGAAGATTATTTCTCGACTCACGAAACGTCCCCAGGCTTTCTGCGTCCAAGATGCCCGGGTTTCTGCACTTGCTGCATGTATGGTGCCACAGCAACAGGAGAGTAGCACAAGCAGTGTGAAAGTAACGGTGTAAGCGAAGCTGAAACCCAAGAGGTAACGAGTCTTCCGTCGTCTACCAGGTCGAGGTCGTGCGCGCGGAGGCTGTGTGCATCCCGTCTGCACGAATTCTTCGGTATGTATGATGCCGTCTTGGAGGTCGGACTTTTCCATAACGGGAAATCTGGGGGAAAGTTGGAGAGCCCAGATCCCCCGAATGTCTCACCGCGATTGTTGAATCTCTCGAGGCTCCAGCATTGCCAGTCGTTCGCTGTCAGACAGCAGTCTCTGAATGACGAGAGTGCGTGACCTGACAGTCAAAGTGTGACGAATTGCTGGGTTGAATGCTGCTCCAGTCCGTATCGTTCAACTGATATCTGGCAGACGTTTTTCTCCCAATCTTGATGTTCACTTTCCAGTAATCGTGTCTGTCAAGAGGGCGATCATGATTAGAAGCTTCGTCAGGAATGTCCCTCACGCGTAGCCTTTCCGAGGGCACTGTAATTATAAACAAGGCAACACATCTCTTGCTGGGTAGGGCCCAAGCTTTAATAACATCATCTCTTCGACCCATGCAAGCCATGCTGGCCTGGAGGTTCGCGTGCATGATGACTTATCTCAAATGCAGCCTAGAGTCTGAATGAGCTGGGCGCGCTTGCACGCTTAAGACGCAACAAGACGCATGTTGTGTGCATATTGGGCCACCACAGGGCGTCGGAAGTGAAGCTAGCTTCCATCCTCCATCTCCCCATCCCACGGTAAACGGCCGATGCGTGATTAGTGTCGAGTAGGGTCCATGTGGCGTTGGGGCCGCTCTAAAGATGGAGAGAGTGATTTGAAGATGAAAACGAAAATAGCAGTCGAGGCGAAGTCACTAGTCGATGGTCAGCCCTGGATGTGTGTGCGCGAGCTAATTCTACCGGCCGAACAGGCGTCCAACCAGCAAAAGAGAGGAAGTCAAGTACATTATGGTTCGGCGGGCCGATTAATCTCCCTTGCATCAGAGCATCTCCGAGCGATGTGCCTTGGCCCTCACACCTCCGAAGCAAGAAGCAGAAGCCAAGTGTGAATTCCGGTCATGGGACGAAAGGGAAAGGGAAAGGGAAAGGGAAAACGTGGGGATGTCTTGGGGTTGCGGCACAGCATACGACTCACGAGGTTGAAGATGGGAATTCTAGATTCTAGATTCTAGATCCCTGGAATCCTTCGAGTAGTCTCGAGTCGAGACTAGAGCAATCCTTCGATCTCCCTTTCGCACACTGCGGAACGTTGCGACTTGCAGCACGAGGGCAGTAGCGGCCGCGAGAAAAGCTTGGTTCTGTCGACTCTGTTTTCGCTTCGGCCAAAGAAACCTCAATCTGATCATTTCCACCGCCGAAATTGCCTTGGCCCAATTCATCGTCCACCATCTGATGTAGAAGCGGACATGCAAGAGAGTTGGACCCCCCTTGCCGCTGACCAAGGCATCGATCAGTCCACCTCCGTGGAACCATGTACTGTAGTTCCGTTCGCAACACCAACACGCAGAACCGACCTGTCGAAGAAGAACGCGTGCCATGTCCTCCAAGCTACCCATGAAAAGCACCAAGATAAAACTGACCATGTCGTTTCGGCCGAACCTGCATGAGAAAAGTCGGAAACACTCTCCTCTTCGAGGTCGTCGTGGGGTCGTGCGTACATAATCTCTCCCCGTACCTTGCATACACCCGCCCCAAGACACGGCAGAGCCGTGCCCCCCCAGCTCCCGCACAAGTCGGACTTCTGCTTCAATCCCTGATCATGCAAGACATCGAGATGACACCTTGCCCCTTTCACTCCGAAGGAAGCAGGGTGCGTTATCTCGCGGCTGGCGGGTGCTGGAGGCGGAAGGTTGCGTAGAAGCGACTGTTGGAAATAGGAATGGTAGAATGAAAAGGGTGGGTACTGCGCTTGCCGTTTGCTTTAATTAGAATGAGAGTGTAGGCATGACGACGAAAGGAGATGAGTGGCATTGGTAACAGGTGATCGTGAGCGTGGTGGTGGCCGGATGTGGCAGAGCGTCAGTAGGAGGTCAGAGCGATGGGGAGCTGCTATGACGGGACGGAATGAATGTTCTGAACGGGGGGCTGAAGACATGTAGAGTACACAGAGTACACGACCACGCTTGGCTTTTGTCTTTGGGAAATGGACGCTGGGAAGGACCAGGCGAATGTGAGCATGGGAGTAAAGACAGACGAGCACCACACCTGCCGAATCACGAGTAGTATATTGAGTGTTTCAATCCTCGACTGGGGGCATATCACCCCTCTCTCGAAAGGACACAATGCAATTCTCGAATGTATTCTCATCGTCGCCGTGAAGATCTGCGTTGACGCGTCGACTATCTATCCTGATCATGCCCTCTAATCCGCCCTCACTAACACCACCAGCAAGCGATGCAAACTCATACCAGAATAAGCCCCCAACCATCTAATTCATGCACGCAGAACTGGCCTTGATTCGTGGCCCCCAAAGCAGATTCCAAATCCTGGCGTATGAAGGACAGAAAACCATATCTACACTCTGTCCTCGGCGTAATCCAGGACCTCGCAGTCGTCCTCGAAAAACTCCCCTTCGTCAGCCCCCGTTTCTACCCCTTCCCCCTTCTTGCTCTTTTTCCGCCACGTGGTCGTCGACACAATCCGTTGCCCGTCCTCCACATTGCCCTCCATTCGGACCTTGCTTTCCACTTTTCCCGCCGCTGCTGCATTGCCCTCTTCCTCGTCGTGATCAGCGGAGCCAGCACTGATTTTAGTAGCTGGAATGGCTTCGCCGAATCCCCAGGGCGTTGAGGCGTCCGGGTGGCAAGGATGACTTGACCCTACACCCTCCTCGTCGTATACGAAGAGGTTGACTCGACGATCTGTGTGAAAGGGTTGGTAAGGGGCGTTGGTCTCGATCTCAGCGTAGGAAAGTGGATGGCCATCGAGGTGGGATCTTCGCGATGTAGGCCTGGAAGGCTGAGGTAGCCAATATGAGCTAGAAGATGTTGAAGCCTCTGCGGATTGTCGAGGATTATCGCTTGTGCCGTATTGTGTCGGCGGTCTCCCTTTGGGAAGGCTGAACTCCGCCGGCCTATCTGCAACCACCGAAGGACGTCGCTGTCGAGCTTTTGCATCAGTGTTTTGACGAATATTATGGACTCGTACTGTGCCACCACCAGTCACGGCTATCGAGCCTTGGCTCTTTCCATTCAGCCAACGGACGCAACCTGGAGACACAGGGCTTGGTGATGCAGGTAGAGCCAAGCGATTCTCGCCGTAGTGGCGGATGGTGCTGACCGTGCCTGCTGCCGCTGCACTGACTGATCTATTGATTCCAGCCGCAAGCACTTTACCGCCCTTTGCGCCGGCACCAGCGGTCATTGCTAGACTACCGAAGCCTGAGAATCCACTATTTGCGCTGGGACTTCGACCGCGGACGGAGGCGAGAGCAGTTTGTGTCTTACCAGCAAACATGCCAAAAGCCGAGCCAAATGTGCTCCCCACGGATTGTGGCCTCACCGCTTCATCACTTTTGTTTTCGCTTCTCGTTTCATCGGTGGCCGGAGTGGCGTTCGGCGGTCTTCGGCGATATGGTGGCCATTGAAAGGCAGAAGGTGGCAGATCGTTGATATGTACAGTACCTCTCTCGGTGGTAATGGCGAATCGCTCGCCCCTGGGTTCTGTCCAGACCACGTCCATGATCCGGGCCTCTGTCATTCGGCTGAAGCGTGCAATCTGACGAACGCTTGGACCTTTGGGTGTTGCATCTGAAGCTCCCACACGTCCGCTTTCCCCATGTACCACGCGCATCAAATCCCAGACATGTTGCACATCACCTTTAGCGCTCGCTGTTAGTAAGTGTAAACCACTTGGAGAGAACGAGACCGCACTACATCCATGTTGCAAGGAGAAAGCAGCCAACGGCTGTAGAGCCAATGACGGTTTGAAATGTTGACCCTGTGAGAGCTTTGCCAAATCTATAACTGAAATCAAGGTTGGTTGATTTTTTGCTCGATCATTGGGACTGTCTTGAGCATGAGTTGGAGGAAAGCTCTGAGCTGGGGGCAGAGGCGATGTGAGCCCATGATTCGGGGGAGACCCGGCAGGCCGGTTGTGATCGGGCGGCTTAGACCAGTAGTTGTTCCAGGCCTGCATGCCTTCGGTCGCGACCCACTGTGCGCTCTTCAGGGCTCCCTGTGCCACGTCTCTGGCTACTCGATTCAATACGCTTCCGGTTTCTGGCGTGTCAAGGTCGCAGGTAGCCTGAGGCTCTGCAGGAGGTGTATGCGAGCTTAGCCCAGGTATCTTGTGACTCGACCCGTCGATTTCCACTTGCCCATGCAGTGTGGTATACGAAGACGATGGTGGCGGTACCACGGCAAGCCACCGTTCGCTAAGAGATAGAACAGCTATGCTGGTTCTACGGTCATGAGCATCGATAAGCCCTCCTAGGTCAGAGTCGCCTGCGGGTGGAGAAGTAGGTCGCGAGCTGGTCGACGATATTCTTGTCCATACTTTGCCTATGCATTTGAAGAGCGGCGTTTTGTGTTTCGTTTCGATAGGAATATTTTCGAATATGAAAACTTCTCCACTGCATCCTGAGCTGACGACAAGGAATCTCCCACTGGCCTGAACTCTGAGGTCTCCGATTGGTGATGGCTTAGAAAGCTGGCCGTCATAGCCTTGTCTCACCTCAACCGTAGGACTTCGGAACAGGTTAGCAACATACTCCCCTGTTCTCAACGAATAGATCTCCACGGTGGTTTGATAATGCGATGTGTCAACTGTATTCATAGCCTGTAACATAGATTTTGACGGTTCAAAATCCTTGTCCTCTCCCTGTCCAGTTTCGGGCCGAGCAGGGTTATCTGCAGGTAAGAAGGGCCCATGCACAACCACCGCGACAAGAGGCTGACTGCCTTGAAGCCTACCTCTTGGTTGAGTCGGTAAGATCTTTGCTCCAACAACTGACCCACGAAGCCCATCAAGGTGTCCAATGCGATCAAAGCGCCTCTTGTCAAGATGGTACACGTCGAGGTTGTGGTCAAATCCGGCAAGCAGGACATTCTCAGGATTCCCTCCTTCTTTACCAGCAGATGCCAGGCTATCAAGAACATAATAACATGCTTCCACGGACTTTAAATTTTCGGAACTTGGCTTAGGCATACCCAAGTCGATTTCTGGGGCGCTGTAGAAATGGGCTTGTGGGTGATGTGGCAGAGGCGGATTATGTGGATTCTGGGAGTGCATAGACGGGGGCCTTCTGTGGTTAGGAGACGATCCTAAGTAGTCCCCAAAACTCTGATAATCGCTGATTCTATGAACAGGCTGACGATGTGCTGCCCGTGGAGAAGTGGGCGGGGACGTGTGTGTGAAACCTCCACGAAGCTCTTCGAGCACTGGTGGTTGTTGTGGAGGTGATCCGGCAATGCTGGCTCTGCTGCTAGGCACACGAGGGGGACTGCGACCATATGGAACGCTCCTCGTCCAATCAGTGGTAGAGTGTGAAGGAGGATCTGGGTATTGTCTTGCAGGCGCGGGCTCCCATGCTTCTAATAGAGGTGAAGAGACACCATTAGAAGGTGCTGGAGGCGGAGATGTTGAAGCATGAAGTTGGGAAAGTATAGAAGGGGGCGGGATCCTATTTCATTATTTATCAGCATGGTGTTTGTCTCATTTAATAAGCCATCGGCCACGTTTGGTCTGTTCGTCTTTTCCTCGTTCATGCATCTTGACTTACATCGGCTGGGCAAGCGCCGAAGATGTGTCCCTTTCCTCCGTGTTCTCTCCCACAGGTTCATGTTTCTTCCTCCTCTTTCCCTGGCCTTTGCGACCAGGCGACTGTTTCCTAGGAGCTTCTTCTTGTGGGTAAAGCGCGGGATCAACAGCAGGATGCTGATAGCTTGACGGTTGGTCCGACGAAGGGGGCATCCAACTTGAACCAGTTGTCTGATAGAGTCAAATGGTGCGTGTTCCTCCGCTTGGAGCAGGCAATAAACTTGTGTTGTATGGTTGGTGCCTTCATCCGAGGGACTCGAGAAGAGGAGCAACAGAGCACCTGACCCAACCAAGAGCCCGTGCCTGGAACGTGCTGATGACAGCCAAAAACGTGACTTCAAAGGAGATTCAAGCTAATTGAACAGGAAAAAGAGTGCACTCTTGCGCTGCTCGGTGCCAGCGCCGCGGCGTGGAAGTTGTTGCACGCGTCTCTTGTACGTAGATGCGAGCGGCAGGGGCTCAAGCTCCAAGCAAGCTCCAAGCAAATGCGGAACGGGGTTGCGGGCGCCCAGCTTGCGACGACAAGCTGTAGTGGTATATAGAAGTAATTATGAGATTGGCCTCAGAGCAAGTGCAGATAATAGAGAAGGCTGACGGGTCATTGAAGGGCGGAGGAGGAGCGCAGAGCAAAGGATCTGGCTTGGGTTGCATCATGGGCAAGTGGGGTCCCCTGCAGATCAAAAAGGGGCTACCGAGAGGAGGGGTAGGTACTCTACGAGGGGCACCTAGAGCGTAGGCTGTAGATAGCTTCAGTGTGGGGGAGAACAGAAATTCAGCAGATGGACTCTTCTCTTGCGGCACACGTCCGAGTTCGTAGTCTGTAGGGTATCTGTGATTCTTGGAGAAGCCACTCCGCTAATGATGACCGCAGCGTACAAGTCGGCTGCTGCTACTGAATTGCACCAAAGTATCCCCCTTGCATCACCCGTCAGAAGATTCAATTGCTTGGCTCCCTTTGCTTTTCTCTCAGCTGTAACTTCTTCTCCTCGGACCCGACTTTGGTGGTGGTGTTCGGCTGCGAGACGAATACGACGGGCTTCGTCTTCGTCGTTGCCTCCTCGTTGAAGGTGAGCGAGATGCGTCAGAAGGTGTCAGTGATCTTCCTCGCTGATAGCTACGTCCTTGTGGCCCCTCTCGCTCCCTGTCTCTCCCAGCGTTCCGGGGTGGAGGTGTCAATGATCTGCCCCTGCCATTGCCTCTATCGTTGTACTGGCGCTGTGGCGTCCGCGACCTATCTCGACCACGATCTCGGCGTGGAGGTGTCCGTGATCTGCTAGGGGAAAATTGGCGACGGCGGGTTGTGCGCGAGCGCGATGGCGAGCGAGACCTTGAATACGATCTGGACGAGCTGGAATATGACGAGTAAGATGAGTAACTTGACACACTGTCGGAATCAGACACCGGAGCCGGTGGTGGCATCACTGCTGCAGGCTTAGGAGCGTTCTTCAGATGCTCCCTCATCTCGTCTGTCAGGCCGCCCATTCCAATGCTCGTGAAATAGTTGATCGAAAAGCGGGTATTTCGGGGATTGTCCAGAGGGAACAAGCCTTCAAAATGAGGTCGAAGTATAGGATCCCGTAGACGTTCCTGAAGAGTTTTCATGCCAAGAGCTTCTGCCAGATCCTGAATTAATATCTTCACAAAGATACGACTGCTCGAGGTTGTGTCCTCTTCGTTAAGCTGAATGACCGAAAGGCATTCCCACCCAATAGAGTCGGTGGAGATCAAATGGCCGTAAAGCCTCGCAACGTTCCTTAGCTGATTTGTCTCCCTCCTGTGACAAGTGTCATAAGCGGTAGTAAAACTTTCCTCCAGTAATTGTCTCCAAAGTCGGTTGATCTTCGCGAATGTTTCCGCAATAATCCCATAGAACTTGTTGTATGTTCTCTCTTGAGAACAGCATTCAACTATCATGGATACGAGCTCTCCTTCCTGACCAGCGGGCAGGTTTAACTTCATCAGCTTGTGAGAAGCCTCCTCGCCCACCGAGCTGCTCATGATTGTCAAATATATCGTTCGCCGCAGATTGACCAAGTCTGTATTTGTGGCGTCCTTGATCTCGAGTGCATTCTGCTCCTTTGCCTCTTCATCTTCGGATTCAGACCCGGTCTCATATTCGTCGTCACTTCCTTCTCCCTCTCCTAAAATCTCTGCCTTGAGCGCTTTGTATTTTGCCTCATTCTCCTCGTACTCTGCGTCGTATTTGAATACATTCAAGCTATCCTGAACATTGATATCATCGTCGAGGCCAATGCGGTGCGTGATTTGATCCTCTTCTTCAACCAGGTCTAATTCTGGAGAAATTGACGGTTGGTCTCGGTATTTATCCTTCCGGATCTGGAATAGCACCTCAATTTGATACTGGGTACGTTTCTCCACTTCGGAATAATGTAGAATACTTCGTAGCTGATCAAACACGGCCATCGAGATAGCTGGATTGAACTCTTCGAGGAATTGGCCCACCTCTTTCAAAAGCGCTACCGCTATCTCAACACTATCATCAGTCGGGTGGTGCAACAGCAGGAGCAATATTTGTGCTGGGAGAATCTCGGCCACGACTTGCTGATTTGTCAAGTGGGCGAGAAATGTTACGGAAGATAAGCAGACAGCTTTGTCGTTCCGCTTGAATGCTTTCTTGAATTGTACAATAAGTCGATGAACCAGTAACTCGCCGACCTGGGGAAGTTTGGTATTGACGATGGCCGCCATCGCTGCGTAGACAGGGACAAAAGGCAAGGCAGTTGCAGCAGACTTTTGGATGCTCCTGCAGAATAAGCCCCGTCCCCTCACAAGGTTCTCTGCGAACAGCTCAGGAACTATAGCTTTGATATTGGCAACGTTGACTTTATTAATTAATCCATTGATCGATTTCTTTAGCGCTTCCCATGCCATGCGCTGGTACTCCTTGCTCGACTTATCCGTTAGTGCCTGTTGCAGGGCCCGTAGCTTCGCCGGGGGAACGTAGCGCCCACCACTTCGGGAGTTGAGGAGCGCATCATACTCTTTCTTCGCGGCGGCCTGTTTGTCTTCTTCGGTAGGCGGCTTTGAATCTGCTTCTGTTTCACGTCTACGCGGGCGCTCGACGAACTGGTGTGAGTTGATGTCTTCGAGGACAGCGCCCCTGCCAGTAAAGATTCGTGGAGGCGAGCGGCGCCGTTCAGGAGAGGGAGACCTCGAAGGAGGTGATCTCTTTCTCGGATTATAGTCGTGATCTGCGTAGCCAGCAGGTGGAGGTGTGGGAAGGCGGACGGCGGAGAGCATAGTGATGAGGCGAGACCGAATCAGGTGTGCTCGGAGACCAGGTGTAACTCAAATAAACTGATGAATGACTCAAGCCCGAATGACTGCCAGGAGGCCTGCAAACTTCTGTAAGTGACATGCGGTCATTCAGTGCAGACGTGAAGGTATCTCAATTTCTTCGGGAAGCGGATTTTACTAGCGCGAGTCAGCCCTTTGGATTTCACTTCTGGCCCTGCTTTGATTCGACCACCAATCACTTTGTAGTATCTGGAGTCACACTTTGGACAATTGAATACTTCACGCTCCTTACGTCGCTCCATTGACCATGGTACAACTACCCCAGTCTTCCCTTCCAGCCTCATCGCTAATCCCAAACATTCAGCTCGACCAGTTAGTCGGCCTAGCCATGCTCGTCGTAGCAACCACAGTCTTTCTCTACTACACAACATGGACACTCCTTATGGTAAACAGCACCTTTCCTCTAGTCATCGCCTAGAATGATGATAGTTCTCCTTGAGCTCGTGCATGTCTAACCTTTCCTTACAGCCCTTCGTAGATCAAGGCCACCCCCTACACGACTTCTTTCCACCTCGAGTCTGGGCCATCCGTATACCAGTCATTCTCATCCTCCTCGGGTCGGCAGTCGTTGGTAGTTTCTTGAGTATGGTCATGATACGAAGTAATCGAAAGAAGGCTGCGAAAGCAAGGGCGGCGGAGGCAGGGAAGAAAAAGGCTTAACTGGGCACACACATTGGATGCAATAGGAATCCGACAAGCGGTTTGTACAACGCTTGTGGTTTGGAATGGCAAAAGCATATTGAGGATGTTATTCGCACTTTTCTTTGTTTGGTGACTAGACAAGGTGACCACTTTGGAGACACCAGCGTCAGTCCTCAGTCCTCGCCCTATCCTAGGTGATTGACAAGTGGCTACCCATGCGTAGAGATAGTGAGGGTGCTCAAAAGATCAGTACCAGATCTTCGGTCTGCCATGCTCGAGACGAGGCGTGGCTTCAGAAGGAGCAGCGAGGCAACATGAATGATATCTATCTGTCAGGGGCCAAATTGCACTGTCTCGTAAGAGGATACGCCTTGGTTGAATTGCAATAGGGCAGCACTGAACCTATCGTATCAAGCACAATGAAGTTCTAGAGGTAGATGATCTAGTCTAAATATGACAGCTCGTATCATCTTCATGTCATTTTCACCAACGTTACCTACCCAAATAAATCGCAAAACTTTTGATAACAGAAGAACCGCTGCGGAGATTCAGGAAAAATCTGCGCCTCCGAGGTCACCTAGTCTGTTCGGCCAAGTACGATTTGGCGGTGATACTCGAGTTCTTTCCGGTGTTTTCTCAATGCCCATCAACGTGTTCCAGGATCGCATGTAATTGCCTGCCCATAAAGCTAAAGCCTCTGATTTCTCGCTCTGCCTTCTCAGCATCGTCTCTCTGAGTGAAACTGATATAGGCGTGAAGCTGCCTGTTGAATCTCCGCAGCCTGATAGGGTCAGGCTGTAGCAATGTTACATATCTTCGGGTCTTTTGCTCAATGAGAGCACCGACGAGCTCTTTCGTCGCGTGCAGGCTCATGTTAGTCACTGTCAATTTGTAACACCCAAGAGGCGGAAGAGCTAACATGGGTTCTTGTGATGTAGACCCGCTGATGGATGACGGTGGAGTGGGTGATTGAGTAACGCCCTGAGAAATATTGACAGGAGTAGAGATACTGGGCACACTGGGAAGCGTACAGGCGATAACAGTCCCTGATACACGAGGCCTTGAACGAAAGGCCGAGTTGCCAGCATGGTTGGGTATGTCAGGATTTATCATCGTCGTTGTCGACAGTGTGGAGATGCTGGAGTTGCTTGATGAACTTGAGAGCCCTGGGGAGAGAGGCACGTTTGGGTAGTTTTGTCCATAGTGCTGTTGCAGAGCAGATCCAGCAGTAGCATATACGGACGGAAAACTTGCAGGGGTTCCTAGCAAGGCGGATCTTCCAATTACCAATGACTGGGCAACTTGTCCAGAAGATATATGGCTGTTTGAAACGGTGGAAAAGCGACGATTTGAAGACACTGGTTGAGGTCTTGAAGGGGACCCGTGGGTGCCTTGGCTGCGGCTACTCCATGCCATCGGTGCTATTGCCGAGCTCTGAGGTACAGGTGATGGGCGGATAAATCCAGTAGCGTTGTCGATAGGCCCACGAAGTAGTTCATTGACGCCAGCTGTCGCTCGCAATAACCAGACTTCCAGTACGCATTGCTCCCAGAGATGCCCCTGTAGAATATCTACACAATCTCGTCAGCATTTCCCTTCAAGTGGGGTTTTTAGCTGTAGTTACCATATAATCTCGTAGCATCATTATAGCTCCTGAACTCAAGCCAAGCTGAGCCTTGCTGTACCACAAGTCTGGGGATCGAATCGAGACCGATGGAATTATCTATTGCCTCCATCTCTTCGCCCACTTGTGGAATATCTCTCCCGATCCTATCTTCTTCTTTACTGATTGATTGCACAAACTCGTCATTTCTCAATCTGCGGATTTCGTCTTTGATTGCTTTCCAATCGCCCTCTGGTGGAAAACGTTGAATTCGTGAAGGTAGCTGGATCAAGAAGCGGGGGTCAATAAGCGTTGAAGATCATACTATAGCAAAGGTTGAACCTACGTTACCTATGGCGATATGAAATTGCGCCTCCTGAGCTTGATGAGAACGAGCCCTAGGCATCTCAGAGACAAAATCTAGGAGCTCTCGCCAGTCATCAATTGCTTCGGGCTAGAGTCTCGTCTCTTATCACACAGGATCTTTTCTTCTGGTGTAGACGTAACCACTGATAGATTCCAACGATATAGATTTTAGTGTTGACTCCAAAATTTTACAGTGCTTCTGTTTTTATTTTGTCAGGAAAAGCAGACATGTCCACTTAGGGAATTCGACAACAAAGCGAATTGAATGTCAATCAAATTGTAGAGCTGTACAGCCACAACGTAGTAGATGACAACAAGCGATCTGTCGGTCACCAGTATGTCTCACACGTAAAGTCTTGGATTGATAAAATTAACCATCAAAGATCGTTGGTCTCTTCTACCGAAGTAGAATGTTGCACTCCTGAGGCCAGATCTTGGGTCGCAATCGAATGATTTTATAGACAGTGTGCTTTCTTAAAGTTAAGAAAAAGTTAGAGAGGAATATGCTTGAGAAAATGTCGAGACGGGGAACCGTACCATACTCGGCAACAGCGATATATTCGCAGTCAATGGCCTAAGGCTCCTGAACAAAGAAAGAAAGAAGCACTTGGATTCGAAAGGTAGACTTACTGAGCATGAAGATTATAACATAACCTAGACTCAAGGAGCAATTTTGAAACAGAATCTTAGCAGATATCAA
>JAABUH010003385.1_pt1 | contig 13764 bp, 20 predicted proteins | sample 5559121 | NCBI WGS metagenome assembly JAABUH01 (sample SAMN10711871, study PRJNA513364) | rock metagenome | isolation source: Antarctica rocks | place: Antarctica: Victoria Land, Battleship Promontory nord | collected 2015-12-28 | reverse complement strand
AGGGCCCGTGGCCCACGACGCCCGCGTGCGCGCAGGTACGAGGCCGACTTTGCGCTCGCGCTGGGCGCCGCGCGCGTGGTGCGCAGCGCGCGCGCGGCGAAGGCCGCCGTCGGTGACGTCCTGCTCGCCTACTCCGGCAAGGCGCGCGCCCCTGGGGGCCCGCTGGGCCTACACCCAGGCTGCGCAGCTGCGCATGCATATTAAGGGAGTGGAGATCGATGGGAGGCGTTTCTAAAACCAGCCAGCCGCAACACTACTTGACCCTGCACCACCTCTCTGCACACCAGCGCCATCATGTCTGCTGATGCACCAGAAATTCCGCTGTGACATGAACATCTGCACGGAGCATTCTCTGCTGTCTTTGTGTTGTGCTGCTGCGTGTCAATGTGCCGTGCTAAGACGTGTAGAGCGGATGCGAAGGCCTCCAGCCCCATGCTGCCGCATATCAGTACGCGCCTGCATGCGCGCGCGCGCAGGCGGAGTACGAGCGCATCACGAGCTCCTTCGGCATGCTGAGCGACTGGAAGGACGGCATACCCCGCGCGTCCTATCGCGGCGTGGTGCGAGCACCCTCTGAACTCCAAAATGACCTAAGAAACCTCTTAATAGTTGCGATCGTGGTGCCAGGGGAAGCGCCCCAAGGCTCCCCGTGGATCAAAGCATGGGCGCCTCTATGCGACCAGGCCCCAAGGGTGTCTTACTGGGACCCTGTGCAGACCCCTGCGCTGGCGGCGCAGGTTACGGTGCACTGGGAGCTGGCGCGCGTGTTCATCGCGCCGTCACAGGCGCGGGAAGGGGCCGCGGACGACGGAGCTGATCGAGAGCCCAGGAGGGAGGCCGAGGCCGCTGCGGGCGCGCGCGTGGAGCGCCTGCGCTGGGCGACGCCCGAGGAGACGGAGGAGATGTGGGGCGACGAGGACGACTGGGAGAGCTACTGAGGGCGCCGCATGGCCTGTCCCCAGGGCTGGAGCCGGGGACATGGACGACTGGGAGAGACTCTGAATGGTGGTGCGGGTGCCGCACGGCCTGCCCTCACTGTTGGAGAGTGGTGGTCAAGTGCACGTGAGCGCTCCCAACCGCTGCCATGGCGGACGCAGCAGCGGAGACCAGCATGTATGGACACTGCATGAGCCAAAAAAAACATACCAGCGCTTGCATCAAACTGTCAGCCGTCAGAACCCTGCTATTGAGCCAGCTAGATGGTGTTGGGCATGATGATAAAGGTCGTGCATAAGAGCTTGTCACATGCACAGCACTGGGTGTGGACTGCAGTGAACTGAGAAAGTGCCACATGTTGCAGAGTGCGCACGGCCTGCTGGCTGACATGCTTGGACTGTTGAGCGTGCGAGGTCGTGCAGCAGGCCAGGTGGGGACTGTTGCTGTGTCCGCCGAAGCGGTCGGCATCAGCACCATGCAGGACCATGGCGCTCTCGCACATGGCCCTCACGCTCAACAGTATAGGCCCTATGGGACCTATGGTGTGAAACCTCAACGCGGCAGCCACAGACTTGCTGCCAGGGAACAGGCTCTTGTGTGCGGAGTTGGACTCGCGCCAGGTTCGGGCCGTCCGGTCTGTCAGAAAACCGGCAGCGGACTTACAGCGCACGCCCTTGTCCGCGCCTGTGTGTAGGATGGCCACAGCAAACAGAGGTGCAGTTGTCAAGTCTCAAGGAAAGGGCCCAGGTAAGGTCTAGGGAATGTGCCTGCCCAAAAGCTGCCGCCTTTCTTACTGCACGCACATCGCACCTTGACAAAGCATCGAAACAGGCGTGTCATCCTGTTTTGCGGCCGAGCGGGCTGCGCACGGCCCTCAAACGCCGGCGCGCTGCGTCATCACCAACTCCGAGGCGGTCCGCCCAGCAATGGCGGCACACTTCAAGCCCCTGAGCCTGTTGTCGTATGCTGCACGCTGCGTGCCGTCACTACCCAAGGTGCTGCAGCAGTCTGCGCTTGCAGCGCAATCACACGCGCACGCGCGCGGGGCGCGCAGGAGCGGGCCGCGCAAGTGCCAACCGCGGTCAGGTCAAGCTTGCCACCCCGCACGGCTGCGCCAAGTGGGGTGTGGGCCACACGTCACGGAGTCCACAGCGCTCAGCTGGGCCTCACGGTCCTTGACCTGGGACGGTGTGAGCGGTGCCGTGTGGCATCGGCTGGCATGCAGCCGGGTCTGACTGATGGCCAACCAGGCAGCCGCATACAAACATGGGTGCAGACGAGACTGTATGCAAAGCCAGACTGCTGTGTACCAGCCTGGCGGTGGCCATGCGCGACCGTTCAAGCATCCATGGCCCTTCCATGACTTTCTGCGCTGCATGCTGCAGGCTGGCCGCTTGCACACAGTCTGCCCATGTCCCACGTGGCGCATACATGCTGAGCGCGCGCCTGAGCGCCTGATTGGTGCGCGTCCTGTACGCTGCAGGTGCAGGCGCGCAGCCATAATGGCAAAAGCTGGGGCACGTGCTCGCGCCGCCGCACTGGTCAGGCGCCTGGCGCCCGGCGGCTCTGCCGCTACGCAAGCGGAGGCTGCGCATGCGCTGGCACGCCTGTGCCTTGACAAGAGCCGAAACAGAGAGTATGTGAGAGGATGCGGGGGCGTCGCGGCGCTCGTCGAGCTGCTCGCGCCCGGCGGCGCGCCTGCTGTGCAGCAGCAGGCTGCTGTAGCATTGACAAGTCTGTGCACTGAAGACAGTCGGGATCAGGACGGCGTGCGGGAGTGCGGGGGCATCGCGGCGCTGGTCGGCCTGCTCGTGCCTAGCCGCCCTGCTGCTGTGCGCGTACTGGCTGCCGGGCTGCTGTGCAACCTGTGCGTTGACAGCATCCGAAACCAGGACAGCGTGCGGGAGTGCGGGGGCGTGGCAGCGCTAGTCGTGCTGCTGGCGCCTGGTGGATCGGCTGCCATGCATACGTCGGCTGCTGCGGCCTTAGGGAGCCTGTGCTACCATAATGATCAGAATAGGGACTGTGTACGGGAGTGCGGGGGCGTGGCGGCGCTGGTCGAGCTGCTGGCCCCCGGCGGCTCTGCTGCCGTGCATGAGCGGGCTGCCGGGGCGCTATGCAACCTGTGCCGCGACAACGCCCAGAACTGCAACAGCGTGAGGGTGTGTGGGGGCGTCGCGGCGCTGGTCGGGCTGCTCGCGCCCGGCCGCTCCGCTACCGTGCAGGAGCAGGCTGCGGACGCGCTGGCAAACTTGTGCTTGCGCAACAACACCCGCAACCAGGACAGCGTGCGGGAGTGCGGGGGCGTTGCGGCGCTGGTCGGGCTGCTGGCGACTGGGCGCTCCGCGGGCGTACAGAAGCGGGCCGCGGCCGCGCTGGGAAACCTGTGCTCTGATGGCATCCAGAACAAGGACAGCGTGCGGGAGTGCGGAGGCGTCGCGGCGCTCGTTGGGCTGCTGGCGCCCGGCAATTCTGCCGGTGTTCATGAGCAGGCTGCCAGGGCGCTGCGCAACTTGTGCACTGACAGCTTGCAGATTCAGGACAGCATGCGGGAGTGCGGGGGCGTTGCGGTGCTGGTGCGGCTGCTGGTGCCTGGCGGGACCGGTGACGTGCATGAGCACGCTGCCGCGGCGCTGTGGAGCTTGGGCATAGAAAACACCAGGAACCAGGACAGCGTGCGGGAGTGCGAGGTTGTGTCGGCGCTGGTGCGGCTGCTGGCGTCCGCATGTCCTGCTACTGTGCACCAGATCGCCGCCGGTGCCTTGTTTGCGTTGTCTAGCGCATTTGGGCAGAGCCAGGACGGCGTCCAAGGCAGCCCTGGAGCGTGTGCTTGCATGCGCCAGCTAAGCGGCGACCTGGCAGCCGCACGCGCGGGCGGCGGCTGCGCTGCGCAACCTGGGGCATGTCTAGCAGGTTGTTGGGCGACTCACGCCAGTCAGGCTGAATCGGACGCGCTCGCTGAAACAGGCTGTTCACCTACCACGCCTGGGTGCGCGCCGAAAGGCGCGCGCGCTCAGAGCCTTTTCTTGCCTATCCTGAGCAGCAACAGACTTACCTATTGCATCACAACACGCCGCACTGCAACACACTGCCCCGCGCTCCACGCTTGCAGCCGCAGCGCGCGCTTGTTGCACGCGCGGCCCTCCCGCTCTCGCGCGCTACACAACGCCCCACTTGTCCTCCAGCGCGTTGGTGATGCGGCCCAGGCAGCAGGCCGCGGAGAGCGGGAACTCCGACACGGCCACCCACTCGTCCACGTACGCGACCTCCAGCGCGCCGTGCGCCATGGCGCCGACCACAAACACGGCCGGCGCGCCCTCCGGCAGCGCCTTCACGTACTCGCGGAAGCTGACCAGGCTGGGCGCGGCGCGGCTGAAGCCCACGCGCCGGCAGCCGGCCGGCAGCAGCTTGGTGACGGGCCCCTTGACAACCTGCGTCCGGCCGGCGCGCGGCGTCAGAGGCCGGGCGCGCGCGCGAGCGTGCGCCGCCTCACAAAAGTGCCAGGCAGCAGCGTGCGGGCACCGCCGAGCGCGCGCCCGTGTCCAGCAGCTAGCAGGCAAGGGGCAGGCACGTGCCTATGTTCAAGCCCCAAGCGTTATGCCATGCCGGGCGGCATGCACCATGCACTGGGCTACGCACACCCGCGCATGCAAAGTGCAGGGCACGCATGCGGCCGCATGTACGGCGGGGGGGACCGACCCTGTTGCAGCCGGGCGGGAACGTGCTGCGCCACACACGAGCCGGCTCTGAAGGAGGGACCGCAGCAACCAGGGACCGCAACCAGGGACCGCACCTGCAGCGGCGCGGCGAGCGGGCACGCAGTGGTGCAACGAGCGCTTGCGCACCCGGTGGAGCCCGCGACCAGGAGCAGGGGGGCCCACCTTCAGCAGCTTGTCGGGGCCGTTGGTCGCGCGGATGCTCAGCTTCTGCAGCAGCTGCACCATCAGGCCGCAGAAGCGCTTGAACGTGCGCGGCAGCCGCACCTGTGGATTCACCTGCACCTGCGCACCCCCGGCAGCACGGCTGCTCTTCCGAAACGGCCGACAGGCTGCGACCCAGCCGCGCATGCAGCAGCAGGCAACGCTCAGCCATGAAAATGTACACTTTTCGGACTGGACCATGAAGGGGAGGCGCGGAGCCGCACCAGCACATTGCGCGTCGTGTGCACGTACAGCGCCTGCGCGAACACGCCGTGTCAGCTTGCAAGCTCGGCACTGGCCAGGGCCGGCAGCGCGCCAGCGCGGGGCCCCGCGCGCCTTGAGGCGCCCAGACTTGGCGAGCGGGCTGTCGAGGATAGCGAGCAGCGCCTGGTGCGCAATGTCCGGCCGGTACAGCGCCGGGTCCTTGCCGTGCTTGCGCAGGAACGTGGCGTGGTCATCGCAGTTGAGCAGCTGGTAGCCCTGCGCGGCGCACATGCTCGCGTGAGTCGCGCGAGCACCCACCGCTCTGGCCCGGTGCACAAGTCAGGCGTCCGCATGCGGCGCTCCTCGCGAGGGGCCCGCCTTGCCGACTTTGGCGGTCTCCAAGCTGGCGCTCTCGAGCACAAAGACGACGCCCTGGCGCTGCGCGGCCTCGGCGCGCGCCTCCTCCTCTTCACTCGGCGGCGCCAAGCCGCCGACCATGCGTGGGGTGCGCTCTGGGGCAAAACCAGCTAGTGCAGCGCAGCTCCGTGCAAAGGACTGACCCTCTGCGTGGCGCTGGCCTAGAGCGCTCCTCCCAAGTCAGCGAAGCGGGGCTGCTGCTGACGGATGCGGTGGTATGCACTTCTCACGCCGGAAGTCTGCAACGCTCCGTGGCCCTAGTCCGACCTCACCCCTGTGTGCCGCCTGCTAGCCTAGAATGCCTCGAGCGCTTGCACGTTCTTTGTCACACCCCTGAGGTGTATGCCGCCAAATAGGAATGTGATAAGGGCAGAGACTGGCGTTGCAGAGGCGGGCCAGACGCGCAAGCTGCTTCAAGTAGGAAGGAAGTAAAGAAGCAGCCCCGGCCGGGGGGCCCTGTGCTGCCTGAAGGGCCCTGTGCTGAAGAGGAAGCTCGAGGGTCCAGGGCTTGGAAGGCGGGAGTCGCTCCGGGAAAACGGAGCACGAACTGAACTTCGGGCCAGCGCCGTGGGCAGGGCGCGCTGCGATGCGCATAGAGCGGTTGCAAGGGGCGCTGCTGTTTGGGCTGCTTGTGCACTCAGCCTCTGCGGCGGTCCACTCATACAACCAGGAGCTCTTCTACTCAGTCGCTGATGCGTTCATATACCGAGGCGGAAGGCAAGATGCTACCTGGCTGGTTTTCCTGGCTGGATGAACCGGCAGAAATATGAATTGCGGCAGTGACTGATGATTGGCGCCCGCTTGCAGGGAAGGCCTGTACGCCTCGACGAAAGAGGTGAGAAATGCACAGAGGGTGGTTGCAGCACCTTGGAGCTGCCGTTCTTTGTGCATTTGGTTTCACCGCGCTGGTTCAAAATGTCAACTTGCCTGTCGAGGCCGTAGGCTAGGTTGGTGATTGCCGCAGGGGCTAGGCATGGGCCGAAAGTGCTTGGACCTCAGGAAGTGCTGTGGCAACCGCCGGGAGTCGAGTCCAAGGCATGGGTTTGTTGCGCAGACTGAGCTGGTCGTGGCAGACACGGCATATGGCACGCGCCGATCCACCACTTAGCTACTGAGTTTCTATCTGCTAATGTGAGGGGTTGGGCGAGGCGTGCAGACCCGGTCAGCAGGCTAACTGAAAGGCCACTGCGTGCGGTGTGCGCTTTGGCGGGTCGGCTGCCGTTCCGAGCCCGCCCCCAGCGTCCTGGTCGAAGCAGACGCGGCCTGAGCAGCCCCCGCAGCATGCTGTTTGTGAAAGCGAGCCGGAGTCGGGGCGCGCCTGTGATCTCACAGTCTGAGACAGCTCCCTGGCCCGTTCACACCTCTGGGGAGCCGTGACCTTGTGTCGCGCCCACGACAAGCCCGCGGCCGCAGGGCGGGCCTGCGGCTCACGGCGCAACTGCAGGCGCTGGAGGCTTGGGACGCCCAGGGGCCCTGGGCGCGCCGGCAGGGCCGGGCGGCCGAGCAAGACGAAGTGTGACCGAGCTGGGGCTCTTGTTCTGACAATCTGTGTGTTGCACAGCAGGACAGCGAGCGTGCACGCGGAGGTCCGGCCGCCCGGGGCGGGGCGGCAGAAGCTGGGAGGCGCGGGGCGGTAGGGGTCACCCGGGCACACTGGCGCTGGTCGATGGTTGGAGCGGGAAGGGGCCGCAGAGGCGGGAGTCAGCGTTCAGGGTCCCAAACAGGCGCGCGCCAGACACGGCGGCGCTGCAGGCGGCGCCTGAGCCGCGCCGGCGCCGCGGCAGGCGCTGGAGAAGTGGGGCAACTGGGGCCAGCCGGGCGCGCCGGCGCTGTCCAACGGCCAGAGCGAGATAAAGTTCACGAAGCTGCAGTTTGCGCGCCCGGGCGACGTGGCCAACCAGTACGCGCCGGACGACGGCTACACGGGCGCGCCCCCGCCGGCCCCGGGCAGCGCCCACTGCTGTGCGGCATGCCGGCGCACAAGCACCCTGCGCATGTTCGGGCGCTCCTGCGGCTCTGCCAAAGTGGCGAGGCCATGCGCGCGGCCGGTCTGTGGCCGCGCTGATGCCGCGGGAGACGCCTCACACAGGGCGAGCGCAAGTGCGCAACACGCTCACAAAGCTGGGCCGCGATCAAATGTGTCTGGAAGCGCAGGGCGCTGGCCCTGGCCCGGGCCCGGGCTCGGCGGGCCGGTCTTAGGCGAAGGCTCGCGGCCGCCCCGCGGGGCTGACGGCTGGGGCGCAGGGCCAGGCGCTGATCAATTTCACTACATGTTGTTGGCTTTTACCTGAGGAGCGCCCCCCTCCCCGCCCGCGCAGGCCTGGTCCAGGCGGTGCTGTTCGAGGTGCATGACCGCGACCTGATCGGCCACCCGACGCCCGGCGGGCACCGCTACTGCTGCACCAAGGAGCTCGTGCCCAAGACCAAGTGCTTCCAGGACCGCCTGATCTACCAGGCGGGCGCCCTGCCCTAACCCTAACCCCACCGCCGCACCCGCCTCCCGGCACCCCCCTTTGTGCATGCCCTGGCACGCGCCGCTGCCGTGCGGCGGCGCCGGGTCCCGCGCGCTCCCTGCCATGCCAGCCGGGCGCGCTGCTTGTGCCGCAAGGCGCGAAACTTGCCGGCGCACCTGCCGCAGACACTGGCCTGCTTGTCTCTTCCTCCTCAATGCAAAGGTGAGGTTGCCTGATGATGCGGTCGGCAACCGAGGCGCTGCAATATCCCTCTGTCTTTTTCAGGTGCAAGTACTGCCACCGTCTGCGCTTGTTTCCGCTGCCTGCTAATCAGACGGCGAGGCCTCGCGCCCGGTGCTAACAGTTGGTGTGCCCTGCAGGAGAAGGAGGATGGCTGGCCAAAGGTGCGGCGCACGCATGTCGCTGCGGTGCCCTGCGTGCTGGCCGCCAAGGGCACGAGCAGCGCGCGCTGCCTGCCATGCCCAGAGCGCCGCACGAGCTGTGCCAATTTATATTGTGCAGCGCTCGACGCGCTTGCGCGTGGGCGTGCAAGGACGTCCTGGCGCAGGCCCCTGCGAGTCCCTTGACGCTTGCTTTTCTTGCTCAGTTGGAGCAGGGGAGCAGGGTATGCGCGCAGAGGTCGTGTCTTTCCATGATCGCCTGAGGCAGACTGTGGTAGGGAGCACATGCCAGCAGTCGTGAGGGCGCTGCGTGCTGGCGCGTGCCCCTTGACGACCACAAGCCGCGCATGAGAGCAGGTGCTGGACATCTACTTCAAGGACAACGAGACGGTCGCGTTCAGCTGGGAGGAGGCGATCACGATTGAGGAGACCGGGCTGTACTACCTCTGGTTCGTCATCTGCGACGCGGAGCTGAGCGCGGCCACCGTGAGCGGCGCCACCATCTGGAAGAACCCCACCGGCGCGCCGCCCGCCCGGCGCCCCGCCCCCGCCGCCCCGCGTCGCCCACGACCGCCGTGCGCGGGCTGCCGGAGGCCGGCAGCCGGGCGCGGTGGCGGAGCGCGGGCGCCGCGCCGCGCCCCCCTCCCCCTCTTGCGCTGCTCAAGGCCGAGGCCGGCAGCAGCCTTCCTCAGCCTGTGCGTGGAGGCGGCCTGCATACGCATGCATCTGCCCGCGCTCGCTCGGCATGGCCTCGCCGGGCTCTGACCGCGCGGGCGCCGGCGCCGGCGCGCAGGCTACCTGCCCGGCATGATGCTGCCGCACACGCGCTTCTTCGGCGTCATGGCGCTCGCGTACCTGGGCCTGGCCGCGCTCTGGGCCGGCCTGTACGCCTGGCACTGGCGCGAGGTGTTCACGCTGCAGCACTGCATCTCCGCCGTCATCGCGCTGGGCCTCATGGAGATGAGCACCTGGCGCGCCCCGCCTTGAGCCCTACCCCTGCACAATGCTCGCGGCCGCCCCACCTCCGGGACACGCCGACTGTGTCAATTGAAGCGCTGCTGGCCTTGCTGATAGCGCCGCGGGCGTTACAACTGTGGTGCCCCTTTGGTGTAGGCCTGTGAGTAAGGGCAGCGCCTGGGGGCTGCCCGACCTGGAAGCAAGATCAAGTGCCTACTCAGCATGCATGCAGACGACCTGCCCCCACTGTGCGCTGGGGTATGCTGCCGCCTCGGCCAGACGCTGAGGGCGTGTTCCCGGGGCGCCCACGCAGGTACTTTGACTACGTCAACTTCAACGCGATGGGCTACCGGCCGCTGATCACCACGCTGTACGCGGTGGTGCTGGGCTGCCTGCGCAAGACGTTCTCGCGGCTGCTGGTGCTGATCGTGGCCATGGGCTACGGCGTGGTGCTGCCGTACCTGGGCGCCGTGCAGAAGAAGGCGCGCGCTGCCCTGCATTAACCCAGCTGGCACCCTTCCTTTGGCCTCCCACGTTGCAGAATACCTTCCAAGCCAAGGAATTTATTCATGCCAAGCTTGTTTACATCCAGTGACCACCAGGCACAAGATGCGGCCTCACTAGCTGGCTGCCCTTTTCTGGGGACTGCGCATCGTGCTGAGAGCTGCCAAAGTCATGCGCCCGCGCGCCTCGACGGCACGTCATGGACGCCGTGATCACATTCTGTCCTGCGCACGTCACTCTGCATCGCAGAGACATGGTTTTCATCCGCCTGGCGCCCTCTAGCGTCCCCATACCCCATGCATGCTGGAAACGGCAGGGGCGCGGCGCGCAGATCATCGCGCTGGGCGTGGCGTACTTTGTGGCGGTGACCGCGCTGGACGTGGTCACCAACGTGGGCGCCATCGACGACCTGACCAGCACCGCGCGCATCGTGCTGGTGCCGCCCCGGCCCGCGGCTGCTTTCTGGATAGTTCAGGGTACCCTACCCTACCCACAGCCAGATCCCCCTCGGCGTTGCCGTGCTCGGCCCGCGAGGGCCCGCCCGCTCGGCGCTGCGCGGCCTGCGCTCCCTGCAGGCGGCGCTGCCGCGCGCGCCTCAGCGCAGGCGAGGCCGCCCTGCAGAGCTGCCCATGCCGAGGTGCCCGTCTGCAGAGGCAGATAAACGCGTGCAGTTGGGCAGGCAGAGAGCGCGCCCTCCGTGTGCGCATGCGCCCTCTTGCATGCCCCTCTCACACATAGGTCCAGAGTAGGGCCCAACCTACCCCACCCCACACCCATGCTCCGCCCTGCGCGCGCAGGTGCTGCCGGTCGCGGTCCTTGACGGCGGGCTGATCCTGTGGGTGTTCACCAGCCTGTCCCGGACGCTGCCGCAGCTGCAGGCGCGCCGCGCGGGCGCCAAGCTGGACCTGTACAGGCGCGGGGTCCCCCGCACCCAGTGCGTGCAGGCCCTTGCGCACTTGCCCTGTTAGGGTAGTGAGTGTCTGCATGCTGCGCATGCATGCCATGCACGCGTGCTCGGGGCCCGCGCGACCTAGCGCAGTGCGTGATTTTGTGGACCGGAGCGTATGTCTGGAGCGCGCCCGACGCAAACACCCCGCGCCTCCTGAGGCTGCCAGACTTGCTCCAGGCCGCTGACAGGGCGCGGGGCGCGCGCGGCGGGGCAGGCGGTTCACCAACACACTGGCGCTGATGGTGTGGGTGGCCGTGGCCTGGATCGCGTACGAGATGTTTTTCAAGGCGCGTGCAGGGGACCCTTGCTTGCGGACCGCGCATGCATGGCCGACGCCGTGCCACGCATCCGGCTCCGACGCCGCCAGCGATGTTTGCACAACACATAGCGCTTCCTTCATGTCATGCATGATTGGCGGCATGACATGGCAGCCAATGGAGCGGCTTGCGCAAGCCGTCCTGTGTTCGATTTGCCCGCCAAACCCAGTCGCCGGGTGCAGCCCAGGGTGTCAGGCAGCGCGCCAGCCGCATGCGCGCTCGGGGCCCATGCGCGCCCGCCGCGTGCAGGTGTCGGACCAGTACAACCTGAAGTGGCGCTGGGACTGGATCATCGCAGACTTCTGGCGCGCGCCTCCCCCAACCCGGCGCCCCGCGCGGCCCGCGACCCCGCCGCTGCTGCCGCGCTTGCAGCAGGGTTGCATTAGGGTTTGCGCAGGGTTTGCATACCCGGGTATAGGGGCAGGCCTACCCCGACCGCGCCCGGGGCGCGCGCAGGCACGTGCAGAACCTGTTCTTCCTGTGCATCGTCTGCGTCCTGTTCCGCCCCAGCTTCAACTCCACGCGCTACGCGTACAGCGAGCTGGAAGGCGCGCGCGCGGCCCCGGCCCCGCGCCGCCTCGCTCTGCAGCCAGCCCAGGCTGGCCATGAACCGCGGTGCTGACCAGGGCCGCGCTGCCTTGCCTCGGCCTGCTCAGAGCACCTTGGCGCCGCACCTTGCAGCTCTGGACATGGCGCTGCATGGCAACCAGCGCACTCTGCATGGCAGGCCGCTTGTGAGCCATGCGGGCACGCCGCCTGTGACGCGGCGGTGTCATGTCGGTCGGGGCTTGCGCGTGTGCTGTCCTGCCGCTCTACCCCCGCTGCGCAGCCGGCCCTCCCTCTCAGCCGGCCTGGCAGGCCAAGCGCGTGGCCCCCGTCCAGCGGCTGAGGTGGGGCTGGGGCGCACAACACAGGGTCATTCTGGGTCAGCGCGCCGCCAGGCGAGGAGGCCGGGTATGTGGCGGTGGAGGCCGGCCAGCCCGCGCGCAAGGCCGACGACGGCGCCGGCGAGCCCGGCAAGCTGGAGTGAGGCGCCCTTGCGCATGTGATGGGCGGGATGGCGCTCAGGGGCAGCCGCTCCATGTGCGTTGGGGTGGCGGTGGGCCGATAAGTTGATTCGCGGGTGCTTTCAGCTATTGCGCGGTGTTGTGCACTGCACGCATGTCCGAGGGCGCTGGTGGGTCCAGCGAGCGGTTGCTGTGCATGGCCAGTGGGACACTGCAGGGTGTCGGGGTCGTGTTGAGCTGACGGCCGGTGCGCCTGAACGCAACCGCCGGGCCAGGAGGGGCCAGCCAAGAAGTGCAGCTGCGCATAGCCGTGGCCGTTGTTTCACTGACTGGCGCGCAGCCCTGTCCTGGATCTGCCAGGCCCGGAGCAGGGCACCATGGCAGCGCCCATGTCACAGCGACATCAGAGAGCGTGTCGTAGCTAGCTTGTCTGAGAGCGTCGCCGGGACCTGAGGGCGTCCCTGCTGCAGTTTCCTTTTGCTTGTTTCCCGCATCCTTGTCGCTTGTGCTGTGCACAAGCTTGCTGCACGGAGGCTCGGCTCGGATCACTAAGGCACGGACGGCTGCAGTGCCAGCTGCGCATATAGCGCCTGACGCTACCCGCACTCAAGAAGAGCGTGCTGCTGTAAGCATAGCCGTGTGCGCGGGTCCTGCAAGCCATGCGCAGCAGAGGGCATGTCTGACCATAGCATGTTGCTCAGCTCCCACATCAAGCGTCCTGCCTGAGCCTTACACAAAGGGCACATCACTGCCCAATCTGCACACACCGCAGCGCTGGTGTGCATGTGTTTCGGCGTACATGCAGCCGCTCAGTATGGCAGGAGCGGCTCTCTTAACTAGCTGAGTGCCATGTTACAGACACGGCGCAGCCGCACATGCGCCCCGCCACAGGTCCGCCGCAGGTTGTCCTGCACGCGGCATTATCCCATAAGGTTGCCCTATCTCATCACAGGCGCGCCTGACCGCCGCCGCGCGCTCCAGCTGCCGCTTGTTGCACCAGCACGGAGACCCCGCCCTCGGGGTCGGCCAGGGCGCCTGATGAGGGCGGCCGCGCACAGCCCGGGCTGTCCGGCGCCGGCGCGCCGCGCGCGCGCGGCGCACGTGCAGCGCGCTTGGGGCGCCCGGGCGCGGGCATGTGCGCCGGCGTGGGCGCGTCCTCCAACAGGGCCGCCAGCTGCCGCTTGTTGGCAGCGATACGTGCGTGCCGCTCCGCCTCGAATGCATTGGGCGCCTCGCAGGCGCCGGGCGCCGCGGGCGCGGCGGGGCCGCGGCCGCGCCTGTCGCTGCGGCCGCCCGAGGCGCGCCTCTCGAGGTGCGCCCCGCCCTGCGCGCCCGGGCAGCAGAGTCCTATGTAAAGGGGCCATGCATGTGTTGCGCAACAGATTACCGCCCGCCGCGCGCCTCCCGTTGGGTTATCGTTCAGCTGAGCACTGCGCATTGGGCTGCGTGCGCAGCGCGGGCCGCCCCGTTCGTTCAGGCAAGGCCCTCGCATGCTCGACTAGCGAGAGTCTTTCAGGCGATCTGCAGGCTGAGCAATGAGCGCCGTCCGGTGCAGGAGGCGGGTGCGCATAAGCTCTTCACCCGCAGTGGCTGTCGGGGAGCCAGTCGAGGCGTCCACGGCGTAGCCGGGCGCCGCAGTCAGGCCCCCCTGATGCCAGCGCCGGGGGGCGCGGGGGGGGGGGGGGGGGGTTCCCCGCGA
>JAABUH010003383.1_pt1 | contig 13772 bp, 16 predicted proteins | sample 5559121 | NCBI WGS metagenome assembly JAABUH01 (sample SAMN10711871, study PRJNA513364) | rock metagenome | isolation source: Antarctica rocks | place: Antarctica: Victoria Land, Battleship Promontory nord | collected 2015-12-28 | reverse complement strand
GAGTACTTTCTTTGATAGTACTCTTTTGACGAGTACTTTCTTCAAATTCTGTGAAATTTATCTCTGAAGAGTACTTTTTTTGATAGTACTTTCTCGACGAGTACTTTCTTTGATAGTACTTTCTTGACGAGTACTTTCTTCAAATTTTGTGAGATTTACCTCTGAAGTACTTTCTTTGATAGTACTTCTCTGACGAGTACTTTTCTCAATTTCTTGAGATTCTTCTTCAGAGAGTACTTTCTTGCATAATATTATTTTCTTGATAAGTACTTTTCTCAATGCGTTCATTCAAGAGTAAGTTTTTGAACTGTACTTCTTTCACGTCTCTCTTCAAAGCTTACTCTGTCATTACAGCTCAGTTTACATCATTTCAGATAGCATCAGCGTCGAAGAACATTTATTTCAAAACACGAAGATTTGAAAGATTGAAAAGTATGTCAATGACTTGATTCTGTCTTTAAATTCTCTTTTCACTTAATGATTAAAACGAGAATCGATCTTCAATCTATTTTCTCGTCACAGAACTGAACTCTGTTTCAGCAATCTATGAAAGAGATAAAAGATCTCAGTCAATCTTGACTGCTATTATTGCACATAAGACGTGAGATCGAAGACATTTCGAAATAAACTTCTTGAGAAGAAAATCGTTCTTTGTCTTGTCAATCAGATATACTGAGTTAGTTAAACTAGAACGAAAATCTGCATTTTTCAATTTCTTCAAAGAGCTGTTCTGTGTAGCGATCAGAAAATCTTTGATATCAAAGTTATTCTTTCACTTATTCGCGTTCTTTAGCGCAATAGAATGAGAATTCAGAATGAATGTTTCAGACTTCAATAACTTCATCATGATGAACTCAAGACTACAGACGTCATTGTGTTCGCTTTTCGAGATGAGTCTTCTGTCATTGATAAAAGACTCGTCGATGTTGACTGAAGAATATTAGCAACGATCGAGTCAGTTTCAACAAACTTATCAATCTTCACTCTTTCTTCGAGATTGAGAAGTATCGTATCGCAGCTGAGAGCATCATGATAATGAGAAAGCTTCTTGTGTAGATAAGAGAGATTGTTCAGCATCTTTTTCTTGACAGTGAGCAAATTTGAAGTGAAGCAATCAAAGCTAACTTTTATCTTCTTGCAAATTGCTGCTATCTGAAAGACTTTCAACGAGTCTTGCAGTAGATCGATGATGTGTCGTAGAGAAACGTTCATTTGTTCATAGATGATTACAACATCATAATTGTCTTGATACATGTCTCTGATTTCGACAAGCTGATCACTGTTGAAACTTGATATTCGATGTACGAGACTGTTATCAACTTTCTTGACTCGTTTGATTGCGACGAAATTACATTTCTCGCTGTTGTCTGAATCGATAATGATCGATCTCGCTTGATCACGAGTCATAAGTTCGTTGTATGATACTTGCGAAAAAGTCTTAATAGATCATTCGATTTTCTCTTTTTCAAGTTTTGCAATTTTATTCTCATCTTTACTTGAGAAGACTGAGTCTAATGAAAAGAAGCTGAACGAATCTTCTAGAGCGCGCTTTCTTGAAGTCTGAATGTCAGACAAGATACTCAAGCTGTATTGCACAGAATTCTCAGCAACAGTCAGCAAGAAGTTGTTGATCTGAGTTAAAGATTTGTGTTCTTCAGACATGATTTGAAGATTCGAGATCGAGATCAGAAGAGATCATATAGTGCTGAGAATTTTCTTGACTTTATTTTTGAAGTCACTCTGAGTCAAAGCTGAATCAACGTGCAGTCGAAAGTGAATCAAAAAGCAGTCAAAAGCAGATGTCAGTTGTCTCTGAGATCGACTGACTTATGTTATCAGACACTGCTCATTTATGCGTCAGATCGCCTGAAATAGAACATATCGTTCAGTCAGAAACGTTTAGTTGCGTGTTTCGCTGATGATTTGTAAGACGACAAAATCAAGCATCAATAAATGCATCTTCAGTATAATTTTAACGCAACATCATTGATTTAATCAAATGTTCTTCAATTAGTTTAAATGACTCACTATATAATGCTATCGAGAGCTACGATTTTCTTCTACATGTTCATGTGAACGATCAGAGACGTCTTTTTCATTCAGCTGATTGATAGTCAAGTTTCAACAATCTTACTCTCTGATTCAAGCGCGATCGAACGAGATCTTGTAATTCATCTCAAACTTGTTCATTTGTGAAAACTAGAGTGATCATCAGCTCAAGACGTTTTTCAAAAGCTTCATAATCTTGTCTGTAACTAAAATCTTCTCTCTGTTTTTTTCTGATCTCGATCTCACTTGATCTTGCAATAAAATCTGAAGATCTATTACATCGTTGTGATAAGCGACGCGTCGATGCTCTTCAACGTACTGAGAGCTGAAAGCAAGTTGTTCGTTCTTAAAAAATAGCGATACGTGAAGCATCTGACATCACTAGTTTAGTCAATCTCTTACAAGGCACTTTTCGTAAGCATTTGACTTACATAATCATGATTCAAGATATTCTCTCTCAGAGTTCTGTTAAGCAGCTCATTCATTGATTTCTCATCGTCTATCAATGTCAAACACTTTCAGCAATCAAGAAGTCTGAGATGCTCATCTAGATTCTGTAGTTATCACATCATATAAATGTTGCATGTGCGAATCTCTGAAAGATTGAATTCTTGTATCAGTTCTTTGAGAAAAGACAACTGTGTCGCGATCTCAAATTCGATGATCATCATCAAGACTTTTTCGTAGTTCTCAATAGACACATTCGAGTCGTGTGACTTACTGAAGAAAGCTATGCGAAGATCAGAAGACTTCGAAATAATTCGAAAATTCTCGACGTCATCAAAATGACTCTGATCGATTTCACCTGCTGCGTCTATTCGCGATTCATTTATCTCTTTCACTTCTCTTAAAGATACATTTTTCTCTTGATGTTCATCGACGCGATTGAAGAGCTTTCGCGTGAAGTCATCTCTCAATTTTATCAAGAAATCTAGACTAGAATTTTTGCTTTCGCTTCAGAAGACAATGATGAAAGAATGACTCTGCAAGAACGATCATAGACTGACGAATGAAATTCAAACATTAACGTATTGTTCGATCTTGACTTTTCACGATCGAGAGATAAAGATTGTCATTCTCACGACGTTGTTTTGTCTTGCAATCAAAGCTCGAGAGCAGTCACGATGAAGAGCGACGTTTCTATATAGAAGAATCAAGCACTGCATCACAAACGTGATCAGAAAAGTGCAATCGAAAACGAGTAGATATAGATCTGAGAGTTTCATGCTTGACGAAAGATGTCTTCAAAGAGCGTAAGCTGCGACAAAAGTTAATGTCTGATGACAGCGAAGAAAAAGTTCATAGAAAACTCGATGAAACAAGTGCGAGAATAGAAGAAGTAACGAGATCATGAATATGATTGTCTGTATTAAAGATTAGCAGAATATAAATTTCTGAGAAGCACAATGATCAACTATCAGTTCAAACAACGACTTGAAATCGCTTCTGCTAAGACTTGACTTATCAGTCGTGTGAATGATGACGTGAAGCAGATCAAGAAGAACGAACATGATTTCTGTTGATGCATGAAAAAGACAATACAAAGACAGCGAAACATCAAGCAAGTCGCAAATAAAGCTCAAGTGAAATTCAAAATACATCGACATCATGTTAATTAACAATAAATTTCTCGCGCGAGTAGTCGCTTCACTCGCAGTAGATATCTTGAAGCAAGTACAAAAGACGTTGTCTTCGAGATAAATCAGTTGAAAGATCATCTGAGCACGAGTTCAAGATCTCAAAAGACGATGTCGTCGTAGAAGCAGAGAATATACAAGATGCTTTTGCAGCAGTGTGTCGCAGAGTTTAATGAATCAACTCAGATGAATTAGAGAGTGAATGATAAATAAAAGAATAATGCAGTCGCTCGCGACAATAGCATAGAACTGCGTCACGTTCATCTTCTTTCAAATAGATGAAAGATGTCAACGAAATGCTATAAAACGTAGTGACTTAAATCATCTTGTTGTAAAAGCATCTACTCTGAAAGAAAGAAAACAGAATGTGAACATTTCTCGACAGCATCGAGAGTTGTTATATTCTTGTTTCTTAAAGAAAGTCATTAAACATGACAGAGAAGTCGTTTTTGACTTCATCGAGCTCTCGATACAAAATCAAGAATAAACATGACTATCACTAGTAGAATTTGAGAACAATTTTAAGAGAGAAAGTGAAAAAGAGTGAGAGAAACAGCGATATAAAGAAAGAGCAGACTGAAAGCATAGATTTGAAACACAAGCATAAAAGAAGAGTGAGAAGAGTACAAGAGAGTATCGCGACTGATCTTTCATGCATTCAATACTTGATGTCTTCGTGTTCAATGTTGATCTGCTTTACATATAAGAATCTCTGACAGAAAGAAGTCATGAAGAATATTTTCACGTCACGATGAAAAGTCTATCAATTAAAGACTTGCAGATATTTCGAGAGAAAAGCAGAATGTTCTGCGAATCGTTTCAAATATCACTTGACAAGCTTCAAGCTGAGAAGCTTTTCGAGAACTTAAGACAGCGCAATGACAAAAATATCGCTAGATTGCTGAACAAGTTTAGTGTGAAAGATCAGCGTCTTGAACCAGAAAATCACATGCTCGCGCTAGTATCTTGATTCGCTCTGTCTCAATTCAGTCGCTCAAGTGACAACATTTTTGAAGAGTCACAATGATTTATTTTGAAGTCTACTCTACAAGTTTTATGCGAAGAACATCTTCTGAAAGCGATGCGCAAATTCTTTAAAGAAAGCAACAGATGATGAGTGACGAATCTATATTCTGAAGGTAGAAAAGTTCGCTTTTGACTTCGAGACGAGTTCACTAACAAATTCAGACATTAGCTTTCAGATGAAGAATGATCTACGAGAACAGAATCTCAACTTTTTGAAAATCTATGACGAAGACATTGTTCATCAAATTTGCATATTTACTTTGAGTGACAATGCGATGAGAAGACGAAAATGACTCGTCAAGTTTTCAGAAAGCAAGCAGAAGTGTCTTCTGCAATTTGAGACGTTGTCTGAGAAGTTTGTAAAAAGTCTGAATGCTCTAACTTCATTTGCAGAGCTATGATCAGTCGTACAGATAGACATCTTCTTTCGACTCTGTAATTTACACTGCTCTGAAGTTCGTGACTCTTTCTCAACAGTCTTTTCTTTTCTAAACAAATGATAAAGAAACTGACTCGCTGTCTGCGTTGAGTGAACAATGCTTGAACTCAAATTGTTGAAAACAAGAAAGATGATCAACTTTGACTTGATGCAAACACGATCGCTATACTACGAGATCGATGTCTCTTCGAATCGACGAAAGATCGCGCGTTCGTTCAAATGTGAATGCTTGTTGATGATATCTTTCTCGTCATCAAGATAAATGATCAACAATCAGCGATCTTCAATCGTATATGCTCGATAGAGTATGTCATTTCGTCAATTCATTTTGTTGTTGAGAATATGAAATATCTTGAGTCTGACGTCAGAATTTTGAAGAAGCTTCTATCAAACAAAAGCAAAGACTTGATATCACAATGATTTCGTGCTCGTCACAACGAACAAGCAAGCATGAAGATACAGATCAGTGAATTTGTCTTCAAGAATCGAATATTATCTTCTGATGACTCTTTCTGATCATCGTATCGACAGATCTGACTTGCTGCTCTTTGTCACTTTCTCGTGATGAATGATCAAGCACTTCGAAAAGACACTGCTCAACAGAGCAGTTCAGATTTCGAAATAAAGCAGCGATGATGACACGAGCTCTCTTCTCTCGCGTCAGAGAGCGAATATCGTGAGCTACGTCGAAAATACTCTGATCATAAAGCAGCGAATGTCAAGATGATTGAGAACTGCGTGTGTACTATTTTGTCTTCAAAGTATTATCAGATTGATTCGAATTGCATGCGTTGAATAGTACAGCTCAATTGTCAACTCATTGACGACGTTTCATACGTTGAAAGAATGAAAGTGACTTTGAAATTGACTTCAGATCACGATGACTGCAAATTGAATATTTTCGATCGATGCAATAGATCACGCGATCATTCTTTTCATTCAGATGAGAAAAGTCTCTTTCTGAATCACATTTATTCAATCTTTTATAACATTCTTCTCAAACGCTATCTGACATTCTTTGACATCAAACGAGACTTCTTTCACAGCTTTTTTGACTCAGAAGCAGATGATCTGAATCAGCGATCGCATCTTGAGAGATCTCAGATTGATATTATCAAGAATCAGAATGTGATGATGAGAGATCAAGATTAAGTCATCAAAGATAAAGATGAGATGATGAAAAATCAGAATCATGTCGTCAAGAATCAGAATGAAATGATAAAGAATCAAGATCAGATTATCAAGAATTAAAATAAAATGACAGAGAATTAAGATCACATCACAAAGAATGTGAAGATCAGCGTTGACACACTCGTTCTCTATAACGCGAAAACGTCATTAACGAGTCAATCTTCGTCGACGTTAGAAGAAGTGTCAGACACAATGAAAGATAACGTTGATCAAGAGAAAGAAGATCAATCTTGATCTTCTATGAGAAAATTCGAGCAGCAGAATCAGAACGATGTTATCTCTTTTACGAAGATCTTGCGACTGCTCTTCAAAATTCGAATGAATAAAAAGAAGCATCTGTTCACGATGCTTTCGCTCATGATCGACAATAGATTTCATAAGCGTCAAGTCAACTCACTCAACAAGCTCTCTATGATCACTGCTCTGAAGTTGTCTTCTGAGTCTCGATTTGTGACGCGAGATAATGACAAACGACTTAAGTTGACTGCTTCTACTAACATTCTTGAAGATGCTCGTTCAGAAAAACTTCAGATGATGCTCAAGATTCGACAGCTCAATGTTCAGAAGTTAATTCATCAATTCGAGAATTATGAAGAATTTGAGAAGAAATTATGAAGATCGAGAATTCGTAAACTCAAGCAAATCATCTTGCAGATCATCTGCACAGATCTGACTGAATGATAATCAAATGCATTTCGATTGCTTTTTACTTTTGTCATTGCTTGACTTGATAAACTGTAGCACTACAAACGTTCATCTTTTCTTGCAAATTTCAAGAACAAAAAGCAGTTCATCGTCAATATTGCAGCGTCTGTATTATCTCTGCTATCTTCTTCACTCGTTCATCAAAGTCTGTGATAGACAATTCGAGAATCACTGTCAGTTTCTTAAAGTGATTGACTTCAGCAGCAAGCTTTTTCATCAACATTTCTTGAATCTTCAGCATGCATTCTTTCATGTCGAGTGATTTTAAATAATTCGATTTCGAAGCAGATAATATCTTGAGTCGTTCTTGTCGCTTCGTCATATTTTAATGACGCTGCTCTTTCTCTTTTTGACTTTCTTCAGCTTGACTGCTCTGAAATCTTCTTAGAAAACGACGTTTATTTTCGTTTTCTGTCGTGAAATTATTTGATTCTTTACTTGCATTGAAACTAAATTTCATGAGCAAATGAGAAATTGAGCGCAATAGATGAGTATGCGATGACTTTGTGAAATCTGACATGCTGAAATTTTGAAATTAGATGATCAAGTTGCTATATACAGCTAGAACTTCGATAATAAAAATGAATGAAACGTAATTGTATTTGAAAGTATGAGTTGTGTTAAATAATTCATGTCTCGTGATTACTTCACGATCGATTCTATTCGTCTGTAACTTCGACATTCTTCAGCATTCACTTCTTGCTCTGACATTCACTTCTGATTTCTGTTACAATTTGCAATTCTTCTGTCGATTACGTTCTCTAGTCGTGCTTCACATTTATATCTGAAGCATCTTCTCTCAATTTGAAGCACTCATCTTTCATACGATTCTTGAACTCATGTTCTTTTTGTTTTCAAGATCTGACATCGCAATTGACATTTGTGCGTCAGAGATGCGCTTTCACTCTTCAAAAAATAAGTCAGAACTACGAATTATTATTGAATTGTTACAAAGCATCTTTCTTCTTCAAATCTGATTCTCTTGTGCTTTACTTTTCGCTCTCTTCTATCTTGATCTTGACAAGATTCACTTACTTGCATTAAGATTTATATGATTGATTAAAAAGCAAGAATTATCAATCATTATAATATAACTGACATACAACAGAGCTAAATTTGAAATAACTAAACATTTCAAAATCTTGAGAATTCTCAACGTTCTCACGATTTCTGACAGTCAGAAATTGTTTTCTCTAGAGCATTCTGAAAGTGTGTTTCCGTCTATAATGCATGACGATTTACTTCACTACTATGTTCAGAAACATTCTTCAAAAGAATTTTTCTTCGACAAATATGAAGACACTTTCAAGTAATCGCTATCGTTCTGCTGCTGAAAAGTCACTCGAGATCATTTTCACAGCAGACATCTTTGACTTTGATGTCACATTAAACAACTCACAAAATCAGAATGTCACATCAAGCAGTTCGCTCTCTGAGAAACAGCGTCAACGACAAGATACAAGTCACACTGAAACATCAAAGACTGCATCACGCAAATCTGCTTCAAATCGTCATGCGATATTGCAGAATTCTGTATTAACGCAGCGACTATCATCGATACATTCAGCATTTCGTTCACGATCAATCTTCGACAGAGCGAATGATGTTATTGCTCTGAACGATCGAATTGCAAGAAACGATGAGACGACATTCACTTACGAGCAATTGTCTCACAGATTACGAATATCGAAGCAACATCAATCTACTACTTCAGTGAAACGCGTGATAGAGCTTACGCGAACAAATGACTATTTACTGCAAGAGTTGACTTACTATAAAGATACTCAAGCAACTGATATGAAGTTCTTCGAGAAAGTGATCAAGACTCATGCAGATTTGAAAGATGCATTGAAGAAAAGATCTCAGAGACGAGCAAACGCAGAATTCACTTTACTGAGTTACTGAGACATTGATTTTGATGATGACAATGTGAAAGATACTGTTTTTTAATACATGCTTTCTGTTGTTTTGTAAGATAAACAGTTGAAGACTATGATAGTAATTCAACACGCAAAATCAACTCTCTCATTGCTGACATGATTTCTTCTTTACATCAGAAGTGATCTCTTCGATCTAATAAAGATGATAGTGTTCATGTATTCAGTGCTTCTTTCTGACAAAGTAAAATGTCACTTTCTTGTGTGTCACTTCTTCTCTTCTGAATCTCGTTTCAGAATTGTAAGCAACACGAATCATAATCACTAAAATGTCATAAGTATCGTCAGCGACACATGACGTAACAGTGAGTAAATCTTATGATCATTCTTGCTAGAAACTATGTTGAAATCTCATCTACTGTGTACATCTTAGAGACATAGCATTCTAAATTGAATGACATAGTATTCATTCTCTTTCGCGATTCTTTGAAGCTAAGCTCACGAAAAGAATTGCGGTCTGATTCTAATATTCAGAAATATTCAGAATAGAATGCAACATTCATATATTACTCTGAAGTATAGATTCTCGTCTTGAAGATATATATCTCAGATATGACTTCATAAAGAAACGATTATATCATTTTTCTCTGTTCTAATGACGAAAATTAGAACTGAGCGACATATTGTTCGAGAGAAAGCTCGAAAACGAACTCAAAGTCTCTTCAGAAAGGCAAATAAATTGACGCAGATCGCTGATGCAAACATCTACGTCGTCATAAATCGCAATGATAAATATCAAATCTACAAATCGACAGGTCAGCTCGAGTGATCTTCATCAGAACAAGAAATGATAAGACTTCACGATACAACGTTGTTTACAATGCTTGACAATCACAATAAAAGAAGCAATATTCTATCTCGAGACATAAAGATTCAGCGAACTTTGAGTCTGTAAAGCGCGAAGTCAAAAAGCAGAGAAAGAAGAAAGAAACTCAGTTTGAGAATCTGATCAGATCTGAGTTAGAAGATGACAGTCATTTCATTGACAATAAGCGACGCATTTTCTTTATTCTCAATTCTTCAATATTGCAGAGATCATCAATTGAAAAGTTCTCTTTCTCACGTCAATCTTTATCGTAGATTATGTATATCTCATTTATCTGAACTATTATAAAAATTTCAAATGCAGAGTTCTACTCTGAAATCAAAAAACATCACTGACGAGTCAATACTTGTACATTCTGACTTCTATCAATTTCAGACAACTTCTAAACTTGAAAAGTGTGTCTGATTGATCAAAGTCTTTTCTGACTCTCTTGCACTTTGTGTTGACACGTAGAAATATAATATATCGTCTAAGTCAGAGAATTCTCAAGAAGTCAATGTCGAAGACACTGCTTTCAAGAGAAGAAAGTCGAGATAGATAATCTTCGCACACATGTTTGTGAAGTCTACGATGAGACGTTCTTTGAGCAGAGACATTGTTTTGCAAGATAAAATATTAGAATGAGTCACATGATTGCAAGATGATTATTGATGATCTGAGAATTCACACTCACATCTATTTCACAGAGAAAAGATGTTGTTTCACGCAGGTTTTAGAGATCGTCTTTAAGCTCAGCTAGTGCAGTCTGATGTGACGTACATTTCACATGTTCTAAAACATCATTGACTGACATACGTCTGAATCTTGAATAACATTCTTTTATTTGTCTGTATCTTATAACATTCTCTTTTCTTGACTCGCTGCTTTAGCTAGTAGAAATCTACTCGAAGAGAGTCTCAACCTCAAATCTCTGTCATTCAATGAACATTCATTTCAAGTGTAAAGAAATATGACATGCATCTGCGTCTCAGCTAGAATTTACACTTTCTTCTCATCAGAATTCTATTGTGTTTCAACTTTAATTGCGTTCTTCATATGATTAGATTATCTGCTCAGCTTCATCATTAGTGTGAGTGAAGCATTTATTTTCATACTTGTTCAACTATCATAGACTTATCGCTACATTCAGACGATAACACTATTTAGTTTTTGTAAGCATCAAAAAGTTTCATCAAGATAGAGCGCAGCATAATACTATTTATGATTATCTATTACTCACAGACTTCTTTGCTTGCTATTCTCATTATCATTGCAGTGTCTTATCACTTGTAATCATACTTAAACTGCTTCTTTTACTTTATCAAGCTCTACATCATGTTCAGATCTATTTATTTCTCTCTTACTGTCAGTGCATCGATTTGAAAATTCTCTGATCACAACATTGACAAAATTGCTGTTTTAGAAAGAATGTGTAAGATTTTGTCTATCTTCAGATTTTTCTTCTCTGACATGTATCTTAATCTTCTTGAAAGCTCTACAAGCAGCACAATTGCAATCTGTGTTGAGTGATTGAAACAAGATTAATCATCAGCAAGAACAACAAAAGCGAGAGAAGAATTGTTTGACAATTGATCAATTGAAAATACAACATCAAGATCTTTGTATGCAACATCAGAATCTGTGAGCAGTCTACAATCAGTGTCGAGAAAACTTGAATGTTCAGATTCAAGAATGACAATCTCTCGATTTAGTCTTCGACATGAAGAGAATCAATCGAGCGAAGACAGAATCACGTTGTCAGACTCTTCAAAACATCATGCAAACATTTGAAAGCAACAAATATCAGACAGACAAACAGCAGTTGATCATCATCGCAAAGCTAATGAATATTGTTTATGCTTCATGAATTCTCATTGACGTTAAAGAATCTGACTCTAAACTTAGACAGTGAAGCTTGATCTTTCAGTCATCATGAAGATTGTCGAATTTTCGAGATTTTCAAGTTTACGAAGACTTCAGTATGATAGCAGACGATGAATAAGTCTCGAGATTAACAATGATCATATTATTTGAGAACTAGAAATGATGAATTACACAATCTGTGAAACGAAAATTAGAGTCACAGATACAGAGCACTCATGAAGCTTATTTTTTCATATCAATTTCAATCTGCATTTTTGCGCGCTTATTCTGTTTCTCTCTCATCATATCTATCTACATTACAATATTTCTATAACATAGCAATAGAAAAGAAAGAAACAAATTATATTTCTAGACACTTTCTTCGTCGAAGCTCGATCAGAAAACGAAATTCGTGATGATTGCGCAGTCGCACTTGAGACATCGATTGCTCAAATGCTGAAATTCATGAGCGAAATACTCAATGAAGAAGTCGCAGTAAGTGCTAAGTCAGTCGAATCTGTTAGAGACCTGCCTAGAGCGAGTCAGATAGAGGTGTCATTTAACTAGAAGATAAATGCTAAGGAAGAAAGATAGCTACGGGAAAGAAGCTGACTACATATGTGTGTTCCTCAGCCGACGCTAGGCCCAATAGGGACTAGTCAAGGTGACGGAGCGAGGATAGGCCTGGTAAGGCTAGAAGACTGAGCCTGGCAAGGCTAGAATCGTGACATTATCTCTTCTCTTCGACGATTCATGTTCGCATGAATGTATTTTCTGTTCGGCTCGATTGATTGTTCAATCATGATTTCACAGGCTTAGGCCTGTTAAATCGTGATTGGTTGAATTGTTGATTAGCGCGATTTGTTCGAGTATTGAATATGAAAATCATCAACAACCTTCTGAGCGTTCATAAATTCGTCGTCATCAGCGTTGTATCAATTGAGATCATTGTCATAGTCATTTCATTTGACTCTATACTGAAGTCGTCTTCGATATCGACGAAAATTCAATATATCATCGATTTCTCACTCGTCTTCGTCGTTTACCACTATTGAACCTGAGAGTTCGTTCTTTTGATCAGACAAGAAATCGTCGACGACAGAGCGAAGCAGATCAGAATGAAATACATCATGAACACGCATAGACTCTGATAATTTCAGTTTATATGAAGAGTCGATGAGATCTAGATTGATGAAAGAATCGAGCATTTTGTCATCTAGCTTCTTGAAAGATCTCGCTGTAACGATGTTTCTTTCATTCAGAAACATCTTTGATTCGATCTTGTAATCAACTTCTTTTCTATGCTTATTGACTTGTTTCATCATTTGTTCCCGTGTTTTGACTAGCGACTCGCGAGCAAACTTCAGTGTTTTGTTCATATTTTCAGATATATTCTCGGCTTTAGCCGTCTGCAAGCGTTCACGAGAACTTTCATATTCGATGACATCGAGTTCAAAGCTCATACGAGAATGAAAGTCTTTCTTTAGAAAGAAAGAGGTCGAGAAGATGACTGAGAACAGAGCATTATTGTCGACGAACTCAATCATAAATAGTAGCTTAGCTCAGTCATTCTGCATGTACGAACAGAAGAATCGAAGGTATCTTTCGACGTTCTGATTGACTCGTTCACTTTGATCGTCGATCTGAAGATGATAGACTGTGAAGAGTCGAAGATTAATGCCTAGTCTTTTGCAAAGCGACTTTCATAGAATGAAGGTAAATTGAGAGTCTCGATTCGAAACAATGAAATCGAGTAAACCGTGTATTCGATATATTCACTGAAGCATTAGCTCAGCTGTTTTTTCTGCTGTGATTTTCTCGTCATCAGTGAAGCAAGAAATATAATGTCGTTTCTTTGACAGTTTACATATCACTGTTAGTATGATGTTTTTGTCTTTCGAAGAAGATAAGTCGATGATGAAATTCATGACTATGTTCTTTCATCGCTGTTCGAATATGAGTAGAGAATGTAGTAGTTCATTGAATTTATCTTGAGAAGTCTTTGATCGCTGACAAATGTAGCAGTTTCGAATATATCGATCTATTGTCTTTCGCATTGAAGATCAATAGTAGTATCTTCTTATGATCTTCATCGTTCTGAGAATTTCGAAATGATCAAT
>JAABUH010003382.1_pt1 | contig 13780 bp, 15 predicted proteins | sample 5559121 | NCBI WGS metagenome assembly JAABUH01 (sample SAMN10711871, study PRJNA513364) | rock metagenome | isolation source: Antarctica rocks | place: Antarctica: Victoria Land, Battleship Promontory nord | collected 2015-12-28 | reverse complement strand
TCCTCACGCGCATCGCCAGCGTCGGCCTGGTGATCCTGTCGGCGCTCGTCGTGGGTGAGTTCCCGCTGGCGCTGCGCCAAAGCTCGCTGGTGACGCTGCTGAGCGTGGGCGTGCCGAGCGTGTTCCTGGTCCTGTGGGCGCGGCCGGGTCCACCGTCCACGGGGCCGGTGGGCGGACGCCTGGCCCGCGTCGTCCTGCCGCCCGTGGTCCTGACCGGCGTCCTCTCCCTGCTGGTGTTCTACGGCGCGCTGCTGCTGCGCCTGGCGCGGGCCGGCGCACCCCTGCGCCCCATCGCCCAGGCCCAGGCCCAACTCGAGCGCCTCTCCGCGTCCGATCTGGCGACGGCGCAGACCGCGCTGGTGAGCTTCTTGGTCCTCTCCGGCCTGCTCCTGATGATTTTCGTCGAGCCGCCGACGGCGTGGTGGACCGGGGCCGCCGCGTTGAGCGGCGATTGGCGGCCCACGGCCCTCGCGGCCGGCTTGGCGACGGCGTTCGTCGCCGTCAGCGTGGCGCCTCCGCTGCGTGCCCTGTTCGCGCTCTCTCCACTGGGGCTGCGGGAGAGCGGCTTGGTCGTCATCGCCCTGGCCGTCTGGACGATCTTCGTGCGGTGGGCCTGGCGGGGGCGGGTGCTTGAACGCTTCCTCGGCTTGGCTGGATCGTAAGCCCATGGCGACGTCAGTTCCGCTTGCTCTCGGGCCGGAGTATGCGATCCTCGCCCTACTGCGACGACTCACGGTTGTAGGAGCGGCTATCCTGGGGTCGCGGATCCTCCAGATCGGACGCGCGGCAGCGTAACGCATCATTGTCCTGGCCCGCCCCGTCTGTGTCGGGTGGCCGTGTGCAGACGCAGGGTACCCGGCCATGTGTCTGTTGTTGGTTGATCCGACGCCTGCCCCAACAGATCGTTGAAGGAGCGCTAACGATGAGACAGAGACGCATGCCAACCGATCCATTGGTCGATGACGTGACGCTGCGGGACAACAAGATCTTTGGACGCACACCTTCACAACCTATCCCGACATGAATGGGCGAGGTGGAGAACGTCGCAAGATGATCGGCCTGGTCGTGGAGGTCGCGGCCATCGTCGGAGCGCTCGTCCTCCTTGTCGTCGTGCTGGCCCATACCGGCCATTAGGGACTACCGCGTCATCTAGGATGCGCGCATGCATGCGCAGAGTCTGTCGTGTCGAACGTATCGGCGTGGACGTATACGTAGCGGCCTGCCGGGCGACGACCGTCACGGGAAGCCCTGGGTGACTCCGGGGCGCCGGCCAGGATCGGCACGGGGATGGCTCGCACGGCCAGGGCCTCCCGCCACCGCTCCACGACGCCTCTACCCCGCCTCCTCGTCTGCCGTCCCCGATCGCGGCGTATCATGCCCGCGCCCCACGCCGCCCTATGTCAGGGGGATATCGCCCACCGCACGCGTCGATCGTTGTCGTGGCCCCATGTCGCCCGGTGTACGGCCGACGTGTCTGTGCTCGCCCACCCACGGATGAGACCGGATAGGTCTTCTCCTCGCGGGGGCGATGCGACAGAAGCGTCGGTGATGCACGGCTGGCGGCGCCCTCCAGATCCCGGCATTTGCTATTGTCTACGCCATCGGCCTATACTAGAAGTATGAATGACACATCAGTCACCATGCATTTGCCCGTGCAGGACCGTCTTATCGCGGCCGCGACAGACTTGTTCGCCGTGCGCGGCTATCACGCGACCCGCGTCTCGGATATCGTCCAGCAGGCCGGGGTCGCCCAGGGCACGTTCTATCTGTACTTCGCAAACAAGGAGGCACTCTTCATCCACCTCGTCGACGCGTTCTTCGCGGGCGTGCTCGCGACCACTCTCGGCACGTATCGTCCGGAGGCTGCCCTAACCCCCGGCGATGTCCTGACTCAGGCGCGCACCATCTGGCGCACCACGCTCGACCGCTGCCGGGACGAGCGCGCCCTGGTGTCCCTCATCCTGCGCGAGGCGACGGGGCTCGGTCCCGCGGTGACGGCCCATGTGCAGGCCAACCAGCAGCGCGTCGTCGATGGCTTGGCCGCCTTCGTCGCCCAGGGGAGCGCGTCCGGCCTGCTCCGCCCCGTCGACCCGCAGCTCGCCGGTTGGGTCATCCTGGGGATGCTCGAACGCGCCGTGTTCTATGCCGTCGTCTCGCGGGATGGCGCCGATCTCGATCGCCTCGCCGACGATCTCGCCGTGTTGGAGCTGCGCGGCCTCCTCGCCGATGGCGGGGCGCCCGCGCCGTAGGGCGCGTCGCGTCGCGCGATACCCACCGGTGGACCGTTCCTCCCCATGATCATGGGGGCCGCCACCGCGGGATGTCATGGTCCTTGCGCCACGGGTGCGCGAGCCGGAAGGAACCACCACATGGACCCTACAGAGCCTATCGTCGCGTCGGACATACCCTTTGCGCGGAAGATGCTGCGCCTGCTGCGCATCGGCTGGTTTGCGCTCCGCGCGTATCGGGCGTACCGCGCGTTCACGATGCTTACGGAGGAGGAGCGGACACGCCGCCCGGATATCCCCCGGCGCTTCGCGCGGTCGCTCCTGGACCTGGGACCGCTTTTCATCAAACTGGGGCAGATCCTGAGCACGCGGCCCGATGTGCTCCCCCCTGCCTACATCGCGGCCCTGGCGCCCCTGCAGGAGCACGTCCCGGCGTCCCCCTTCGCCGGGGTCAGGGCGACGATCGAGGAGCAGCTCGGCGGGGACATCGGGGCGCTCTTCCACTCGTTCGCGGAGACGCCCGTTGCGTCCGCCTCCCTGGCGCAGGTGCATCTGGCCGTGCTCCTCGACGGCACGCCGGTCGCGGTGAAGGTCCAGCATCCGGGCGTGCGGGACAGGGTAACGGAGGACCTAGACCTCCTGGGCGGGCTCATCGCGCTCGGTCGCCGGTTCTTCCCCGGACCGGTGCGCCGGTTCAACCTCCGCGCGGGCTTCGGCGAGTTCCGGCGCTACACGCTCCAGGAACTCGACTATACCATCGAGGCCACGACCCTCGCACGCTTTGCCCGCAATTTCTCCGCCTGGCCCGACATCATCATCCCGCCTGTGTACCGGGACCTTGTGACGCCGACGGTGCTGACGATGGGGCGTGTGGCGGGACGGCGACTGGACGAGATCACGCCAACACTCGCGCCGTCGGAGCGCGCGCGCCTGGGCCGACGCCTCCTGGAGATGGAGATGAAGATGTTCATCGCGGACGGTTTCTTCCATGCCGACCTGCATCCCGGCAACATCTTCTTCACGGACGACGGCAAGATCGCCCTCCTCGACGTTGGGATGTACGGGGAACTGAGCGACGCGCACCGCGACCACTTCATGCTCTACTGGTACGCGGGGCTGCAACGGCAGACGCGGCGCGCGTTTTACCACCTCGTCGCCCAGACGACGCGCCTCAAGGGCGCGGACGAGGACGCCTACTACACGGCGTTCAAGGAACTGGCCGATGCCTTCTACGGCTCGACCATCGCCGAGCGGAGCCTCACACAGACCTATCTCGCCATCATCATGAGCGGCGCGCGCTTCGGGTTCGTGTTCCCGGGCGACCTGCTCCTGCAGGCAAAGGCCCTCACCACGGCGGAGGCGCTCGCGTTCACCCTGACCCCCCATCTCAGATTCGAGGAGGAGATGCGCCCGATCATCGCCCGCGCGTTCGTGCGGCGCGTCGCCGATGTCGGGCGGCTCAAGGCACAAGCGGAACGCGTCCTGCCCGAATTGCTGCTCTTCGGGGAGCTGCCGCCGCCGTTCCTGCCCGACCCCGCCACGGGCGACATCCCCGTGCCGTTCGACTGGGGCGACGCGCTCGCCGTTCTGCGCGCGCAGGTGACGGCGATCCAGCCGACCATCGCTGTGCTGCGGGCCGTGCTCGACCCGCACGCCCGCGCGGTGCTCACGCGCGCGTATCCTGACCGCAGCGTGGACGACATCCTGGACCAGACCTGGGCGGGATACGCCACGCGCGCGGCCGCGCTCCCCCCCGAGGAGACCGTCGGGGGGCGCATCGCCGTTCATCTCGCCGCGCTGACCATCGCCCTCTATCGCGTCTTGCGGTCAGCGGGACAGGCGGAGGACGGCGCGACCACCCTCATCTACGACATATCATGGCGTGTGTACACGACGATGGGCGCGGTCCCCTGGGCTATGGCGGAGGCGCTCGGCCACAGCGGACAGGACAAGCTGCGCGTCGCGACGGCGGCGTTCCGCCAGTTCCCGTTTAGCTCCCCCTCGTATCTCTGGGAGGACGTGGACGCGGGGCCGCAGACGGTCGCCTTCAATTGCCTCACATGTCCCGTCGCGGAGCACTTCCGCGCTAACGATTTATCGACCCTGTGCGTGAACACCTGGTGTGCGCTCGACTATCCGCTCGCGCGCCAGTGGGGGTCTGTGCTCGAACGGACGGGGACCATCGCCGGCGGGGCGGCGGTGTGCGATTTCCGCTGGCACGCGACCCCGGACACGCCGGCTATCCCTGGTCCCGTCGTTGGATAGGGGCGCCTCCATGCCCGTTACCCGAGGCGACGCGTGGCATGAGCGTCGCATCCGCGCGCCGTCAGCGGCAGGATCGCGCCGAGCACGCTCGCGGCTAAGCTGCGCGGGGCGCCAGAACAGGGTACGGAGGGTTCGTGTGCCGGCGCCACGGCGCGGGCACACGAACCCTCTATGCCATGCGGTGCATGGCGACGACCATCGGCGCGCCCCCCGATGCGGGCGTGGGTCGGATCGGCGAGCGCCGCGAATGTCTCCACGACGATGGTGAGGAGGTCATCGGACGGGACGGCCGCCCGCCCTGTGTCCACCGCCTCGGGATGAATCGCCGTCGTCGCCTGATGCGTCGCGGACATGCTGACTCCTACGATCTGAACGTATACTCAAATAGTATCTTGCCTGGGGGCGTCAAGCCCTCGCATCGCCTCATCGGCCGCGACCGCTACGGATCGGTCGTTTGTGGCGAGACGCGCGCGGACACCGAGACCGCATGATTACGCCCCGCCTCGCCCGGCCGCATGCCCGCCCGTACCCCAGCCAGGACCATCTGTCGGAAGATCCTGTGCATCTGCTCCAGGGAGTAGGGGCGCTGGAGTTCCAGCCACCAGCGCAGCAGGCCCAGGAACGCGCCCGCTACATAATCGGCAAGGACCGGCGGCGGGACCGCGGGCGCGCCCATCGGCCGCCAGCGCCGCGAGTTGCCGCGCGACGCTCTCGCTCAGATAGCGGCGACCCGCTTCATAGAGCACGTCGACGCCGTGCCCCCGGACCAGGGCGTGGTACAGGTGGTGCTGCTCCTGCACATGCCGGAACAGGCTCAGGCTGGGAAAGAGTTGGTCGTCCGCGCCGACGCGGTCGAGGTGCTGCTGGAGCAGGGCGAGCACGCGCTCGAACTCGCTCGTCAGCACGTCGTCCTTGTCGCGGTAGTGCGTGTAGAAGGTAGAGCGGCCAACGTCGGCGCGGTCGATGATCTCCTGCACCGTGATGCGGTCGTACCGCCCCTCCACCATCAGCGCGATCAACGCCTCGGCGATGAGCCGCCGCGTCCGCCGATCCGCTCTATCTCCCATCATCGGCTACCTCCATTCCCGCACAATCGCCGTGCGCTTTTCGGTACCGGACAAACGGGCGCGATTAGGTGTTGACCGCCTGGTCGTCCGGCCCTACGCTGGATAGTGAAGGGAGTGTACCGCATCGGACCGCAGGTCCGTCGAACATAGGGAGGAGGAAGAGCGATGCCGACAGGGTGTGGCGCGCCTGTGACCGCTGGGCGCACGATTGGATGGGCGCGGCGCTACGACTGCGTCGTAGCGATCATGACGTTGGGCCGGGCGCGGGCGATCCGAGCAGCGACGGCCGCGTTGGCTGGCATCGTGCCGGGTGAGGTTGTGCTCGACATGGGCTGCGGCACGGGAGATGTGACCATGGTGGCGCAGGCACAGGTGGGCGCCATCGAATCGCGCGGCATGCCGCGTGCCGCGTTATGGGGTATTCTGGTCGTGACGCGCGCTCTCCGTAGACCACGGACCCAGAATCTGCGTTCCCGTACCTTCACGACGATCTCTCCTCGCAAAGGAGATCATAGTGGAGCGTGCCAGGCGTATCCTCGTAATCGATATCGGGACGGGCACCCAGGACATCCTGCTGTGGGAGTCCGGTGTGGCCGCCGAGAACATGGCGCAGATGGTGATGCCGTCGCCAACGATGCGCGTCAAGCGCAGCGTGCGTGCGCTCACCCGTGCTGGTCGATCGATCCTCCTGACAGGCGTGACAATGGGTGGCGGACCCGGCGCCTGGGTGATCATGGACCATGTGCGCGCGGGCCTGCCCGTCTATGCCATGCCGGACGCCGCGCGCACGCTCGACGACGACCTCGACCGTGTCCAGGCCGACGGTATCGCGGTTATCTCGGATGAGTCCGCGGCGCCGCGTGATGCGGCGCGTGTCCTCCTGCAGGACCTCGACCGTGGCGCGATCACCGCGGCGTTACTGGTCTTCGGCGTCGACCCCCATGTCGATGTCCTGCTCGTCGCGGCGTTCGATCACGGCGCGGCGCCGCCCGGTTACAGCGATCGCGCGTTCCGCTTCGATTACCTAGCCCGGACGATCGGCGCGAGCGGTGATCTGGCGATGCTCTCCTACCTGCGCGCCGACCTACCGGCCCCATTGACGCGCCTGGCCGCGATCGCGTCCGGCGTCCCGGACGACCTTCCCCTCCTGCTCATGGATACCGGGGCCGCCGCAGCACTGGGCGCGCTCGACCACCCGCGCGTGCGCGCCGCCAACCAGCCGCTCCTGGTCAATGTTGGCAACTTTCATACGCTCGCCTTCCAGATGGCGCCCGGCGACGACGCTGGCGGCTCATCGCGCCCCTCGACGGTGGACGTGACGGGCCTGTTCGAGCATCATACCGGAGAATTGAAGCCGGGGCAGATCGACGACTTGCTGCGACGGCTCAGCGATGGAACGCTGACAAACGCGGCGGTGTTCGACACGCAGGGACATGGCGCGTTGCTGCGCGACAACGCGCCGCGTCACCCCGATCTATGTGCCGTGACGGGGCCGCGGCGCGCGCTGATGGCCGCGTCGACGTGGCGGCCCTACGACGCCGTCCCGCATGGCGACATGATGTTGGTCGGCTGTTTCGGCCTCTTGCGCGCCGCCGCGCGGCGTATCCCAGCATGGCGCATGGAGATCGAATCCTCGCTGGTGTAGCTAATACTGTTCGGATCCCTGTATGCTATGTCCATGACGTGAAACAATAGGACGGGCGCGAGGGGCAGCCGGGAGACCACCGGCGACCAGCGCGGCGAACCCGTGGCGCGAGGGGCGCGCCGCAGACCCTGAGAGGAGGCGGGATGGACAGAGCACACCTACTAATCAAGATGTATCAGTCCGTGGAACGGTTGACTGTGGCGGCGGCAATGCCCGGGCTGGAACCCGGCGACATCTCCGTCCGTGTCACGACGGACGGGCGCCTCGAACTGCGGGGGAAGCAACGTGGGCCGCGGCAGCATGCGATGGATCTCTTGATCGACGAGTGGTCAGTGGGGCCGTACGAGCGCACGCTGGTGTTGCCCTGCGCCGTGGACGGCTCCCTGGCCGACGTGACGTTCGGCAACGGCGTCCTCGTCGTCGCGCTGCCGAAAGCCACCCAGACTCGCGCGGCAGACATGACGCTCGAACCGATTGGCCACGGGCGCGGCCAGCGCGTGGGCAGCCACGGCAAGGGTGTGACACCGACGACGACCGCCGCACATCGTGACGCCCAGGCACACAATGTGGGGACGGCCGATGCTCGCTGACACCGAGAGGACGGCACACCCGTCGATGTCCTATACGGACCCGGTCCCGGACGCGCCGTCCTCTGCGTAGCTGTCCTGATAGCGCAGAGTCGTCCTCATGCCGGCTGCGGCGTGATGCAACTCATGGTAGTGGAGCATCCAGATGCCGGGGTTGGTGGTGACGACGGCCACCGCCGTGGTCCGCCCCGGGGGCACCATCACTGTATTCCGGTACAACGGCGAGCCGGTGACCGGCTCGCCGTTGAGGGCCAGCACCTGAGGATGATGCCTATGCAGGCGCATCAGGTGGCCGCCGTGCTCTCGTTCACGAACACAATCTCGAGGCGCTGGCCCCGTCGCACCTGCAACGCCCGGGTGTGCGGGAAGAGGCGCCCATTGATCGTGTACGCGTCCATGGACATGTCCGCCATCCCGCCCATGGAGCGCATCGGCGCCTCCCGAAGCACCAACCGGAACACGCGGTCGAACTGACTGCGCAGGGCGCCGGACTCGGCCGGCCGTAGCGGGCCAGATCGAGGAGCGGTGGGGCCGCGGCGCGATCGGCACGCCGGTCGGCCGCGCATGGGCGCCGACCCCCACGGATCCGTGGGGCGTCGCCCTCCCGGCGCCCTCTACGCCCGTGGTCAGGGGCGATCCCATCGGCGCTCCGTGTGCGAGGGCGATCACGCCGTCCCTGATGGTCTGCGTCATGTCTGCATACTCCTTGTCGACGCGCGTCAGCGCGGGCAGGCTCCTATGCGGACGCGCGGCTAAAACCGAAACGGGTCGTGCCGGCCCATCACCAACAGTTCGCCATTCTTGACTGTAAAGTCGTGCTGGTGCAACGGCGAGGGAGCCGGCCCCGCGATGCGCTGCCCTTCTTTATTGAAGACGGAGCCATGACAGGGGCAGTTAAAAGTGCCACTCCCCGCGCCTCCCGCCGCCCAGGCGACGGGGCAGCCCAGATGAGTGCAGGTCTGCTCCAGGACGCGGGCGACTTTCGTCGGGTCCGTCGGAGACTGCACGACGTACAGCCCCTGTGCGTCGCCGCGCCCCGTCGCGTCGTAAACGAAGGGGCCGGCCACGCCGGCGCTGAAGGTGGTCCTGCTACCATCGGGGCTGACGACCGCATCGGCGGTGAGACGCCCGAAGGACTGGGACTTGGCGCCTTCTCCCTTCCGCGGGAGCACATAGGCGACAACTGCCCCGATGTAGCTTAGCCCGACGATCCCGAGCAGGCTTGTCAGCGCGAGCACCATAAAGTTGTAGCGTGATGGAGTGAGATGGGTTTGTGAGCGATGTGCGACCGACGTCATTGTCCGTTCCTTTCCAGCAGTCCTGCGTCTGTCCTCCACCTCCACTCCACTATCGCCCGTGAACCTGAGGGCAGGCTGAAACAGACCTGATGCTTTCCTGAACGCCTGTCGGATCACACGACGATCCGGCCGGGGGCGCTGTTGACACGAGGGATGGGCCTGGAGGTATCCGCCGGATGCTCCTATCACGACGCCCGGGGCTACACATGATCGCGCGCAACGCATCCGCCATCATCGCCCACGACCGGCGCAGCTCCCCTCAGGTGACGTTTCTATCGGTTGACGCCTCCCACGGCTTTAGTCCATAGGCCACTTGGCGCTATCCGGTGTGGGTCACCGGGAGAGGGGGTGCAACACGCTGTTGTACCGCGACCCTGCGTGCGTCTCCCCACGTGACGCCGCGCGATGCTGTTGCCGCCACGGACATGCACTGCCCCCGATAAAGGGCCGCGTCTACCCCCGATAAAGGGCCGCGTCGCGCGGCGAGAGAGGGCCGTCGGGCCGTTCGCCCCTGGCCGTGCCACGGCAGAGCTTCTATCATGAAGGTACGGTGCGTCCGCGCGGCGCGGCGCGGCGAGGTGAGGCGAGGGGAGGGGACAGCGTATGCAGCGCATTCTGGTCGTCGACGACGATCCGGCCATCACCAGCGTCCTCAAACGGGGCCTCTCCTACGAGGGATTCGCCGTTGATACAGTGGCCGGTGGGACGGAGGCTCTTGCGACCGCTCGCGAACGCGACCCTGATCTGGTCATCCTGGACATCATGATGCCGGGCCTAGATGGCCTGGAGGTTCTGCGGCGCCTGCGCGCGGCCGACCCGCGGCTCCCGATCCTCCTGCTGACCGCCCGGGATGCGACCGCTGATCAGGTCGCGGGGCTGGAACGCGGGGCCGACGATTACGTGGTCAAGCCCTTCACCTTCGAGGTGTTGTTGGCGCGAGTCCGCGCGCTCCTGCGCCGGCAGGAGACCGAGCGACCCGCCGTGCTCCGCTTCGCGGACCTCAGCCTGGACACCGGCACGCGCCGCGCGCACCGGGGCGGGCGTGCGATCGACCTGACCAGCACGGAGTACGATCTGCTGCAGCAGTTCCTCGCGCACCCGGAGCGCGTCTTGCCGAAGGAGTTCCTCATGCAGCGCATCTGGGGCCACGACTTCGGCGGTAACCCCAACGTACTGGAAGTCTATGTCTCGCAGGTGCGCCAGAAGTTGGAGGAGGGAGAGGAGGCACGCCTGATCCACACGGTGCGCGGGAGTGGCTACGTGCTGCGGGAGAGCTAGGCGTGTCGCTGCGCCTGCGTCTCGGTCTGAGCTACGGCGGGTTGACCGGGCTGGTGGTCCTGGTGGTGAGTATCGTCAGCTACGCCGTGCATACCCGCGCCCACTACGACGAGTTGGATCGCGCCCTGGCCGGGGCGGCGGACCACCTGGCCGCCGAGTACGCGGTCATGCCGCCGACGATGGCGCACACGCCGGCGGTGCCCGTCGCCCCCGAGGTGGCGGTGCGCGTGTATGGCCCGACCGGCCGGGTGATCGCGGAGGCCGCGACGGCCGCCAGGGAGGCACCGGCCGTCGACCCCCGCGCCGTCCTGACCCGCCCCTCCCAGAGGCCGTTCGATCCCCTGGTCGGCCTGGCCCCGTCGATTGTCGCCGCCGACCCCGGCCGCGGCGCGTTCGGTCTGGCGACCGGGCGCGACGGCCACCAGTGGCGGGTCTACGTCCTGCCGATCGCGCGGACGGGGCGGACGCTCGCCATCGTCGCCTCCTTGCGGTACATCGATGCGGCCATCGCCGGCTACCGGCGGCTGGTCGTCGTGTGCGCGCTGGGCGGCGCCCTGGTCACGCTCACGGCCGGCTGGCTGCTGGCCGGCCGCGCGCTGCGGCCGGTTGCCACGCTGACGGAGACGGCGCGGGCGATCGCGCGGTCGCGCGGCTTCGGCCGGCGGGTCCTGGTGGGCACCCCGCGCGACGAGTTGGGCCGGCTCGCCGCCACGTTCAACGAGATGCTCGACAGCCTCGAGCACGCCTATCAGGCCGAGCAGCGTTTCGTGGCCGACGCCTCCCATGAGTTGCGCGCGCCGCTGACAGCCATCCAGGCCAACCTGGAGTTGCTCCAGCGCCAGCCGGACATGACGTCGGCCGATCGGCGGGAAGCGGTGGGCGAGGCCGGCCGGGAGACCCATCGCCTCGCCCGCCTGGTCGCCGATCTGCTCGCGCTGGCCCGCGCCGACGCGGGCGTATCGCTACGGCGCCAGCCCGTGGAGCTGGATCGCGTCGTGCTGGATGCGTTCGGTGAAGCGCGCCACCTCGCGCAGGGCCAGCGGATCGTGTTGGACGGGCTGGAACCGGCGCTGGTGCAGGGCGACCCGGACCGGCTCAAGCAACTCGTCCTGATCTTGCTCGATAATGCCGTCAAATACACCCCGCCGGACGGGCGCGTGACATTGGGGCTGCGACGGAACGGGTCGCGCGCGCAGGTGCGCGTGTGCGACACGGGGATTGGCATCCCGCCGGAGGATCTACCCCGCGTCTTCGACCGTTTCTACCGCGCCGACCCGGCGCGGACCCGCGATCCCGGGGGGAGCGGATTGGGGCTCCCGATCGCGCGATGGATCGCCGCGCAACATGGGGGGACCGTCATGCTGTCCAGCGCGGTGGGCCGCGGCACGACGGCGACCGTCGATCTACCAGCTCTCGGGTGACCCGTTCCCCGCGCGACCCGGGGGCGGGTTCGCCGCGCCCGCTGTGCCCGCCAATCATCCGAGCCCGCTGTGCCTGCCAATCATCCCGACGCGTGACCCTCAAACGCCTGGACGTGGGCCGAGGTTAAGGAACGCATCAGGTCTGCTTCAGGCTGCCCTCAGGTTCGCGTGTGATAGTGGAGAGACGGAAGGTGCGGCGGCCGCCACGGCGGAGTCAACACAGAGAGGTAGACACGATGATGACGCGAGACAGACGCTGTGCTGTGGGGTCTGTTCGAGGAGAGGTCGCCTTGCGTCTCTTCTGGCCTGGGGCCGTGCTGCTGATGCTCTGGGCGCTGCATGCCCTGACGTCTCCCCTGGGCAGGCGTGAGCCTGTCGATACCGCGGTCATGGGTGAGGGTGAGGAGGTGGAGCGCCTCGATACGTTCCTGAATCATCTCAACGAGGAACGACGCCCTCCCCCGGAGCGCCTGAGCGTGCATGAGCTGAAAGAGCGCATCGTGGCCGTCCACCTGCGTGGCGCGTGGCGCGACGTGGCCGAGCCGACGCCGCCATTCCTGCATGCATTGGAGCGGCGTGTCGCGCACGCCATGTCCGGGATCGCGCGCTAGCGCCCGACGCCCGCGAGACGTCCACGCGTTCAGCCGCGCCGGCGGCCACAGTGTCGATGGTGGCGCCGTCCGACGCGTCCACCGGGTCCGGGGGGACGGGAGGGGCGGGGGGGACGGAAGGGGCGGGGGGGACGGAACCCTGGTCGCCTCGGCCCCCGCGCGCTGTAGCGGATGAGTCACGATCCCGCTCCCGGCTGGCCGGGAGAACGTGGGCATGGCGGCTTCCTCCGGGGTATGTCCCTACCCGGTCTTGCACCCACCCGTCACCCGCTCACGGGCGCGTGAGGCCGATGTCGGGATAGATGTACTCCTGCCCCTCACCGCGATCGTCCGGGACAGTGGCGATGGGAGCGGCACGGTCATGGCACGAGACACGGGCGATGGGGCGACGAGCTGATGATCGGCGCGCAGGTGTGCCTGTGCGCCATAGGAGAGGTCGCACAAGAGGTGGAGGGCACGACGATGTGGGAAACGGTCCATGCGCTTCTCGACACCTACGGGAGCTGGCTGATCCTTGGCGCGCTGTTCGTCGTCATGATGGGCCGTTTCGACAGGCACGGCTATGACGATAGGGGCACGGCGCGCGTGGGCCGCGGTCGCGTTCGCGAACAGGCGGAAGACGCCGCCACCAGCCGCTGCATGTCCCGCCCTGATGCCCCCGCGACGCCACGTCCCGACAGCGGCGCCACGCCTTGAGGAGGACAACCATGGGCAGCATGCGCCTCACGTTCGCGATCCACGACGTGGACTGTCAAGGACGCGTCGTTCTCGTGGTCCAGCGCACCCTGGCCACCGTTCCCGGCGTCCGCCACGCCTACGTCAACCCTGTCACGGAGATGGCCTACGTCGTGTACGATCCCGCGCTGACCGATCTGGCCCAGCTCGTGGCCACCGTTGCACGGGCGGGTGTCCGGGTCGGCGAGATTCGCGTGCGTTGAGGTCACGGGGTGATGACCAGGCCGGCTCCTCGCCCCACTCGCCGAGCGCGCGGGGTGCGCCACCGGGGCCTATCGGGCGCATGATCAGCGCCAGGGCCGCCCGCCAGCTCCTGCCATCCTGAGCGAGCGCCTCGGCGCGGTCTACCCGACGCCGGTCCTCAGGATTGTCTCAGGTCGCGCTCAGGTTGGCCTCAGCACCATGGACGAGACTAGGTGTGAGAGGATGCCGGACGAACACGCGTGGGGCGCCACGTCCTCCGGCCCGACCGGCCGCTCCGGTTCTGGCGCTATCGGACGCACAATCGACGGGAGAGGCCCGCGGTATAGCCACACGCAAGCGTGATCATGCGGCGGACCTCTCGGGTGGTACGGCGGGAGGCGAGAACGGGAGGACGCGCCCGCGCGCGGAGGGTCGCCCACGTCGAGGGGCGGTGGGTGCCGT
>JAABUH010003381.1_pt1 | contig 13789 bp, 18 predicted proteins | sample 5559121 | NCBI WGS metagenome assembly JAABUH01 (sample SAMN10711871, study PRJNA513364) | rock metagenome | isolation source: Antarctica rocks | place: Antarctica: Victoria Land, Battleship Promontory nord | collected 2015-12-28 | reverse complement strand
GTAAGGGTAGGGTAGGGGCACGGGCAGGGGCAGGGTAAACGGTAGGGGTTGGTGTTGCAAATGGGCAAAAGGTAGGGCTGGAGGTAAATGAGCTGATGGGCAACACACATGTGCATATCTTGCATGATGCGACACACCTACACACTGACTGCTCTGGCAGAAACACTTTTGCTTTCTGACATAACGCTGTATGCACAAGAACAACATCAACTGCACCTTGAGCTTGAAAACCCTGGTAGCCCTCTCAGACCTAAGCTTGGAAGCTTCTAGAACTTTGGTGACCTGGCGCTGCTTGTAAGCTTCCCGCTTCACAGCAGCTGCAGCAGCAGCTGCTGCCTGCTCCTGAGCCACCACCTGCATCGCCCTGATGACACACACAACACTCATCTTGAAATGTGTTCGAGATTTCCACTGTAGAATGGATGTTTCTGAATTAAAATAGGCGTTTCGGGATTGAGAAGAGCTTTTGATCACTATGAAATCTTGATGGCTAGTTCCTCCCAAGGCTGATTGGCAGCAGGGTGCCACATGCCAGAGGGACTTGTCTACCTGACAAACATCCCTGACGCATGCAAACAAATACACACACAGTAGACGATGATCGGTTCCAGAGGTATGCTGCTATGTGAGTGTTGCCCAGGCATTTTGCTGAGCAAACAGCCAACGCTTGCAGAAAGCGCAATTGCATATGGTCCTGATCGCACACAAAAGATTGTACTGTCCAGCTTACCTTTGGAAGGTGGCAGAGGCGTATATACGCATCTGAAGGCGTGCAATGGCCCACAGCACCACATCAGCAATGGAGCCAGTCGCGCTGAGGCTGAAGGCCAGCCCAGATCTGCCTGTCATCTTGTACAACCCAAGAATATGTGCCAGATTGCAGCCCTGCAAAGAAAGAAGGAACGGAAAGTCTATGCTTCTCAGCATCCATAATGGGATCAGCGATCACATGTGCCAGATTGCAGCCCTGCACAAGACCCATCTGTCGTGCTACAAGGTTTGCTAGGTGAGGTAAGAGACAGCACAGACAAAATGCTGCAGACTGTCTGTTGATTCCTGCCAAGTGTCAGTCCTGTGACAATGATGAATGAAATCAAGCCCTCTCATTTGCATGTTGCAGCTTTGCTTTTTTGGGAAATACCAATATTGCCTATCATGACCTAAACGTCAAAATACTTTGTTTATTGCCTGGAGCTTGTCGACTTTCCCATTCCCATGCATCATATTGTTGCACATTGACACAGAAGCCGTCCAAGCTGCAAAGCAACAGGTCTCAGCAGTGCATTCAAGATTGGCATCAACACAATTACTCTGTACCTGTCTGTGAGGAGTGCCATGCCAAAGATTCTGCAGAGGGGCTTGATAGGCTAAGCTGAGCAGCATGACCCCAAAGTTGTACAGGGGGAGCCACCTGAACAGGGCCGGGGTGCGTAGGGACTCCCTCTGCCTGAAGAAGTATAGTGCCAGAGCCAGATAGCCAGCATGGATTACGTCATTCTCCAGGGTGCATAATGCAATGACTGCCACCAAGACTGCATCTGAGTAATGCCTGCACACATGTGCTTTCATACGTTGGTCATCTGCCAAGATCCAAAAGATAAGTTGTCTGCTTCGTGAGATACTTGCAAGCAAACATGCCCATCAGCTCGACAAGATGGCAGGCTTCTCACTTAGGAAAGCAAGTACTGACAGACAGCTGAGAAGTTGCCTGGCTCCTCAGCAAGAAATCAAGTGCTGACAGACAGCTCAGAAACCACATGCATACCTTTGCCACTTGCAACAACTTTGTTCTGGAAATGATAGTACAGACAGGAGGTCTCAACCTTTATCAGTGTACCTTGTTGATCAGCGACAGGGATGAGCTATGTGACGAAACAAGGGCTGAACTGAAGAAGTAGAGGCATGCCGACAGGGGTGAGCTGCATGACAAAGCAAGGGCTGACCTGTAGAAGTAGAAGCGTGCCCAGTCCAGCCAGCGCCAGTGAGGCTGAGCATCATACTCCATGGGCATCCAGATGGTCTGAGATGCAGCCACACCAGTATTGCCCTCTTCGCTCACCTACAACTCACATCTCATGCATCTGACTTGCTGGATCCTTGCCATCAATTTCTGGTTGTCTACTGTGTTTTGGTTGTCCACTATCTTCTGTTGTCTACTGTTTTTGGTCGTCTACTGTATTCACTTGTCTACTACTTACTGTTTTCAGTTGTCTACTACTGGCTTGGGTCCCATCAGTTCAATGCTGAACCTGATCACTTTGCCCGTGGCACGAACTTGAACTTGCACAACACCAGTCATGTTTGAGTTTGTCCAACATCATATGCAAGCTGTTCAGTGTGTGTTATTACATGCCAGGTGATTGCCTGCTTAAAACACCATACGGCATCACAGACAAACCAAAGACATCCAAAGAGCAGCAAATGAACCTTCCAGAAATACATCTCTTGGTTTTATGCAGGGGTTACTGCTTGCTGAACATCCTTTATTCTTTTCCCCCACCCCTAATACCCCACCAGAAGTACATCTCTGTATGTTATTTATGGGTGACCTGCTCAATATGCCCCTTTTTTTGCATGCTGACAGTATGCCGTGATGCTGCACTGCTTACCTGGCCGTTAGTGAGATCAGTCAGGCGTGCGTTGCCATCAGCATAGGCGTCCTGTAGGGACTGGGGCAGGAGTCTGTATGCCAAGGAGGTGTTGTGACTCATGGACTGCCTCCTCTGAACATCTGTGGGGTGCCGCCATATGTCATAATGCACCTGTGCAACCCCAACACAGGCTCGTGAGTGTGGGCTGGGGCTCCTATCAGAAAGTAATGCACTGCAAGCTGAAGATGGGTTGGGGGTGGGGGGGGGGGGGGTTGAGCAGCATACCAGTGCAGGACACCACTGTATGATGTAAGGTTTGCATCATAGCTTACATGTGCCATAAGAACATGCATGCAGTGGATGCTTGAAATGTTAATCTGCAATATCAAGCTGAGAACAACGCAGGGTTTGTGTACATGCACATTCACGGACTGAAAAGAACACATGCTAGTAGGAGGCAGGCAGACTGTGTCGGCAAACATACCTGTATGATGCTCGCCCCAAAGGCAACAAACAAGGCCCAAAGGGCTGGAAGATCAACATAGCTCAATCCCAACCAGGCCTGCAAACATCCCCGCCATGTCAATGCAAGTCAACATTGCCAAGGACCATGTAACAGACTTACACTGCAGAAAGCTTCAGGTGTTTGCGTCAAGCTGACACATACGAGTGAAATGCTGGTGTCATAAAGAAGCAACCCGTTTTTCCCTGATGCCGGCTGCAGCAGCAAGGGCAGCATCAGCCTCAGGTTAGGTGACAGGAAGCAGCAACACCTCTTACAGGGAGCTCCTCAGAACAGTGCATATCTGACCCTAGGGGAAGACATGGATTTAAACGAACAAAGGGGGAAGGAAGGAAGGAAGGAAGGAAGGAAGGAAGGAAGGAAGGAAGGAAGGAAGGAAGGAAGGGATGCATGCATACCTGGTATGTCTGGTGGTGATCACGCTTGTGCCCAGCTCTGCCCACAGCAGCTGAGAAGGGGTACCGCTTGAAAGGGGGGGGCAGCCTGCACACTAGTCAATATGCTGCCGAAGTGCTGCCATTTGTAGACATGCAACTTCCATCCTCACGCTCTGCCACTACATGTAAGTGTGCTCAGCCTCACAGATACATCTCAGCAGTGCAAATGCTCAGAATGATAGCTGTGCTCCTGCCATGGCATTAGCTGTAGGAGATCAGCAAACACAGCCTGATGTCTAGCAGATCTACACTCCTGCCAGTGAGGCCTGCATTCATCTGCAGATTTGTTTACAATGTCTCTGCACAACATTGTAGACAAGAAAGAAAAAAGAAAACGCCATTAGGCACATGCATGAAGAGAAGCTTGAGGTGGGCCCAAGCTTCCTAATTGCCTTGTAGGCATGTTCCTGGGGCGGGCTTCGGGGGGCGGGGGGGGGGGGTCAAGGCCGAGGCTTGCACCCAGCATGCTGTAACATCATAAAGAAGGAATCTGAAACTGCAGGGTCATGACTTACCCAATGAGGACAGTGTATTGGAACAGCAGTAGAAGACCCAAGACTGGCACGAAGGAGAAGCGCCAGGCGCGACGGCGGGGCCCAGGCTGGGCGGCCATGCCCACCGCTATCATGGCCATGTACACCAGGGACAGGATGTTGGTTGCCAGGAAGGCAGCTACCAGCAGTGAGAACATGGTCATCTCCAAGCCCCAGTTCTGCAACAAGGCACCACAGACGTCAGCTTAGAATTTGAGTCTATGTTTGGGCTAGGATCAACCATACCTGATATGGCAGCCCTCGGCAAGGTGTCCAAATCTTTATTGACTGCTTTTGCTGCCCTTTCAGGGTGTATATCAAGCTGTATATCAAGATGTACAGCAACATCGCAATCTGTGAACATGCGACTCGAGTCATCAGCTCTGCATGGGCCACCCAAGGCATGCATGCTCCACAGCACTTGTCCCAATCTGCTTCTGCAGCCTTGCTAAGCTATTGCCCCCAACAGACGAGCAAAGCAGAACTTGCTGGGCTACAGAGTGCTGAGAATCATCAGCACCACGACACTTGTCTACCAGCCAATCCTCTGACAGGTTTCAGTCAAATCCACAGCTATAAGGGCAATCGCCTTCACCATGTGCGACTGAAAGGTATGTGTGAGACCTGAGTTAACACAGGCTTATATCGCCAGGAAAAGCAGCATGATGCGAGATTCCCACAGAAAAGTGGTTCAAGCTTTTAGCTTGTGGCATTCCGCCAAAAAGGAAAAAAGAGAGTCAACCACACCTGCCACAAGCGTTCAGTCTGGTCTATGGCTGCCAGCTGGAAGAGCCGCAGCTGTGCCCACCACCGCTCAGCTCTGGCCCTGCTCTTCTTCTTCTGGCTTTGCCTAAGTGACATTGCCTGTTCCAGCCCACCTGCGACCATACGTCAGGATCATGTGTGGTCCATAACACTCACTGAGAGCAGGGCATGACAGGCCCTTTAGGGGGGTTAGGGGGCTCCCTCCTTGCAGCCCAATATTGGGGAGGGGGCTGATGGGGTTCTGCCCCCGCAAATTGCGTGAATGTACCGCAGATAGGCCTATTTTGAAGGGGCAAGCCTCATCTGGCCTGATGGGGGCCTGGCAGCCAACCCGCCGGGGGGCTGTTACATGGGGGGGGGGGGGGGGTATTGTGCCCTGTCTGAGAGCATGTACACCCCAGAAGATTTATAGAGGGCATATGGGCATCTGCAAGCAGCTGCTGATGACACAGCTGCTGTCACAACTTTGTGTGACCGAAGAGCAACAGTTCTGCAATTATGCACATTGGCCTGGCAGACAGCAGACCTATCTCTGAAAACAGAATCTTTGAAGTAGGCAAGCATCAAATCTTGTGACTGATGAGGCATTGCAGAGACCTGAATGTATGGGAATGTCATACCTGTTGACTGACGAGGTGTTGCAGAGCCATCTTGGTGGTGGTGATGTCGAGAGTGTGGCCTGTTGGGCTTCCTGCCCTCTGGCCAGTCAACAGCCTTCAGCACCCGACTGACGTTCTTGCTGAACTTTGCCCTGCTCTCCTGCAGCAATGGAGCTGTCACCAGTTTGAGCTGTCTGTGAGGCTGTCTGTGAGGTTATGTGTGAGGTTGTCTGTCTGTGAGGCTTTCTGTGAGGCTTTCTGTGAGGTTGTGTGTGAGGCTGTCTTTCTGTGAGGCTGTCTGTGCCATTGAAAGATATGTTGCCAAGCGCATGATGCTTACAGGAAATGCAGTCTTCTACACATTACGGTGCAGCAGACCAATGAGGGATGTAGGATCAGGGTTCAGCCCTAAACCCTAGAGGGATATTTAACGTGCCCATGGGATGCAAGCAACATGCCCACCTACGCCCTGTCATCAACAGAGAAAATGAAGCACTAGTGTATCAGCACACAGTACAAACACACCTGAAGGGCTTATCCTGAGGCGACAGCCCGGAGCCCTTCAAACGTGTTTTTACTGTGTGCTGACAACTTGCTGCTTTAATCTTTTCCGTTGATGACAGGGCTCCGGACTGCCGCCTCAGGAAGTGTCCGTGATGATTGCTGAAAGGCGTAGAATGTAAATTCTACGCCTACATTCTTCTTTTCTTTCACATTTGAAGGTACCTTGGCAGCCAGATCAACGTAGTGAATGAGGGGCAGGCCCTTCACCCTCTGCCACAGCCCTTCAGAAGTGCCGATGGAGCGCCGCCTTGCTGCCTCTGCAGGTGGCCAAAACAGGCAACAGGCACAGCCTGGCCCAGCTGCTTCTCTGACCTCCTTTGGAAGTTCATTCAACCACCTGCAGGTCATGGATCCGTTGATGCAAAACTGCTGTATTTCTGCCTCCAATGCATGTTTCAAACAGCGTCAGCTGGTTGCCAGAAGAGGCAACAAGCAAGGCCTGGCTCAGCTGCTTCTCTCATCTCTTTTGGAAGCTCGTTCAACCGCCTGCAGATCATGCATTTGTTCATACAGAACTCCCACATTTCTGCATCCAACGCATGTTTCAGACAGCATCAGCTGATTGCCAGAAGAGGCAACAAGCAAGGTCCGGCCCAGCTGCTTCTCTCAGGACCCTCACCCTGTGGTTGAGCATAACAGGGTGCTCCATTCAACCACCTGCAGTTTATGCATTTGTACATACACAACTCCTGCGATTTTACCCCGATGCACGTTTCAGACAGCATTAGGTTGCATCTCTTTTGGCAGCTCATCCACCCCCTGCAAGTGTCATAACACTGTCACAAAACAAATGGCAGACTCGTGCAGCTTTTCTTGACAGGCACTGTGAGTTGGGACGACAGCAACAATGGAGTCTAAAATCAAGTTGCTGAGACAGTGAGCCCTAGCTGCTTGGGTGACTCATTCAGCCACCGGAAGGATAAGCCACCTGTCATGACAGAAGCTGCAGATTGCTACACTTGTTGTATACCACCTGCCAGCATTGAGCAACGGTATCACAGACAGCAGGCTTGCAGTGCGTACAGTGACTGCAACTCTGACCGATGCGCAGAATCAAAACACGCAGATGCAAGGCGCTCGGGCATCAGAGCAAGCCGCTGCACTCAACAGCTACCAGACAGCCAGCATGCCAGCTACACAAAACAATGCAGTATACTAGGGGTGAGAAAGGATCAGAAACCAGGAAAACATATTGTTTATAAAGCAAATTGAGGTCAACCTGACAGCCCGGCGCTTCAAAGTGACAGCCAGCAGCAAGATGCATTTGGATCTGAGCACAGCTTCCATTGGTGCAGCTCTGCTGGGGACGCCCTGGATCCCGGCCCACATAACCGCCTTGGACAGTATGCTGTCGTGGCTTCCCAAGAACTGCTGCAGCCAGTCCACCTGCCAAAGCGCGTTCACTCAGTCCTGCCTGACCGTTCTTGAGTGCTGACCAATGCCCGGCACAAGAGATGCCAGTACAAGAACTGATACAGGAATATGCAGCTTAGCACGCTTGTTGCCTGAGTCAGCACACCGGTACTTTCATGGGTGGTGAAGATCAGTCGCTGGCAACAAGCCATTTGATGTGGGTCCTGCTCAGGCCGCTGCAACAACATGTCTTCATACGTTGTGTTTGTGAGATCAGATGCACTGCTGCGTTGGAAGCTAAAGGCAGGAAAAGATGAGCAAGCAATGATGAACGATTGATGCATACCTCATAGGCATACTGCAGCAGCATCCAGATTCCTGTGATGGCATCCAGGATGACCATGGCCAGCAGCATGAGTCTCTGCTGGTGTTTAGGGGCTGTTGCAGAACGCCCCAGCAGAGGGGACAACACCACCAGCCCCACTGCATCACACATCAAGACAGGACTCAGACCTGACACAGGCAACAGTGTTGAAACCAGGTCGAGAGTCATGGCTCAAGAGTGGTGGGTGTAGAGTTGTGAGTCATGAGTGTGGAATTGCGGGTCCAGAGTCGTGAGGACAGACACCATGTTGGCATCTTCTGTTGTTCACCGTGAGCAGCCCTTTTATGATCCCTGAAGCTTGGTGGGTCAGATTTGACCATGAGAGAGCGCCACAATATTAATGCAGCTGCTGAGCAATAGCAAACAGCCAATGTAACCGTAAAATTTGAATGCACCTGCATCAAACTGTTTTGGGAGAGCTTTGCAAGCTGTACTGGAGTGGGTATGTGCATCCGTACACTCTGTCTGTGCATGTGCTGGCGGTTGGCACAAGCAGTCATGGAAAAAATGCAAGGGTACAGTACTTAGCCATAGCAGCCTCACCCAGAAAGACGTCGCTGCGCTACTTGTACACTGACATTCATACAGAGAAATGAACAACAGAGTTGCCACTCAAGGTCGACCCACACTATAGTATCCAGCAGTTACACAGCAAAAGCCACATGAGAGCTGGGGGTGAGCTGAAAGTACAACAGCTGAAGATTGACTAACATATCAGCAACCAGCAGTTGTACAGTGGAATCGACAACTGAGATAGGGGTGTGCTGCAGAGTGCAACAGTACAAGATCGACTTAAATTGTAGCATGCAGCAGTTATGTAGCGCATGATAGGACCCAGCAGTTCTATGGTGAAGAGCAAAAACAGAGCTAGCGGTGAGCTGCAAAGTATGACAGCTGAAGGTTGGCTTACATGTGAGTAGCCAACCAATAGCGCCAGGCTGCTGCATGGCTGCCCAGAAGACAGCCAGCGCCATGAGCTTGCTGGAGTGCAAAATGAACAGCCGCTTGAGCAAGGGAGCCAGGCCTTCTTGTGCTGACAGGCCTGTTGCTCCTGTGCTGCGGTCCTCATGAGCCTGCAGACACGCAGAAAACGTGCATGGCATAGATGGTGTTATGATGTAACATGGGCTTGCTGAGATGCAAAATGAACAGCTGCTGGAGCAATGGAGCAAGGCCTTCTTGTGCTGACGGCCCCAGGTCAACATAGGCAGGCAAACAGTTTTGCATGAGAGAAACTACATGGGCATTGCTGGTGTCATGATAGGCCGTGAGCGTGCTGCAGACTGCAGACTGTACAGGGCTTAAAGAACACAGCAAGCCGTTTTCTGTGCTGACAGTTTTGCTTGCTGCATACAGTCCTGCTATGCTGATCGTGATCTTACAGGCAAGAGCCAAAAACATGAACATGCCATGCCACATGATTGCTGGCATGTATAAAGCACGTCTAGACCAGCTGCATACAGATAGTACCCACAAGACTGTCAGGAGTGACACACACACGGTGTAGGCACCACCTCATTGTGAGCCAACGCCATGATAAGGCGGCAGCAGAGCAGTCCAGCACAGCAAAACTTGGCAGCAAAAACAACAAGCACCTGTGCAGTGCCAACGGCAAAGCCAAAGCGGAAGAGGTGAAGGGCCCCCAGGGTCAGCACAGACCGCAGCAGGCGTACCCCAAGTCGACCCCCCCTCACATCTGGGCTGATCCTCACCACATCCTGCTTGCCACATCCAGAAGTCAATGTCTACCATGACCTTTGATGACGTGCAACACAAGGACTGTGCTGCTACATGCAGCCAAACTTGTGTGTGTGCTGCTACATGCAGCCCAACTTGTGTGCGTGCTTGTAAGTAGCACAGCTACAAAGGGTGTGTTTGTGCTGGATCAGACAGGACTCTGGTGGGCACACATGCATCTGGTAGGGCCATGTCATTGCAATGGGCCAGTAGATAACGCCTCTGATGAGTAGACAAACTAGTTGGGGGTGTTTACCCTGAAGAAGTCGACAACTCCAGGAGGTATGTGCAGGACTGATGTTGCATCTGTGGCGGCTAGGGTATACTGCAGCAGGCAGTCTAGCCAGAAGGGCCAGGGGCAGCCAGCGCAGAGGGCTGCTGCCCTTCATGCTGCCTGCTGTTGCTTCGCCTGCAAGTTTGCTTCCAGACATGAGCGGGCTGTAACCCCCAACTAGTTTAGCAACAGGTTAGCAACAGGTTAGCAACAGCCTGCTAGAAGACCACGACCTACCTTTCCTAGAGGGGCTGGAGTACAACCAGAAATCTGCTTCTGGTTGTATTCCAGCCCCTCTAGAAAAGGTTCATCGTGGTCTTCTAGCAGGCTGTTGCTAACCTGTTGCTAACACCATGGCTAACTCACTCCACGAGCTCACTCAACCCACTGTCTGCGGATTGCTGAGCTCCAAATGTTGTGATGGCAAGGCCCTTGAATATGAAGCGCTGGGTCCAGGCTAAGCTGTCATGTCACTGTCACTCTATGACAGCTTAGCCTGGACCCAGCGCCTCATATTCAAGGGCCTTGCCATCACAACAGTTAGAGCGCAGCAATCCGCAGACAGCTGTCGAAGGTACTTTGTGGACACAGCAAACAGAGCCATGCCAAGTCTCTGCATGCAGTTAGTTGAACGCCACTTCTGTAACAACGGCAGCAACAAGGGAGTAGGGGCTTCTACACTAAGCCAACCACAAATGCAGCAGCCACAGCAAACTTTCTGGCTGCATATATGAGACTGCACACTGGTGGGCTTGTGCATGTCAGGAGAGTGACAGTCGCATTGTCTGCAGGTCTGACAGTTTGAGTGTCTTGACAGACAGCAGTCACTGTACGACTGCATGCTGCAAATCCGCGACCTCAGCTGCGTATGCTCTCCAGGGTCTCGCAGAGCAATGTATCACAGCAACACGTGATAAGCCGGTTGGCCAGTGAGAACATGTGAACATGAGAATAGTGCTGCATGAAGAAATGGCCAGCCAGCATGCAAGCATCACCCAGCAGCTGACGACAACAACAGTCTGCTAGGGTATGCACATGGGCAGAGCATTTAGGGTATGCACATGGGCGGAGCATCGAGTTGGCTTGCATGGGCTACTCCAAGAGCGCCAGTCCAAAAGAGAGGGCTTGCTCATTCAGATGAGTCTTGATCAGCCGGCTTGACTGAACAGCACTGGCTGAACTGAAGAAGAAGTCTGGCTCACCTGAAGAAGAGGACTGATGATTCTCATCAAGCTCAACACCTCCTTCTTCTGTTTGGTTCCAGCGTCCCCTGATGGGGGGGTACGTGAAGACCCCAATCAGCAGAACCAAGTAGCCCAACCCTAGCAGGCCCACCTCACAGCCCCACAACACCAAGATGTAACTCTGCAGACAGGCAACGAGGCTGAATGCATCCACTTCACAATTGTCGCATTCCAATTTGAGATGGTGAGGCAGGATGTGGCATTTGACAGTCCTGTTTGAAGCATGTTTGACAGTCCTGTTGGAAGCATGTTCTGCAGGTAAACAGATTTGAGCTTGATTGTATGCATGTCTTTAAACGCTGGGTGCAATTTGTTGTTGGCAGGTCGCTGAGCAGGATTAGTGGCAGGTTGACACACAGCAGAAATGCAAAAACGTCTGAGTGAAAGCTGCAGCATGGAGAAAAGGCGCTTTTGATAATCACTCAGAGAAAGATTATCCCACAGCAGAGGTGCAGGTGACAAGTGCGTTTGAACAGCAGAAACCTTTGCAGAATCAGTTTTACAGCACAGATTGCTTCCAAGTTGCACCTAGAATGTACAGTGTTGCTCAGACCCTACTCTATGCAAACTACATGAGGTGCCCACATGAGGCAGAACATGGTAAGGCAGAAACCAACTCACCACCAGAATGACCGTCAAGGCTCCAAAAGAGACAGCAGCCTTGCCGAAGAAGAGGACTGAAGCCGGGTGGGCTGTGGGTGTTGCCAGTATTGGCACGTGATGCTGCTCCTGTTGCACCTCCAGCCAAGTGCCCAGATTGGCATGCACTGTGGCCTGCATTCATCACCACGCTCATGCCCCATGCTCATTTCACATGCTCGTTTGACACGCTCATTTGACACGCTCACTCACCAGACTCGTTCACCATGCTCACTTGTTATGCTCACTCACTATGGTCATTCATGAGACACAGCTGCAATGAAAGTTGTTTTGCTGACTCGTAGGCCAGATCACATGCAGCTGTTGGAGCCTGACCTCAACATGTGACATCTTGCTTTGGCCAAACATGCAACTTTCAGTGACCAGACTTGCAGGGTGCATATGTCGGCAACTGTTCAGCAACTAATGCGTTTACTGCCTCAGAGCCACATCCCAGTGCATACCAATGTGCGGTCGACCCACGACATCACGCTTCACATGTGACATCAATGCAGTCGAAAAATTGGCAAATGCTGCACAGGAGCACGAGCAGGCAAATGATCAATCAGCAGCAACAGGTCTCACATCAAAGTCAGGCAGCATGCACTTGGAACATGAACCTCAATTCATCAGCAGCAGACCATTGCATCCCTTGCTTGTGAACATGTGAACGTGTTTATTTGTCGGTAGCAAGCATGTCTACTCATCAGTAGCATATCTGTATTCTTACATGTGAACGTGCATCTGAGATCCATTTTGGCCCAGGAAACTCACCAGTAGCAGTACGAGAAGGACTGGCAGCATGCATTTCACAATGCTGGGGTGCCACACCCCCAGGGCCTCCAAAACCCCCTGGGCGACAGAGGGGTGCAGGAGGCTGGGTAGGCCTGGCAGCCACGTCAGCACTGCTAGGTACATCACCACTAGATGACCTGATGCGAAAAGTCTCAACACCCAATGCTGCAGAAGCAGTTTGAAACTCAGTACTTACTCAATTTGGGGTCAATTGGGATCAAGTTGGGATCAATTGGGGTCGATCACAATACAGCAAGCAGGGAAGGTAGCTGACAAACAGTACCTGTCGTTTTGAATTCAGGATTCAGCTTCCTACATTGTGTAGGGTTGGACCTTGAATAACCGACATATATACAGATTTATCTCGCAAATCTGCAATAGCAGCGTTGCAGCGCTCTCAGCAAGCGTAGTGTACAATGTATGCTGGATCTGCGTGAGCCTGGCTGAATATGCTTGCTCCCCACAGAGCTGCGTTGCTGAAAACCTGTGGAAACTGCTGTCAGCTGTGAACCACATCCCTAGCACAGCAGACTTTGAGAAGAACAGCTCTATCAGCTCTATCAGGCACTTCTGACAGGCTCGTTCAGAATCAACACAGTACATTAGCATTCAACACACTACATGCTTTACTGTGAACTTGTGTGCTCTTCTGCAATTGTGGTGTTGAGACACAGATGCCTGGCAGAAGGCCAGCACAAAAAGAGAGCCAATGCTCCCTGGGGGGGGGGGGGGAAGGGGACCAGACTGAGCCCCAAGGGTTGTCAACATGGGCTGTCGCAATTGCTCTCAGGAGGGAACAACCGTCACCATGCAAGGTGAGGCTGGCACAAAAAGACATGGGAAAGCTAAGCTGCAGCACACCATGCATCCATGCAAGTTGTGTGACATTGCTGTGGCTGACACTTGATGTACTTCAGGTGTCTCAAGCTGTGCATTGTCTTTTGACCTTCTGTCTAGGAAGCTTGGGTTTTCCAGGCTGGGTGTGTATGCCGGCATGACGAAATACATTTCAAGAGGACCATTACCGTCATGTCACATGATGTGACAAACGCGCCAGACAGGGGGCGTCAGAATTCGTGTCCAGATCGTTTGTCACATTGTGCAGAGTTACGCACACATGCAGCACACACGGAATGATCTATCCTAGGGTCCTAGAAATCGTAATTTAAAGGGTCCATAACAGTCTGTTGGTTTGTGTAGAAGACTCCCCACTGGAATTTGGCGAAGGGGCCTGCCATTGCAAAGTCCAGTGGGGAGTCTTCTACACAAACCAACAGACTGTTATGGACCCTTTAAGTTACGATTTCTAGTACCCCAGGATAGATCATTCCATGTGTGCTGCATGTGTGC
>JAABUH010003378.1_pt1 | contig 13800 bp, 12 predicted proteins | sample 5559121 | NCBI WGS metagenome assembly JAABUH01 (sample SAMN10711871, study PRJNA513364) | rock metagenome | isolation source: Antarctica rocks | place: Antarctica: Victoria Land, Battleship Promontory nord | collected 2015-12-28 | reverse complement strand
AGGACGCTGCGCCACCTGGCGGGCGGTCACCGGCACCCCGGCGCTGGCCTGCGCGGCACGCCTCCTGAGGCGCACCACGCCTCCAAGCGCGAGCAGGTCACCCAGCCCGACTTTACTTGACAATACCCGGGCCAGCGCGAGCGCGCTCGTCCCCTTGCCCGACGCCACATCGAGGACCCGCAACCCCGGCCGCAGTCCGAGCGTCGCCCCCAGGTGCTTTGTCAGCGCCATCCCGCCGGGGTGGAACGAGTCGCCGAGCAGCAGCCGCGCCCAGTCGCTCTCGTAGAGCGCGGCGCAGCACGACTTGACCTCCTCGGCGGAGAAGTCGGCGTCGGCCAGTTGCACCGTATTCGCCATGGCGACTCCTGTGGATCTTGAACGGATGGCGGTCGCCCTACGCCAAGCGGCGACGCCGACTGCGGTCCGCTCGCCGACGACCGACGACCGACGACCACGCCCTATCCGCGCCCATTGCGCGCCCCCGTGGCGAGCGGCTGAGCCTGGAGGAGGCCGCCGGGCGTGCGGGCGCCCGCGCCGGTCCGCATCGGCTGGTCGAAGTGGAAGGTGAGGGGCTGCGGCTCGAACGGGACGCCCTCGCGGCGGGCGCGGGCGCGGGCGCGCTCGCGCGCCGTCAGCTGGATGCGCGCCTGCTCGCGGTAGCCGACGTTGTTGTAGGCGCAGAAGGGGGTCTGCTGGCCGTCCGGCAGCAGGATCTCCTTGCAGCACTTCATCAGGTTCTTCTGGTTGAAGGTCCAGGGGTCCATGAAGTCTTGCAGCATGATCATGAACATCCGGTCGGCGATACCGGCGATATCGAGACCGTCCGGCAGGCCGCAGGCCGCGCAGGCGATCAGGAACTGCGTCGCCGCCGTCTCCGAACCGGTCACGACCGAGGAGGACCAGAGCCCTTCCAGCGCCGACTTGATCTCGTCCGACAGTTCGGGGACGACGCGGTTGGCGATGTAGTCGAGGTAGTCGTCCACGTCGAGGACGCGCGGCAGCGGCAGCACCGCGCCGTCCTCGACGTAGGCGTAGGTGACCGAGTTGCAGGTCGGGAAGCAGCAGGGGACCGGCACGAAATCCTGCTGCGCGAAGAGGCCGCCGGTCTGCACCGCGATGCCCGCGATGATATCGGGGATCGTCAGTCGCTCCAGCGGGCTGTGCTCGCCGTGGCGGCCGGCGTAGAAGGCGGGCTGGAAGTTGATCCCCTTCACCGCCGGGTGCCGGAGGCCGAACTCGACGATCGCGCCGACCTCATGGTCGTTGACCCCCTTCATGATCGCCGGGACGAGGACGACGCCGAGGCCGAGCAGGGCCAAGCGATCGAGGGCGCGCAGCTTCTGTTCCAGGATGTCCGGCTCGGCGCGGATGATCTCGTAGGTGCGGCGCTCGAAGCCGTCGAACTGGAAGTAGAGGACCGGGCGGACCTCGGCCAGCTCGGCCAAGAAGGCGTCGTCCTCGGCGATGCGCTTGCCATTGGTATTCAGCATCACGTACTTGATCTTGCGCGCCTTCGCCGCGCGCATCATCGGCACGATCTGGGGGTGGATCGACGGCTCGCCGCCGGAGAACTGCACGACCTCCGGGCTCCCCTCGGTGGCAACGAGGTGATCGAGGATGCCCTCGACCTCCTCCAGCGTCAGGTTGAATCCGGCCCCCGCGTCGGCGAAGCAGAGGGGGCAGGCCATGTTGCACGCGCTGTTGACCTCGATGATCCCGAGGCAGGCGTGCTGCTGGTGGTCGGGGCAGAGGCCGCAGTCGTGCGGGCAGCCGTTCACGATCTCGGTGGTGAACTTGAGCGGGATCGTCCCCGGCTTGTTGAACTTCGCCGCCGAGGTGTAGGCCTCCGCATCGCCGTAGACCAGCGCCTCGAAGGTGCCGTGCTCCGGGCAGCGCTTGCGCATGTAGACCTTGTTGTGCCGGAGGAGGATCTGGGCGTCGATCACGCGGCGGCATTCCGGGCAGATGCTGCGGGTCAGCTCGTAGAAGACGTAGTCGGCGTCCCGCTTCCTGAGCGGCATCACCGGGGCGGACGGGGCGGCGAGGTTTCGTCCTGGCGTGTCGATCATCCGCGATACCTCCATCTGCGTCGCATCGTCGCGCGGGCCGCGCCCCGCTCAGTATCGCTGCCGGGGGGGAAGGCCGTCGGTGATCTGGCTCACAGACGGACGCGTCGGTGCCGCACGGGCGGAGTATGCCCTCATAGGTGCCGGAGCGCCACCAGCGCGCCGCACGCCAGCAGCACGGTCGCCGCGAGCACGCCGTCGAGCGCGAAGCGCTCGGCGAACGGCGCGCCGAGCGCCGCCCCGAGCAGCGCCCCGCCCCCGGAGACGACCGAGTAGAGGCCCATCACCAGCCCGCGCTCGCCGGCGACGCGGCCGCTCAGCCGCGCGAGATAGGCGACGGCAGCGGGTGCGAAGCCGCTCTCGACCAGCAGCAGGGCCAGGGAGAGCGCGACGAGCCCGGCCCTGAGCGCAGTGCCCTCGCCGCTGTGGTTGAGCGCCCAGAGCGTGGCGCAGATGCCGAACATCGCCGCCAGGGCGATCCGCATGACCGCCACCTCGCGCCGACGGCGCAGGCCGAGGTAGCCCCAGAGGAGTGCGCCGAGGCTGAAGGTGAGGGCGTAGACGAGCAGGATGCCGAAGAGCAGCGCGTCATCTCCGGCGACCAGGCCCGCGAGCATCTGCCCGGCCCCCGCGGGTCGCCGCACCTGGATCTGGTAGAGGCCGTGCGAGAACCAGAGGCCGGTGATCGCGCCGAGGCAGAGCCAGCCGGGGAGGAAAGCGATCAGGCGCCGCTGCCCACGGAGCGCCGCCAGCGACAGGCGCCAGGGCCTGGTCCCCCGCAGCGCGCGGGCGTCGCGGACGGGGACGAAGCAGCCGGCGGCGACGAGATAGATCGCGGCGATGACCAGGAAGGCACCGCGACCCCAGACGAGCCAGAGCCCGGCCGCAGCGGCGACGCCCACCAGCGTCCCGAGCGCCGTCGTCGCCTCGAAGACGCTCAGGGCGCGGCCGCGCAGCGCGTCGTCGCCGTCGGTCGCCTCGCCGAGGTGGCCCAGGATCGCCGGGACCGCCGCCGCCGCGCTCAGCCCCTCCAGCAGCCGGGTGAGGAGCAGGACCGCGAGCAGGGTCGTCGCAGCGGTCAGGCCGAGGGCGAGCGCGCCGAGCAGCGGCCCCAGGAGGAGCAGGGCGCGTCGGCCCCGGCGGTCGCCGACGGCACCGAGCAGGGGGGATCCGACGAGCTCCGTCGCGTAGAATCCTGCGGTCAGCAGGGCGACAACACCGGCACCGATTGGGCGACCGGTGTCGTTGATGTGGGCCAGGTAGCGGGTCAGCAGGATGCCGGTCGCCGCGCCCGCGAAGCGCAGCGCGAAGTTGCCCGCCAGCGCGCCGCGCAGCGACCAGGCGAGCCCGGTGGGCGGCGCGGGGGGTGAGGGGAGCGGTATCGGGCGGGCGGCGCGCGGGCCGACGGCCTTCACCGTGCATCCCGGCGCGCCGGGTTGGCCCGCCACCGCTGCCAACGGAAGACCGGGGACAGGACGTGGCGCGCGATCCGGGCCGGGCGCGAGGCCGCGCGCCAGGCGAGCGCCGCCTGCTGCAGCCCCATGCCCAGCGTCGGATAGGCGTGGATCGCCGCGCCGAGGTCGCCGACCGTGAGGCCGTGCCGCATCGCGATCGCGACCTCGTTGATCGTCTCGCCGGCCTCCGGCCCGACGATCTGGGCGCCGTAGAGGGTGCCGTCGGGGTCGTGGACCAGCTTGATGAAGCCCTCGTCGGCGTATTCGTGCGCCGCCAGTGCCCGGTCGACGTGCCGATAGGAGAAGCGGGTGACGGCGACCCGCAGGTACCGCTCGTGCGCCTCGGCCTCCGTCAGGCCGATCCGCCCGACCTCCGGTGCCGTGAAGGTGGCCCAGGGGATCGCCCGGTAGTCGAGTGCCGTCCTGGTGAGCAGCAGCGCGTTCCGGACCGCGATCGCCGCCTGGTAGCCGGCGGCGTGCGTGAACCGGAGCTGGCCGATCACGTCGCCGCACGCGAAGATGTCCGGGTTGCTCGTGCGGGCGTGCCGATCCACGACGATGCCGTCCGGCCCGACCGCCACGCCCGCCAGGTCGAGCCCCAGGTCGGCCACGCCCGCCCGCCGCCCGGCGGCGACCAGCACCGCCGCGACGCGGATCTCGCCGCGTGCCCCGTCGCGCAGCACCGTCACCACCCATTCTTCGCCGTCCGGGCGGATGTGTTCGACCGTCGCGCCGGACAGGACCTCCAGCCCTTCGCGCGCGAAGACCCGCGCGAGCACGCCCGATGCCTCGGGATCTTCCCTCGGCAGCAGGCGCGGGGCGCGACCGACGATGGTCACGCGCGAGCCGAGCCGTGCGAAGGCCTGCCCGAGTTCACAACCGATCGGGCCGCCGCCGAGCACGAGCAGGGACGCGGGCAGCGCGCGCAGGTCGAAGATCGTCTCGTTGGTGCGATAGCCCGCCTCGGTCAGGCCCGGGATCGCGGGGATAACGGGGCGGCTGCCGGTGGCGACGATGAAGCGCCGCGCGCGCACCGGCGCGCCGTCCACTTCCAGCACCCGCGGCGAGCGGAAACGCGCCGCGCCGAAGTGGAGGGCGATGCCGTGGGCGCGGAGGGCGGCGGGGGAATCGACGTCGCCCGCCCGCGCGATCACCCGGCGTACCTCGTCCATGACCGCGCCGAGGTCGACCGGGCCGACGGGGGTGCGGGCGGGGAGGCCGTACTCCCCGGTCCGCCCGGCGAGCCAGTGGGCGCGCGCCGCATGGATGAGCGCCTTGCTCGGCACGCAGCCGGTGTGGAGGCAATCGCCGCCCAGGGCCGCCGCGCCGCGCTCGATCAGCGCCACCTTCGCGCCGAGCGCGACCCCGAAGCGCGCCGCGGTCAGCCCGGCGGAGCCGCCGCCGATCACCGCAAGGTCGTATGCCAGGCCCATGTATCGCTCTTCTGTCGCTGTCGTCGCAGCAAGCTGGCGCCGGTGGCCAGCGACGCGGCGGTCGTGGCCGATACGGGATCGTTCCTCCCGCCACCCGCGCCGCGCAGTGTCGGCTTACGCGCCGCCCCACGCGCGCAGCGCCGCGACGTCGAGCACGAGCACCCGGCCGCGACGCAGCTCGATCAGCCCCGCCACGCGCAGCTCGTTGAGCACCTTGGTCGCCGTCTCGCGGTGGGTGCCGACGAGGTCGGCGAGCTGCTCGTGCGTCAGGCGCACCTCGCGCTGCCCCGGCCGGAAGAGGCGCGGCGGCTGGCGCTCGGCCAGCCCCGCGAGCAGCGCGGCCAGTCGCTGCGGCAGCGCCTTCAGGGCGAAGTCGACGAGCCGCTGCTCGGCCTCGAGGAGGCGCCGTCCCAGCGCCTCGGTGATCCGCAGCGCGATCCGCGGGTCGCCGAGCAGCAGCGTCTGCACATCCGCGCGGCTCATCAGGCAGAGCACGCAGGGCGCGAGCGCCACCGCGTGGCTGTCGCGCATCACCTGCCCGAGCATCGCCATCTCGCCGAAGATCGTGCCGGACTCGACGATCGCCATCGTGAACGCGTTCCCGTCGGGTGAGAGACGATAGAGGCGCACGCGCCCGACCTTCAGGATGAAGAGCACCTCGCCGGCCTCGTCGGGGGTGTAGATGACCGCGCCCGCCGGGACCGTGCGCATCGGCGCTCGCCGTCCCAGCGCCGCGATCTCCTCGGGCGCGAGGTCGCGGAAGATATCGACCTCCGAGAGATAGCCCTGTTTAGCCCGTTCCCGGTCCATCCGGGCCCCCCTTGAGTGCCGCTACCAGCGCGATCAACTCGTCCTCGCCAGGGTTCCCGCGGAAGATGATCCGGTCGTCCCAAGTGTACATCGGGGTGCCGATGATGTGCGGCGGCACCCGCGCGCCGGGGGCGTCGATATCGACGAGTTGACCCGGTACACCCGGACACCGCGCCCACAGTTGCGCGAGGCGCAGGCGCGCGGTCGCGCACGATGGACAATGCTCCGCGATATAGATCCGCAACATCCGGCTCCTCCGACTTCTCGTCGCCGCCACAATCCCCGCGACGGCACGCTGCCGCGTCCACTCGCCCACCGCTTGCGGCGACTGTAGCACGCGGGGGGCCGAGCGACGGTGAGCGAGATTCCACAACGTATCGCGGCGTGACCGGCGGCACGGCTGGGCCACCACGACGGATGGATGTCCCAGCCGTGCCGTGCCCACGTCGCGATGATCGGGGCCAGATAGGCGGCATCGTCCCCCAGGCCCGGGAAGATGTGTGACTGCGCGCTGTGTTGCCACTCCAGCCCCAGGAAGTAGAGTCCACGGTACGACGCTACCCCGCGTCGCTGGATCGGATACCCCTGTGCGTCGCAGAGCGGCAGCTTGAGCCAGCCGAAGTCGGGGCGATAGCCGGTGGCCCAGATCAGCGCGGCAATGCCCGCTACGGCGATATCGAGCGCGCTTGCCGGTGCCTCCGCATAGGCCGCGGCGTAGCGCGGGGGAAGTTCGGGCGGTGCCGCGACCCCGGATACGCGCAGATGCTCGTCCATCGCGGCGCAGAAAGCCGCAACTGTCGCATCGCCGGCCGCGATCCGCTCGCGGAGATCGGCGGCGAAGACCAGGGTGTGCCCGCGAATGCCCTGCAATCGGCCGAGGAGGCTCACGCCACCTCGCGCGGAGGTTCAGATCACGCCCACCATCCCTGCCGGTGAGTTGCGGCCCGGGCGGGGCACCGCTCGCATGCCCACACGGCAACGAGTCGACCGTCTGCGCGAACGCACTCATGTCCGTCAGCCAGGCGATACAGTCCCGGCCACTGTAGCGACGCGGCAGCCAGAACGACCGCCCCACCGCAAGGTACACCGACCGCCCCGCCCGGCGCAACTCGTCGGCGATCTGGCAGCCCGACTCGCCGCTGCCGACGACCAGGACCGCGCCCGGTGGCAGTTGGGCCGGGCAGAGGCGCGCGACGACCTCGTCGCGGCCCATGAAACCGTCGGGGCCGTCGCCGGAATACGGCAGGCCGGGCAACCCGAAATGCCAGTTGGACGCGACCAGGCGCAGCGAATCCCAGCGCCTTGTCCGCCAGTGCTCGGCGACGCGACCCTGTTCGAGCACGACATGGTCGCAGTCGAGGGCCCTGAGGTGATCGCTCAGCGCCAGCCCCGACGGCCCGCCCCCGATAATCGCCACCTCGGTACATGGGTCGCTCTCGTGCCCGCTCATACCCGTTCCGCCGCTGATGGAAGCGTTGCCACCACAATTTCGCTCGGGAACCCGCGCTGCGTGATGACCTCCCGCCGCTCGACCACGAAACCCGCGCGCTCCACCAAGGCCCCCAGCCGCAAGGGGCGGTAGCCGCCCAGCGATCGCGGTGCCAGACGAAACCGGAGCTTCCAGGCCGCGACGAAGAGGCGGCTCGGGAGATCGACGCCCTCGGTCAACGAGACAAGCGCCAGCCGCCCCGTCGGTCGGAGGACGCGCGCGAACTCGGCCAGGGCGTGCGGCAGGTCGGTGGCGGGCAAGAGATCGAGCAGGTAGGCACAGTAGAGGCGGTCGAAGCTGCGCGCGGCGAAGGGCAGCGCGACCGCGTCGCCCGCGCACAGGGGCGTGGCGCAGCGTCGGCGCGTCAGGTGCAGCATCACTCGGGAGAGGTCGAGCCCGAAGGCTTGCCCGCAGGGCGCGACCGCTCGCGCGATCGCCAGGTGCGCCCTACCGGTGCCGACGCCGATCTGGAGCGCCCGCTGGCCGGGCGTCAATCCCAGGGTGGCCAACGCGTGTGCTCCCGCCCGGGCTTCGTAGCGCGCGGCGCGATCGAGCCCGGCACCGAGGGTGTCATAGGCTTGCCGGGCCTGAGCCCGCGAGATCGTCGTATCGAACATCGGCACCACATTTCTCGCTCAGCGTGCCACACTCGTCCTCTGTATGGGATCGTGTCTCACCCACCGGGTGAAGCGGTGGCTCTCCAGATAATGAACTATAGCGACACACGGTTCGTAACGTATACCAACACCTGGTTCATTATCTGTGAGAATTATCACAGAACGTGGTGAGGAATCCTATTAGACTCAATGGGTCGGGGTCTTACCTCGTGCGGTGATGTGCGCCGAATGAGTGCGCCATCGCGCCAGCTGCCATGGTGCGGGGAACGCTCCTCGGCACCACGGCGAACGGAGCGAATTGAAGGATGTTGCACCGGACATGACGAAATACGACATCGCCATCATCGGCTCGGGGATCGGCGGCTCGACGCTCGGGGCGATCCTGGCGCGACAGGGGCTGAACGTCGTCATCTTCGAGGCCGGAAGCCACCCGAAATTCGCGGTCGGCGAGTCGATGATCCTCGAGACCTCCGAGACGCTCCGCGCGATGGCCGAGCTCTACGACGTGCCTGAACTGGCCTACTTCAGTTCGGAGCACTTCCTTGCGCGGATCGGTACATCGCACGGCGTCAAGCGCCACTTCAGCTATCTTCACCACACCGAGGGCTATCCGCAGGATATCCAGCGGTCGCTGCAAGCCGTCATCCCGAGCCAGCCACACGGGCACGAGTTGCACCTCCATCGCCAGGACAGCGATTATTTCCTCACCGCGGTCGCCGTCTCGTGTGGGGCGACGGTCCTACAGAACACCCCGGTACAGGATATCGCGATCGCGCCCGATGGCGTGGAGGTGATCACCACCAAGGGGATGCGCTATAGCGCCGACTACGTGGTCGATGCGGGGGGCTACCGGTCGATCCTGGCGGAGCGTTTCGCCCTGCGCGACATGGATCTCCAGGCTCACTCGCGGACCATTTTCACGCACATGGTCGATGTACCCTGCTACAACAACGTCGGAGCCTCGCGCGAGCAATATGGCCTGCCCTTCCGGCTGGCCGAGGGGACGTTGCATCATATCTTCAAGGGGGGCTGGCTCTGGGTGATCCCGTTCGACAATCATCCCGGTTCGACCAACCCGCTCTGTAGCGTCGGGCTCCAGCTCGATCCGCGCCGCTACCCGACCCGCCAGGATCTCACCCCCGAAGAGGAGTTCTACGACTTCATCGAACGGTTTCCGAGTATCCCGCCGCAGTTCCAGCGCGCCAGGGCGGCGCGCGGCTGGACGCGTACCGAGCGGTTGCAATTCTCCTCGACGCGGGTCATCGGCGAGCGCTACTGTCTGCTCGGCCATGCCGCCGGGTTCATCGACCCGCTCTACTCGAAGGGTCTCTATACCACTCTGATGAGCGTGTCCCTCCTGGCACATCTCCTGCTCGAAGCCCACAAGACCGGCGATTATGCGGCGGAGCAATTCCGCCCGCTCGAAGCGCTGACGCTCGGCTATGTACGCGCGAACGATCGCCTCGTTGCCAACTCCTTTAAGTCGTGGGGACATTACGACCTGTGGTCGGTCTACTCAGTCCTCTGGCTAACCGGCGCCTACCTGGAACTGGTGAAGCTGATCAGCGCACGCGGCCAGGCGCGGAACCGCGACGAATACTTCGCCCAACTCGCGGGCCTCCACCTGGTTGGCGGCGGCTTCGCGGAATTCGACACCCTCGCCGACCGGATCGATACCATCGTCGAGCGGACCGATACCGACGATGAAAGCGCTGTGCAGCAAGCGGTGGCGGAGATACGTGCGCTCTATGCGGCGATCCCCTGGTTGCCGCAGGCCTTCCGGGCGGTACTGGCCGGCAAGAATTCGCTGCCCGCGCGGAAACTGCGTGCGGGGCTCTTCAGCCGGGAGCAGGGCTTCCTGGGGACCGGGGCCTTCCGCGAGCACTTCTTCGGTACGCGCTCGATGGCGGAGGTGAGCGCATTCTTCGTGCGCGATACCGCGAAGTATTCGACACCGGCGATCCGCCTGCAGAAGCGCCTGAATTACGCGCGGACGACTCGCGCATGAAATACGTAGGGCAAGGGTGAGGATGACGGACACCTATCACACCATCGTTATCGGGTCTGGCTCGGGTGGTTTCACAGTCGCGATCGGGCTAACGAGCCTCGGCAAGCGCGTCGCCGTGATCGAACGCGCCTTCGTCGGGGGCGACTGCACGAATGTCGGCTGTATCCCCTCAAAGGCGTTGATCCATCAGGCGAATGAGCCCGACGCGGCGGACGACACGGCGGCGGCGTTTCGCACCGTGCAGGAGAAGCGCGATCGGCTCCGCGATGAGGAGACCGCGCAATTGCAGCAGACCAAGAACCTCGACCTGATCTGCGACCACGCGCGTTTCCTCGATGCACAACGTCTGGAGGTGACGCTCAGCGATGGGGGCCGACGCGAGATCAGCGCGGCACATATCGTCATCGCCACTGGGTCGCGTCCCCGCACGCTCGAGATACCCGGTCTTCCAGATGAGCGTACCTTGACGAACGAGCGCCTGTTCGAAGCGCACGAGGCCCCGCAGCATCTGGCGATCATCGGCTCGGGCTCGGTCGCCCTGGAGATGGCCTGCGCCTTCCGGAAGCTCGGGAGCGCCGTCACCATCATCTCGCGCAGCGAGCGCCTCCTCGCGAAAGCCGCCGCCGAAGCCTCCGACGTGCTCGAACGCGCGCTGGTGGCACAGGGGATCGTGATTCATCACCAAGCCAAACCGCAATCCTACGATGAGGCAGCGCGAACACTCCACGCCATCGCTGCGGGCTTCCCTGTGGCCATCCCCGGCGTTGACCGGGTACTCCTGGCGATCGGTCGCGAGCGGAATATCGATGCGCTGGGCCTGGAACGAGCAGGAATCGAGGTTGACGCTAAGAACGGAATCATGGTTGATGGGAAGGGGCGTACCAGCGTTGCGCATATCTACGCCGTCGGCGATGTCACCCCAGATTCGCACTGGACCCACTCCGCGAATGCCCAGGGCCGTCGCGTCGTCCAGCAAATCGCGCTGCCGTATCTGCCGACACTCGGAGGGGACCCGCTCTACCCGCAGGCGACGTTCAGCGACCCGGAGGTGGCCAGCGTCGGCATGACGCCCGAAATGATCGCGCAGCGGTACCACCCTGGCGCGGTACGGCGGGTGCGGATCGAATTGAAGGATCTCGACCGCGGCTACACCGACGGCGTCGAGCACGGTTTCGTGCTGGTTGAGGCGGTGCGCCTGACCGGGCACATTCTCGGCGCAACGATCGTCGGGCCGCACGCGGGCGACATGATCACCATCTTCACGTTGGCGATCTCGCGCGGGCTATCGTTGTATAGCCTGTATCGGCTGGTCTTCCCGTACCCCACCCTCTCGGAAGGTCTGAAAAAGGCGGCTGATGCCTACGTGCGCGAGACGCTGCCGCACCTGCCCGCCGAAGTCGGGGCCTACTTTCGCTATCGCTTCGCCAAGCCCCGGCGCGGCAAGCCCCGGCTCCAGCCACAGGCGTGACCCCCTCCCTCGGCGATCCGTCGCGCGAGAACTGATAGGGACGTCACGACAACGTCCGCGTCCGACATGAGCAGGATCGGCGCGCATCTGAGGAGTGCGCGTCAGACATGGACCTGGTAGCGCCAAACGGTGGGAGATTCCGGTGATTGATCAGCTGCTTCGGCAACCGAAGGAACGTTTCTTAGCGCCATTGGCACTCGGTCCGTTGCGCACTGTTTCACCGACAACGCTCACCGTGGCGGCCTTCGTCGTCGGATTGGGTTCGGCGGTCGCCGCGTGGCAAGCGGCCTACCCGCGGGCGCTCATTTTGTGGCTGGCGAATCGGGCGTTGGATGGTCTCGACGGCACCGTCGCGCGCTTGCATGGCAAGCAGAGCGATTTCGGCGGCTACCTCGACATCGTCCTGGACACGATCATCTACGCAGCGGTGCCGCTCGGGATCGCGCTCAGCGTCGACACGCGCTCGGGATACCTGTGCCTGGCGCTCCTCATCACCAGCTTTTACATCAATGGCGCAGCCTGGCTCTATCAGTCGGCGCTCCTGGAAAAACATCGCCAGGGCGCGTTGGGACGCGGTGAGTTGACGACGGTGACGATCCCGAGCGGACTAATGGAGGGAACGGAGACGATTGTTTTCTACTGTCTCTTCCTAATGCTGTCCGGCCTCTTTTCCTGGCTCTGCTGCGCGATGGCCGCGCTGGTAGCGGTGACCATCGTCCAGCGACTGTGGTGGGCTGCCACCGTCGCCAAATAGGGAGGACCCATGGGCGGGAAAGCTGCGGAGTTGCCTCATGCAACTCCCGCGTCGACGGAACAAAGCTCCAAGGTACAAAAGGGGCAAAAATGGGTCGCACTTGCCTTCTGGGTGCTCGCGTTCGCGGCATACCAGTGGTACGCCTGGCAGAACGACCTCTCGCCGCTCGATGTGGTGCAGCGTTTGATCGACTTCTTCAGCACCAATTTCTATGGTCCCCTGCTATTCATTCTGATCTACACCTTGCGCCCGCTGCTCTTATTCCCGGCCACACTCCTGACGATCGCGGCGGGCTTCGTCTTCGGACCGATCCTCGGCGTGGTGCTCATCGTTATCGGTAGCAATGCCTCTGCCCTGCTCGCCTACGTGGTCGGGCGCTTCTTCGGTCAGGGGCTGCTGAGCGAGGGGAAAGCGGGTGGGATCGTGCAGCGTTACACCACCCGGCTACGCGAGCATAGCTTCGAGACGGTCTTTTTGCTCCGCCTCCTCTTCGCGCCATACGACCTGGTGAACTATCTCGCCGGATTCCTGCGTATCCGCTGGGTACCATTCATCGTCGCCACCGCCCTCGGGGCACTACCGGGCACGCTCGCATTCACCCTGTTCGGCGCGTCAATCGAGCGCTTCGACGGCGGAATACCCGCGCTGAATCCGTGGGTGCTGGCCGCGTCGGTCGCGCTCTTCCTGGTGAGCCTGTCCCTTTCGCGCATTATCAAACGGCGGAGTACGGCAGTAAGCGAGGACGACGATCGGCGCGATGCCGCGTGAATCGAGCTACGTCTCGACACTGCTCGTGGGGACGAGCGACCCATTGAAAACACAAGGCTGATGCGAACATAAGGGGAGAAATAATGGTACGCCCGAGGCAATCCTATCTCTGGCTATGCGGTTATCTGACGCTGGCCCTCGCCCTGGCGGGTTGCGGCGGTGGTTCCCCAACGCCGTCAAGAGCGCAGTCGGCGGCCAGTGGCGCACCCAATCCGGCCAATTGGGACGCAGTACTCAAAGAGGCGCGCGGTCAGACAGTCAACTGGTATATCTATGGCGGCGCGGAAAGCATCAATCGTTTCGTCGACACCTTCTACGGCAAGGCATTGCAGGACCGCTATGGGATCACCCTCAAGCGTGTCCCCGTGGCCGACACCGTCGATGCGGTCAATCAGGTGCTCAGTGAGAAAGAGGCCGGGAAGGACCCCGGCGCGGTCGATCTGAATCTGGATCAATGGCGAAAATTTCTCCACGCTGAAGCAAGCCGCGATGCTCCACGGCGGGTGGGCGGGCGTGCTGCCGAACAGCCGACTCGTCAACCGCGACAACCCGGCGGTCAATCTCGACTTCGGCCAGCCGATCGAGGATCTAGAAAGCCCCTGGTCCTCGGCACAGTTCCAGTTCATCTATGATTCGGCCCGTACGGAAGAGGCCAACCTGCCGCGTTCCTACGCGGGGCTCAAGGACTGGGCCTGCGCCCACCCCGGTCGCTTTACCTACACCGCCCCCGGCGTGGGCGCGTTCCAGGGAACGCGCCCACGCCGGGGGCGGGGAACAGTGGCTGAAATACGATCAGGCGCTGTGGGACCGCTGGTCGCCGCAGCTCTGGGAATATCTTACAGCAGTTCGCAGAGGAGTGTGGTACGGTAGGCGCAGCGACGCGGGGCAGCGAAGGGGGGGGCGATGCGGGCGTACTCGGCGGACTTGCGGGAG
>JAABUH010003376.1_pt1 | contig 13802 bp, 22 predicted proteins | sample 5559121 | NCBI WGS metagenome assembly JAABUH01 (sample SAMN10711871, study PRJNA513364) | rock metagenome | isolation source: Antarctica rocks | place: Antarctica: Victoria Land, Battleship Promontory nord | collected 2015-12-28 | reverse complement strand
CCGTGCCGCCAGACTCTGCTGCTTCATCGCCCCTCCACCACTGACTCCAAGCTAATCAATCAGGTTGTGGATGCAAACTTGTGCAGAGATTCCCTAGGCCGCGCAAACGAGTGTCCAGCACAGCAACTACTTGCAGGGCATGCCAAAGACTAAGTTTGCCCTGGATGCCCAACGCGAGGAATTCAAGCGTCTCAAATGTTCCAAAGTCACCGGACAAGCCCGCTCCGAGTTTGACGCGACTGGCCTTCTCACCCACCCACGCTGCGGCCTCTTTCAGAAGATTGGACCCAGTACCGATCTCTTTGGCAAGGATCTGAAGCGTCTTTTCATCCTCCTCGACACCGACAAGAATAGACCGGGCAAATTGACTGAGAGACTTGTCATCATGCCGAGCCTCCATCGCTTGCAAGAGCCCGATGGCAAGACCTGCGCCTGCTTTATGGTCCTCAAGATAAGTAACTAACGGATCGCTCATTGAACACCTGCCTGCTTGCCAATCTTAGCCAGCAAGAATAATCGGCAGCGTCGGTGTCTGCGAACCGCCCTCATTCTCGATCGTCACCGCGAATCCCTTCGCTGGCACCGCTCTCGGAAACTGCCCATATACGACGCTCGCGTTACCTCGCTCATCCGGCGCAAACGTGCCTGCCGGAACCGGATTAGAGCCATCTGCGGGCATGATCCAAAGTTGATAGACCTTATCCGGCTTCAAAGGAGCCAGATTGCTCGCCAGAAATACCAGCGTGCCTCGGCTCGCCACATAGGTAGCTCGCCCCGTCGGAGCCGCGCTCGTCTTAGGCTTAGTCAGCGTGACCCGCAGCGCCCCTCGATCGGTCAGCGCCTCCAGCACCTGCCGTGCCTTCGTCGCATCCGTCGTCAATCGTGCCATCTGGTCCGCTTGTGCTGCTACCGTCCCTCGCAGCACATCCCGCTCCCGCATCGCATTCGCCGCTACCTCAGTCTGCTCGCCCGACTTAGCGGTCTCTTCGTTCAGCTTTGCCGTCTGGCCAGCAGCCGTGGTCCGCAGATTTGCCGTCTCACTCTTCGCTCTCGTTGCCTCCATTCGGAGCGCCTCAAGCTCTTTGGCCTGCTCCGCCACGTCGGTCTTCAGCGTATCCCGCTCGTGATACACGGCCATGGCATCGGCGGACAGATGTGTCACCTGCCCCGTTTGTGCGGTCAGCATCCTGTACAGCGTCGCACGGTCCTGGTATAGCTTGCCTGCTGCGACCGTCATACCCGCCGCAACCGCCCATCCTATCCACGGCAGCACCTTGCCGGGCAGACCCCGACTCTCCGCCCGTACAGCGGTTCTTGCCGGGACCGTCACAGGCATGGCGATCGTCTCTTGTTCTTGTGCGATCCGCCCCATCAGCCGGTCAAGGCTTCCATTCGGCGGCGCCTGCAACTCCACCGTGGCCTTCGCATACGCCGCCAAGCTGGCCCGCACGTCCGCTAGCTGCCGTCTCGCTTCCTCGCTTTCCGCTACGTACCGCGCGACAGCCGAGGCCTCCGGCTCCGCGAGCAGATGCATCGCGTAGAGAGCCAGATCATCCTCCTCGAAATGTCCGGTCGAGTTCATGGCCTGAAAGCCTTCCCCAGCGTCTGCACCGCACTTCTGATCCTCGTCTTGACAGTCCCCAGCGGACACTCCGTCTTCTTCGCAATCTCCGAATGCGTCAATCCCTCAAAAAAGGCCATTTCGAGCGCTTTCCGCTGCTCGTCGGGAAGCTCTGCAACCAAAATCCGCACCCTCTCCAGCATCAGATTCTGCTCAGCCTCCTTGGCTAGATCATAGGGAGACGCTAACGGAACATCCTCGACTGATTCGGTGGGGCGCTTCTTCCGCAGGAAATCGATCGACCGGTTCCGCGAAACAACTGCCAGCCATCCTGCAAGGCTTCCACGGGTCCCGACAAAGCTTGTCGGAGTGCGCCAGATCTGCATGAAGATCTCCTGCAGAACGTCCTCTGCTGCTGCTGGATCGCGAAGAACCCTCAAGGCTACCGAATACACCAGCTTGGAGTGACGATCGAATAGTCGCGCCATCGCCTGCTCATGACCTTGCTGCACCATCGCAAGGAGGGATGAGTCCGGCTCCATCGAAGCTGTAATTGCGCCTAGCGCATCGGAGTCTTTAGCCATAACACTTACGCACATCTCGCTGTAGATTCAAAGCGAACTGCAATTCTTTCACCAGACGAACACTTCGGTCGTGCTGGTCATCTCGGTTCCTTCCCCGCATTCTAATGTGGGAGCCGAGCAGGTTCGGCCATATATCGTTCAGAAGCCACACCGTTACGGTTTCGCCGGTGAAAGTCCCCCATAAGCTCAAACGAAGTGCGCGATCAGCACCGCATTCGCCTCCGTCGCCTTTCCGGTGAGGCCCTCTATCGAGCCGTCATCATTACCTTCACGTCCGTAAGTGACGGAGCTTCACGCTTTGCGCGTATCAGAACACGTGACATTGATGTGCGGTAACCGTCGGGTCCAAACAGCGTGCTCTATCAAGCATCTCCTGCAGCTCCAGTCCTTACTTCGTTCCGGGCTTCGCTTCGTCGCCCCCTTCGGGGCGGCTTCGCCGTGCTTGATAAAGGCCAGCAGACGGAAAAGCCGCTTTTTAGGGCAGGGCATGATGGGGACCAAGCTCAAGAAAAGGAAATGTTCGCGCGAACGGTGGGGAGTCCGGGCCGGTTTAGAGAACCACCTCAAACCCTTTGCGCCGAATGATGTTCAGCAAGGTTAGTGCCGGACCTTTCGGTTGTTTGGTTCCGCGCTCCAACTGCGAGACATAGCCCACGGTGAGATTCAGATAGCGGGCAAACGCCGCTTGGCTCAAGTGTGCTTGCTCTCGCAGTGTGCGAATTTCTTCGCCGCTGATCGGTTCAGCCGTGCTCAGAGCTTCTGGTCCCAGGTGTCGAATCGTGATCTTGTGGTAGGTGGCGTCGTCCATGACGCCGATGCGATGCATACCCTCGGCGGTCTCAAGAAGCGCCTCGCTCAATCGGCTAAGTTTCTTGGTAGTCATTGGGAACCTCCTGTAACTCATCTTCTGCAATGCCGAGTGCGATTCGCTCGGCGTTTGCGTTAAGCCAAGTTGTAGCGATCTCTCGCAGCGTCGCCAGCTCAGACGGATTGATGTTTTCCCGTTCGCTCTTGGCAAAGCCATAGAGGAAGACGGCCCGGTCTTTCGTTTGATACGCAACGATCATGCGAAATCCGCCGGATCTTCCCTGCCCTTTCCGAGCGACACGCTGCTTGATAAGGCCGCCGCCCAGATCGGCGTCGATCAGGCCGCGTTCGGCCCGTGTGACGGCCTCTCGCAAGCTGGCGTCCGTTATCTGTTCCTGCCGAGTAAATCGCGCAAGCCATTTTGTTTTGAAGATCTGCATTCATTCTGTATCACTATGAACTATAGCACATAGAACTATACTATTGTTCCTGGCGAGGGAAGAGGTGGAGCTGGTATTCAGCTCGATACCTGTGAACTTTTGGACGTGCAAAAGGCTACACATTCACGCGTCCGCATGTTTAGATTTATGCAAGGGCACCCTGATGATTGTGACGGTCACGAGCTATAAAGGCGGAGTAGGGAAGACGACGACTGCCATTCATTTGGCCGCTTACCTCCAGCGCCTTGCACCCACGCTCCTTGTGGATGGGGACGGGATTCGCAGCGCCACCAAGTGGGGCCAACGAGGAAATGGACAGGGTTTGCCGTTCAAAGTCACCAGTGCCGCGCAGATGGCAAAAGCACATCCGCGACTATCAGCACATTGTGACCTTGTCGTGGGTAATATCGAGTTGACTCGAAGGGAATAAATGCGCGATCGCGCAGTTATTCCCCTGCCTTGTTTCGTTCGCAAAAGGACGATTTACGGTGCCTTTCGAGGTCGATCTCCGCCCTTTGGATCTGCTCCTGCCGCTGCTGAGCCCGGTTGCGCTTCCCTGCTTCGGTCAGACCAACCAGGAGATCAGGAGGAGCGGGCCGCTGGGCGACATCGAGGCTTTGCTCGAGTTCCATACACAAGCGGCACGGTGTCGGCTTTGATTCCATCTGGCCAAGGATAACCCGCAGCCAGGGTCTACTTCCCTGCCCTGCTGTCCCGAAACAGCGGCACCGGCGTCGGCGGGACGACTTGCCACCGAAAATCAAGCGGAGTCTGCTCATGGCCACGCGGGTGAAGCTCACGCCAGAGCTCCCGAAGCATGGGCGACATCTCGGACAGCACTGCCTGAGTGCGATGGATCCGGGCATGGCAGGCCGGACAGAGCGAGATCATCAGATCCAGCCGCGATCGTCCCGGCCGGCGGTGATGGACCACGATCGACCGCTTGTCGCGTCCGGAGGCGCCGCAGCCCCGGCAGGTGTGGCCGTCCCGCTCCAAAACCCGTTCCCGGAGACCGCCGAAGTGGCGCTCGTCCTGCCGCCGAAGCGTGTAGCAGGTGGCGCAGTGGCCATTGGCGATGATCTTCTCCCGGCCACACCGGCAGTAAAACGCTCTCTGAGTTCCCTGCTTCATCGGCTAAACACCAGCTGACGCAGATTCCTGTCGCTTTGGGCGGCCACCCTTGCGCCCGTTTGTGCGAGCAGCCATGGTCTTCGCTGCGCTTCTGGAGCTGCCGCCGCGCATTCCCATACGGCTCGCTACCCATCGCTCTGATCCGAAGACACCTTCGAGTAGCGCCGGCAAATAGAGGTCCGCATCCAGCTTTGGGAAGTGAATGCCGTAACCCGAGGGGGAGATCTCAATCTCATCCAACTGCGCCGGAGTGGCATGCTCCAGCCCTTCCGCATCCCGCGGAGAGAAAAAAATCCCCAGATTGGAGCTGAGCTGAATCACGATGCGTCGGATATGACGGTCGTACTTGGCAGAGACTGCCTTCGGAACCCGCGACCCGAGCTCCTTTGCCCTCTCGTTCGCCTCTTCAAACTCCTCACACGTGACCATGGATGCCCTCCCAGGCTTTGCAGAGCTGCTGTACCTGCTCGCTCAGGGCCTTCTGAATCGAGGTCAGCTCGTGCTGTGCGAAGCCAAAGTTCTCCCGAAGGCTGACCGGACCGTCAGGGCAGTTCAGCTCAAAGATGGCCTCGTGCCCGTTCCCGATCACGTGGACATGCGCTGGTCTGTGGTCGTTTGGATAGATGACGACGCGCAGGCCAGGAAGCCGCAGGACGGTGGGCACAGCATGATTGTAGCAAATAACCCAAAGCCTTGGGTTATTCGCGAGTTGGACGACCATGCACTGATAGCGAACAGCTATCTAGGGCGTACCTACATGTCTACATATTGCAATTACGTCACCTCTTCTATATGACATGTAGACATGAAGACTATAGCGATCATCTCTCAAAAAGGCGGTGTCGGAAAAACGACCTTGGCCCTGCACCTCGCCGTAGCCGCTGAACGCGACGGAAAGGCAACGGTCATCATCGACCTTGATCCGCAAGCCAGCGCCGCCACCTGGAAGGATCTCAGGGAAGATGAGACGCCTGTGGTACAGCCGGCCCAGGTGAACCGGCTTGGGGTGATCCTGCTAGAGGCTCAAAAACAGGGAGCAGCATTTGCTGTCATCGATACGTCGCCCAACTCTGAAAGCGCCTCCCTTGCCGCTGCACGGGCCGCCGATCTTGTGCTGATTCCCTGTCGGCCCCACCTTCTTGACCTGAAAGCGATCGGATCTTCAATTGAGCTCGCTCGCCTCGCCAAAAAGCCGTTCGCCGTCGTCGTCAACGCGGTGCCACCCCGCGGCTCTCTCGGCGTGGAGGCAGACGCAGCCATCGGAACGTACGACGCCCCTATCGCGCCTGTTCGATTGTCGATGAGGGCTGCTTATTATCACTGCCTGGTCAACGGACAGGTCGCCCAGGAGTATGAGCCGACGGGTAAGGCCGGCGAAGAAGCTTTCGAATTGTATAAATGGGTACGGCAACAAGTAGGCATGTAGACACATATTCGAGATGACTTGTAGAAAGGTAAACAAGTCTTCATGTAGTACGGACGTCATGCAGCAATGGAGGTGACTGTGAAACGTAATTCGATGGCCCAGGCTCTTAGCCAAGCAGCAGGACATGCCTTTTCCCGGCCCCAGGTGTCAAACGCGCCCCCAGTTGAGGCTCCGCGGGAGCAAGTTGGGCACGGGCCAAGATTTCTCAGAGCGGTGGCTCCATCCAGGGCAGGAAAGAAGCCGATCACAGGTTTTTTCGATCCCGAGGTCTCTCGCCAAATCAAGAAAGTCGCCCTCGACAAAGACAAAACCATGCAGGAGCTCCTCAAAGAAGCGCTCAATGACCTATTCCGTAAATACGACCTGCCTCCAATCGCTTAATGTCGTAAACAGCATGTCGCCATGTAGACATGTTGTTGTGTAGCTTTAGTCTTCCGAGGTAGAGATGTCTGCAAAAACCCAGATTATCGACTCGCACACGGCCGAGCCGGAGCCACCGCAGAAGCTGGCTGTACGCGACCGGGCCGCAGAGAAGCGGATCGCAAAAGGGAAGCAAGCGCTTCGCTTAGGTCAACTGTTGGATGATCGAAACACCGGCAAGCTTGGCGATGAGGTTATCAAGATCGCTCAGGCCATGCTACTTTGCACGCTGCCCTACAGTGCAACCAAGGAAAATCACATTACCCGGACCGCGCGACTGGGTGACGGGTCGACGCTTACTGTCACCTTTAGCACCGGCATCCCTGACGTTCCTCTTCCGTTTGGCTCCGATCGCAAGCTGCTCGCATGGGTCTTCGACAGAGCGATCAACTCGGAATCTCCCATGATTGCCTGGGAGTCGGCCTGGGAATATCAAAAAGAGATGGGCCTTCAGCGATCCGGAAAGAATAACAAAGATCTTCGCAAGCGGTTTCACCGCATCAGCGGTCTGAACATCAACATCGAGCGTAAAGACGCCTCCGGCATCGCTGGCAAGAACTTCTCCATCATCGACACTTATAATTTGCCGCCGTCGATCACCGGCCAGAAGTTCAATCCTGACCAGCGCAGTCTCGGGTATACCGCTGAGGAAACGCCAGAACTCCCTCCTGCTCCGTTTGGAATCAGCATCAATCAAACCCTCTTCCATGACATCCGCAAGCATCACGTGGCCGTCCCACGCGCCCTCTGGCTGCAGGCAAAAGGGAATTCTCAAGTCCAAGATATGGTTCTCTGGCTTTACTACCGCTGCTATGCCGCTAAGACAGAGTCCGTCATCCCGTGGTCTGCTCTGGCAGGACAGTTTCCCCAAGACAAAAATCCACGCCGGGCTCGCCAGCACGCGAGGGAAGCGATCGTACAGCTGCGTCTGCTATGGCCTGGTGTACGCGTGGAGGCGACCGCTACCGGCATCTGGGTTGATAAGGCGACTCAGTCCCTCCTGCTTGACGATCCCTCGAAAGGACGTATGCGGCGCCTCAGCTAGTGAACTTCCCCGTACGGCTGAAAACATTCCCGCGTCCGGGCATGTGAACTTCCCGGTACAGCGAGCCTGAGGCGCACTTCTGTGAACTTCCCGTACGCTCACGTTTTGCATGAGGACCAGTGCAAGGTGAACTTCCCCGTACGGCAGAGTGAAGGTTCTACGAGCTTCTCAGGTGAACTTCCCGGTACGCTTTTGCGATTTTGGCTGCTGAAAAGCTCGAAAGCGGAGTGAACTTCCCGGTACGCAAAATGTGAACTTCCCCGTACCCATGCGTGAACTTCCCGGTACAAACCTGTGAACTTCCCCGTATTTCCATATGAACTTCCCCGTACTGCTTAAATAGGAAGCAAGAGATTACATGAGTTACAGGAGATCAAAAGAAGAACAGGAGTAGGGTCTGTGGAAGCTGTGCAAGAGCAAAGCGCTGACGAGATCAAAAACAACAGCAAAGACCTTTCTGATGAAGATAGAGGCCATGGATCGGAATCGGTAAGCCCACAAAGACGTGCGGCTTCGCTCAGAAAGGCTCGTCGGCGCTCCAGCAACCTTGAAAAAGGTACGGAAGGCTGCCAAACCCAACGACAAGAGCAGGAAATAGCTCAAGAACAGTTGCGATGGAACTCCTCAATCTCTCTTTGGTCGAACATTCGATCCGGCACCGGTCAATCGGCGGTGCAATAGCCGTTTTATTCCTTGGAAGTCAGTGAACCAGCGTACGTCTAGGTTCACATTGAGTTTGTAAGCAAGGGGATATTGAGGCTCGCTTTGGCCGGCAATGGCACGTGTCATCCCCTTGGCAGCGACGAATCAACAGACAACCGGAGCCCGAGCGGATCGGGGCAGGGAAGGACATCCTCCAAACACGCCTGAAGCCACCCTGAGGCAAACCGGTTTAATTCATAAAAGTTCCACGGCATTAGCAAGAATGGGAAGTACCTCTCCGAGGCGGAGGCAAAGGCTGAAGGCGATCGGCCCCGACCACGGCAAGGCCTGTCCGCAGTAGCTGTGTAACCGCCAACCTTTGAAGGACTTGCTGCGATTCAGTATGGAGCGACCCTAGAGGAACTCGAGAGAGAGGGGACAGCGAGTCCATCCATTTGTCCTCACAGCCCACAAGTGCCTGGATCGATCTTGCGGACGCTCTGACCAGGACGGCGCAGAACGTGTTGAAATCTCGATTGCCCCCGAACTCGCATCCACTCGGTGTCGAGTGGATCGTCAGAGACTTTTAAACTCCGCCTCGAATGCATAGGGCCATATGGCCGCCGTAAGCTGCCCGTACCGACGAGATGGGCTCGTCTCATAGAGTGTCAGGAGACGCTCCGACATCCGGTAGTAAGCACAAGCAGTCTCTTGGACATAGACCGCAGTGTGCTTCTTACCATAGCCACAGGTCCGTCCGATTTTCAGCCTCCTGGCAGTCCGGCCCATGTCTATCGCTTCCGATTGCATTCGTTCTGCCACGAGCGTGCTCCCACCTAGGTTCCAGGCTTTGACTTGGGAGGCAAGCGCAACCAGCACTTCCGTATTTGTTTGCATCTGCTTCAGACCGTCCCACCCCCCGATCATCGTCCAGAGCTCGTCTGGATCAATCCCGGGTTGCCATCCACTCGCATTCGAACACTCAAGAGCGGCGAGGGTGATGCCCTCAGTCCTTACAGGCTTCAGCTCCCTAACGAGCTCTTCCCACGTCTTTGTCGCAAGTCGAAGTTTCTTGATCTCCGCTCGGCAGAGAGCGAGGAGAAGGAGGGACACGGCAGCAGCTAGAATGTACACCGAAATCATAGGAGGGATCCTCCATCGCCGGACTTCGCCGGCCGGCTCAATCAAGCTCATCATAGCGCCGCGGAGTCGACGATTTCAGGGCCACTCCCCCGAAAGTGCCAGGCGGCTGAGACCTATCCGAGCGGACTTTTCATATCTCGCCGAGAGATCACGACCCGCCCAACAGCCAGAACACCATCCTACGATCCAGAGAAGAAGTGCGCACCCTTTTGCGTGGTTTGAAAATGGGTCTAAAGCCGCTCATGCCACGCAAGGAGAGACTCCTGCATTTCCGGTGATGGTGGAGCAGGTTCTACTTCTGGCCTCCAGAAAGAGACAATCCACAACAACAAGGTGCCCAAATACACATACATCCGGGTTTGGTCGAAGAGAACAAGCTCCTTACGCCACCCCGTCGCCACGTGGGCAACATCCCCGGCCACAGCGATGGCTGCCCACGCCACCAGACCTTGCCCAAGTGCCATTACATGGCTTCGCCAAGGTATTCCCAAACGATTGGCTGCCACGGAGAGGGAGAGGAACAGTTCGCATGTCAGTAAAGATGTGAATAACGTCGCTCGTAGCTCCCAGAGATCGAGCCCGCTTAGTGCAGGCGGCGTGATCGTCAGGCACAGCCCGGCGGCGAGCAGAGTACCTACCGCAGACCAGAGCAGGAACGCCGTACGTGCATCCTGGACCCAGGTTCCCACTGAACGTAAGACATTTCGTGCAATCTCGAAGACCAGCGCAACCTGAAAGCAGTAATCCCCTAGCGCCAAACTCCAATAGGCAACGAAATAGGTGTGTTCACTCCCGTGCCGAGAGATGAGGAATAAGGCCAGTGTCACCGCCCCCTGGTATGCAATGAGGGAAGTGAACACGGGGAACTTGCGCCAGCGAGAGCGTACCAGCAAGACGGCGAGAAGGGCGAGGTGGCCGACAAAGCCGGCCGCCCAGAGCGCAATTTCCAGATTGGTCAGACCCATTACTCATCTACCATCGCGAGGTTTACATGCCATCGGTAGATGGTAAGTCTATCGGCTAAATTCCGAGGTAAGCAAGAGCGATCTGCTGAAGGTATTCCAGAACCGTATGCTGGGGAGGACGCGGCTTCGGATTGGTGCCCATTGTTTGGGCGGAGAGTGTAGAAGCAACTGAAAAGGCCATAACAACGACAAGTGCGAACAAGCGAAACAGTTTTTGCATGGGAGGGTGGACCTGAGCGCAGGTGCGCATCACGAACCTAGTTCTTGGACAGCTTGGAATCCATTCCCCGTTTTGATCCGCCCGTCCCACAATAGAACGATACCCAATCCAGAACCATACCTACTCGATGCGGGGAGTCGTTTTGCGTGTAGATGAAGAGTGATCGCGGACCGGGAGAGGAGCGCGCGATTTAGGGACGATGTCCGGCTAAAGCCACGTAAGCTTGCTGCTGGAATCACACCTCTACCGTGAGGTAAAGCGTATGAAAATCAACCCCTGGCTCGGCGCGCTCGCTACCGTGGCGGCGCTGTCGGCAGGTGCCATGGCCCAGGCTCCTGCAGGTTCAACCGGTTACTGCAAAGATGGCACGTATTCGACAGCAGCGAAGAAGGCTGGAGCCTGCGGCGGTCACAAGGGCGTCCAGACCTGGTACGCGGAGTCGAACGCGACTCCAGCGCAAGCGTCGTCGGCCAAAACTCCCCGGCAGACCTCACCGTCACCGACGGCAGCACCTACAACGGCGCCAATACCCGCATCAGCACCGGCCCCAGTACAGAAGCCCTCTCCAGCGCAGGCAAGCGCACCGCAGAGCTCTTCGCCGGCAGCGTCGCGGGCGCAGGCTCCTGGTGGAGGTCCGGGAATGGTCTGGGTGAACACAACCAGCAAGGTCTACCACTGCTCCGGAACAAAATCTTACAGCACCACGAAGCACGGGAAGTACCTCTCCGAGGCGGAGGCAAAGGCTGAAGGCGATCGGCCGGACCACGGCAAGCCCCTGTCCACAGTCATAGGAGCGACAGGCCTTGCTGGGCAGGCATCGTCGACCTGTTAGTCTGGTTGGGTAATCCATTGCGCGGCCCTCTTCGGAGGGCCATTCTTTTGTGTCCGGTACGCTAGGCTCCAAGGGGAGAAACGCCTTGCCACTATCCGAAACCGACAACAGCGGAACCGTTATTGCGAAGCCTGTAAAAGGATGGACGGTAAGTGACGCAGCAGGAGTCGCCGTCGCTGCAATTCAGTATGCAGAGACCCCAGAGGAATTCGAAAGGGAAGACAGCAAGTCAATCCATCTCGTCCTCACAGCTCCACAGTGCCTAGATCTTGCCGACGCACTGACCAGGGCGGCGCGTGACGTTCTGAGATCTCATTCGCCCAGAACTCCCTTGCAGTAATGGTTGCAGCTGGCTCGACTTCTACGGTTCATTGGCCCACGTGAGCCAGAAGCGCAGAAGCGACTGTGGGGAGGGGCAGAAAGGTCTCGGACAGGCAAGCCCACGCAGCCACAACCACGAAGAAGTGTGTGTTGGCAGCGAGGCTGGCCAAGATGTTAATCGTCCGCCTTCAAGTACCACAAAAGGATCAGAGGCTAAAGCATCAACCTCCTGCATACGGACCCTGTTCCATAGAGCGGGAATTGCTACTTCCTCGGTTCCGGCTTCCGTTATCAGCAATACCAACCCTGCAGTCAAGGAAGGCTCCCAGACGATCGGGAGCCTTCGCTCTATCGGGGGACAATTGTGTTGGCGAGCCAAGCTGGAGAGGGCAGGGCTGACGCTCGGTAATAGGGGACCTAATGATCGCGCCCATGCGGTCGCAACCGGAGCAGTTTTGGTGACCAACGATAAGGCATTTGCGCAGGTAGAAGACCTCGGTGCTTCGGTGAATTGGGCGACCGACCTGTAGCCATCGCGCCTCGCCTCCGAAGGCTCGCAGCTGTGGCTCGAATGCCGACAGAACGCTGCTCTGCAGCGGAAGAAGGTACTGACACATCACCCCCAAATGGGAACTGTAGGTAAACGCGGGAGGCTTCTGGCGTTTACAAAAGTAAACACTTTTGCAATGAGTAACTTAGAAAACTAACGTTTACATCTGTTTACGCGCGGTTCCCGGCGTAAACGGATTAACTACTCTGGCGTAAACGCATTGAGTGTGCAGCTACTTAGCGCGGAACCTTGATCCAGCCGACTTGACGGCTTCTGCGGGCGCGGTCTAGGTTTCCCAGCAGGACAATTCCCTCTTGAGCACTCCCGGCATGAGCACTCCGGCCACCCGAAACGCCTCCGCAGGGGTGGAGGAGAAGCCCGGCTTCCGCACCAAAACCGTCGCCACGCGGATCACGCCGGAGGAGCTGCGGGAGGTCGAGATCGCTGCCGAGCGCGACGGCAAAACTCTTGCCGAATGGCTGCGCGATCTGGCGTTGAAGGCGGCGCGGCAGCGTCCGGCAGACCCGATGGAGCTGCTCCTCAGTGAGCAGTCGGCGACCCGGTACATGCTCCTGAATCTCTTCCATGCGACCGCCCAGGCGAACGCGGAAGGGAAGCACCTGTTGGCCGATCCGTGCTCAGAATCCGCGACCAGGCGAACGCCCGGAAGCTGGCCGACGCCCGCAAGATGATCGAAAGTTTTCATGCTCAGGATGCCCAGGAGGGGCGAGACGGGGGCCAGCCGTGAGCCGTCCGATGCGTTTTCCGAGCCGTGGCGGGAGGGTGTTGCTGCTCCTGTTCGGGATCACCCTGGGGCCATTTCTGCTGGTTCTCCCCGCCTCCGTTTGGCTTGCCTGGACGCTCACCCCACTGCAGAAGTTTTACCTCGGCACCTACGTCGCAAGCTCCATTGAGTCCAGTCAGCCGCGCAATGTGACCAGCATTCGATGGGTGCTGAAGACCGCTCCGGGACGCAAATCCGTGCCCCTGCTTCCCGAGGATGCGGTCGCCGGACCAGACCGGAAGCTGCCAGTCGGCCTCTCGGCTCAGGCGGTCGCGGAGGGCTGGCGGGGAGTGACGTTGAGTTCCCCGGAGAGGGTTCCGTCGTCTGAGTTGGCCCCGCTGCTCCGGGATTTGATGTACGACGGCGAGAGTTTCCCGCGCATCTTTGGCATGCCCCTGCTCTATGGATTGGTGGGGCTGATCTTCGTGTGTCTTGCTCTCCAAAAAGCGAAGGATGCATGGGGTTATGGACTGAGTTCCTGGGCGCAGCGGCGGCAGGAAGAGCGGCACGGACGGAGGACCAAAGGGCCGGAGTTGACTCGCCCGGCATGGCTGAGATGGCGGCGGGACGCCGGTATCCGGCTCCGGTTACAGGGCGAGAGCATGGGGTCGAAGCTCGTTCCGTGGGGCCGGAGCTATGCAATTCCGAAGCGTCTGGAGTCGAGCCACCTCATGCTGATGGGAGACACCGGGAGCGGCAAATCGTCGGCGATCAGGCAGATTCTCCGGCAGGTGAAGGAGCGGGGCGACACTGCCATCGTCTACGACCCGGCGATGGACTTCGTGGGCGAGTTCTACTCGCCCAAGCGCGGCGACCTGATCCTCAATCCGCTGGACGCCCGCTGCCCCTACTGGAACCTGCCGGATGAGATCTTCCGCCCCGAGATCGCTACCTCCATCGCCGCCGCGATGCTGCCCGAAAAGGAGTACGA
>JAABUH010003375.1_pt1 | contig 13806 bp, 25 predicted proteins | sample 5559121 | NCBI WGS metagenome assembly JAABUH01 (sample SAMN10711871, study PRJNA513364) | rock metagenome | isolation source: Antarctica rocks | place: Antarctica: Victoria Land, Battleship Promontory nord | collected 2015-12-28 | reverse complement strand
CTCGCCTGAGCGGCAGCGGGGACGGGCGCAGCGCAGCCATGCAGGCCGCGCGGCGTCGGCGTCAGCCTCGCCGGAGCGGTGTGGGGACGAGGGCGGCCAGCGAGGCGCCCAGCCCCGCCGGCGCCGGCGCGGGTGGCGCAGCCGCTCTCGCAGCCCTGCCGGAGGGGAGGCGCGCCCGGTCGGCGGCGGCGGCGGCGAGCGGGGGGCGGGCGTGGCGGCGCGCGCCTGCCGTGCAGCGGCCGGCGCGGGCGAGGGCTCCGGGGAGAGCTTGCTGGCGAGCCTGCGCGCGCGCGCGCTGCAGGCGCTGGCCGCGCAGCGCCGCCAGCGCACCTAGCATGGCAGCCTGGGGGCGCTCGAGTGCCTGGGTGTGGTTGAAGGCCAGCGTTGGACAGGGGCCCTGCTGGGAGCGCGGCTCGGCGTAGTGCCGCGTCCCTGCAGTGTCATGGCTCACTGCCACATGCTGCTGCCAGAGTGCTGCTTGCGCGGGCTGGTGCAGGGTACTCCTCTGGGTTGTACCTTGCCGTGTGGACCAACAAGACATCAGGGTTGTTGCCATGCGAGCTGCAGGGTCAGTGCTGCAGGTTCCTGCATGTTTGTGCATTAATTCTGTGTGTGCCTCCCTTTTGTATTTTTTCCTGTGTTACTTTTGTGGCCTGATAGTGCATGTGAGTAGGTGGCCAGACGAGCGCTGTAACACTGCTGCACGTGAGGATGACGTGCAAGGAGTCTTATGGCGTGTTTCCATGGTGCGTGCGCTTGTGCCGCTGCCGCGCTTATTCTGGTTTGCAAACAGCACACACTTGCAAAGAACCTCTGTGTGCTGCAGTTCCTCCAGCCTTGGCGGCAGCATCATCCTGCTGCTCGGCTACGGCTATCTCCTGTTGAAGGGCGCGCAGCTGCTCTCCGACGGCTCTGAAATGCTCCTTGAAGTCCTGGATCCTGGCATAATAGGTGCGTGTAGTGACCCAAGACTTGGCGTAGTGAACCAAGACTTGGCGTGCGACTTCGCTGCGCAAGCATGCGTACATGCGCGAAGGCTCGGCACGCAGCCAAGCACAACGGGGAACTTTGCGGACGGAGGATGTGCGTTGCAGGTGGCCTGCTTCTTCCTGTGCTGGGAGCCCTGCCAGACAGCCTCATCATAGTCGTCTCCGGCATTGGCGTTTCCCGCGAGGTGGCTGAAGAGCAGGTGCGTGACCAGCCCCTGCTAAGCACATCAGTGTCGGTGTTAGTTTAGCGCTGTGTTATACAACCTGCAGCGGCGTGGCCAGATGCTCTCCGCTCCAAGGGAAGCCATACTCCGCGCAAACAGTGTTGTTATAAAGCGGGGCGGCTACTGCAGGTGAGCGTCGGGGTGGGCACGCTGGCAGGGTCAACTATCATGCTGCTCACCATAGCCTGGGGCGGCTCGCTGCTGGCCGGGAGGTGCGACCTGAACGAGCGGGTGCGCGGTCTCTCGCCTCGGCCCAGCCAGCGCTCAGCACCTCAGCCGTGCTTGACGACATGAAGCTGTGTGCCAGTTATTACTCCTCACGTCACAGCGCAGCCAGTGCTGTGCACCCCACGTGTGCTTGTCAGTACAGTCCTGCATCACCTGCAGCTTTCGCAGATGCAACGGCCCATGCACCTCAAGTTGTGCCGTGTATATAATGAAGAAACCACCTGCTGGTGTAAACAGGGGCGGTCATTGTTCAGGACATCAGGCCCTTGTCAGCAGTGTGCGCCTGCATTGCTGTGTATGCCAGCTGGCCACTTGCGCCTCAGCGCTGAGCCGCCCGACCGCCGCCGCAGGGCAATGCCATCAACAAGAAACTGACGCGGAAGTTTGACATCTGGCGCACGGGCGTCACGACCGACAACTTCACGCCCAAGGGCGCGATCATCATGGCAGCGTCTGTGCTGCTGTATGGCATCATCCAGGCGCGCCTCACAGCGGGCTGCAGGGCGCACCTTCATCACACACCGACAGGCGTGAAGCACCTGCAACCGGCATGCACAGGCTCTTGCTGAAGTGACGCCCCTGCCTGCATGCGGCCATGTGGCTGCATGCATGGTGCATGGTGCTTGGAAGGGAGCCAGCGGTGCAGGAGGCGTCCGAGCAAAGTCGTGGCCACGCAGGTGCCCGCCTTCATGGGCTACAAGTCAGCGCAGGCGGCATCCCTGGCTGGCGTCATCGTCTGCCTGGCGACCCTGGTCGTGTACTGCATCTTCCAGGCGCGGCCCCCAGCCGGCTGGGCGTCAGAGCCTCGGACCGTGCGCACATGTCCTGCTTCCTGCTGGGGTGGTCTTACGCGCATACCCTGCTTCCTGCCGGGACTGCGTGCGCATGTGTGCAGATCAGAGGGCGCGGTGCACACCCGCTGTCAGTGCATCGCACTCGTGTGGTGGGGCCTGAGCACCTCCGCAGCGGCGCCTGCGTGTGCCGGGACAGGCCCGCCCGCAGCCTCAGGCGGGGCAGGCGCAGCATGTCAGGCAGATGCGGCGGCGTCTCCCAGCGGCACGAGCTGCAGCAGCGCGCGCTGCAGACCTGAGCGCATGGACCCTCAACTTTAAACATCGCACGCTGCAGGCAGCAGGGTTTGAATCTGCGGCCGCGGCGCGGCAGGTGGCCTACCCGGAGCTGCAGCGGCGGCAGATGGAGCACGCGAAGCAGAAGCGGTGGCGCCTGCAGGCCGCGCAGGCCATGGACCGCCGCGCAGCGCCGTTTGGCTCCCTGGTTGACCAGTCCGGTGCGTCCGCTCCTGTGACTGCGTCGGCTTGCCTGACAGGGTTGCGTGCGTGCATGGGGCTGTGCCAACCGTTGCTGAGCCCAGTGCTTCAAGAAAGTTTAAGGCCAATGTTGTGATCTCTCTACAGTTAGCAACGCCAACTTAGATGGCGCATATGGTCTTGCTGTGCTGAGCGCGCACCTGTGTCGAGCAGGGCAGGTCAACAGCAAGGCCATGCGCGGCCTGTTCGACGCCTTCGATGACAACGGCGACGGCTGCATCGACGAACGTGCGCGCCGCTCTGCGGCTCAGTGTCGCTTGCCCCGACAGCAGCCCCTGCACAGCGCTTGGTGCAGAAGTGCGGGCGACCGTGCACTGCCCTGCGACTTTGCGGTGTGTCCCGTGCCTGCGTTGCTGTGCTTCACCCATAAAATGCGAGGCGAAGACCGCAGCATACTGCTACTGGTAGACAGCTCTGCCTGACCACATCGCAGGTGGTCAGCTCCGGGTGGGATGACATGTCAGTAGCAAGTACGGCACTCAGAAAACGCACGCTGGTGTGATATCAGGGCCTGCACTGAGAGGCTGCTCTGCGGCGGCTCGCGCAGACGAGCTCAAGGCGCTGCTGCTGAGCCTGTCGCTGTCGTCGAGTGACGGCGGCGCCGGCGCGGACACGCAGCGCGAGTACTGGATGCGCGAGTTCGACTCCATCCAGCACGACGGCCGCATCGCGTTTGACGAGTTCCAGCTGCACCTGGCGCGGCGCGTGCCTGCTGCGCGTAGTAAGTGCTGGGACCTTGCTGCGAGGGTGATGCCGCGGTACCTCTGCTGGGCAAGCACACACGCAAAGTGATTATCTTGACATAGTGTCCCCTTGCTGTGCTGTTTGTTAGCCGCGGCACAGGCACCTTTTTGCGGTGGGACGGACAATCCTCATCTGCCATGCTCCCGTGTTAGGCATGCACTATAAAGCTGCACTGCCACACGGTGAGGTCGTCCGAGGTGCTCCTCTGTGCACGCACAGGCGCATGATACCGCAGGCGGGGCTTACAATCTGCTGAGATGTGGCAGTCTCCAGGCATGCAGTGAGCGGCCGCCGCGCGCGCGGCAGGTGGATCGTGGAGAAGCGGCGCGTGGTCAGCGCGGAGCAGCGCCGGCGCCAGGCTAGCCAGGGCGCGCGCATCACCGTCGACGTGGAGCCGGCGGTCTCCGCCGACATCAACGAGCTCCTCGAGTGCGGCCCGGCAGCGCCCCGCCCCTCCGGCGCCGCCGCGGCCGCACCAAGGCATCGCGCCTCATGCGGACCACTTCTTCTTTTGAGTTTCGAGCAAGCATGGAGTTGCACGGCGTTGATACCACGGTCCGTCTGTTCGGAGAGACATGCAGGCAGGTCTGCGCGCTCGACTGCGCGCATGCATTGGGCTTGTGCTGCGCGGCACATCGACAGCGCCGCGCTCCCGCAGCCCCCGCGGCTGGGCACATGAGTGCCGGCGGTGCATGCAGCACGGCATGGACGCGCAAAGCTCAGGAGCCCCCGCGCGTGCGCCAGGCACCACTTGGCGGGGGGCGAGCCGCACGCGGACGAGGGCGGGGACGAGGACGGGGACGAGGACAACGACGACAACGAGGACGGCGGCGACAAGCAGCGCCAGGAGCCCACGACCCGGCAGGCGAGCGCCTCGCGCTGTGTGCAAGTCGTCACTGCATAGGTTGCGGCGGCCGCGCCATCAGCACAGCAGCGGGTGCACGCGCCCGAGCCGGCCAGCGCCACAGTCATTGGCGCCGCTATCAGCGACCCGCAGCCATTCAAGAGGCAGTGCTCTCCTCTCTCCCCGAGCAGGCACCTCACCTGCGTGCGCCGGCGGCCGCAGATTGTGTGGAAGGCCGCCGCGCTGCTGGCGGCGGGCACGGCCATCTGCGCCGTCATCAGCGACCCCTTGGTGGAGGCGGTGTCCTCCTTCTCCAAGGTAACCTGTCCCTCGGCCAACACCGGAGGGCTGCGCCCCCGCGACGCGCCGCCCTCCGACATGCTTTCCTCTTTGCCCCGGTCAGCTCTCCTTGGCCATTGGTGCACCCACACGCGCGCCGCGCCGCGGATGGCGAGCGCCGGCTGCCCGGTCTGCATCGGAGCGGGGAGTTGAAGTAGTACCCTACCTTACCCCTAACCTACCCTGTGTCTGCCGCAGGCCTCCGGCATCCCGGCCTTCTACGTGGCCTTCTGCGTGACGCCCTTTGCGAGCAACGCGAGCGAGCTGGTGTCCTCGCTCCTGTTCGCGCGCCGGAAGCGGCGGAAGAACATCAGCCTCACCTTCTCCCAGGCGCGCGCGCGCCCGCCCCGGCCGCCCGCCGCGCGCGCGCGCAGCCGCGGCGCGGCCCGCGCCCCCTGCGCCGCGCACACGCGCGTTTGCCCTGCGGCTGGTCCTCTTGCTCGCTCCATGCACGCCTTGCAGGCCTAGCTTCGGCAAAGCCAGCCAGAGCTGCGTGTGTGAGCTGCCGCATGCTGGGAAGCCGACAGGGGGCGCTCGGGCTTGAGCTGCGGGCGCAAGCTCGAGCCGCGGGCGCTGAGCGGGCGGCCGCGCGGGCGCGCGCGCGCGTATGTCTGCGGCGCGGAGACCATGGGCTTGAGCTGCGGGCTAGGGCTTGAGCTGCGCACGCTGAGCCGGCGGCTGCGCGCGCAGGTGTACGGCGCGGTGACCATGAACAACACGCTCTGCCTGGGCCTCTTCCTGCTGGTCATCCACCTGCAGGACCTGCCCTGGACGTACTCCAGCGAGGTGGCCGTCACCGTGGTGGCCACGCTGCTGGTGGGCCTGCTGGGCGCGACGCGGCGCACGTTTGCGACGTTCTGGGCGATCCCGGTGCTGCTCATCTACCCGCTCTCCATCGTCGGCGTCTGGGGCCTGGACGCGGCGGGCTGGCGCTGACGGGGACGGCATGACACCAGTTTTGGTCGGACACTTTGATGCACGCCGCCCATGGCATGGGCCCCATGCAGGTGTGCATAGATGCGTGGCTGGGGCCTGGATGGGGGACAGGTCAACTATGATCAGCGTGACATCTTTTAGAGCCAAGAAGGGTCTCTGTTCCATACAGAGTGGCTGGGCCCAAGGGCTGCAGAGCAGCTCGCGCACCACGCAGGTCACGAGCATGCAGCAGGAGGGCTTACCACTGAAAGGGACTGTCAGCTGGCAACTTGGGCCCAGCTGGCTGTTGATCGGCATGGGCAGTGAAGGGTAGTGGACACAAATGAAGTGACTATGCAGAATAAGCTGCTCCAGCATGGCCGCCTAGCAGTAAGCCCAAGTACTCCAGTTGTGCGCATGCCATTTTTGCTTTTTGGAGACGGGTCTTAGCCACTTTGAGAGTGTTTTTGCGGCCCTTGTTCTGTTGTTCTTGCAGCATGGAGTGTCACTGCATGCTACGTCTCAGAGCGCGCTTGTCATGCACACTGGGTCTGCAGAGAGCAGGCATGGTGATGAAGGGAATGTGTCATTGATTCCTTGAGGAAGAGACGTTCTCCGCTCTGCTTATCACACGACTCTGCGGCTGCCAACTACATCTCTGCCACATCTTCATGTCTCATACGCAAGTACCACATGTTGTCCAAGATCATCCCTCTCACAAGGGTAATCAAAACACCCACACTGCCACGCTTCACAGGCTACACTCACTTCACACTCATCGCATATATTTTAAAGCACCAGTTCGGAAGCATCACAATGGCCTCGTAAAGCTTATACGAATCGGTCACGGCACTGCTGCTTCCCCGCTGCGCCTTGCCTGTAGCTTTGACAAAGGCGCAGCTCTCCTGGCACAATTGACACAGCAGCTTGCATATCCAGCAGAAGCTCACGCTCGCCAGGAGCATGAACTCGCGAGTAGCTCAGCAGCCGAAAGCACAATGCCAAGCTCGCTACTTGCTGCCCGCCAACAGCCCCTCTGACAGTCCGCATGGGTGGTGGCTGGCCAAGCGCTCGCCGCTCACTTGCCCTCGGCCAGCAGCTGCTGCGACTGCTGCACGTTGCCCAGCAGCACGGGGACCTTGTTCTTGGGGAAGGGCGCAAAGCCGTTGGACGCCAGGTGGCCCTGCAGCGCGTCGATCGCAATGTACATGCGCCGCGCCGAGACCTTGCGCGCGCTGCCGCCGCGCGCGTACTTGGCCACCCACGTCGCGCCGTCCTTGCGCAGCGCCTGCTCGGGGCGGGCGCCCAGGCGCTGAGCGCACGCTCGCCGCATGAACAATGGCTCTGCAAATGCGGGCATGCCTTGCAGCAGCCTGGCCCTGCCTCCTTCACACCCACCCGCCCACCTGCTGCCTGCGCTGCCAGACTGCTTGACAGACCAGGGACGGCCAGGAGCCTCCTTGTGCCCATGCGCGCGTGGGGAAGCTGGGGGTTAAAGCAGCGCCACAGCGAGCGCCGCGCACCGCCACAATCTTTGGCCGCTCGGGGTCGTACAGGTCGGCGTTCACATAGCTCTCCACCTCCTGCTTCAGCGCCAGCGTCTCCCGGCTGTATGCGTCGCTCATCTCGGCCGCGGGCACCCCGGAGTTCTCCTCTGCGTGGCCCCCACGAGCACGTCAGGCCATGCAGCGCTCGCTGCTGTCGCAACCTGTGGCGCGCCCGCTGCGGAGGCCAGCCCGCACAGTGCACAACAACCTTGACACCCCTTTTGTGAGCACACGGCCAGCTTCTCAGCTGCGCCTCAGAGAGGCCCGCACGTAGCCTGATCTTGGTTGCGCTGGAATAGCTCTCCACACCGTTCTTCGCCTTGTCGCGTCTGCGCACACGGCGTGAACACCAGCTGAGGCTCTGACTTCTTACACAGTGACAAGCGCTGGCAGTCTGCTACAGTGAGCTGTTACTCGACACTTGCACTGCCGGTGCCGGTACAGTGCTGCGGGTCGCACATCAGCGTCTGCCGGCGGCACTCATCACCCTCGTCGCCCAGCGGGCAGGACCCAATGGCAGCGGACGACCCATCCCAGGCGGCTCTGGCCTCGCAGGCAGGCAGAGCGACGAGCGCGGCGGCCCCCAGCAGCACCCTCCGCCGTGCTTGGTCGAGCGCCGGCGCCTCTGCCGGCCTGCCACACGCGGCACAGTTTGCTCCGCGCCCCGCAGTGCTGCACACATACTTGACCAAGCGCTGCAAGTCCAGTCCCAAGACAATGTGAGGGGCTGCGGCTGTTAAGCACGCTTGGGCAAGTCAGTCCGGATACGAAGCACACCTGCTTGGCTGCGCGCTTGCTGTTGCGTCAAGCCTTGCTGGAGTGGACAAGCACACAGGCGGAGCTACGCAGCGCGCCGGCAAGCATCGCAGCGCATGCACACTGGCTGGTGTAGCTGATAGGACCATGGTGTGCTTATTTGCTGCTGCACCCCCTGCTCGCCTTGACTTGTTCCAAGCGGTCGTACGCTTTCCTCGGTCGACAGGAGCGCCACGAGCCCCGAGGAAAAGGGTGCCTCCTCGGGCAGTCGTGCACAAACTTGGGAGTAAAGGAGCTGCTAATATAGACAGGCACGGGGAAGTAGCCCACGCCATGAAGCTGCATGTAACGCACGGCAGGACTGTGCACGAGCTTGTTGTCGAGCCCAGCACAACTTTGCAAAATGTGCGGGCCCAGCTGCAGGACCTCACCGGCGCGCTCGCACGAACGCAGAAGCTGATATGCAAGGGCAGGGTGCTCGATAGCGGCGACCTCACTGTGGAGGCTGCCAAGCTGAAAGACGGTGCTAAGCTGATGCTACTGTGCGGAGCGCCTGGCACCCAGACGCAGGTCCGCATACTACCACATTGGCTGTCCTGCCAGTATGCCCAGCAGCCACAGTATGCATGGCTCAGGGCACGGCTGTGCAGGGCTCTGTCGTGAGTCAGTAAGAGCTAGCACCTGACTCAGTGTTTGAACAAACCAGGGCCAGGCGGCGGCCCAGGAGCTGCAGAAAGAGAAGGCCGAGGCTGCCAGCAAGCGCGCCAGGACCGCGCTCGAGCAGAAACACCCGCAGGGCGGCGCGGCAGGCAGCGGCGCCCCTGCCACCCTTGAGGTCTGGTCACAGCTGAGCACCGGGTGCACCAATACCTGCTGTCACTCTGGCAGTGAGTACCCTGCCGCACGGCGCCTGTATGTGCAGACCTAGCAGCCAGCGCGGCAGCTCGCGCGCCCCTCTGCCCCCTCACTTTCTCGGCCCCGTCCGACCGGCAGGCGCGCAGCGCGATCTGGGCCAAGACCCGGGTCATCGCGCTGCGCGGCGAGCGGCCGGCGCTGACGCACGTGCCGGCGGCCGCGCTGGCTGTCACCGGGGCGCGCGTGGCAGACTTTGGCAACAACGCGCTGGACGGCGTCCCGGAGGCGCTGGGCCACCTGGCTGCCCTGCAGCGGCTTCGGCTGAGCCACAACCGCCTGCCGTCCGGGGCGCTGCCGGCGCTCGCGCCGCTCACGCAGCTGCTGGTGCTCGCGCTGGACCACAACAGGTGACCCGCTCACGGGCGCACGGGCCGCGCCGCCATAGCCCGGCGCGACCGGAGGACCCCAGTCCTGGCGTGGCCTGCTGGGAGGTGACGCATGCATGGGGCGCTGCGCGCGGCCATGCTGCAGGCCGAGGCCGGCAGGACAGACAGGCCTGTGTGCGCCAAGCGTGTAGGATATGATACAGTACCCAAACCCTAACCCACGCAGCGCCCGGCTGACGTCTGCACGCCTATCGCCAGGCTGGAGGCGCTGCCCTTTGCCATATGCAGCCTGCCGCGTCTGCACACGCTGGACGCCAGCGCCAACGCGCTCACGGCGCTGCCGGCGGCCGTGTCGCAGCTCACCAGCCTGCGCGCCCTTGCCGTGCGCCAGAACAGGCTCGCCGGCCTGCCGGCGGAGCTGGGCGGCCTCCCGCAGCTGCGGTCGCTGGACGCGCGCCAGAACATTCTCGCCGGCCTGCCGAGCGCGCTCGGCGGCATGCAGCAGCTGCGCTCGCTGCTGCTCGACGGCAACAGGTTCGGGCTTGGTATCAAGGCGCTTGGCCGGGTGCCTGTGTTTGATGGTCAGGAGCTGCCGTGCATGAGAGAGGCGAGAGCACATCATGGCGGGGCAGTATATGGCAACCAACCGTGGGCTGTGCAGAGATGCGTGGGGGTGAGCCTGTGAGTCCTGGCTGCGGCCATGGCATATGGGTCCTGCAGCCTGACGGGCTGCATCATGACCTCTCAGCGCTGTGATTGCACCCCAGCACAGGTGCCCGTGCTGTGACGCAGGCTGACGGCCATTCCGGCAGAGCTGCTGCGAGGCTGTGAACAGCTTGCGACGCTGTCCCTGCATGACAACCCCGTGACGCTGGAGGCCTTGCGCGAGAGCGACGGCTTTTGGGAATTCAATAAGCGGCGGTGCCAGAAGTATGATAAGCAGGTGCGCAATAAGTTCTCCTTCCTCCCAGCGTGTGTGCGGACGGCCTGCTTACCTGTTTCGTGCAGGAAACGTGGTGCACCCTCTCCAGGCACATAGCAACGTAGATACATGGGGCGCAGATGACCATGCGGGTGATGTCCTCGCCGGACGGCTTTGATGAGGGCGCTGATGCGGTGGATTGGCAGAGCTGGGGCGCGGCCTCACAGTGTTCAGGTCAGTGAGTTCACTGTGATCTTGATAGCATGCTACAACCGCGCGTGGCACAGCTTGCTCTCTCACTTACACCTTCTGGACTGTCACAGCATTTCCCGCAAAACGCCTGCAGGCAGACCTAAAAATTTGCACACCCATCAGGCTCATGGATTGAGCCGGGCTCTGTGCGACATGTCAGCAGCAGGACACTTACAGCTGAATAGTACTATCACTCGCTCTCAGCCACAGCAACCCTGTCTGCCGGCAAACAGTGCAAGGACCACACAGCCTGTTCATCCCCGGCACTCCCTAGTTTTAGACAGCAGGTTCATTCACACTGGTTGAGCGTCCCTCTTGCCACAAACACACCGAGCTGCGGGCGCATCAGGAGGAACTGCGCTCACCAAAACCTGAGACCCGGGCCCGCCTTCCAGGTCTCCACCACCTGCAAGCAGCCGACTTGGCTTCAGGCAGACTTGCGTTGTTTCCAACCAGACATGCGAAGCATTATGACGCACAATCTGCTCAGTGCTGGCCAAGCAAGAGAGCCTCCTTGCAAAGCTTCTGAGCTTTAAACAACTCAGGATCACTGCAACGACTTGCGGGGCGCACGATGAGCAGCGCAAAGGCAACCATCGCAAGCCTGCCGTTGTACACCTCTGCTTTCTGCGCCACCATCCGTGCAAGTGGTCAGCAAGCTGCAGCCGCTGGTTATACAGTGTGAAACAGATAAGAGCAGGAGACAGAAGTAAGAGTATCCTGGCAAAAGCATCACTCGGCAAAAGCATCACAACTAGTGGAGCTTGGCAGCACACCTGCGTGAAGGGACCAAACCCGTCGCGGTCAAGGTTTGCTTTGCGCGCAACCGGGATGACGCTCGCGATGATGATCGTCGCAAAGGCGAGGCCGATAAACAACGGCGTCTGCTGGATCTGGACGAACACAGGCGCGCCGGTGCGGACCTCTGCGCCAAAGGCCGCCAGCATGGCAAACATAGCCGCCCTGCGATACGCACAGGCTGCTCAACAGAGGAGTGTTGCACCAGCTCTGTGGCAAACTCTATGGTCTTGGCCTCCACAAAGGCAAATGTCACAAAAATAAAGCGCACCGGCCGTTGATGATCTCGGGCAACAGGCCAGAGAAGCTGAACACCTCCTGCGCACCAGATCATAGAGTCAATCAGGCATGTTTAGCCAGACACACTGGAGCCACAATAGAAGAAGCACACGCTTCCATATCCACAGAAATTGGTCACTGCTCTTTGGCTCCGGCACTGGCTCCGGCACTGGCTCCAGCGCTGGCAGATACACTGCCTGAGTCGCGCACCGCCTGCGACGGGCTGGTGCCCACGTTCTTGTCGCTCGCAAACCCAGGCTGCTTGTTCAGCTTGTCAAAGTCCAGGCCGCTGTTCTCCTTGGTCGTCTCAACAAACTCCTGCCGCGTGCGCCGCGCGCGTCAGTGGCCAGGATAGTACAGCCTTTGGGATTGCACAAATGCAGAGCCACAGCGCGCGCAGTGGCGCTGGATGCCCTGGCAGTCAGGGAGGACACAATGCATACAGATGGGGACACTCTGGTAGTGGTGCAGCAGCCATGTGGCAGGCTGTTAACAGGTAAGGTGCATTGGCAACTTCTATCCAGACGCTCTGACACCCACCTGTGCCTTCTCCTCCAGCTGGTCCAGGGGGCTCTTCTCGGCTGCCCGCACAGCAACCACCCGCCTCACGCTGCGGAAGGGAGCCGGGCTCATGGACGGCCGGGCGGTGCTCCTGGCCAGGCCGGCCGGCGTAGCGAGCGGGGTCTGGGCGAGCATTGTGCACACCATCTCGCTGGCTCAAGAACGTGAATGATCAAAGGCTGTTGATCTCACGCGTGATGAGCAGAGGCTTTTATCTTTTAAACTCTTTCAATTGTGCTTGGTGTTATCGAAACACCTAGCTAGGGCGGTCGGCTGCAGCATGCTCGCTGCAAGCAACAGGCAACAAACACTGCAGTGTGTAGCCACAATGTCCAGCTGTGGCTACGGAAGACAGCACGCATTAAAAAACCTGCAGACAAATGCCCGCACACGGGCACGGCTCCGACGCCCCCCACGCGCTACTGGTCCGGCTCACGGCGCGCGCGCGGGCGCCACGCCGATCATGCTGTCGCGCGTGACCAGCGCCTGCAGCTGCTCCTCGGACCAGCCCTCGGTGCCAGCCGGGCGGCGCGGCAGCACGAGGTAGCGCAGGTCCGCAGTCGAATCGTGCACGCGGACGGCCGTGCGCTCCGACAGCACCGTGCCAAACTCGGCGAGCACGCCGCGCGGGTCCCGCACCTGGCCACGCGCACGCAGAGCATGTCGCCGCTAGTGACAGCTGGTGCGCGCACGAGGCCGGTGCGGGCTTCAGCAGCGACGGCGCGGGCCGGCGCCTGTGCGTGTGGGAACCGAGCATGGTCTGACCCCATGCAGTGACTGCTCACCTGGCTCAAGCCGCGAGCTGAGCTGTGCCGTGCACGCAGGCATGCGCCAGAGCCCAGGGTGAGGGGGGGGGGGGGGAGAGCAGGAGAGGCCCACCACGCGCGCGCGGTACGAGCGGCTGCGGTACCAGGGCGGCGACGTGCCCAGGACTGCCAGCGGGTAGCAGCTGCGCAGCAGCGGGGCAAGAGCCATCAGTGCGGCACGCATGCCAGCGGGTGCTGCCGCGCCCGCCTGCGACGGGCTCGTGCGACGCTGCACGCGAAACATGCAGAGCCGCTGCATGCTTGCCGCCTGCCGGACTGGACCCCATTTGGGCGCTTGCTACATGTTGCAGAACCGTGTCACTCCTCAGCTCCCGGGCGTGCATGTCAGATGTATGACAGCAATACACTTACTGCCAGTCATTCCTGCCTGCCGCAAGGTGCGATCATCGGCGAGCGTCAATGCACAAGCACCTACACCAGCAGGCCGCCAAATCCTAAGCTCCCCGTCAGTCGGCACCCAGCATCCACCAACGCTGCACGTCACTGAATGCACACGGCCAGCGCCGTGCGCTGACCCCCCGCACACGCTCAGAGCCACACCCCGCACCTGCACAGCGTGCACACGACCACGTTGTGCACGACCTCGGTGTTTTCCAGCGCGGTCAGGCGCGTGCCCGACAGCGCAGGCGCGGTACGGGCGCCCCCGGCGGCGGGCGCGGCGCCGGCTGCCTCGCCTGCGGATCCACTCCTATTCAGGCGCGCGGTGCGTATTGAGGGCCGCCGTGCGGCCTTCCCCACGCCCCCAGAACAACCGCTGCTGAATCTGGGCAGCCCAGCAGAGCAGTGCTCACATGGTATCCCGACGCCGCTTTTTATAAAGGTGGGAGGACATGCAGCGCGGGCAGCATGAGCTATGGCAACTGCCAAACGCTGGACCACGGGAACGCCTGCGGAGGCCAGCTCTCCAGGCGCTGCGCGGCCGGCGCGGCGCGCCCGCTGCGCGCCGCGCACGGGCGGGCGGCTGCCGGACGCGCCGGCGAGCCGCCTCGCAGGCGGCGGCGCTGGGCGGCGG
>JAABUH010003373.1_pt1 | contig 13812 bp, 25 predicted proteins | sample 5559121 | NCBI WGS metagenome assembly JAABUH01 (sample SAMN10711871, study PRJNA513364) | rock metagenome | isolation source: Antarctica rocks | place: Antarctica: Victoria Land, Battleship Promontory nord | collected 2015-12-28 | reverse complement strand
CGGAGGAGGCGGCCCGCGCGCTTGGCGCGCCCGGACAGCCGCCGCGCGCGAGCCTGCTGGTGGTCGACTCGCCGGCGGCGCTGGCGGCGGGCGCGCTGGGCGGCGCGCGCGGCGGCGGCGCCGGCCACGTGGCGCTGGCGTGCCTGGCGCGCGCGCTGCGCGGCCTCGCGCGCCGCCACCTGCTCGCCGTGCTCAGCACCAACCACGTGGTGCGCGGTGCGTGCGCGCGCACTCAGACGCCCGCCGCCCGGCGCGTTTCTGTGGGATGCTGACAGGCCCGCACGCGCGCCCGGCTGCGCGCGCGCGCTCGAACGCCCGCTGTGCGGTACCATTTTGTGGGATGTCGGCAGGCCCCGCGCGAGCGCCCGGCTTTGGCCAGTGTCAGAAGCGCATGTGGGGGCGGTGCTGTGGGGTGTCAGCGGCTGGCCTTACGCAGAGCTAAATGCTTCCTGGGCCCGCTGCACTCACATGCCCTGCAATGCGGGCGTGCATCTGGCACGGAGTACAGCCTGGACGCAGGCCCTGCGGCCCGGCGTGTACTGGGCGCCACGACCCTCATTGTTGATCGAGCCTCATGCCTAGCGCCTTGACAGGCTGATGCCTGCTCTCAGCGCGCGCCGCTGGCGCAACGCAGGCCTGGGCGAGGAGCCGCGGCCGGCGCTGGGCGACAGCTGGCGCAACCAGCCGCATGTGCGCGTGCACCTGGCGCGCGGCGCAGGCGCCGCGCGCAGCGCGACGCTCACCGCGTTCCGCATCGGGCCCTGCGACGGGCCGCCGGCGTGGTTTGAGCTGCGCGGGGACGGGGTCGGGTAGAGAAGGCGCCAGGCTGCGCCTCCCTGCTCAACCATGCTCGCATCCGGGTGGAGAAGCCTACTGTATAGAAGTGCTGTAATGTAGAAACTCAGGATCACTGCCGGTGTCTGGCGTCAGCCTGCTTGAACTCTGTACTTTTCAGCAGGAGCCTGCCTGCTCAACCATGCTCACACCCGAGTGAGAATGCCTACTGTAATGTGAAACTCAGGTTCACTGCCAGTGTGGTATCGGCCTGCTTGAAGTCTGCCAGGAAGCTGGGTGCCTCTGCTCATGCACGGCATACACAATGCCTTGGCAGGGTAGCTGTCAGTCTGTGTTTTGATAGGCAGCATAGCATACATGGCCTCCATGGCTTCCCAACATTTGGCTTTGGTTTTGAATTAGCGGTCTGTAGCTTGTTGCACAATGCATGTAACTGGCAACCCCTGAAGTGAAAGTCTGCACTGCTTGCAGCACACATGTGCCTGTCCTGTGCACATGCAAAATAATGCCAGTGCCTGGTCTGTGCCTCGGGAAGTGCGGGTCTGGCTTTCCCGGAGGAGGGGTGCAGAGGAGGGATGCTCATTTTGTACAAAAGCGTATAATGCTCTAGTACCTCAACACAGTCTTGGCATGCAAGGTGTGTACTGCGACAGAGTCATGAGCGGTTTGTTTGTGACCTGTGTGTCACAGACACATGCGTTTATGTCATGGCCTACAGCTCCGAACACACATGCAATCACTCACTGCAGGGCACAGTCACTCTACGTCAATGGCCCGGGACAGCTTCTGCAAGCGGTTAAGCAGCAGGTCGCCCTGCTTCAGCGTCGCCTGGTACTGCGCGTTCTTCGCATCGGGCCGGTTCGTTTCGATCACACCGGCCACCTGCACACCCGCCCCGCCCTCGTCAAAGCCCCCGCCTGTGACTCCTCAAGGACGTTCGCGGCGGCCGCTCGTTGCACACTCTGGAGCACAGCACCCTCACAGCGACCATGCGATCACAGCGACCATGCAGGGAGCCGGCACGGGGAGCACGCCCCTTGTCAACCTTTGCAAGCACCCGCACAGCGACCGTGCAGGGAGCGGGGCCGGCGAGCGCGCGCCTTGTCGATCTTGGCGGACACGCGCCCGGCCACGATGAACTCGGCCAGCTCCGCGTCCATGAAGGCCGGCGAGACGCCGAACGCTTGCGCCATGGACTCCAGCGTCACGCTCTTGTACGCCTCCAGGAACTGCCGCGCGTCAATCCAGCAAAATTTGAGCAGCGTGCACCAACATGATCACTGAGCAGCGTGCACCAACATGGTTGCTCAACTCTCGCTTGCTGTGGTGCTGCCGCGACGCGCGCGTGCGCGCACCGCATCAGCCGCGCACGAGACAGCAGCCGTGTGAGCAAGCAAACGGCAGAGCCATGTGCTGCCCGGCGCACACGGAAGCGGCGCGAGGGTGGCGCGCGCGCCTGGGTGTACGCGACCGCGCGGACTTCCCGCACGTAGTACCGGAAGTGCGGCGCGAGCAGTCGGTCCGCGCGCAGCCGGTCCATCAGCGCGGCGAACGCCTGCGCGCCGGCGCCACGATGAGGCTATGGTACACGGCGGCTCACAGCATGCCGTGCGAGCGCAGTGCCCTGGCCCGGCATCCTGCAACATTATTTGGAGCTGATTGTGCTACCGTTGCCTTGGCAGGTGCAGGCGCCAGCATTGGCGTTGTGCTCCAGTCATTGAGCAACTCAGTGGCTCGACACCCATTGTGAGCTAGGCAGCTAGCGGGGCACGCTAAATACAAGTTTGCATACGCAGAAAAGGTATACAGCACGGGGGTTGCTGGAAGCACAGGCAAGCCGCTGATTGGTGTGCATGAGGTCCAGTCACTGCCAAACTGGTTGCGGGGGTGATGCAGGGTCACAGTGCGCAGCAGGGCGCATGGCGGCGCAGGCGCCATGCTGGAGTCTTGGCGTGGCAGACGCACAGTGTGCATCCTTTGCGATTCTGCAAATGTGGCACTGAGGAGGCTGCGGGGCCTGGCTGCACAGCTGCACAGCAACACAGGAGCCCTCAGACAGTGCCGGGAGCAGGCAGAGCCGCTGCGGGAGGCCGCGGCCGGGGGCCGCGCGCCCGGAACAGCGTCTTGTAGTCGCACGCGTACAGCGCGGCCAGGAAGGGCGCCAGGTGCGGGATGGCGTCGATGACGGTCAGGATCTCGGGCGCGTCCACCACGCGCGCCTTGAGCTCCGTGCGCGGCAGCGTCGCGACCGCCGTCACCACCGTGTAGAAGATGCAGTCCTCGTAGCTGAACAGCTCCGTGCTGCGCGCGCGCGGCGCGGCGGCGTCGCTGCCAGTGGTGTGTTATGACGCTTCAGTCTGTGCACAGCAGCGCCGCTGCTGCCATGGCAGCATCGCCACTGCCTCTTATTATGAAGCACAGCGCACTCCTGTGACTCTGTGCACAGCTTTCAGCACAGCTGCTGCACGGGACCGCATGTGTTCAGTAGCGGGACCACACAATCATCGAGGTTGTCAGCTAAAGGCGCCGCGAGCACCTCAGAATCAGGAGCGTCACCATGTGGCACGCCGTCCCGGTGACATTCGCGCGAGGTGGCCATCATTGAAGGGAGTAAGCGCACGCCGGCGGGGGGCGCACGAGGTGAACGTGGCGATGGAGTCCAGAAGCAGCGCGGCCGCGCGCGCCAGGTCGCGCGTGGCCAGCAGGAACACGGCCTCATACACGCGCAGCCGGTTCTTGCGCTCCCAGTCGCCGCCGCCCGCGCACAGCTCCTCCGCATGCTTCAGGCCCTGCTTCACCGCCTGCGCGCGCAGGCACAGCTCTCAGAGCGGGCTGGGCGGCCTGCAGGGCGTAGCGCCGCGCCGACGCTATGACCCGCTCGCAGCGGTCATGGGCGGCATGGCAGCGAGCTGCCTGCGTCCTCGGCTGCAGAAGCTGGGCCGGCGGCTGGCGGCCCGACCACGCTCACCTCATATTCGCACACATGCAAAACGGGACACAGCCTTTTCGCCTTATGCAGGCTGCAGAACCGCGCCTGCCAGTCGCCGGCCGCCATGTCCAAGCGCAGCAGGCTGAAGGCGAGGTCCATCTTCTGGCCAATGCCCGCCGTTTTGGCCTCGGCGACCGCGAACGCCTCGCGCGCCGCCGCCCGGTCGCCTGCCGCCGCGGGCGCGCCCCGGGTTAAGTCCGCACAGCCATCGGCACTGGCCCATGTGCCAGGGGCACAGGTGCGGCCGGCAGGCGAGGCGCCCGCACGACCGCCGGCTCGCGCGCCCCGCCATGCCGCGGCTTTGGCGTGGCACCAGAAAAAGGAAACTGTGCGCGGATCAGGTTGGCGAGTCAGAAGCAGCCGGCTGTGTGAGGCAGCCTCGGCACTCGCGCGTGATCAGCCTGGGACCTGGTGACCAAGGCGGCGCGGTTCGCGCGGCCAGTCTGCGGCTGCCGGCCCCGCAGGCGCACCGATGCGGCACAGGTGCTCCGCCTTGGCGGCCAGCGCGTCGCGGACCTCCACGTCGCCCAGGTTCTCCTGCGCGTCCTTCACGCGCTCGTCCAGCGCGGCCAGGCCGGCGTCGCTCGCGGCCCGCATTGCCTCCAGCCGCCCCGCGTCCGGCTCCCAGCCCAGCTCCGCGCACGCCTCCTCGTACAGCACCACCGCCTCTGCGCGCGCCGGGAAGGGATCGCTCAGCGCAGCTGGCGCAGGCTGCGGGATCTCCCTGTAAGCTCGGGCAGCTCACCTCGTACAGCACTGTCCGAACTGCAGAAGGCACGAAAAGCGTTTGCACAGCGCAGCAGGCACCAGCTGCTGCTCTGTTTGCGCGAGGCTGTGCAGAGCCGCCTGTGCGACGTCAGCGAGGGAGGGCGTGAGGCAGACGGCTCGCCTTTTGCGAAAATGATGTCCAGGATCTCCTGCTGCAGCTTCGCCTTCTCTTTGGGCGACAGGCCTTCGGCGCCATACAAGAACCGCTGCGCACGGCAGGCAGCGTCGATCGCCGATGTGTTGTTGTGCAAGTCGCCAGTACAGCTCACACTGAAGGATGCAACAAGCAACAGAGCCAAACACGAAGCGGCTGCGCACCTTGTGTGCCAGCACAAGCTTGAAGTCCTGCTCCGGGGTGGGGTCGCCGGACACGCCGGCATCGCCCATGCTCGGCGCACGGCAACACGGCTGTATGCGCGGATACACAGCGCCGGCACTTAAAACAAGTTACTCACGCGCTGGTGAGAGAATATGGTGTGCACAGTCTCTACTTGCGCACTTGAGTGTTTTTCAATTACTTGAGAGCGTTGAACTGGGGAGTAAAGTAACAGACTGTAACAGCTCAGGGCGAGTCGGCTACTACTAAAGCGGCTCTTTGGGAGGCTCTGCTCAAAAGCCCTGCTGGCTGGCAGGGTTGGCCTTGTGCTCCGAAATGCTTCCAAGATGGACTGTTGATTGAGCGTGATAACAGCAGTCTTGGCCCAGCGAAAAGCGCTTTTAAGAGTGTACGGCAGGACGCAGCACTGCAAGGAGTGAAATTTTTTTCCTCAAGTATGGTACGGCTGGATGAGCTAACTTTTAGCAACAGCACGCTGCATGCGTTGCCGGTAGAGGCAGACAAAGGCCGTAGCCACACGCCGCACCAAGTGCGCGGGTGCGTTTTTTCGGTGTGCACGCCCACGCCGCTGCGCCAGCCAACGCTGGTCGCGGCCTCTCAGGCGGCACTGAGCCTGCTTGGCCTGGATGCCGAAGAGGTGCGAGAAATTTCTAAAGTTATGTATATAATGCGCTTGACTACTCATAATCAAAAGCATTTGCTTATGCCACTTACATGCTGCCCCTGGCGCAGGCGCAGCGGGACGAGTTTGTGCAGGTCATGGCCGGCAACAGAGTGCTGCTAGGGATGGAGCCTGCCGCACACTGTGAGTCGCAGTAAAAAGGCTTACATTCGTGTTTGCCACTGCAAGCAGGACCGGTTCACGCCGTGCTTGAGCCTGTGTGAGCGCTTACGTCTGTAGCCAAACGTATCTTGCACCTGAAACGCGCTGCTGTCCAGGCCTTCCGCTCTGTTGCTGTGTCGCTGCGTCGCTTTTCTACACTCTTGTTCATAGCAGCCTAAAGCATATTGTGGCGTACGCAGGCTACTGCGGCTATCAGTTCGGTTCCTTTGCAGGACAGCTTGGGGACGGTGCTGCAATCCTGTTGGGCGAGGCGCGTTCCCTGTGCTGTGAGTTCTTGAGCTGTGATGACAGAGCCCAAACCTGTGTCGCAGGCCAGCTGAGGGTGCTGTGACCGTCAGTGTGCTGGGAGTCTGCAGCAGCTGACGTGTGAGTGTTCAGGTGCGGCCGGCGAGCGGCGGTGCGCCGTGGGAGCTGCAGCTCAAGGGCGCAGGTCTCACGCCCTACAGCCGCTCTGCTGACGGGCGCAAGGCGCGGCCCAGCTGCTCTGTGTGTCTACAGCGCCGCACGCTGCTTCACGTGCAACCTGGCTGTGTCCGCTTACACGCAATGAGCAGCGCTTGGATGGTTGCACTTGCCCTGTACTCTGCTGGTGGACGGGTCCCAGCAGTTTGCAGAGCTGCCCCTCGCCCAACAGACCCTGCCGTGCATCTGTCACACCAGAATGTGTGTGGGCATGCGTCAGCATGCACCTGGTAGCGCTCTGACTCATAGCCGCGCAGGTGCTGCGCTCCTCGATTCGCGAGTTCCTGGCGTCTGAGGCGCTGTTTCATCTGGTGAGGCCTGCACACAATCTTGTGTGAGTCACAAGCTGGCACTTGCATGGCGCGGGTGCCTCCTTGCACCCCTCGCATGCTGCGCATCGCTGCCGTATCACATGCAGTGTGCGTAGCGGTGTTGTGTCCTTCCGTGAGCACTCCCAGGCGTGCAAGAGCTGCTGCATGCGAGGATGCGGTGGGGAGCGGCTGATGCATGCATTGCATGACCTACCCCAGCATGCTGCGCCTGACCCGGACCTTGGCCCGTGCCCTGCAGGGCGTGCCGACCACGCGCGCGGGTAGCGTGGTCACCAGCGAGGACCGCGTGGTGCGCGACCTGCTGTACACGGGCAACCCGGTGCGCGAGCGCTGCTCGATCGTGTCGCGCATCGCGCCCAGCTTCCTGCGCTTTGGCTCCTTCGAGATCTTCAAGCCGGTGGACCCGACGACGGGTGCGGGCCGTCGCTGCCACCATATGCCTGGCGCTGTTCATTGACGCTCTTTCCCCTTATGACAGTACAGACTGCGACCCTCACTGTCAGGCATGCTGATAGCCAGAGCGCAAGTGTTCCAATGTGTGATGTGTCTGCGCATCTCCTAATGGCATGCTATGTTCTTCATGGGATTTTTACTTCGAGTTCAGCACGCTTCGCAGCATCCCTACAAACGCTATGCTCTGCTGCACTGCACGTTGGCGGTGGCCGGGCGTAGGCCGCGCTGGCCCTTCACAGGGACTGGAGGCCGAGCTGCTGCCGCGCATGCTCGACCACACCATCCGCACGTACTTCCCGGACATCTGGCGCGCGCACCTGGGCGACACACTGCAGGCTCGCCACCACTCGCAGCCGTGCCTGATCTGCGAATGCAATGCTTGCGGTGGCCACACCAGATCGGCTTAGGGCTTGCGGCCTGCGCAACGTGCCTACTGTGAGTGCGTCTGTTGCCGGCCTCCAAGCGTGGCAATGTTATGCAGCAGGACTACAGCATGTGCGCGCCCTGCCACGTCCCCGTTCATGCTTAATGGGCGGCGCCTGCATTTTGGTGCGGGTCTCATGGTCGCGAGACAGTGCTTGCATGCTGCGCCATGCGCGCGTCGCCTGCATTCATGTGCGTGACCCATGGTCGCGAGGCAGTGGCTGCATGCTGCGCGTTGCGCGGCAGGCCGCCAAGGACAAGGAGGACCTGTACCTGGAGTTCTTCCGCGAAGTGGTGCGCCGCACGGCGGCGCTGGTGGCCGCCTGGCAGTGCGTGGGCTTCTGCCACGGCGCGCGCCCGCCCGCGGCCAGCCGCGCGTCGAACCGTGCAGGATTGCTGCATGCAAATGCCATGCTGTCTGCGGCGCCCGCGCCTGTATATGTAAGCTTTCGTGCATGGTGGCTGGCGGCCAGGTGATGGCGCGGGGGCGCAGGCGTGCTGAACACCGACAATATGAGCATACTGGGCCTCACGCTGGATTATGGGCCGTATGGTTTCATGGACACGTGCGCACCTGGCTGCTGTAGCCTCCACAAACCACTGCAGGAGGCGTATCCATTTTGCTTGAACACATTGGCGGGGTGCCATATCAAGACAATACCACTATGGACGGTAATATGTACCACAAATGTGTGCTGAGCTGCTTTCATGTCTGGTTGTCACATGCGTTCATCTGTTGCTAGCCCTGGGACCTGTCGCCTCCTCCTGTAGGCCTTGGAGCAGCTATATAGGCTCAGGAGTGGCTGCACGGCGAGCGCCGGCCTGCCAGCATCTTGCGCACACCCCCCTTACCCTTACAGCCCCTGCTGTCGCCGCCGCCAGGTTCGACCGCGGCTACGTCTGCAACCACTCGGACGACTCTGGGCGGTACTCCTACGCGGCGCAGCCGGGCGTGTGCCGCTGGAACTGCGAGAAGCTGGCCGAGGCGCTTGCGCCCGTCCTGCCGGTTGGCCGCGCTCGCGCCGAGCTGGACACATTTGACCGCGAGTACGACAGGTGTGGCGCCATGGCTAGGCTGCTGGTTGGTTGGAGCATACAGCATACAAGTGCTGCCTGGCAGATAGGGATGGGGTCTATGGTGGTGCTCCTGGGCTAGCACTATGCCATGGATTAGAAAGAAAGGTACAGGTCTGTGGCGTCCAGGGAATTTTGTGTACAGGGAGAGTAGGAGCCGACAGGTGGTGCGTGTGGACCGGCCCAGCGCTCGTGGCGTGGCTGCACGTCCAGACCATTCATTCGTCCGGTGCCCTCAGTGAAGTGGCTTGTGCGAGCAGCCGGCGCAGTGCACGCGCTTGCCCATGTCGAGGTCTCTGCTAATTACGCGCCGGCCTCGCTCCGCCGATGCAGGCAAGGTGCTGTGCGCGTCCTCTTGCTTTGAGGGCCGGCCCGGGCGGCGGCGCAGGTGCTACCAGGCGACCATGCGGCGCAAGCTGGGCCTGCTGGCGGTGGACGGCGGTGCGGACGACCAGGCGCTGGCGGAGGACCTGCTGCAGGCGCGCCGCAGCCTGCGGCGGCTGCCAGGCCTGGTGCTGGCGCCTGGTGCACGCGTGCTGGACCGCGAGCCTGAGAGATGGCAGCGTTGACGGCTGCGGGCTCTTGCGACGTATCCAGGCCTGCCTGCGCAGGCCGGCGCGCCTCTGGATGAGGCCGCCGGTGGCCAGTGTCGCGCTGCCCATCGCGCGCGGTACGAGCCCTGACTGGTGTAGGGTTAGGGCCGCAGGTAATGCAGGACACAGGCGCCGACTTCACCAGCACCTTCCGCCGCCTGGCGGACGTGCCGCTGCCGCCGGCCGAGGCCGCCGCCAGCCGGCCGGCGCCGGCGCCCGCGGCTCACGGCGGCGCCGCTGCGCCGCTGGCAACCGGCGCCGCCAGCAACGGCGACAGCAGCAATGGCCGCAGCAGCAATGGCGGCGTCGGCGCGGAGGAAGCCGGACCGGCCGGCGCAGGTGCTGCACCGCTCTGCGAGCCGATCGTGCGGGAGCGGTTCACAGGCAGGCAGCACCGTGCGTGGTTGGGCGGAGCGCCTACGCATGCTCTGGTTGCATTGCATGTCTGGGGCCTGTCACGCTGGCAGCCATGCAGGGGTCATGCGTGTGGTGGGTGGTGTGCGCGGGATGGCCTGGAAGGCGCGCCAGCCCCTGCCTGGCGGCACGCGCGAGCTTGCAGCCGCCATGCCGGGTCGCGTGCCGCAGGCGTCGGCGGCTGCGGCGCCCGCTGCATGCGGCTACCTCAGCTACATTCGGCTATGGTCTACAGATTTCTCCAGAGACACCGCGCCCCGTTGAGCGGGTGCTGGCCCTGCGCAGCAGGCGGCCACGGGCCCGGCGCGGACGGCACGGGCGCGTTCATGGAGGCCACGCTGGCGGCGCTGGCGGCGCCGCAGGAGCTGGCGGCCGCGGCGGCGCCGCGCATGCCCGCGCACACGCTGCGCATCCTGGCGCAGGTCGCCTCGCATGACCCGCTGCTGCTCATGGCGCTCGGCACCACCAAGGAGGCGCGCGCGCGCGCCATGCGGCCTGCCCCTGCTTCCCTCGCGGCGAGCCCTGGCGCCCACCATGCAGTCCCGTCAGGGAGGGCTGACGCGCCCCTGCCTGTGCAGCCCGTGCTGCTGTCCGCCCCATCATTTGCCCCTGTCACCACGCAGCTAGCCGCAAAGCAGCCCGTCCTGAGCTCATTTTGTCACCCGCCGACACGCACTCCCCAAGCGTCCGCTGCTCAGGCTGCTGGCACGGCTTTGGCCGAGACAGGAGGGTTCCTGCGTGCTGCAGACACGAGTGTTCGCCAGCGCACCACGGGTGAAATGGAGGGCTGCTGCGCAGGCGGTGGCCGCGGACCTCGCGCGCCTGGAGCGTGCTGACGCGCTGAAGGGGCAGGGCGCGGCGGCCAAGGCGGCTACGGACCGCAGCGCATGGGCCGCCTGGCTGGCGCGCTACGCCGCGCGGCTGCGCGTGGAGGCCGCGGCCGGCGCGGACGGCGCGGCGCGCATTGCGTCCATGAACGCCGTCAACCCGCGCTATGTGCTGCGCAACTGGTACGGCTTGCGGCTTTGCAGTGGGGGTGGTGGGCAGAGAGCAGGCTGCGCCGGCCCAGTGCTAGGGTGTGTTTGCTGTGTGCACAAGGCAGAAAGTGGCACTCGCTCGCAGACCTGTTTGTCTAGCCAGGGGGCTGGTTGCGCGGCTGGCGACGTGCATCAGACAGCAGAGGCATGCAGCGACTGCATAGCACTGTGCGCTGACAGCTGTGCCGTGCAGCGCTGAGCGCTCACCTGTGCGCTGCGGCCGGCGCCAGGATAGCGCAGGCGGCGATCGAGAGAGCGGAGAAGGGCGACTATAGTGAGGCGCGGCCCGCTTCGCATATCTCTATCCTTGCTGCACATCCGCTAGACAGCATTGCCCAGCCTTGTTTTTGAGCCTTGACAAGTCATGCGGAATCTTGTCCTCAGCCCGCTAGGTCATCAAGCCTGCTGGAAGGCACACGGACTGTGTGTGGAAGAGCGCATGCGAGTGGACGGGCGTCGCAGTAGTATACAACATTTGGCCGCACGGCAACGTCAGGACACTGTGGTCAGCGCATGTTGGGAGCGCGGCAGACCTTGCAGCAGGGGGCGCGGCCACGCGCAGGTGCGCCGTGTGCTGCGCCTGCTGGAGCGCCCATTCGACGACGATGCAGCAGAGCGGCTCGCCGCGGAGGAGGCCGAGGCTGCGGCCGCAGCGGGCGGCGCCGCATGCGTCCGCCTGCCCACCTACGACGGCCCCGTGCCCGGCCAGTACAAGGCCCTGTGTGTGTCGTGCTCTTCATGAATGGGTTTACAGTGGGACGTGCTTCTGAACGGGCTGCAGCTCCCCAACGCTTACAAGGCGCTGTTGTGCATCAGCTGTGTGCGCTGGCTGCCAGTTGCAGTTGGTGATCGGCCAAGTTGGGCAGCTGTGCAATGCGTGTTCCGACAGCTGTGAGCTGATGTGGGTTTTGTGTGCTGTGGCCAACGTCTTTGGCTCGCTGAAAATAGTATTTGGGAGCATGCGCAAGGGTGACAAGGTCTGCAGCAACCTTTGTTGTCTGAAGATCTCTCTGTCAGGCAGCTGTTGTAGGCAAGCGACGCTGTCTTTGCACCAGCATCCATTTCGATGGGCGTCGTGCGCTCATGTAGGCTTCCTATTAATAAGTTGTTCACTTGCAATCCTAATAGCTTATTTACACTCAAAAATTGTGCGCATGCATCTGAGTCGTACATGCCTCCAGCCTGGAGCTGTCAAGTATCAAGCAGATAGAGGAGTTGAGTAGAGAGTTGAGGGTTAAGTAGGACCCTGATAGGCTGAAGTGTTTAGCCTATCAATGGTCGATTTGAATGTCCAAGTTAGACTGCAGACCGAACCAGCTCCCTCAAACTCCTTGCACCTTAGAGTTGAGAACATTAACGTTTGCACAATGTTCTCAGCTGCAGTTGGGCTCTCTATGTGTGCCCCAGAAGAAAGGAAGCGGGTTAACGAGCAGCCGGACCTTAGTGTCGCAGAGGCAGAGGCCATGATGCGCCGCTTTGGCAGACGTGCCAGTCTTGCCAACTGCGAGAGTGTGAATCAGGTGTGTTGCGTTGTGCTGCACATCCAGTGCGCGATAGTTGATGCCACTCACCTGTTACCACCGCACGATGGCAGACAGGCAAGTGCCTCTCTGCCACCGCGCTTGCGATCGGCATGCATGCACGCTGGGTTGGCTTACCCCGGGTGGGCGTGGACGCACCGCGCACCTTAGCGAGCAGCCACAGCCACTTTGCACACGACAGTGACCACCCAGCAGCTCTGCAAGCAAGCCACAGCCTGTGCACCCACTATTGAGTGCCCCGCCAGGCGCTGAACGCGCTGGCAGAGGCGCGCGCCGAGCTGCTCAACAGCGCCGAGGTGCTGGCGCTGCTGGTCACGCTGCGGAAGCTGTTCCACCGGAGCGCGGCTGCTGAGCGCGCCCCAGACGTGCCGCCGCCTGACCGCCCGCGCTGCTGCTGTGCGTGGGGTGCATAAGGCTGCGAGCTGCGCATGTGCTGATTGTCTACCTCCCCGACAAGCACAGCCACAGCACTGTAGCTAGCAGACGCGTGTCCTCCCTAGGACTTGCTTTACAGTTGGTCAGTGCCATTTGACAAGCAGCGGCCCACAAGCTCGGAGCGCCCTCCTCCACTGGCGCGCTGGACGCAACCTATACGTTGGGTGGCTGCATGCGGAGACAGGATGGATGCTAAGGAGGCAGAGACGCGAGCCGTGGCATGCTCTGGCCTGCAGGAGCGCGTGGTGTTCTACTGGGGCGGCCCGATGCTCTGGGACGGCGTGTTTGCCGCGTCGCGCCAAGCCGCTGACAAGCGGCAGAAGGCGGACTTCCTGCGCTTTGGCGCGCTGCAGCTGCTGCGGCCGTCGCTGGCGGAGATCACCGCGCGGCTGACGCTCCTGCGCACCGCAAAACTCGGCGACCGGCACCACAACAACCGGTGCGTGTGCTCCTGGCTGCCACACGACATGGCTGTCGCACCTCTGCATGTGACCACGGTCACGTTACCACATTCCGTGTTCGGTGAACCTCCTGACGTTGTGGGCATGGCTGCGTGCAGATACTTCATGCTCGAGAACGCCCTGTACGTCCTTGTGCGGGCCCCCCTTCGCTGGCCCGGCTCGCCCGAACATGCAAGCGCGCTGCCCGCGGCGCTGACACCGCCCCGCGCGCCCGCAGAAGTTCCTCGGCCGCGCCGCGCCGTGCGGCGCCGCCGACGTCATCGCCGCGAGCGCGGACGCCGTCGCAGAGTTCATCGTGCTCCTGATAAACGTGCTGTGCGAGTCAGGTGACGCGCGCTGCCAATGCTTACATAGCAACGGTGGTATAGGCTGCACGCCGTCCCCGCTGATGCGCATGCGCGCCGCAGATTACCCGTGGCCGCCCTCGGTGAGCGCCGCGTCCGCGGGCGACCAGTGCATGGTCAACGTGTACCAGCTCGCGCGCTCCTGCCAGGCCTGCCAGCCGCTGCTGGTGCGCCCTAACCCTACCCTGCGCGCGCCCTGGGATGCGGCGTGCAGGCGCACAGCGGCCCCGGGTGACGAGCGCGCAGACTGCCGCCCCCTGTCACACTTTCAGGGACTGCTCCCGCGGCGCGCGCTGATGAGAACCTCGCCGCGCTGAGCCGCACCGCCTCAGCCGCACTGCCCGCCCTGCCTGCCATGCCCGCGTTGTCGGGGGTCAGCCGAGAACCCGGCAGCAGCCTCGGCATGGCACGGGCGCGACACCGCCTGCCGAGCACTGCAGGTGGCGCTGGTGCGCGCGCGCGTGCTCACCGCGATCGCGCGCATCAGCATGAGCTCGCACGTGGCCGCGG
>JAABUH010003372.1_pt1 | contig 13814 bp, 25 predicted proteins | sample 5559121 | NCBI WGS metagenome assembly JAABUH01 (sample SAMN10711871, study PRJNA513364) | rock metagenome | isolation source: Antarctica rocks | place: Antarctica: Victoria Land, Battleship Promontory nord | collected 2015-12-28 | reverse complement strand
TTTTAATGCTGCTCTGTTTGAGAGGGGCAAGATGAAGAGTCACCTTAGGGTGCGGGAAAAGCATGACAGTGTCCAGGCAGTTGGCATGGATGATCTTGAGAGCTTTAAGATCATTCTCCAAGCCATGCCCCACCAGCAGTGTCTCTGCTGACACAAAGTCACACACCTGACGCTGTATGTCTGTCAGCTTTGTGGTAATGCTGGCCAGTGCTTGTGCAGTGATGCCCGAATACTGGGTGTTGTAATCCGTGATGGCATTTTCTGGCAGTACAAGTTCATCTAGCAGCACCTGAAAGACAAAGCAGTTTTGTAACATCAGCTCACATGTGCACAGAGCTTGCACAATGCAGGTATGCAAAGTACACAAAGTATGCAAGGCTGCAGATTGCAGGTCCTACAAAGGGCCCTGTGCAAGTGCCCTACATACCTGTGGCCCAAGCCTTGGCTCAATGCAACACTACACAGCGCTGCATGCTGTCTCACCAAGTGTGCCACAGCTTTGAGGTTGAATTGTTGGTGAGGTTGTGCGGCCCCACCAAGCATGCCAAGGCACAGCCCTGCTGCAGGCATCTTGCTGACTGCTGTGAGTGGAGCCAAGCAATATGCTTCTGACAAGAGCATACCTGGCCCTTACTGTCCACCAAAGACACACGTGTCAGTTCGTACCCAGCTGCCGTCACACACATCTCGCAATCCACAGACACCATTTCCAGCGGATCCTTGCCACCTGCATACAATGCGCCTGGTTCGCACTGTGCTGCCGCAGGCTACTTGCTCTTCTTATGAGCCACACCATTGTCAAAAAGTATGGCCAGCTATAATACTTCTGGGCTGTTTGTGCTGAGATCTGTTGGTTGGTTGATGATTAAAGTCCAATCACAGAAACCATAATCACATCAAGTTGGAGCACAATACACTGCATGCACCCAACATGTGTTTGATGATACAGCGTAGTGCCACTTGAGCAAGTCATTTCCTGTTTATGTTCGCAATGATGTCCAGCAACATCACTGCCACTGCAGAACATGCTTAGCGCTGCTATGCAGCAATGTTGATGTGAGTTGGACTTTGCACTGATGCAAAAGTGTCACCAGCTGGTTGGGTGGCCACATAGGCTGCAGGGCATGTCATGTTCCCCTGCTTGTCCAGAGCTGGCAGTGGGTAGTCATTAGTCTCCATCTGCTGCAGAGTAACACGGTAATGTGAAGGAGGGAAGGGTTTGTGAGTGCCATTCTGTGCCTGCCTCTTTTGCTGCTGCTGTTGCTGCTGCTGATCACTTTCACGCTTGCGCTTCTTGGTGAGGGGCACAGTGAACAGTGTAGCCAGTGTGGAACCTATGAAAGATGACATAAAGCTGGATGTTAAAGCCAGGCAACCCAAGGTGCACACAGTTGCGATGTGTATGTAGATGGAGTCTTGTGATGCTGTGGCTACCAGCTGTACTACAAAGCAGGCTGTAAACTGTATGAGCATCAGACAATGCTTGCAAACAGGGCAAGGAAACAAGTGTAGCAGCCATCTGACTGCACTGCCAGCACAGCAATGGCTGAAGCTGACCTGTTGGAACTTGGGCGTTCTTGGCAATGACAGTTGCTGGGGTAGCCAACTGTGAGTGCATGATGGGCATAAACTCCTGCATGGGCGCAGGCACATATGGTCTCAGATGTCAGACCAGCAGACAAACAGGCATGTCTTGTAGTACAACAATGCAGAGATGTGTGTATGTATGACAGCTGTCAAAGTGCTCTTGAGAGTTATGCCTGGTTACAATGTTTCCATCTGGAACCTGTGAGGGCAATCAACTGTGCCAGTGAGATAGAAGTGATCAGCTGAGGCTGAGCATCAGACCTGCTTTGCTTTGAAGAGCTCTGCCTCCAAGCCAGGTATGGCAATCATGACAATCTTGCTCACCAGGGCTTTGTTCTGCAGGACAGCAATAACACTTGAAACACAGATCACATAAAACGCAAAAACAACATTTGACATCAATTGTCATTATATGCAAGTGAGCAAACCTCTCAGCCAAGATCAGGCCTGGCAATGTGCAGCAGCACACCTTGACAAAGCACCATCTAGGACTCATGCCATCAGCAAGCACCCACAGAAGAAGACCCTGGACATCATGAATTCGGATGGTACTCGGGGTGTGCATCTGTACTTCTGCCCGTGCCTGCAAGCACATCCACAAAGTAAGAGCATACACCGTGTAAGCACAGCACAATGACAAATGACAACCTGCACATTGACCTGAGTGCCATATACATCATGATACCCCAGTGCTGCAGCTTTTGCAAGCTTAGGCTTCTTAGGCTTGCGCTGCACAAATGACTCCTCATGCACTGGCGAAGCTGGAGGGGGTGGAACGACAAGTCTGCGTGCCTACAAGCAACAACAACGTAGCCACCGCAGCATAAAGAACCAAAGCCCGACGCAGCAGTGCACGGAGTGCTGCCTTGACCTGTTGCAATAGGAAGGCTGTGTCATACCTGCGCAGTTCCGTCGGCTGCAACTTCCCCATCTTCGACATCAAGTTCTCCATCCTCTAGATGAGGCTCCATGCGGTGCTCGCAAGAGACTTGCGGCTCTACTGGCACCGCCGATCCTGCGATCTTGTTACCCGAAGGCTGAAGGCACCGCTGTTGGACAGACCTGACACAGCCGCAGGCGAGCAGTTTTGCAGATGGAACAGCGCAGCCTCGGGTTGTCCCCTGGTGTCTGCACACCGTGCGTCACGCCTGAGCAACTTCAACGCATGAGCAGCTCGACGGCAACATAGAGAGGATGAATGATTCTAAAGTGCCTAGGCACAAATGCTGTCAACTCTCTGAGCAATTCAGGCTACGCCAAATGTATTCCTGTCCCTGCTCATGTCTTGAGAGCTTTTGATCTGCCTGCCATGCTTTGTCAATGGTGCTTGGTGCTGGCAAAACAAACTGTGCTATGGCCGGCTCACTATCATGCCTGGTCATTTGGTTGTATGTTATCATACCTGACCCAATGCAATGGCATCTGACCTTACTATGGATCGATCGAACTGTTGCATCGTGAACGACTTTACTTTGTTTGCTGTTCAAGGCTACTAATTGCTCTACGCCTTGCCAGTGCGCCAATGCAAAACCAGTAGTCATCGCTGCAATTCTGGGGCATTTAGGATTGCTTTGTCTGCCTGCATCTGCAGATTCCAAATCTTGACTTTGACTTGGCAACTTGCAACACAAGTCGACTTCAGTCAACATTCCATGCATGTATTTTGCACGCATACAGCATGCTAAATGTATATATGTAGGGTCCTATGCACGATCCAATAAGCTCAGGGCACAGCAGCACTTTCATGCACAAGCATCTTACTACCGCTTTGGCGCCTTGTCTGATGCCAATATTGCGTTTCTTTATCACGCTCAGCACTCTATTTTCACATACATCCTGCATCTTGCCATCCTGTATTTGGGACTTGCAGTAGCAACCGTGTTTGTTGCCCGCTAATCAACATACCACTGATCAGAGCTGACTTGCTGTAGCTTCAAATTTGAGATGAGTTCCAGCTGCGCAGCTGACAGAGTGCATGTACATAACCTGATTTGTTGTGTACCAGGTTCACTACACGCCCTTTCATTGAAACCTTGACATGTAGCAGCTGTCTCACACACGTGCACCTTTCACATTCCCTGCTACATCTTCGTGCCAGAGCTGAGGGTGCTCTTTGATCCAGTTGGACATAGTCTGTATGCATTTGTGGTTGTTGACCACAATCACCTTCACACCTTTTGAGGCAAGTAGCTCCTCTCCTGGAGATAAATAATTATCGTGTTCTGCAATGATGACCGTTGGAATGCCATACATTAGTATAGCCCCTGTGCACATCAGACATGGTGATAATGTTGTGACACAGACAGTTTCTTGCCAGGGAATAGGGCCCCCTTCATAGGTTCTCCCAGCATTTTCGAAGCAATCCATCTCGCCATGAAGTATGTTGCTGTTCTTTTGCATGCGCTGGTTGTGACCAGCTGCAATGACTTTCCTTGTTGGTTCATGCACCAAAATTGAGCCGATGGGGATGCCTCCAGCGGCTTCAGACTTTAGAGCCTGGTCATATGCCAGCTCCACCCATTTCGCTTGAAACGCTTTCTCTTTAGCTGATAAGGGCTGCAGCACACGTTGCAAGGAACAGTCGGCAACTTTGCGCAACTCTCTTGCTTGTTGTCCCAGTGACACAACCGGCATGCAAGTCGACAACAGTGCACATCCCGTCAATACCTACAACAAAATGAAGGCTTACCTGCATAAATGCGACAGTAGGACCACAGCTCGATGATCTGCTGGTGGAATGTTAGCAACGTAGATGTCCACTAGCTTGCAAGGAAGGAAAACTGTGAAGGGGACCTCGAATACGAGCGGCTTTGCCCGCGAACTCAAGTGATAGCACTGGCCGCTGTCAGGCTGCCGACACACAACACCAGTATCAAAGGGTGAAGGTGGCTGGGCAGGACTCGTGACCGCGCAGACCTAAGTGAAACAAACTACACATTTGCATAATTGACTAATGCGATTAGTACGCGCGTGCGTGTGTGTGTGCATAGGCATTTCTGAATCATGCCATGAAGTTGCGGCATATAGGTGATACCTGAAATGCCATGTTGAATCTGCTGCTTGATCCAGTGTTCTCATGGACGCAAGGGCGCTGTTATAAAGCAATCTGAAAAGCAGGAGGCCTAGGTGTTGTTGCAATGGTGACTGCACTGTGCATGCATGAGGCAAGCTTACGTACGTGGTGATAAACGAAGATTGGGCAGGGCTGTTTTCTTAATGTTTCCTAATTTGGGAAATTTCTCAAATATTTCCGCTATCTTACACGGACGAGTTTCGTGGGACAATGGGAGTCCCACGGGAGTCCTAAAAGCACGTTAGAGAAAATTGTTGGAGCTATAGGACGGTTGTGAGAAAAGTGTTGGAGCTATAGGAGCTATAGGACAACTTCATGATCGCTATGAATTTGTGATGGAAAGTTCAGGGAGTGCTGGGAGGGAACGAGAAGGCCGTGCTCCTTGGAAAGAGCAAGGAATGGTGGATAATCCGGGAAGATGCTGGGAATGTTCCAGGAATGTTGGGCAGGAACGAGAAGTCTCAGGCCAGTCTCAACACACTCCTATTTTGCTTTGTCCGCAATGGGCAGGTCAACGCCTTGCCAATAGGCAGCATGCTGACATGCAGGCCCAATGGGACTAAAATAGTCAAAGGGCGCAGGAAGACATGAGACAAGACAATACCGTTTTGGGCTTCCGTTACAGCTCTCATTTCATATGGGAAGCGCACTGAGAGTCACATATCAGGTGCTCATTGCTTGCAGAAAGCACTGTTCACATAATCAAAGACCAGAAAGGTTGTGAATGCAATCAAAATGACAATCGGTGTCCTATGTGGCAGGTGGAACAGTGTCTGCTTTGTCCTTCTGGCAGACACATGCCTTTTTGTTGCAGCGATACATTAACACTGAGCCTCTGAAAAAGGGCCTGTAGCCTTTTCCTTTCAGAGTTTGGAAGTCAGCGTCAAGCGTGCACCTCTCCTTTTGTTGCAGTTCTGTCAGCCATTCATCAAGCCTCAGACCGTTTTGACGCAGCTGTTTGGACATCTTCAAAAACTTGTGCTTCTTCTCGGTAGAGGGATTTAAGGGATGACGCACTGACAGCTTTGCCTCTGAGTTTGTCATCCCTTACAGCTCTTGGACTCCTTAAAGCCAGCTTTTGTAACATCAAGCTTGTACCAGAAGTGCTTCAGCATTTGAGCAGCTTGGAAAAGGTTGACATGGATAACTATAACAGCATGCAGATCAGATCTCCGCTGTCATACCTGTTAGATTTTAAGAATCTCTGCTATGTTGGGCTTGTCAATCACTCAGCAGGGCACAGCTGGGACAGCTTGTCAAAGTATCATATTAATATGTGATCACTCAGGCGCTCATGAGCACTTGCAATACTCTGAAAGTCCTGACACAGTGCAGAGCACTTCCTCTCTGTCTGTGGACTGAGGATTTGGTTTGGACAGCTTGTTGCAGTCTTGTCCCATTAGGCGCTTGTAGTGGCAGAGGCTAGATACATAGCGCTTTGTTTAGGCCTCAGAGTTTGCAGCCACCATTGGGCCAAGTCCTGGTGGTTAAGGCCACAAACTGGTGCACAGCACACATAGTCAACACAAGGGCATTTTGATGGGCACCTGTGTGCAATGCCGTGCATGCAGATGGCACAAATACATGGGAAGCAGCTGCTGAATTTCCTAAATGAAACAAGGAAAGAACTTGAGAAGTCTAAGACGTTTCAAAAATGCCACAAAAGAAATTTCTATACAACGATTTAGATTGCCTCTAAGGCTGATTGGTGTTTGTGCCATCTTGCCCATGACATCCTCACCACTTTCTATGCTGCTGCATGTCTGACCCCTGTTTCTGTTGCGCCTTGGGTTGGGTCGACACTGGATGTTGCTCTCACAGGTGGCTGCTGCAATCAGATGGATCCTGTCAGCATGCATTTCTGCTGATTGCATGCATGCATTGGACAAGGGTGAGAGACCTGTGCAGCATGGTCAAGCAGCAAGCACAGAGCAATTGTGCATTAGGAATGTTGTTATGACATACAAGTAGCCTTGCTTATGTTCCAAAGCAAGCACAACATGGCTATAAGGGCCTTGAAAAGTTACGCAATGCAGACAGCACCAAGCACATCCAATGTAATGTATTGCTACTCACAGCTTAAGCATCATATGGGGCACCTTGGCCATTCGAACAGAACTCCCACCAGCTTGGTTTTGTGTCGCACACCACATACACCTGTGCTTTCAAGTCAGGATGTCGCATGAGTCGTACGCAATAGTTCTGAGGAAGGCTGTAGGAGGTTGCAAAGCAAAATTCACACCCACATTTTGAGTTCTGACCCTGCACAATTTGCACTGATAACGTGTTTAGCTCAAGCTTTTGCTATGCAAGGACAATGATGCTTTTGAACCAGATGGTGACAAGATTGCCATCGTGCTCTACAATGACAACGTTGCTTAAGTCAACAGTCAGCGCCATCACAGCAAGGGTCATGTCCCAAACAGACCAACCCTTGCCTGCTTGGCCATGGATACTGCTTGTCACATGCAGAAGCCGCCTTTGCTACTGCACCACGACTTCTAAATCTAGCTTGTCACGAGGTGTCTGATGTGCACATGTAAGCGTGCTGCCTTCCAGTCAGTCTAGTAGATGCAATCAGTGATCCCTGTCAATGTTTCATCCTTTTGGTTTACCTACATTTATACGGTGCTTTATTGCCGGATTGAATACATGATCCATGATCAATCAACAAAACCTGAATGAGCTACACAAGCCACAGCCCAGCACTGTGAACTGGCAGTTGGTGAGGCATATCAAGACCAGATGCTCATCTTTCATTTGCTGCGCTCACTCATCTTGGCTGTTGAATATTGACCTGCATTGCCCACAGGATGAATCAGGTCGAAATCTTGCAGGATAAAAGCTTGCCATGTGAGAATAGAGAAAGACACGAGGGGTGAGCAGATGAATCTGTATTATACCATTGAAGAAGTGGAAAACAACATGTGCCTATGTGCCTACGATACATGACAGGAAACCAAAGCAATGCTGTCTCATATAGGCTGTCGTTGATGATGACAAAGATGACTTGCCGGGCTGTGGAGATTAGCCTTGCAGCTGATGCCCCTGAGTAATCCTGAGTAGTTCTGATCCCTGCACCGCCTGGCCCCTGGTGGGCCTCTGGTTTCCAATCGATGCAATACCTCAGAGTCTGCAGTGCCACCATGCCTGCATATTGGCTTCCTGTAGGACGAGCTAGCCAGTCAATAACTGGTCTAATTCTGCTGTTCAGATACATTCCATTCTCGCTTACAGCCAGCTCCCCTTCACAGTGAAGCAGGCAAGGAAGCTATCCAGCTATCCCTGCAGGACTTGTTGGCCACACACCACCACATCCCTATTGGGGATGTGGAGCACAGCTGGGGAGCCCTCAAAGGCTCTCTCAACATTACGGCACAGGCTCAGCTGAAGCAACCTCCAAGGGCACAAAGACCTTGGATCTCAGAGGCAGCGCTCCACCTCGCCAACTGCAAGCGCAAGCTGTGTCAAGCTTCACTGGCCAACCCTAGCCCTCAGGCCAAGGCTGAGTACCAGGTCGCCAGCCAAGTGGCCCACAAGTCTGCACTTGCTGACTACCATCATCACTTTACACAACTGGTCACAAAGGTGCAACGCTCCATGCGCAAGGGCAACACACCCAGCATACAAGGCCCTCAGGCAGCTCATGAGCTGATCAGCAAGCCCAAATGTCAACCTGGCAGGCAGCTGCAACATGGGATCTCTGGCAGGCAGCTTCATACAGCTTCCAAGCGCATCGCTGAATGGCTTCAGCGTGTCACTCAGCTGTTCACAGCTATGTCACCCATTGCTCCTGAGGTGCTAGTGCTACTACCCCCCCCCCCAAACCCCCCCATCTCCCAGCAGGACCCACCCTACCCAGAAGTCACGCTGGCTGAGGTTATCACAGCCATCAAACATCTCAAGAACAACAAATCCCCAGGGATCTGCAACATCTTGCCAGAGATACTGAAGTATGGGGGTGACTCTGTGCATTCCGCGCTATACAGAGTCATCCTTGGCATTTCGCGCACAGAGCAAGCTCCCCAGGACTTCAAGCAGGACATTCTGCTACCCATTCCTAAGAAGGGAGATGCTTCTCTGTGCAGCAACTATCGCCCTGCAGAGCATAGCTGGGATAGCCTATGCCAGCGTGTTGAGTGCACGCCTTTCACAGTGGCTGGCAGACAACCTTCTTGACGAGCAATGTGGCTTCAGACCAAGCAGGAGCACTGTTGACGCTCTATTGAGCTTGCGCCTTTTGTGCAATGGGGCTTGGAACAAAGGCCAGACTCTGCACACCTATATGCTGGACCTGACCAGCCTTTGACTCAGTGGATAGGGAGGTGGCCTGGCAGATCTTGCTCAGCAGGGGCGCACCCCTAAAGCTTTTTGCTCTCATCAGGGACCTCCACACGCATCACTCAGCAGTCATCCGCAGCCAAGTTGACTCTGCCCCAGTTGGCACAAGTGTTGGATTCAAGCAAGGACGTGTGCTTGCTCCACCGTTGTTCAATGTCTGTCTTGACTCAGTCATTCGCCAGCTACTGCCACAGCTGCAGCGGCTTGGCGTCACCAAGAATCCCATAGAGGAGGTGCTGATGTGGATTCTGCTGTATGCTGATGACATTTCCTTGGCATGTGACACCGCTGAGTAGCTCAGGGAAGCTGTCATTACCATGGATGCCACATTTCTGCGTCGGGGACTTACAACCAGTACAAAGAAGAGCAAAGTGCTGGTTGTTGACAGAAATGCTGCAGCTCAAGCTGCAGATTCAGTCATCACGCTGCGTGGTGATCAACTAGAAGTGGTGTCCCACTTTGAATTGGGCAGTGTTTTCACCTCTGACTGCACCTTAGACACTAAGATCACACACTGGATAGTTGCTGCAAATAGTGCCTTCCAGCAACTCAGACGGGCCAACATCTGGTCCTCTAGGGCTTTGACCCTGTCTGTTAAAGTGCAATTCTTTCAATGCATTGTCATGTCAGTTCTGCTCCAAATGCCTTTTTTCAAGAATTCAGTGGCATGCAAATTTTGCACACAAGCAGCTCAAATCTCTTTGCATGTGAAGGTGTGATGGTATCTGCGCATGTACGTCTTTACAGCTTTGCTTGTCTTCTGGTTGCTATTTTGGTTTTCATACATTCAAAACATGGAAGTGTTGGAATTGCTGAGAAGTGGGCGCTTTTGAAGTGCAATAATGAAGTGGACTTGTACACACTGACTAGCCAATAGAAAGGGTCTGGGCAGCTGCCAGAATTGCAGCTAGATGTGCATGATATGTTATTGACTGACCTGTGTGCACATGTGCCTTGACCTTCAAAGGTGCACCTGTAATTATTTCTTACATTTGTCCTAGGACTGTTACATGAGGTTGACCACATGTTTTCCTCTCACCTGGCTAGGTACATGCCTGACTTCAGCTAGCTAGCAGCGCTGAAGACGTCAAAAGCGTCTCAAGGCAAACAGCTCTCAACTATATGCAACACTCTTTGGCTGTTTGCATCTGGTCACAGCAGGTCTTCTGCCTTGAATAAAACACTCGTGGCTTACAGGAGCTGTCTAGCACTATGGTCTGACACAATTTCTGTCTGTCTCCCATGGTCATGTTCCCTTTTACTTGCACAAGGCGCCATGCTGCATTGCGTGCAAATCTCAGCATGCTATCTGGCTCCTCAAATCCATTCCAACCTCATGCCAAGCACGCGGTAATACTGTACAGACACATATGCAAAGATGCATCCTGTGTAGATGTGCAAAAGGTTGTCCTTTGGTACAACACAGTGTTACCCCATACGTAGTACACATTTGCAATACGTAATACGCAGTATCAGCCCAGCAAGGTAATTATTGCAACATAAATATGCGAATATAAAATATCAGCAGATATTTGGTGAAGTGCACAAAAAAGTCATTTGTTTGGAGTTGATTCATGCATCATAAGGGCTAAGCAAGCTACTCTTCCTCACTGTTTCACTCAGGGTACTCCTCATCATACTCTGCAGACTGAGCACGCTTGAGAAGACGAAGATTGCTGAACTCATACACTAGATCATTAGCGCATGAAGGCTCTAGCCTGTTTGTGCTTCTTGGCAAGAGATGCATTATGAATACACTCACAGGTGCTCCAGCTGCGCTCACATGAGCAGGTTGAAGCACATTGATAGCAACCCGGTGCAACACAGGAGCACTAGAACCAAATGATGAACACCACTGGTAAGCAGGTGAGGTCTTAGCACTAGCAAACAACCCTTTGCCACCCCTGACAAAGACTGGAAGAACCAATGTGTGCAAGGAGTACATTGATTGATGGGTACAGCTATTGCTGGACACCATGTGCTTGCCCAGGCTCCAAATCTCAGGTACTTCTGTAAGCACCTACCCAAATGGAAACCACTAATTTGACATCGAAATTTCTGGCCCCACTTCGAAGACTCGAAGACTCCAAGACTCCAAGATGGCAAAGAGCGTGTACCGCAAGTCTGATTTGATTTATGTCTTTGCTCTCTCGTTCTGTTGTGCTTGCCAGATTCGCTGAAATGGTTAGCTCTTGAATCTCATTCTGAGCCCTACAGCTAATGTACAGTGTGGTGACCACAGGCTCGGCCTTAGCTGCTGCGTTGCCCACAATTGCCGTTTCCAAGGAAGGTTTTGGGCTCCTCCTAGGTACAGCACAGCCCCTTGTTGTGCCCCTGTGGCTGATAAACAAGTCTTGATGACAGACCTGTTTCGATGTCCGCAGGGACACTGATCAGCAGGACCTCTGAAGTGCTGCAGGACACAAATGGTGAGAGCAGGTGTTCGACGTGAGTGTGCTTACTTGACAATCTCAGCTCCGAGCTGCTCTGTTCACTGCAGAGACTGAAGTCAGACAGCAGCGACAAGCATGCATAAATGCATATCTTTGCTGTCCTGCTGGGCTGGCTACAACTCTGGTGGCAGGTGAACCAGAAGGTCTGGTTCTGTCAAAACAATCCAGCTCTGGGTATCAAATGCTGCATGATTCTGCTGCAACCTTTCACGCTTTGCTGTGCCATGTCTGCAGTTGAGCTCCTCCAAGCTGTGCAAAGTCAGCTCCAGTACGATCAGGTGTTAGGCTGGTTTGCCTACAGGCCTGTCACCAGCTTGCAGCCCACTACTCAAGAATGCATGATTAGCAGCAGCATGGCTGCTGCACTTGGCAGTCTGCAGGTCGAGCAGTACAACCCACAAACCCTTTTTGCAGTTATCTCATGCTTGCCTCGTCATGAAGGCTCATCATGCGAAATTCAGCAGTGTATGTTTCAGCTTGATAGCAGCAGGTATGCTCTGCTGTGCCTGGCAAGGGGCACCCTCTATTTCCTTTCTACTGTTATCAGGCATCATATGATATGACTGCAGCTCAAGCTTAACTATACTTGCATGGGTTAGTGTGTTTGCTGTTACAGAGTGCTTAAGAAGTCAACTGTGCAAGTTTTAGCCTGCGCTTGCTTCACATGTTGGATATGTACGTGCAGCCATGAGCTGGAGCCAATTGATGTGCAAGTGAGGAACGTGGGCGAAGGTGGACCTCTGGCTCAGCGATATCAGCCTGTGATGGCATTGCCAATGCTTTCCAGTGTCCCGGCCTTCACTTTAAATAGACCCAGTGCTGCAATCAAATCGTCAAGCAGTTTATCATCAAACGGCAATGAAATCTCTGTTTCTATGCTGAGAAATGTTGCCTACACAGGCCTGCAGAATCAAGTTGATGCTGTGGAAAGCATGTACAGAAAGACTGTGCGACAGCTAGAAACGCTTGCTCACAAGGCTTGCGTTGATGCTGTTTGAAGTGCGCAGTTCCCCCAACGAAAAGGGAACACAGGATAAATTTACAGGTCTCTGTAGTGATGTTTGTATGTGGCCAGGAGGTAGACTGATCTGTGCGTCTGCTACGGTGCACATGCCGCAGTCACATGGTATAGCCTTTGGGCAGATGCTTTTGGCAGCACAAATCTTGGGTCACATGTAGGCAGGATATGTCGTCTAGATCAAATGACGTATTTTAGCTTGGTGATACATGTGCGCACTGTCATGCATGACGACATAACAGATTTCCAGCAGGCAGGCACAGCAGCAGCAGATAATTTGGGCAGGGCAGTCTTGTCAGTGTTAGGCCTGATTGTATTGAGCCAAATGATCATTATTTGTGTGGAAGCTGCTTCCTGTTACAGCTGCTAAACATGACCTGTAGATCTTGCACCACAACATACAACAGCAGCTAATGTACAGTGGGCTAAGGCCTAGGTCAAACTCTGGGGTAATCTGCCAAACGTGCATACTCATTATACACACAGCATTTATTCTTGTCAAAAGAAGCTGTAGTTAAGCCCACCAAGACTCCTGGCAGGGCATGGACTCTGCTCAAAGCAACATAGGCTTGACCTTGATCCCAAATATCACTTCTGAGATTAATGACTTGTCTAGGCTGAGACCCTGCAGCTGCACCTTGTGAATTGTCACTGCCCAAGACAACACAATGGGGTACTGACATCTCTCAAACTGATGACGGCCATCCCTGCCACTAAATTTAAATGTGGCTGGACGAACTATGGTGGCAACATGGTCTGAGGTGTCCCTGGTCATTCTGCCCACCCTCTTGTCATCGAACAAAATCTTGATACCGCATAACTGTTGCCCTGGTGTTTCGTGCCCTTCTGGCCACTCAAGGCCTTTACCATAGCAACCACCGTGACAATTGTTCCCATTGCACTGTTCATCAGGCTGTCTGCCATGAACATGTTACGCCTCAGCATCACTCTGGCCCCAACAGCAACCTGCAGAATCAGGTTGCATGTCAAATTCAGCTAGTCATGCTACGCAAGCAAGGGGCACAACTGAGGCGCCAGGTGCACACTTGCAGCAAGTAAGGCGCACAACATGCTAAGCTGTCCAGGCTCACCTCCACAACTTGAGCAAGTCTCCCACAATTGTCAGTGTCCTTGGGGATCTGATTGACAGCAATACGTTCTTGGCTGACCTGTCCAGAGTATCCAACTTGACAATGACCAGCCAGTAAGCTGAGGTTGCATGCGGCTGACCTGACCAAATGCTGCAACTGGAGGCTGTCGTGCCTATCTGCCTTGGCATTCTTGGGATACAAGCGCATAGCATCATTGAACTAAGCCTCACTGACTGTGCCACCAGACAGAT
>JAABUH010003371.1_pt1 | contig 13815 bp, 7 predicted proteins | sample 5559121 | NCBI WGS metagenome assembly JAABUH01 (sample SAMN10711871, study PRJNA513364) | rock metagenome | isolation source: Antarctica rocks | place: Antarctica: Victoria Land, Battleship Promontory nord | collected 2015-12-28 | reverse complement strand
CCTTGCTCATGGCACAACGTTTCGAAAGCGCGTACCTGGGTCAACTGGTCCATGTCTAGCGTATCTACCGGAACTGGTCTTTTAGAAAAGTAGAGCAGGACGTCTTTGCCCTCATCCCGACACCGCCTAATCTCCTCAACCGTTCCCGACAAGTCCATGCCCGTTGGCGTGCCGATACGCGTCCAGAAAGCCGCCAACACCATGTCCCTGTCGCGCAACTGCTGATTGATGATCTCTTGTGGACGACCCCCCAGTTGCGGACGGACGTTCAACTCCCACATCACGGGTTGAAACATCAACCGGTAGCGTCCGGCATTCTGCTCATTCCACTCGTGGAGGGTTGTGCGCATCGTGTCGCGCTCTACGGCTAAGTCAGATGGCGACGCGATAAGAACTCGGTATGTCTTCATCTCCAGCGGCACAGCGCTACCGCCCTTCCAGTAACTGTATTTACTAGGCTTATAATAAGGATGGTAATGGAGACTACCGATACCTTCGCCATCATAACAAAAAACGAGCCGCCGGGAGATTCACCCGTCAACTCGCTACCCCTCTATTATACCAGGTTGTTGGGCGGATCGTCCAAGCAAGGGTCTCGCACATCATGACCGGCTTGGACAGATAGAATGGGATTGTAGGCGCTGCCATCCCGATCTTGATGTACAGAGGTGCGGCCAAGAGCGAGCCCCTGGCTGTCTGTACCGGTTAACGTTCACCCTGCCGTTCTTGCTCCGCTGCCACCCTCTCCCTCCCGGCAATCTCGTCCTGGAGGCTGCGCTTCCGCTCCTCTAACCATCGACGTGCAGCAGGTGCATACGTTAGGTCTTCCAGTTCGCGCCCGATATCCTCAATAGCCCGTGGCGCGAAGGTGTCCCAAGTGTCGGCGAAATATTCGCCAACAACCTCTTGCGCAAGAGCCCCAGTCATGAAGACAAGTCCAGGTAAGGATAAAGGTTGGCTCATGTTGCCTCGTTACTATTACCTGCCGCGACAATATTCATCGGCCATCCCGCTACTTCGAGAAGCGGGCGTCGTCAATGTCGCTCGTCTTGCCATTCTGCGCGGCGACCGCCTGCAATACCGTCGCACGGACATACCGCTGATTCATCACCCATGCTGTTGTTTTGCCGTTGTAGTCGACTTTGTTGTTGCAAATGGGATGAGACAGCCAGAGGGTGCGCGCATTGTCAGCAGGACTGGAGAGCAAAAAGACCTGTTGCTGATCTCCCTCTGCGATCTCGTGTTTCCCCAAACGGCCTGCAATGACGTTGGAAAGATGCATGCCAACCTCGTCGTTCGACGCAGCAAGCCTCCGCGACTCATCAAACGTGAAGGACACGTTATCCTGCCGATGTGTGATGAGCGCGACCTGGGGTTTGATTTCCCCATCGGCGTAGAACGCCACACGCTTGATATGCGGCGGAAACGTTCTCCCTTGCTGGCACACATAGGCCTCGCTGTCCAAGTACATCGGATAAGCCCATCTAGCTGGCACGACAACGGTGTCCTCTTGAATGCCGAGGAGGCCATCGACTGCGAACAACGCTTGTAGTTCGCGGAGCAAAAAATGGGTATGCTCGAAAACCAATTCATTATTGTCGTCGAGCAAGCGGTCAATGGCCTGCGACAAAGTGAGGAAGTTGAACCAGATCACGCGCACGTCGTCAGGCACGGCGTTCGGCTTGCTGTCATCGGGCGTCACGACAAAAAGGCGCTCGTTCGCGTGCGAATCGGTAAGTGCTTCGAGATGTCCTAGCAATTGCTCCTGACGCACTTGGCCCCGCTGCGTTTTTACCTCGAAGAGGAACCTAAACTTGGCCGATATCTCCGCGTCGGGGACCGTATCAGTTACACCGCCGACTTGGTTGCGGAAGGTAATGAGCTTGAGCGCCGATCCTCCTCCTGCTGCCCCAAGCAAGCGCTCGACAAGCCCGACATCAAGCCGCTCGAAGACGGCGATCATTGACGATGTGACGCGGTTCTCCCCTTGGCGGTACGTCGAAAATAGCGAGTTGCGTGTGGCCATATAACTCTTCCGTCCTCCGCTTTTCATCGACTGAAGATTGTAGCTACTCCTCCTCGAACCCCTGCGACACGAACTTGAGCGTGCGGCCGTTCTCCGACACGGTCCGTACCACTCCCTCCAGTGCGCCCTCCGGCAACTCAGCCTCGATCTCCAGTCGCACTCGCACTCGCGCCCCTGGCAGCGTGCTCAGGTGCTGCACGATCTCCTCGGCGATACGCCCCGCGTCGCGCCCCAAACGCATGGTGTCCAGCTCCACCGCCCCATGATAGCGCCGCAGCTTCGGCGACACCGGCGGGGTTGTGTCGTAGCCGACCCGCCCGTCGTGTGTGATCGGTGGAGTCACTCCACTGGGCGGACTCACGGGATTGGTCAATATCCACGCTTTCCCAGCGTCCGCCCGTGCGGTATCCTCCTCCTCTTTCCTGCGGTCCGCCTCGATCTGCCGCAGCGCCGCCTCGGGCTTGACCAGCACGCTCTGCCCGTCGAACACGACCCGCGCCTGCTGTCCGTACACCAGACCCCGATACCGTCCCGCCGCCTCATCCCACCCCTCGGCGTAGGCAAACGTTTCGTCAGCCCAGGTGAGTTGGGCGACCCCGCTCTCGATCGCCCGCACCAGCACACTCTCGTCACGCAGCCGCGGTAGATACAGATACGACGCCAGATAGTCCCACAGTTGCTTGAGCCCCAGGTGCTCCCGACCCTGCCACAACGCGCGGTCTAGCTCATAGCGCAGCCGTAGCGCCGCCAGTTCAGGGATCAGCAACTCCTCGCCCCTCATCTTACGTCCGGCCCGCGCGGCTAGCGAGTCTGGTCCCTGGCCGCCCTGCAGCCGCAACTCGACCCACTCAACGCCCCCCTGCGGATCGGGCTGCGTCGGCACAAGCGCCCAGCTGTACGTTTCAGGGATGCGTGCCCTCACAGCATCCTCGGCCTGCTCGCGCTTGGTCTTGGCCTGATTGCTCTGGAAGGCGTCGAGGTTGAGCCGCTCACGCTCATCTTCGATTGACTTCCACGCCAGGTACTGTCGCACGGCCTGCTCCAGCTCGCCCAGCCGCGTGCGGTCGGGCACGAGAAAAGACACCGCGTTGCGGTAGAGGCGTGGCGCCGTTCCGCGGTGGTCGAGGATGCGTTGCGCCTCTTGTCGCGCTGGGCTGTCGGTCGCCTTGCCAACGTGCGCGTGCTCGGGCGCCAGGACAATTAGCCGCGCTTCTCGCTCGTCCGGCACGTCCCCGCTGGAAGCCGGTGCGACATGCACGCCGGCGAAGTCGCCCTTCTGTCCCTGTTGCTGCCGCAGCCGCCGCACGATCTCGAGCATCACGTCGTCGTGATCCTGCTGCGCCGCCCTGTCCTGCGCCAGCCGCGTGACGCTCGGCTGCGTAGACAACCAATAGCGCCGGCCATCCACGTAGAGATGCGTCGCCTCGTCGGTCAAGCGCCGCAGCGCGTCACCGAACGTGGCCACGCTCTCGCCCGGTTGCACGCAGCCGAGCTTGATGCTGCGGTCATCCAGACCTCGCCGGCTGGTGTGCAACGTCGGGGCTGAACCCAAGTAGAGCGTGCGCGCCACGCGCCGGCACGCCGAGTAGCGCCCCAGGTTGGGGTTGGCGCGGTCGAGGGCGAGGGGAACCGAGTGCGGTCCGTCCACGTCCTTTTCGATCACGGGTACCCAGGGGTCTTCCATATAACGGGTCAATTCGAACCCCACCGCCGGCGCGTCCACCGGCACGCTCGCCGGCAGGATCAGCAGACTCCCATCCTGCCGCTCCCATAACTCGTGGATGACGGCCGCCATCAGCCGCAACACGCCGCGCGTTCGCTGGAACTTGTCGAGGCTCGACCAATCGGTGTAGAGACGGTCGAATAGCTCGGGGTGGATCGGGTAGGCCGCCTCAATGCGGTGCTCGTAGCTCCCTTCCCTGCATCCCGCCGGAAACTCCTGCGCCTGCGCCCCATATAGCTGGCTAAACGCATGCACCACGGCGTCGCGCGCGGCGAACGCGTGCGGCTCGACGATCGGCTCGAACAGACGTCGCCGCACAATCTCAAAGCCCTCCTCGGTGCTAGCCGGACGCCACGCCGACTCCATGCGCCCAAACGTGTTCTTGATGCGCTCGGTGGCCTGACGCCCCCCTTCGCCGCCGATCTCGATGTCCGACGCGGGGATGCTGGCCACGACGAGGGTGTGCGTCGCCTGGCGCGCGGCCTCGGTCAGCGACTGCGCAAAAGTCAGGTTAGCGTCGAACGACCCTGCTGGTAGGCCCTCGACGTTGTAGAGCTGCCGCACGTAGGCAACCCACTCGTCGATGAGCACGAGGCAGGGACCTGTTTGCTCGAACAGCCGGCGCAGCGCGTCCGAGCCCGGACTCACCCCCTGCGCGTCGGCCTCCGCGACCAACGCGTACCCCTCGACCCTCCCAAGCTGCCACGCGAGTTCGCCCCAGAGTGTACGCACGGTCGTGCCGTCGGGCTTTCGGTGCGGCTGCGCCGGCGAGAGCGCGGTGCCCACGATCACCGCTCGCTTAGCCACCGGCAGTCGCGCGCAGCCCGACGCCTCCAGCAGCGCCTCGACACCGGCGAGTTCGCCGACGCTATGTCCCGCGCACAGGTGATACAACGCGAGCATGGAGTGGGTCTTGCCGCCGCCGAAGTTGGTCTGGAGCTCGATGACGGGATCGCCGCCCTCGCCGTTCAGCCGGCGCACCGCATTTGTGAGGAGATGCCGTAGGCCCTCGGTCAGGAACGTCCGCTGGAAGAACTCGCGCGGGTCGCGGTACTCTAGGCCGCCCTCGCCGCGGTGAACTTGGCTCAAGTCGGCGGCAAATTCAGCCTGTTGATAGCGGCCGGAGGCGACATCGGGGTGCGGCGTGATGACCTCACGCCACGGACGTAAACCGGCCGATGGATGCCCCTCCACCGGCAACACTGCGGCCTTTCGACTCTCGCGGCGCGCCTGCTCGTCGAACCGCACGCGCAGCAACTCTTGTTTATTACGTTCGACCTCGCGCGCCTCCTCAGCTGAGACTGCGGTTAATAAGCGCGCAACGCTGTCGAGAGCACGATAGGCGTCGTCGCCGGAGAACGTCTGCTGGTGCGCCCACCGATTGCGCACATCGCGCAACTCGTTGACCAAGCTACGCTCTGCATTGCCAAGGGTGTCGCGGAAGACCTCGGCCCACTGGAATTGCATGAGCGTGAGCAGCGCCTGCACATCCAGGTGCATCTGGCCGTCGGTCGTCTTCCACTCGCGGTCCTGCCGCAGCGTCTGCGCCGCCTGCGCTCGCCAGTTCTCGCCGTACTTGGCAGCGTACTCACGTTCGATGAAGGGGCGCAGGCCGTCTTTAAGAAGATCTAGCGCCCGCCCGACGCGCTCGTGGTTTGTGGTAGCCATCGCTTAATCATCGCCCCTCTCTCTACATAAACATCTCTTGCTGGTGCGGCACAGCCGACGCATCCGCCTGTTGGATCGCGACTTGGCCGATCCCCTGCCAGGCAATGACGAGGCTGTTGTAGGCCAGCGCCTCCTCCGCCCAGCCCTTGCGCTCACAAAGGTTGTAGAGCCGGTAGGCCAGGTCGCGCGCCACCTGCCCCCGCTCACCCAGCCGCGTGAGCAGCGTCGCTGCCCCCGCCTCGCCGTCCTGCTCCAGTGCACGAATGAGGTGCTGCGCCGTCTCCCACACACTCAGGCGGCGGTCCGTCGCGGGGTCCCAGTCGGCGGGCAGTTCGTCGCGCCGCAGCAGCCGCACCTTGCCGCCCCTAGCTGCCAGCAGCCCCGCCTCGACCAAGCCTGCGACGCTGGTGTTCTTGGCCTTGGAGAGGATCTCGGCTACACCATAGGGGCCGTCGCCCGTACCCACCTGCTCGAACCAGGCCAGCGCCCAGCGCGTATCAGCGTCGAACTCGCCCTCCTGCTCGGCCAACACCTCGTCGAGCGCGGCGTTGATAAGTTGCAGCGCCGTCCGCACGCCCAGCGGCGTGCCGTCAGCCTCGATCACGCGGCTGTAGCGCGAGTAGACAGCCATGCCGGGACCGATGGTGGCCTGCGCCAGGTCCACCGGCGCGATGTTGCCGTGCTGCAACTCACGCAGCGCCTGGGGCAACTCGCGCTTGAGGGCACTTATGAAGTCGCGCCGCGTCGTGCGTGGCGCTTCCGCTGGACGCGGGCGGCAGACGAGCACGATGGACGAGGCGAGAGCATTAGCTCCAACATCATTCATTCGCCCCCCACGCTCTGATCTCATTGGCCACGTCCCAGTAATTGCAAAACCTGCGTTGATCAAGCCCGTCAGCATCGTCTCCCAGCCGGTCGACGCGGTGACACTCGCGCCTCCTTTTCCATCATCACCCTCGGACTCAGCTTGCTTGAAGGCGTAGTACACCGTCACTGGGTAGGCAGGATCAGCCTCGGCGCGCATAGTGACGAACGCCTCACTCAGGCCGTGCTCGAAGAACTGTTGTGCTCGTTGCTTGCTGCCCTCGAAGCGGTACGGCGAGGCAATGAGTTCCTGTGCTTTTGGGACAAGCATGGTACGGAATAGATCAGGGTATACCTTGTTGAGAGAGTGTCGCAGCCACACGTAGAAGAAATCCGAGAGATCAGCATAGCTGATATTGTCGTAGTAGGGCGGGTCAGTTGAAACGATGTAGTTCTTGGAGTCAGATGGTACGACAGCACTTCTTTGATCCACAGCACCATGCCCAACGGCGGGCACATGCTCGATGCTCTCCACGACCCATTCAATTGCATCCGCAAAGTTACGAGTCGAGCTCGAAAAAGGGTTGGCTTCGGCGAAATCCCACACCATTGGTATCGCCTGCCGGGAAAAAACACCGGCGATTTTGTCGCCGGTGTTTTGCCATCTCGCCGCATTGCAACCTGCCTCAGCAAGTCGATCTATGGCAAACGCTAGATACGTCGCCACCGCATCTCCATATGCGGTCGCCCCCATGCCGCCCTTGGCTAATGGTGCGCCAGCGTCTGACAGTCCCGCCGCCAGCGCATCCTGCCGCGCCCGCTCACGCGCCTCGCCCGCAAGGCCGCTGAAGATGGTTAGGGCTACGAGTTGTCGCGGCGTAAATAAACTACTCCATGTTGTCATTCCATACTCAACAACATTTGTTCGACCTGGCCAATGACTAATCTCACCATCCGGCTCCCAATCAGATTGTGGGCCCGTGGCGAGTGCTTCTTGTTCGCTTGATGGTGCAACATAAACACGTCCGCGCTGCCCCTCGGCCACGACGGCCATAAGTTGTTCACCCATGCGCCCGGCCTTACCCTCAGCACGAATATGAGTGAAGGGAACAGCCGTGTTGCAGACGATGCAGGTTGCGCCTTGTCGGTTGACTGTGCCTTCCGGTGCCGTCTCCGCGCCCGTATGGACGGTGAACGCGACCGTGCGCTCCGTACGATCGATAACCGGATCGACCCACGCCTTCTTGCCGGGCTTGGTGGAGAGCGCGAACGAGCGCACCAGCGGCATCCGCGCGCGGCAGACGGGGTTGGGGCACTGCACGGTGCGCGCCCACAGCCAGGCGATGACGGTGGCCTCGCCGCCGCCCTGCTCCTTCGGCAACTGCACTTTAGGGTAAAGGTGGCCGATGCGATTCTGGGCCTCGTCGCGCATCCAGGCCCCGTAGTAGCGCACATCCTCGGCTAGGCCTCTCGCGCCGATCCAGCCCTGCCCTGCGCCTACCTTCGCATGTGCGACAGGGTTGACGGGTGCGCAGCCCGAAAACTTCGGCGGGATCTCGATCAGAGCCTTGGTAATGAGCACGGCCACCGGGTTGAGGTCGCTGCCGTACGCCTCCAGCCCCAACCGCTGCGCCTCCAGCGGGATCGAGCCGCCGCCGCAGAAGGGGTCGAGTAGCGGCGGCGGGTTACCGTCGGTGCTCCGCATAATCTCGGCGCGCGCCGCGCCGAGTACCGTCTTGTTGTTGCTGTTCTCCCACTTGACTAGTTCGCGGATGATACGGAACAGCCGCTCACGCTCGGCCACCTGCGCTTCCTCCGTTGGGAACTGCTCGGGGTGCGCCGACGGGTCGTCGACGAGCGAGGAGAAGATGACTGCTCGGCACGTTGCTAGCGGACGCCGTGCCCACCACAGGTGCAGCGTCGAGGGGTGGCCGTGCCTAATGCTTTTCTCTCGTGCCGACTCGGCGTTAATAGTGTCAAGAGGCAATGCCACCTCGATCAGCTTCTTGCGGTAGGTCATAGTTTTGCGTCCCCCTGTGCCGCCGACAGGTTCTTTTTAAGCATGAAGGTCCAATATTCGGCTCGCTGTAGGCCAACCAAGAAACCTCGCAGTTCCGCCTCCGTTTGTCCGTAGTCTGCGGCATGGGCGATCGCGTTGCGCATCCCTTCCACTTGTTCGGTCTCAGTCAGGAATGTGTCATCCAGCTCGTATAACTTAGCGACGACCACACGCTTGTCTCGAAAGTCAGTGCATTCCAGCAGCGAGGGGTCAAGTTTGTGCTTCTGCAAACGTTTAAATTTGCCTAACACCCCCTTTTGACGATATGGCTCGACAAGATCCATCCAAGTGTCGTCGTGGGGATGTTTAGCCCGGATTAGACTGGCCATAGTCATCTCCAGATGTGTCACCAGCGTGAACGCGAGCAGGCGTACCGGCAGCTTGAGCACGTCGCTGCGCGTGACGATACCGCTGATGCGCGTCCCACGCACGACGAGCCGGTATGGGCAGTCGGCTAGCGTGGGCAGGAAGCGCGCGAGCGGCTCGTCGGCAGACACGAGCATGGTGTCGTCCAGCGGCTGCATCGCCTCTCGCACCGCACCCCAGATCGGTTCGTTGGGAGCGAGCACGCCGACGACGTGGTCCGCCTCGTTGACAACCGGGACGTGATCGTAGCCGTGAAAACGTTCGTCGACCCTGACCGCCTCGACGGTGTCGGATAGGACGCAGCACTGCGAATTGAGCGTCGCGATGTGCAACACATGGAGGCCGGCGTCGAGGCCGCCCATCGTCGATTGAAGTATGTCCTCATTCATGCGGCAGTATCACTCTCGGTCCATCCATTGACAGCGTAACCACAGTCCTCCCCTTTCACCCCAATCGTATCGCGGCCTCATGCTGGCTTTTCCGCCCGAGCGAGTAACTCGCCGAGCTTGTAGACGACAGCGGTCGCCCCGAAGTCGGGTTCGCGACGGAACGGCTGCCGTACATATCGTGGGCCACGCGCCGCACCATCGATCTCGACGATGGCCAGGATGAAGTCGTCAGGCTTGTTGAGCCCCGTCAGAATCTCGTTCTTGGTCACGGTCACCGTATCGGAACCCACAACACGCCCCTTGACCTCGATGAACCGCAGGCTGCCACCGGGCACGGTTGACTCAACGTCGTAGCCGAGCTTCTGCGCTCCCACGTCGTGCGGCTCGAAGCCTAACTGACGCTCCGCCTCCATCACGGCGTCCATCGCCAGGCGCTCAACGCGCGCCGTTTCCAGCGCGTGCAGTCCCGGCCCATCGGCAACACCCAGCCGCGCCAGCAGCCCCATCGGCACGACCAGCGCGCCTCCTATCACTACAGGCGGTAGCGGCGACACTTGCCGCTCCTGCTCTAGCTCCTGCCGCCGCTTCTGTAGCCGCGCTTCGAGCTCGTCGGCTCGCTTGCGCGCCAGCCCTGAGTTGAGCCGCGGCGTCTTTCCGGCCAGCTCCTGTTGTTTGAGTTGCTCGGCGCGGTGGTCCCAGTAGTTGATCTCCTTGGTCAGCCGGTCGTTGACGGCCGCCACAGTCTTGCTGACCAACGTCTCCTTGCGCCGGCGTACCTCCTCAAGGTGCCCCGGCACGAGGTGCTGCGCCGCGTAGCCAAGCACCGTACCTTCCATGTTGCCCCGCAGCCACGGCGCGTCCAGCGCGTCGGCGACGGCCGCTCGCTCCTCGTCGTCGATAGGGTGATAGTCCAAGTACGGCGCGGGACCGGCGTCGCGCACGTTGCCCTGACCGTCGATCTCGACGAACTGTAGACGCTTGGACACGACCCTCCTGTTGCCCTCCCGATCCGTCCGCGCGTCCTGCAACGCGTGCTCCAGGTAGAACAGCGCCCGCATCTCCTCGCCGGGATCGCTGCGGTCCACCAGTACGGCACCACGCTTGAGCAGATCGCGATAGCGTTCCAGGATGAGGTCGATCGTGGCGTCGAGCAGCGGGTGGCCGGGGCACACGAACGCGGCCAGCGGCTTGCCCGGCACAGCGATCAACTCTTTGTCGAAGGTGATGCGCTCGTAGCTCGGCCGGATGACCTCGCCAGACCCTATCTGCCGGTCGCGGCCCCGGATAGCCGCCGGCACATGCGTCACTTCGTAGCGGTCCGGCTCGCGCTTACTGATGCTGCCACCGAGCAGCTTGAACGCTTCCAGGAAGAAACTGGCAACAAAGTGCGGCTGCAACCGCCGCGCCTCGGCTCGCTCCATCTCCTCACGGATGTGCAGCACGCGCGCCGTGTCCATGCTGTCCTGCGCCAGCGCCCGCTCCTCGATCAGTGCCGTGAGCTGCGCCCGATCGAGGGCCTGGTCGACCTTGCTGGTGAGCTGCGCCCGTACCTCCGGCTGGTCGCCGTAGCGAATGGCATCGATCAGCAGTTGGCGCAGCGGCGTCTCGCCAAAGATCTTGCCGAGCACGTCGAAGACCTGACCGCCCAGGGCTTTGCGCTCTTCGTCCAGCTTGGTAAACAGTTGGTGGAACACATCGCCCTCGCGCGTTTCCAACGCGACGAGGTTCCACAGGTGGCACACTTCCGTCTGGCCGATACGATGGATGCGCCCGAAGCGCTGCTCTAATCGGTTAGGATTCCATGGTAGGTCGTAGTTGACCATCAGATGCGCCCGTTGCAAGTTGAGGCCCTCGCCGGCGGCGTCGGTGGCCAGCAGGATCTGCACGTCCTTGTCCTGCGTGAACGCCTCCTGCGCCTTGCGGCGCTCCTCACGGCCCATCCCACCGTGGATCATGACCACAGCTTCCGGCCGCCCGAGCAGTGAGGTAATGCGGTCGTGCAAGTAGTTTAGGGTATCACGGTGCTCGGTGAAGATGATCAGCTTGCGCCGGCTCCCCTCGGCGTCGAACATCTCGTCGTTGTCCTGCAACAGGCGCGAGAGCTCGTCCCACTTGCGGTCCGTCCCGGCCTGGCGCACCCGCAGCGCCAGTTCCTCTAATCGTCCCAGGGAGCCGATTTCAGCGCCCAGCTCGGTGATGGTGCGGGCGGCCGTGGCTTGATCAGCAATCTGCTCTTCAATACGCTCCACCTCGGCGTCGGGCGCGTCGTCCAGATCGTCCAGGTCTTCGTCCGAGAGTAGGGGTACATCCGTATCGCGCAGGGAGCGCAGGTGCCCCTCCGCTCCCGCGACTGTGATCTCGCCGCCGCGCTTCTGTAGCTGCTCCTCGCGCAATCGCTTCTCCAACCGCTCGCGCCGCCGGCGCAGCGACTGGTAGATGGCCTCTGGCGACGACGCAAGCCGCCGTTGCAAGATGGTGAGCGCGAAGCCAACCGTGTTTCCCCGCCGGCCCTCGCCCTCCTGGGCCAGTCGGTCGGCGCGATTCATCTCCTCGCGCACGTACTCCGTCACCTCTTTGTAGAGGGCGGCCTCGGCGTCGGAGAGCGTGTAGGTAACGGTCGATGCTATCCGCTCGGGGAACAGTGGCGTGTTGTCGAACTTGACGAGCTTCTCTTTGACCAGCCGGCGCATCATGTCCGATGTGTCGGCCTGATGCACACCGTCGCGGAATTTGCCCTCAAAGCGGTCCGCGTCGAGCAGGGCCATGAATAGCTGGAAATCCTCCTCCTTGCCGTTGTGCGGCGTCGCCGTCATCAGCAGAAAGTTACGGCAGTGCGCTCCCAATAGCTTGGCCAGCTTATACCGCTTGGTCTCTTTGACCTCGCCACCGAAGAACGAGGCCGACATCTTGTGCGCCTCATCGCAGATCACGAGGTCCCAATCGACTTGCTCCAGCTTGGCCTGGATATCGTCGTTGCGACTCATGTGATCCAGCCGGCTGATCACCAAGTTGCGCTCGGCGTAGGGGTTACCCGAGCGCGAACTCTCGATACTCTCACGCGTGATCACGTCGAAATTCAGACCGAAGCGCCGGTAGAGTTCGTCCTGCCACTGCTCGGCCAGCGAGCCCGGGCAGCAGATGAGGCAGCGTTGCAGGTCGCCGCGGATCAGCAGTTCCTTGATGAGCAGTCCGGCCATGATCGTCTTACCCGCTCCCGGATCGTCGGCGAGCAGGAAGCGCAGCGGCTGGCGTGTCAACATCTCCTCGTAGACGGCCGTGATCTGGTGCGGCAGCGGGTCGACGATGGAGGTATGCACGGCCAGAACGGGATCGAAAAGATAGGCCAGCTGGATGCGCTGGGCCTCGGACACCAAGCGCAGCATCGCCCCGTCGCCGTCGAAGCTCCACGGCCGTCCCGCCGTCGCGATCTCCAGCGTCGGCTCGCGGTCCCTATAGAGCAGCTCACTCCCCAGGTGGCCACCAGCGTCCTTATAGGTCAGCTCCACCACGTTTGAGCCATACCACGCCACGTCGACGACCGTCACCAGCCCCTCAGGCATCACTCCACGCACCGCCGCGCCGCGCTTCAACTCCTCTAGCGTTGCCATTCCATCACCTCTTGCTCAAACGCAACCAGCCTATGCGTCACGGCGATACGGCGAGCACAGAGCGAACGGCTTCCTGCCATGCTAGCGCGCCTCTGCGGAGGCGCGCTGCGGCGACTCACGCTCGATCTCGTCCGGGCTCACATTTAAGACACGGGCAAGACGTCGCACGATAGCCGGGCGCGGCTGCACCTTACTAGCCTCGATATGGTAGACCGTCGAGATCGACACCTCGGCCGCCACAGCGAGTTGCTCTTGCGTCAGATGACGCTCCTCCCGTAATTGGCGGAGTGTAGACACATGGCATCCTTTCAGCGCTGATCAAACATTCATGGCAATCATGCAGAGCCTTCCCAATTATTGTCTCGGGAAGTTCCCGACCTGTCAATAGGCTAGCATAGCTATAAACGACGCCCACCACATTTTGAACGAGAACCAAAGAGTAAAACCAATGCCACTATCTTTGCACTTTTCGATTATGGTCAAGTAGAACGCCTTCCGCGTTACCTATATTGTGGTCGAAGCGCTCGCCAGACCGCAGCATGTGGTAGCCAAACAAAAAGTGCAAAGATAGAGCCAATGATCACCATGTCGCATATAGCTACTCGCCACGCCACCGCTACATCGGTAAGTTCCCTGGGAGATTATATGAGAATGACCCAAAGCTGACCTGCGCCTTATTCTCTCGCTCCTCCCGGCGACATCACCGTGCGCCTTTCTCCCGTACGGGCGGCGCGGGCTGTGTTGACCTGGCGGCACAACAGCCGGCCGGCGCAAACGCCGGGGAAAAGGGAGGCGACCACGGCTCGTCCTCCTTCTCATCGCAGCAGCGACGGATCGATGGCCTGCACGGCCGCGACCAACTCGAGCCAGAACGCCTGCATCGCACGCACGGGTGCGCTCTCAGGGCCGTGACGATGCGCGATGTCCCGCAAGCGCTCGGCGATCGGAACCACGATGCCGGATTGCAGGGTAGACGCGTCCACCACGGCCACGATCTGATTGACAATACTGTCCTCATAAGGGTACGGGATGGTTAGCCCGCACAGCGTGGCCTCGTAACGTGCGCCGGAGTGGTGGGCGATGAGCGCGGCTAGGCGCGGCTCGCCATGGGCCAGCGCGAAGGCGGCTCCGTCGAGGGGATGGAAGTCCGTGCCGGTCGTACGCAGCGCGTC
>JAABUH010003370.1_pt1 | contig 13816 bp, 24 predicted proteins | sample 5559121 | NCBI WGS metagenome assembly JAABUH01 (sample SAMN10711871, study PRJNA513364) | rock metagenome | isolation source: Antarctica rocks | place: Antarctica: Victoria Land, Battleship Promontory nord | collected 2015-12-28 | reverse complement strand
ACGGGGTGGTGGAGCTCAGCTAGAGGCAAGCTTGTCTCACCATAACATGCAGATGCTTGGCTAACTGAGCGCTACCCTCCGCCCAGGTGCACCAAGCGCGCGCCGAGGCGCGCGCCGAGGCGGAGGCGGCAGCCGAGCAGCGACTGGCCGCGCTGGACCAGGCGCGCCGCGAGGAGAGGGAGGCCGCCGTGCGCGCGGCCCTGGCGCTGGGCGCCCGGCGGGTGGGCGCTCATCCGCACGCAATCCCTCTCTGGCATGCCTCTCTATATATTTCCACGACACACAGTGCGACAGACATGCCACCAATCCGCTACAGAGCGCGCCCGCCGGATGTCCGGGCATAGACTCATGGCTCGGCAGTGCATGCCACAGGCTGCTGACAAGGGCACAGCCCGCCACGGACATGGCTGATTTAGGGGTCTTCCCTGTTACAGCTGAGAACAATGCATCACGCCACGGCGCGGACACCGCATGTTCTGCTTTGCTGGAGTGCAGCATTGATACCTGTGCCTGCGCCAGGGCCCGGAGACTGCGACAACGGTGGGGGACGCGCGGCTGCGCGCTGAGCCGGAGCCTCAGGCGCGCGCCGCTGCGGCCGCAGGCACTGAGGCCGACAGGGCCGCGCGTGAAAGCAACGCTATGCTGGCATGGGGTGCGGCGCAGCCGGGTGCGCAGCGGGAGGCTCGGGCAGGGCCCGCCGCGTCGGCGCGCTCCGCTGGACGCCATAAGGTGGCGCCCGTGTGGGTGCCCGCCGAGCGCGGGCGCAGCGTCGGCGGCGTGGCGGCCGCGCCGCATTGGGATGCTGGGCACACAGGGGCGCCGGCATACGGCCAGCGCGGCGCGCGCGCGTGGGAGACAGGCCCGGCATACACCTTGTCCGGCGGTCCCGGGCGCACAGCGACCCCTGCGCCGCCGCCGCTCTACGCCCGTGCGGGCGCAATGTGGCCATTGATATAGGCTCGGGGCAAACCTGGCGCGGCGCGCACAGGCGGCAAGGCCGAGCGGCCGACGGCGGGGGCAGCCGGCCTCCGCAGCAGCTATCTAGATGCATGTGAGGCCGGCTGCAACGTCGGCAGCGACCGCGCGCGCGGTCGAGCAAGCTGTGTTCCGGCAAGCCAGGGGCAGACGCGGACGCCTTGCAGCTTGCTGCTTCGAGCGCGCACACCGCGGTGAGCTGCTGCCGCGGCAAGCATTCCTGCGAAGGCTGGCGGCCTGCCCCCGCGCTGCAGGCGGGGCGCGCCAGCGACCTGGTCAGGTGCAAGCGCGGCCGGTGACGGCGCCGGCGCAGGCGCGCTCGACGGAGCGCGTGCGCAGCGGCCCGGGCGCCACCATGCGGGGCTGCAGCAGCTTTCCAAGCACTTGCGTGCCGGAGCGGCTGCGGGCAGGTGCATGGTGGGCCAGCTCTCGCCGGCCACTTGCATGGCTCAGTCATGCCGTCGTCACCTGTGGGTCTTGCATGAGTGGGTTTGTTGCATCAGTAACCAAATCAGCCAGCTCTTGCCAGCCGGAGGGTCTCAGGCTGAATCTTTCAGCCCCTGTGGGCAACCGCCTGGCCACCTGCTCACTGCATGCAAGCGAACAACTGCCAACCGCGTAGGTCCCGTCCTTACACAGTGCCATGCTGCCACCATGTGCAATGCATCATAGAACACTTGCCAGGGAGTAAGCTTTGTTTGTTGGTGTGGCTGTACAGAGCTGGCTCATGCAGAGACTTCTTTGCCAGCTGCATGGGAGCAAGTCCGGGCTCTGGGCCGACTCCGGCTGCTCAGGCGCCCAGCCCTTCCTCACATGGTGGCTGCCAAGCAGATAACGAAGCTGAGACAAACAAACTCATAGCCATAGTAAATAAGCTATTGATGTCAATATCAACCGGCCCAGCATGTTTTGCTTCTATATTCATGTTCTGTTACCCCTAGCTACACCTCACAGCAAGTGAAGGCTGTTGCGATGAGCGAGCCTTTTCTTTTCTTTTTCCCGAGCAGTTCCCCTATGCGCTATGGTGTGCGCCCCGCCGGCAGTCGCCTGGCGAGGAGGACCTGTGCTAATTGCCAAGTAATAAAGCTCCTGCGCCACACAGCTCGCTGTCACCACAGAAGCGCCAGCGCCCTTAGCACTTGCGCTCCCTCTTCTGGAACAACTACCTCACCCGGTGCGCCTGTCCGCAGCCCTGGACTGCTCAGCCCAGCCTTGCCTTGCCCGGCTCACGCTTGAACCAATGGCTCACCATCTCAAGAGTGGCGGGGCGCTGAGGGTGCAGGCGGCCCAAAACCGTGCTGTACCTACTGTAATCAACGACACCGGCCTTCGCTGTGCGCCTGACGATCTCCAAGGCAGCATAGCATGCGCCGCGCTCCATCTCACCTTGCATTGGCATATCGCATGGCGCCGCACAGCCACGCAACCATGCCTGTGCTTGAGGAGTGGCACGTGGGGCGCAATCGTCCCCACGCATGCGGCATGCCGGGCTGCATTGCGCAGCTCGTCACAAAGACACACCTGGAGGCCCGCCTGTGCGCTGCGCACATAAAGTGCCCCGCGGTGCTGCGCGGCGGTGTGCCGCAGCGCTGGTGTGCGTGTTGCCACCGCTTCCACACGCTCGGAGCTTTTTCTGCCAGCGCAAGGTGCGCGCCTGCCTCGTGTTGGAACTGCACTGGTCATCCCCACTACTGTTGCATCTGTTTGTTGACATCTACCTGTTCCTGCTTGTGTAGGAGGCACAGCACAGCAGTTGTAAGGCAGGGTCATCTCGAGTGCAATACAATGCGCTTGTGCATGCGCACTGTACGGCAACGTGTTCTAGATAGCTCAAGCTGTTCCTTGGGAAAAAGAAAAAAGAAAAATAAAGCATGAGTCCGCTAGCATGCACACGCTCCAAAGTCAGAGGAAAGCTCTGCCTGATTGATGAAGCGATAACCATTGATGGTGAAGCCCTGGGAAGTGCATGGACAGGACGTTTGCCACAGTTTTCTTTCCCATTTGGGAATGGGATCATGACATTAACCTGATGACCCTTGCATGCCCTTCTCTGAGCGCTTTGCATCGGCACTTGCGGCAGGACCTGCATGGCCAGCCTCAGGACAAAGCGCGAGCGCCACATACGCAAGCAGCGAGCGTCCGTGCAACCGCTCGCTGAGCATACGCGTTACATCAGCAGTGCAGCAGCGAGCCGCTCGCGCAGCCGCGCGGCGGCTGATGACGAAGCTGACACGTCTTGCTCGACTTCTGGCTCATCATACGCCCCCAGCACTGCAGACGGCGCTCCCGAGCCTGGCGGCGCTGCTGGCACTGGTCCGCATGCAGGTGGGGCAAGCCATCTTGTGCCGTGCGGTGCTGCTGGCCCCCTGGATACCCTAACCCTACACCATATACCCTACATATATGACATAAAGGGCGGCAATTTGGGCTATACTACATGCTGCCTGAGCGCGTCGGACCTCTGCTATGCGCTTTAACAGACAACGAGGGGCATGCAACAGGCGCACTTTGTCTCACTTGCATGCCGGCACGCAGGTGGCATGGCGTCGCGCAGCCGCAATGCACTGCCAGTGTTTGAGGAGTGGTACGATGGAGCAGTGAGTGGCCAGCGCCCATGTAACGGCCCGCGCGCATGCGGCGTGGCGGGCTGCGCCGAGTTGCTTGTTAAAGTTTACCACATGCAGGCCCGCCTGTGCCCTGCGCACATGAAGTGCTCCGCGGTGCTGCGCCGCGGCGTGCCGCAGCGCTGGTGTGGGCACTGCCGGAAATTTCATGCGCTGGAGGCGTTCAGCGGCAGCCGCAGGTACGCGCCTGCCGACCTCGCGCTGGGCTCACCCACAATCTGACTCCACAAAGGTACATACCCGTGCGCTCTACGTAGCGAGGTGCTCCAGTCAGTTTGAGCAGAGGCCCTGCTGAGTGCAAGAGGTAAACTGCGCTTTTGGCGTTACAGTTCCCTGAGCTGTGTGCAAATGACCTGCGGCAGGTGCTGCATGGCCAGCCGCGAGGCGGCGCGCAAGGCAGTGCACAAGCGCCCAACGCGCCTGGCTGCCGCATGGCCCACCGAGAGCAGAGCCACCCGTGCGCACCCAGCAGCCGCGCCCGCAGTTGGAGCTGCGGCCGCGGCAGCAACCGCCCAGGCCACCCAGGACGCCACTCGAGTGGCGCAGCGCGGGCGCGCCGAAGGCGACGCGGCCGCTGCGCCGCCGCACCTTGCCGAAGAGTGTGAGGCAGCGCCCTTGTCGTCATTTGCTGCGCAAGCACGCGACGCCGCCGCCGCAGCAGCTGCAGGCGCCGCGCTGGCGCACTATGTTGAACAGCATGCGTCAGCGTCCATGTGGCTGCTGGGTGAGCATGCGCGCGACGGCGGCGACCCGGCAGCAAACGGCTTGCGGCGCTGCATGGCGGGCGAGGATGACATGAGCATGTCAGATGGCTTGCACGCCCCCAGCACATTCGACAGTGCTTCCTACCCCGATGACGCTGGCAACGGCCCGGATGCAGGTGGGGCATGCTGTCTGTCCGTGGCTGTGCTTTTGGGTACAGAGTGCTGCTATTTTCCGACTCATTATATATTTTACTGCTGCAGTGCGAGTGTGAACTTTGATAAAGTACAAGGCCTTGTGCGGGCCTCAGGTTGCGCTGGCGGCAGTGCTGCCGACCCTGACCATGCCGCCCCTGCTACGGCAGCTCCGGCCGCCGAGGCGCGCCGCAAGGCCGAAAAGCGGCGGCCGGCCGCGGGCGATGCGGCAGGGAGCAACGACTGTGACAGCGAAGCGCCATCCGAGGGCAGGCCCAGCAAGCGGCACAGGGCCGCTGCGGCCGGGGCATCCAGCGGTGACGAGGCTGTCAACGAGCGGGCAGCGCTGGGCGCGGCTGAGGCAGAGGCACGCTCTGGTGAGGCTGTTGATGCAGAAGACCATGGAGGAGACGTCCGCGCGGCATCGCGCCGCCTGGGCGCGCGCGACACGGACCCGCGCTATGTGGCTGCGCTTGCGCATGAGCGCGGGGACATCGCCGAGCAGGTGCGCGGGTCACGACTTTGTGCGGCTTTGCTACATTGCAGGAGCATGCTCTCGCACGATTTGTTGCGCCCCAGACAGAGAGTGAGCTGTTCAGTGCCACGCATGTGGTCAGCATGGGGCATGACATGGTGAGCTTGGCTGACACGGCAAGCGTGCGGCACAGCGTGCCGCGCCTTGCTGATCGGGCATTCCTTGCCTAGGTGGATGGAGCACGCGCGAAGGCGCGCGCAGCGGCCGTGCAGCGTTTTGCCGCGGCACTGGCGCTCGTGCGCGCGGAGCTCGACAAGCAGGCGCGCAGCCGGCTGTGCATGTACGGCAACAGCAATATCCGTTGCACAGCCACAGCCTGCCTTGCCCTGTTGCACTGTTTGTGCAAGTGAGTACGAGTGGAGCCGCTGTGCATGCCATGCGCGTGGCAGCGTGGGCAATGCTGATGGACATGAGCTGCAGTGTACAGAATCGCCCGTACTGCTCATGATGCCTTACTTACAAAGCAGACACGCCTAGGTGCACCAAGCGTGCACCGAGGCGCGCGCCGAGGCAGAGGCAGCGGCCGAGCAGCGCGTTGCCGCAGCGCTCGCGCATGAGCGCGCAGAGCTTGTCAAGCAGGCATGCAGCCTCTCGTGCACACGTGCAGCACCTGGCCGTTCACAGGCTTGGCCTGCCTTCGCAGAGCTGACTGCGGGACAGATCAGAGATCCTTGGCTGCACACGTGATGCGTGTGACAGCAGAGGGCATGTGATGAGGTCATGAGCGGCGGTGAAGGCAAGTCAAGGCAAGTGCATGTCCCACTCAGATATTCATGCTCAGCTGACCGAGGCAGTGCGCCTAGGTGTTGCTCGCACGCATCGAGGCGCACGATGAGGTGGACGCAGCCGAGCAGCGCTTTACCGCGGCGCTGGCGCATGACCGCGCGCAGCTAGCCAAGCAGGCGCGCAGCCTGCTAAGCACGCACGGCCGTTGGCTGCAAGGCCCGAGCCTGGTGTTGCTGATTTTGTATGCGACTGACCATGAGCGGGACGGCTGCACATGCTCTGCATGTGGCATCCTGGCGAATGGGGTGATGGTGCTCTGCTGGAGGCAAGCTTTTCTCACCATAACGTGCCATGCTCTGTTGACCGAGTGCTACCCTTTGCCCAGGTGCACCAAGCGCGCACCGAGGCGCGCGCTGAGGCGGAGGCGGCAGCCGAGCAGCGGGTGGCCGCGCTGGACCAGGCGCGCTGTGAGGAGAGGGAGGCAGCCGTGCGCGAGGCCCTGGCGCTCGGCGCCCTGCCGGTGCGCACGCCCTGGCCCCAGGCAAAGGGGCCCATGCTACACAGTGGGCAGCGCAGCAGGCGGCCGTGCCTTGTTTAGCGAGGTCATGTGCGCCCTTGCGGCACGCACTGCGCCAGTGTGCCGATCAGCTGCAGAGCGCGCCTGCTGGGGGTCCTGGCATGATTTCCTGGCGCGGCGATGCATGCCGCAGGCTGCTGACAGGACAACAGCCTGCCATGGGCCTGGTTGATGGATGCGTCCACCCTGCCACAGCCGAGGACATTGCATCACGCCAGGGCGCGGATGCCGCAACCAAGGAGCGCGACGCGGCTGCGCCCTGAGCCGGAAGCTCAGGCGCCGTGGAAGCGCGCACGAGGCCGACAAGGCCCCGCGCGAGCACAATGCCAGGCTGGTTGGGAGACGGCGCAGATGGTGCTCACAGGGAGGCCTGCGCAGCGCCCGCCGCGCCGCCGCGCTCTGCTGGACGCCATGGGGCGGCGCGCGTGCGGGTGCCCGCCGAGCGCGGGCGCAGCGTAAGCGGCGCATTGGCCGCGCCTGGCACAGGGATGCCGGCATGCGGCCAGCGCGGCGCGTCGCGCGGGAGACAGGCCCTGCATACACCCTGCGCCGCCGCCGCTCTATGCCCGTGCGGGCGCAAAGTGGCCTAGGGTGGAGGCTTGGGGCAAACCTGCCGCAGCGCGCACAGGCAGCGAGGCCAAGTGGCCAACTGCGGGAGCAGCGCCGGCCTCCGCAGCCGTCTAGATGCGTGTGAGGCCCGCTGAGTGGCGGCGGCCGCGGCTGTGCGCGCGGCGGAGCTAGCTGTGTGTTGGCAAGGGAGGGGCGGACGCGGCTGCCTTGAAGCTTGCTGCGGCTTGCGCGCGCGCCGCGGCGAGCCGCTGCCGCGCCAAGCCTCCTCGCATGGAGCACTGGCGGCTTGCTTCTGCGCTGCTTGCGGGGCGCGCTGGCACCTTGGTTAGATGCAAGCGCGACAGGCGCCGGCGGCGCACACGCAGGCGCGCTTCGCGGAGCGCATGTGTGGCGGTTCGGGTGCCACCATGCGGGGCTGCAGCAGCTTGCGCGCATTTGCGAGCTGTAGCCGCTACAGGCAGCTGCGTGATGGGCTGCTCTGGCCTGCCAGCTGCATGGCTCAGCCATGCAGTCCCTTGTGGGGTAGGGGTAAGGTATGCATGGCTCGGCCATGCAGGCACCTGCGGGTCTTGCACAAAAGAACTTCTTGTGGCAGTCACCAAGTTTCAGCGTGTATCAGCCCGCTGTCACCAGCCAGAGCGCTTCAGGCCTGTGTTCAAGCGCCTGGCCACTTAGTAGGGTGCGTAAGGAGTGGGAGCCGCAGGTGTAAACTGCATGTTATCTGTCCTTTGACAGTGCCAGGCTGTCACCAGGTGCATTGCTTTGTTGACCTCGTGTCAGGAACATGTACTGTTTGTTGATTTACCCCTGTGTCTGTGAGAGCTGCCTCATGCTAAGCGTTGCAAGTGCACCCTGTCATGCAGCTGGGACAAGTCTGGGCTCTGGCCAACTGGCGCTCCTTAGCCGCATAGCCCTCTCATGGGGGCATCGAGCAGGTGTTGATGCTGTTGACATCAAGATCTGCCCCGCACAGCCCTTCTGCTCTATAATCATGTTCTGTTACACCTAAGCTACAGGCTGAGCGAAGACCTGGTCCTGGACTTCAGTGCGACCAAATGCGCCACAAGTCCGCTCCGCCGGACAGTCGCCCCTGGCGAGCAGGACGTGTGCTTTTTGCCGAGGAACGGTGCTCCTGCGCCAAACAAGTCGCATTGCAGGAGTGCCAGCGCCCTCAGCACACGCACCTCTACCCTTGGAACACCAACCTGCACCCGGTGCGCCTGTCCGCAGCCCTGAGCTGCTCTTCGCAGCCTTGCGTTACCCGTCTCATGCTGAAACCACTGGCTCCATTCTCAAGAGTGGCGGGGCATCGGGAGTGCAGGTGGCCCAGTCCGCGCTGTACTCACCGCTTTCACCACACCGGCCTCTGCCGTGCGCCTGACACCCTCCAAACCAAGATAACACGCGGCGCGCTGCAGCTCGCCTGTGCGCTGGCGCGCGTATGGCATGGCGCCGCACAGCCACGTTGACGTGCCCGTGCTGGAGGAGTGGCACGTAGCACACAAGCGACCCCACGCGTGCGGCGTGGAGGGCTGTACTGCGCACCTCATCACAAGGCGTCACTTACAGGCCCGCCTGTGCGCCGCGCATATCAAGTGCCCCGCAGTGCTGCGCGGCGGCGTGCGGCAGCGCTGGTGCAAGCGCTGCCACTGCTTCCACGCGCTCGGAGCATTTTCTGGCAGCCGCAGGTGTGCGCCTGCCTCGCGCTTGCAGCGCGCTTGTCTGGCGCTTCTGCAGGGTTGACCCGCCTCTTTCACGATTTTAAACTGCGCTTGTAGCAAGTTGTTTCACTGCGCCTGGCTTTAGTGCCCTGTCGTCAGAGGCATGACTCCGTATGGCTACAGTTTATATTATCCTCATTGACGCGCACCCAGTTGCGGCAGGAGCTGCGCAGCCAGCCTCAGCACGCAACGCGCGGCGTACCACAAGCATCGAGCGCGCAGCGCCAGTGCGGCCGCGAGTCCCAAGGCGCACCGTGAGCATCAGGCGCGCGCGGCCTGGGCAGCTGTGGCCATACTTAGGGGCGATGCGCACCCAGCGGCTGCGCCCGCAGCTGCAGCGCACTCCCGGTGTACCTGCTCAGGCCTCCCTGAACGTGTCTCAGATCCGGCGCGGGCGCGCCGCCGGCGAAGCGCACGCCGCGCTGGCCTACTCCGACCATGAGGCGGCGCCCGCGTCGTCGCCCGCTGAGCGCGTGCGCCACATCGGCGACGCAGCTGCGGCCCGCTCGCACTGCCGCACGGCGGCCGACGACGTTTCTCTGACGTCCAGTTCAGACACCTGCGGCTCCGAAGACAGCGCATCCGAGTGTGACGGCACTGCTGGCGCCGGCCTGCATGCAGGTGGCCAACCAGGCCTGCTGCTTGCAGTGCTGTCGTGGCGTAAAGAGTGCTGCTGGCCCCAAGGGCGTGTGCACTGAAGGGCGCGGGCGGCAACCTTGCGCTGGGTCACAGCTTAACCAGCATGCCAGGGCGCTGCTGTGCGCTCTCATGACCTCCGCTCAAGCCAGTGCCGTGCATGATCCCACGGGCGCGCTGGCGCGCAGGCGGCACGGCGTCGCCCGAGCTTGCTGATCTGCCCGTGCTGCATGATGGAGCATACATCGGAAAGCGCTCAGTTTTGGGCCCTCGCGTGTGCGGCGTGGAGGGCTGCGCTGCACAGCTCGTCAAGTTCTGCCACCTGGAGGCCTGCCTGTGCGCCGCGCACTACCAGTGCCGCGCAGTGCTGCGCGGCGGCGTGCCGCAGCGCTGGTGTGGCAACTGCCACGCGTATCACGCGCTCGGGGCCTTCTCTGGCAGCCTGAAGTGCGCGCCCGCCTCGCGCTGGGAGCGCTCTGGTCACTCCCAGGCCTGATGCACATGTCTGTTAAACAAGTTGTGCGCCCTGTATGGCAAGGTGCTGTAGGTGGGATTGTTGTCGCATGAAAGAGGCATGCGCATGCGCATGCCAAGGAGGCTTGGAGCACTGAAGTGAGAGGACTGCCCTTCTGACTGATGTGAGAACAGTGGATGGTTGGATGCCTCTGCAATTGCAACGGAAGGCATTGCAACGGTTGCATGGAATGGCATCGTGACATGCCTTGAAACCCTTCCTGCCCTGCTGAGTGCTTTGCACCGGACGCCGCGGCAGGTCTTGCATGGCCAGCCTCAAGAAAGCGGCAGAGCGCAAAGGCTACGGGCGCAAGCAGCAGGCGCTCGTGCAACTGCCCGCTGAGCGCGCGCGCATCATCAGCAGTGCAGAAGCGAGCCGCTCGCGCAGCCGCGTGACGGCCGATGATGCGGCTGACACGTCTAGGTCAGCTCCTGGCTCGTCATATGCCCCGAGCACTGCGGACGGCGCTCCCGAGCCTGGCGGCGCTGCTGGCTCCGACCCGCGTGCAGGTGGGCAAGCCATCTCGTGCCGTGCGGTGCTGCCGGCCCTCATGGGTATGGAGGGCGGCAAACATGGGTGACAGTCTTTGCTGCCTGAGCGCGCCGGGCCTGTGCTGCGCGCTTTAACAAACACTAAGGGGCATGCAGCCAGCGGCGCGCTTGTCTCACTTACACGCTGGCATGCAGGTGGCATGACATCGCACAGCCGCGACGCGCTGCCCGTGCTCGAGGAGTGGTACGACGGAGCAGTGAGCGGCCAGCGCCCATGCAATCGCCCTCGCATGTGCGGCGTGGCGGGCTGCGCCGAACCGCTCGTAAAAGCTTTCCACCTGAGCTCCCGCCTGTGCCCTGCGCACATGACGTGCCACGCGGTGCTGCGCCGCGGCGTGCCGCAGCGCTGGTGTGCAAAATGTCGCAAGTTCCATGCGCTTAAGGCGTTCAGCGGCAGTCGCAGGTACGCTCCTACCTCGCGCTGGGAGCACTGTGCTCACCCACAGTTTGGCTCTCATATGCAAATGTCTAGTGTGTGCTCCACATAGCAAGGTACTTCAGTGAGCTTGAGCAGAGCGCCCTGCCGCGTGCAACAGGCAAAGTGCGCATGCATGTCCATGCGGGGATCCTAAGCGCTTCGCACCGGACCCCGCGGCAGGTCCTGCATGGCCAGCCTTCAGGCAAAGGCAGCGTACATGCGCAAGCACCGGGCGCGCCGGGCCGGTGCAGCCGCGCCGGGGCCCACTGGGCACAGCAGCGCTGCGCACCCAGCAGCCGCGCGCGCAGCTGGCGCAGCGCGCGCGGCAGCGCGGGCGACTGCACCCGCCCGGGGCAACCAGGACGTCACCGAGGTGGCCCAGCGCGGGCGCGCCGAAGGCGACGCGGCCGCCGCGCCCGCGCACTCAGCTGAACAGCGTGAGTCAACATCCATGTGGCTGCTGGCTGAGCGCGCGCGCGACGGCGGCGACCCGGCGGCGGGCCGCTTGCGTCACGGCACGGCGGCCGGCGATGATGTGGACATGTCGGATGGCTCGCACGCCCCCGGCACGTTCGACAGCGCATTTGAGCGTGACGGCACTGCTGGCAACGGCCCGCATGCAGGGGCATGCTGCCTGTCCCCGGCAGTGCTCTTGAGTCTCAGAGTGCTGCAAAGCCCCACTGCATTGTGGCTTATTGACGTGGCAATTGGTGTGAACGTGAATTAAGCAAGCTCTTGTGCGGGCCTCAGGTAGCGCTGGCGGCGGTGCTGCCGACCCTGAGCATGCCGCCCCTGCCACGGCTACTCCGGCCGCCAAGGCGCGCCGCAAGGCCGACAAGCGGCGCGCGGACGCGCGCAATGCGGCAGTGAGCAACGCCTGTAACAGAGGAGCGCCGTCCGGAGGCGGGCCCAGCAAGCGGCACAGGGCCGCGGCGGCCGGGGCACCCGGCGGTGACGAGGCTGTCATCGCGCGTGCGGCGCTGGGCGCGGCTGAGGCGGAGGCAGGCTTTGCTGGTGGGGCGGTCGAAGAAGGCGATGACAGTGGAGACGCGCGCATGGCACTGCGCCGTCTGGGCGCGCGCAGCGCGGACCCGCGCTTTGCGGCGGCGCTGGCGCATGAGCGCGCGGGCTTCGCCAAGCAGGCGCGCAGCTTATGACAAATGACTGCGGTGGTTGGCTGCACTCCAGGAGCCTGCTCTCGCACGGTCAATTGCGGCCATGACAGAGAGTGAGCCTACTGCACACTGCCACGCATGTAAGCAGCATGGGGCATGTCCTTGTTGGCTTGGCTTCGTGGTGAGCTTGGCTGACACGGCAAGCGTGCACCACAGCGTGCCGCGCCTTGCTGATCGGGCACTCCTGCCCAGGTGCACCGGGCGCGCGCCGAGGCGCGCGCTGAGGCGGAGGCAGCGGTTGAGCAGCGCTTGGCCGCGGCGCTGGCGCATGAGCACGCGCATCTGGACAAGCAGGTGCAGCTCACTCTATTTGTGCGGCACTTCGGCAGTGCTCTGGCTTGGTTCTACGGAGTGTGGCTGTGTCGTACAATGATTAGTAGACGATTGCACTCGCCATGAGCATGTGGCAGCATGAGGCACAAAGAAAAGAGCTCAGCCATAGTGAAGCAAGCTTGTTTACCCAACGTGTGCCATGCCCTGCTGATTGAGCACTCCTGCCTAGGTGGACCAAGCGCGCGCCGAGGCGCGCGCGGCGGAGGCAGCAGCCAAGCAGCGCATTGCGGCAGCGCTGGCGCTCGAGCGCGCGGAGCTCGACAAGCAGGCGCGCAGCTGGCTGTGCATGTGCAGTGGATAGGGATGTCCGCTGCACTGCCATAGCCTGCCCTTGCACTATACCACTATTTGTGCAGCGGGTGCAAGTGGAGCCGCTTTGCATGCCATGCGCCTGGCAGCGTGGGCAATGATGATGGCGATGAGCTACAGTGTGTGGATGCGCCCGACTGGCTAATGTTCCTTACTGATTGAGCAGTTGTGCCTAGGTGCACCAAGCGCGCACTGAGGTGCGCATCGAGGCGGAGGCGGCGGCCGAGCAGCGCATTGCCGTGGCGCTGGCGCTCGAGCGCACGGAGCTTGTGAAGCAGGCGCGCGGCCTGTCATGCACGTGCGGCACTTGGCCCTGCTTTGCTGAGATCATTCCGCGACAGACTGGAGCTGCATGGCTGCACATGTGACAGCAGAGGGCACTAGAGGTACATGTGGGCCGCAGTAAAGATGCATCAGAGCCTGTCACAAGCAAATTGGAGTGTGTTGGTGTGTATGGTACCGTACTCACCACACATTCAAAATATCCTTGAAACAGGCTGTGCGAATGTAAACATCATCAACGCTTGCATGAATGCAGGCGCTTGTCTCACTCATACACGCATGCTCTGCTGATCGAGGCGGTGTGCCTAGGTGTTGCTCGCACGCACCGAGGCGCTCGACGAGGTGGAGGCGGCAGCCGAGCAGCGCTTCGCCGCGGCGCTGGCGCGCGAGCGCGCGCAGCTCGCCAAGCAGGCGCGCTGTCTGCTGTGCATGTTCAGCATTTGGCTGCAACGCGCGAGCCTGTGCTGCAGACAGTGCATGCGACAGACTGTGAGCGAGACGGCTGGACATGCTCTGCATGTGGCAGAGCTTGGTAGCATGGGGCATTCGGTGGTGGAGCTGAGCTGGAGGCCAGCTTGTTTCACCGTAACGTGCCATGCTCTGCTGACCGAGCGGTGCCCCCTCTGGCCAGGTGCACCAAGCGCGCGCCGAGGCGCGCGCCGAGGTAGAGGCGGCAGCCGAGCAGCGGCAGGCCGCGCTGGACCAGGCGCGCCGCGAGGAGAGGGAGGCCGCCGTGCGCGAGGCCCTGGCGCTGGGCGTCCGGCGGGTGCGCGCTCGCCCGCTGACTGGCATGCCTCTTCGTGTGCAACTTCACGACACACAGTGCATTAAACATGCCACCAAGCAGTTACAGAGCGTGCCCGCCGGGGGTCCTGGCATGGTCTCTTGGCTCGGTGGCGAGTGCCGCAGGCTGCTGTCAGGGGAACAGCCCGCCATGGATATGGTTGCTTCATAGGTCTACCCTGTCACGGCTG
>JAABUH010003369.1_pt1 | contig 13819 bp, 9 predicted proteins | sample 5559121 | NCBI WGS metagenome assembly JAABUH01 (sample SAMN10711871, study PRJNA513364) | rock metagenome | isolation source: Antarctica rocks | place: Antarctica: Victoria Land, Battleship Promontory nord | collected 2015-12-28 | reverse complement strand
GGCGCGTGGCCGCGTTTGAGGCAAGGATCAACCAGAACCCTTGCGCCGTTGCTGACCGCCTCTGGGTCAAGGACCATCTCGACCCTGACGAGGAGAAACTACGGTTCTCAAGCTAGACAGGGTTTAAGCGCTGCCCTGCCAAACTGCGTCGCGGCATGTGCAGGCAGCCGCCGAGGGCAGGATCGCCGGCAGCGCTAAGAGTTGCAGCGCGGCATCGCTGGCCCGCCAAGGCTTGTGAAGCCAGGGCACACTGTACCTGCAAGGCAACGTCTCAGTTTTGCGCAGACCCTTGCGCAATATCATGGCGCATTCTCATCATGCGACCCTGTGTCGGGGACGCCTTTGCTGCCGTTCTTCTGCTGTATTTGCCAAGTCGCAGCCAGGTATTCCTGTGTCCTGCTTCCTTGATCTTACCTCTGTGGTGCCCTGACACGCAGTTAAGGATCAGTGAACGTCTTGGCGGTTTTTGGAGCCGCTTGCCATCAAAGCTTCGTGGTGTGGCGCCTGTGCCCACTAACCTTGCCAGAACTGCAAAATACCAAGTCGTTAACCATTTTGGGTCTTCCACTCACGAATTAGTGAGTGTATAAGGTCTGCAACTTTAGATTGCAGGGGTTAGCAAAATGCGCGTGCTTCTCGTCGAGGATGAGCTGGTTACCGCCCGTGCCGTCAGCCTGATGCTCAAATCCGAGTGCAGCGCCGTCGTCGATGTCGTCGACACCGGCGAGGAAGCCCTCGAGATGGCGCGCCACTACGACTATGACGCTGTCGTCCTCGACCTCATGCTGCCCGACATGGAAGGTTTCGAGGTGCTGCGCCGCCTGCGCGCCGCCGGACAGGACGCCCCCGTGCTCGTGCTCTCCGGCCTCAGCCGGCCCCAGGTCAAGATCCGCGCCCTCAGCGCCGGCGCCGACGACATCATGACCAAGCCGTTCGACAAGAGCGAGCTCTGCGCCCGTCTCAAAGCCATCGTCCGGCGCAGCAGGGGACACAGTCAGCCCGGTTTGCAGGTCGGCCCCATGAGCCTTAACCTCGACACCAACGAGGTCAGTGTCGACGGCCGGCCGGTGCACCTGACCGGCAAGGAATACGCCGTCCTCGAGCTGCTGACCCTGCGCCGCGGCATGGTGCTGACCAAGGAGGTGTTCCTCAACCACCTCTACGGCGGCATGGACGAGCCGGAGATGAAGATCATCGACGTGTTCATCTGCAAGCTGCGCAAGAAGCTCGCCCAGGCTGGCGCCGACGGCCTCATCGGCACCGTCTGGGGACGCGGATACACCATGCGCGCACCCGAAGCCGCACCAGAGCGCAGGATCGCCGTCACCGCAGCGCCCGTGCCGCAGGGCGCATCGCTCGAAGGTCTGCTCGCCTCAGACGCATACAGCCACCAGAACACCCGCACAGATCTCACCGCGGCCGCGCACATCCTCGAAAGCGCCTGAGGGTCAGCACCAGGCGCAGGCACGCTGAGCCGGGCGCCCGTCCAGCGTGACGCAGCATGAGAGAGCGCATTCCCTCTTCGGCCGTCCGGCTGCGCGACATGCGAACCACGCCGCACGGCCACGTCAGGCTGGCGGTGTGCCGGTCCTGTGCCCATGAGTCGCCGCTGCCCGTCTCGGGTCTGCTGCGACGCCACAGCGAGTGGTGTCTGCTCAGCAGCGCCATGATGGCGCTCACCTGCTCCGCCTGCGGAGAACAGGGGCACACAGAAGCACAGCTTAGTCGAGCACCGTCGACGAGACAGCCCTAAACGCTTTTCACCGGACGTATGTCGGATCCGCGTTGCTAAGTGTCTGACGTTTTGAAAATTGGATCTGCTCTGGGCTCGAACGCGCGCATTCCTTTTCGCCTCCAGCGTGCTTTGAGGGATACGGCATTCTTTCTCTCCGGCCCTTCTGTCTGGAGTTGTCGACCAGTTCAATTATGGCTCCGAGCAGGGTTGCGCGATCGTCGTCGAGCAGCTCGACCAACCCGGCTTTGTGCACGAGGCCGCCGAGTTCGATGAGCTGGCGTGTTCTGGTGCGTCTTTCCTGCACCCATTCGCGCGTGTCGGTACGGTTTTGTGCGAGCACGAGCCTATTTCGCAGCACGGTCAGGCGCTGGAGCTGAGCCGTTGACGCCTGGAGTTCCTGGAACAGGGTCGCCCGCTGTTTTTGTCTTCCCCCACTTGCCCCTTTGCTGAAAGACGGCCTTGCCTGCCTCGGTCCACCTCGCGATGGGGCTGGGCTGGTCCTTGCTCTGCTTGACGACGGCGAGGAGCGTCCCGGCCAGAGCCTCCATGGGCAGGGCATCGGCACCGGTGATCTGGACCAGCTCGCCGAGCTGGGTGGTCTTTTGCGTCTTGACCTTCTTTGCCTTGTCCATGAGGGCTTGGAGTTCGGCATCATAGTCCCTCGGCTTGCGCGCCATCCCCGGCCTCCCCGTATTTTGTGTGTCAGCCTAGCTCTGTCTTTTCGCGTCGGGCAACACGCCCTGGCACCGTTGCAGCGCGTCATTTCTGCTGTCGGAGCGCAGCGGAGACAGGCTAAAAAGTGCGCGCTGATACGTTGCAAGAGCAACGTGCGCTCAGACCAGTGACAGCATGCCTGCTTGGCGGCTAGGCTCGCGGCCACAACACCGGAGCCCACGCCGCGAATGGCGATCTACCATGCCCATATCCAGGTGATCGGCCGCTCGGCTGGGCGGAGCGTGGTGGCGGCTGCGGCCTATCGTGCTGCTTCGGAGCTGCACGACGTGTCGCAGAACCGCACGCACGACTACACCGCGAAGACGGGCGTTGTGCATTCCGAGATCATGCTGCCGGAGGGTGCGCCGGAGCGCTGGGCGCAGGGCGCGACGAAGGCGAGCCTGCACGCGGCGCGCTCGACGTTGTGGAACGAGGTCGAAGCGACGGAGCGCCGCAAGGACGCGCAGCTTGCCCGCGAGATGGAGTTCGCCATTCCGCGTGAGCTGCCGCGTGCGGAGGCGATCCGGCTCGCCCAGGATTTCGTGCGCGAGCAGTTCGTGGATCGTGGAATGGTGGCGGACCTGAACGTGCACTGGGACTTGGGTGAGGACGGGGGATTGAAGCCGCACGCGCACGTCATGCTGACCATGCGCCAGGTCTCGGCCCAGGGGTTCGGGCCGAAGGAGCGGGCGTGGAACGCGACGGGTCTGTACGAGGGTGTGCGGCAGCGCTGGGCGGAGCTTGCGAACGAGCGCTTGGCGGAGCACGGGCACGACGTGCGGATCGACCATCGCACGTATGCGGAGCAGGGGATCGCGTTTGTGCCGCAGCACAAGATCGGGCCTGCGGGAGCGCGTCGTGCGGCGCGTGGCGAGGACGCGGAGCGTGCGGCGGAGCACCTGGCGATTGCGCGTCGCAACGGGGAGGCGATCCTGGCGGAGCCGGGGGTGGTGCTGGACGCGATCACGCGGCAGCACTCGACATTCTCGCGTCGCGACCTGGCGCGGTTCGTGGACCGGCATACGGCGGACGCCGAGCAGTTTGGTTTGGCCCTGGCGAAGGTGGAGGCGTCGGCCGAGCTGGTGCGCGTCGGCATGGACGGGCGCGGCCAGGACCGTTTCAGCACGCGCGAGATGCTGGGGGTGGAGCAGCGGCTGGAAGCGGCGGCGCTGGCGCTGTCCGAGCGGCGGACGCACCCGGTGAAGGCGGATCGTCGGCGTGCGGCTGCGGCGGGTTCGGCGCTTGGCACGGAGCAGGCGGCGGCGTTTGGACACGTGACGCGGGCGCGGGATCTGACGGTGGTGGTTGGCTACGCGGGGACGGGCAAGAGCACGATGCTGGGTGTAGCTCGGCAGGCGTGGGAGGCGGAGGGCTACCGGGTGGTGGGTGCCGCGCTGTCCGGGATTGCGGCGGAGGGGCTGGAGGCGGGGAGCGGCATTGGGTCGCGGACGCTGGCGAGCCTGGAGTTCGGGTGGAAGGACGGGCGGGACCTGCTGACGCGCCGGGACGTGCTGGTGGTGGACGAGGCGGGGATGGTGGGGTCGCGGCAGATGGAGCGTGTGCTCTCTGCCGCGAAGGAGGCGGGCGCCAAGGTGGTTCTGGTGGGCGACCCGGAGCAGCTGCAGGCGATTGAGGCGGGCGCGGCGTTCCGGGCGATCGTGGAGCGGGTGGGGTCGGTGGAGATCACCGAGGTGCGGCGGCAGCGGGAAGCCTGGCAGCGCGACGCCACGCGGGAGCTGGCGACGGGCCAGACGGGCAAGGCTCTACAGCGATACGAACAGTACGGGATGGTACATGGGTCAGAGACCCGTGCGGAGGCGATGGTGTCTCTGGTGGCGGGGTGGGACGCGGAGCGCCGGCAGAGTCCACTGGCGAGCCGGGTGATGCTGGCCTCGACACGGGTGGACGTGGCCGAGCTGAACGGCTTGGCAAGGGAGCGGCTGCGGACGGCCGGGGAGCTTGGGCCGGACCAGGTGGTGGAGACGGAGCGGGGCGAGCGGTCCCTGGCTGTGGAGGACCGTGTGATGTTCGGCCGCAACGAGCGCGGGCTTGGGGCGGGTCCGGACGGTCGGGGTGGTGTGGCGGTGAAGAACGGCACGCTGGGGACGGTTCTCGCGGTGGAAGCCGGGGGCGAGCGGCTGACGGTTCTGTTGGATGGGCCAGGCGGGCAGGAGGGGAAGGACGTGACGTTCTACCTGCGCGACTACGGGCACGTGGACCACGGGTATGCGGCGACGGTGCACAAGGCGCAGGGGGTGACGGTGGACCGTGCGCATGTTCTGGCGTCGCGGTTCATGGACCGGCACGGGGCGTATGTGGGCCTGACGCGGCACCGGGCCGGGGTATCGCTGCACTACGGGCGCGACGAGTTTGCCGACTCTGCGGCACTGGCCCAGGTGCTGGGGCGGGAGCGGTCGAAGGACACGACCCTGGACTATGGCGACCGGGGCGGGGTCGAGGACCTGGTGGCAGGGTATGCGGCGCGGCGGGAGCTGGGGCCGGAGCCTGAGACGGTGCTGCGGCAGGAGGCGGTGCGGGCGGCATCCGAGCAGAGGGTGGCGGAGCAGCAGCGGACGATCGACGCCGGCAAGGCGGGGTTCCGGGCGCGCTACGAGGCGCACAAGGCGGAGCAACAGGCGACGAAGGAGCGCGAGGCGCAGGCGCGAGGTCTGGTGCGGGCATGGGACCTGGCGCTGTACGCCTACACCAAGGCGCTGCCGGGCCTGGAGTCGGACGCGACGCTCGGAGGTATGCGGGAGGGTGTGGAGGAGCTGGGCCGGGCGATGAAGCAGCAGTCCGGAGTGGTGCAGGTACTACGCGAGCGAGGGGCGGAGTTCGGGGTGGGCGACCGGCCGCACTTGGCGCGGGTGGTGGCGAGTGCGCAGCCGGAGCGTGCGGTGGGCGAGATGCTGCAGAAGGCTGAGGTAGGAATGCGGGCGCAGCTACGGCAGCAGGCCGAGCTTGAGGCAGTCCGTGTAGCGCAGGAGGCGGCGCGCAAGCTGGAGCAGGAGCAGCAGGCGCGAGCCAGGCCACGGCCGAGCCAGAGCCGCGGGATGACTATGTGATGAGCGAGACGGAAGACCGGCTTTATGGGTTGATGGAGGTGGTTGAGCGCCAGCAGGCTGCGGTGCAGGCAGCGCTCGAGGGGTTGGCAGTGGAGCGGGTGGCTCTGCAGCGCGAGCGGGAGAAGCTGGCGCGCGGGGTGCAGGGTCTGGAGGCTGGTGCCCGGACGGCGGTGCAGCTGGCGGTGACGGAGAGCCTGTCGAGCGTGGGGCCGACGATCGCGGCCAAGGTGGAGGGCGCGACGCAGGCGCTGGAGGGTGCGGTGTCCGGAGCGGCGAGCACGGCGCACCAGGCGCGAGCGGCGATGCAGGAGGTGGTGCTGTGGGCGAGTTGGCGGTTGCTGGGGTGGATCGTGACTGTAGCCATGGCGCTGGTGCTGCTGGGCTGGCTGACAAGCGCGGCGGTGCTATGGTGGGATACGGGGACGATTGCGGCGGCGCAGCTGGAGAAGGCACAGCTGCAAACCGTGGTGGCTGAGCTGAAGGCTAACTACGATGGATGGGTGGAAGCTGGCATGCTTGGGAAGTTAATCACGTGTGGACCAAAAGCCCGGTTATGCGTCAGAGTGGATGAGAGCGCGGGAGCCTTTGTGTCCGAGGGGCATGATGATTATCGGATAATTCATTTGCCGTAAAATATGAAAAATGTTCAGGAACAACTTTGAAAAAAAATATAAATATAACTTTTAGGAGGTAAAATCTAAATGATAGGACTTATATCATCTTTAGGAAACAGTATGTATTATTTTAATACTCATAAATTTATTTCTAAAGTCCAATCTGGAAATCATTATGATGAATGACAAATATAGCAACAAGGCTGAAACAGAAAAAAAGAATATCAACAATGAATCTCATGAAAAAAATTATTATGAAATAATGTTTGAAAAACTAAAAACATTAAAACTGTACAATAATTTTTTAAATAAATATTTAATTAGAGAAAAAGAAGAAAACAGAAAACTTTTAGAAATAAAAAAACTTGTAGAACTTGAAAATAAGCTGCTTAAGTCAATGCTAAAAAATAGAAAAATAAACTGATATGTTAAGAATTAAAAAAGTAATGTGTAAAAAAAATTACACTTTCTGAAGAATACTTTTGTGTAATGATCAAACTTACATGTCCTGTATTATGCTACGTATGCTTATCATAAATTAGACAATACTTTTTAAGTATTTTCTAATAATAATTACAACAAAGTATTTTACAGAACTGTTATAAACATAAATTTGTAATAGAAGAGCGTTAAATATATACATATATTTTGTTCAAACGTTATCGTAAATAATATTATCACCCTCTAATAACACTGTACCATCGCAACACGTTTGGCTGTTGAGTAAGATCTGATTGCCGTTATTCAGCGATGTCATGAATTTGCATAGGAGTGGATCTGACAAATAAGCGTATAACATCATTCATGAGTGCTAATATCGAGAATGAGCAGACACCGGGCGCGCAGATCACGCGGCTCTATCTCATCGTCCTTGGCAGGCGGCCAGACAGGGCTGGTCTTGAAGCCTACATTGGTCATTTTCGAAATGGCCAGACCCTAGAGGAGATCGCTACTGCGTTCACCGCGTCGGAGGAGTTCCTTACTAATTCAGGTAATGAGGCTGCAGCTGTAATACTATATCGAAACGCGTATGGTGTTATGCCAACTCCAGAATGGCTTACGGCAAATCACCAAGCTCCAGAGGTTCTCGCCGCGGCACTCGTTAGGGATTCGGCGGTGATACTTCGTCTGCCGACACCGCTTTATCTGAATGAGGACACAGCAGATCCTTGGATGCTGACCACGCAGGTCGTGCGCCTCTACCTAGTGGTTCTCGGCCGCCGACCGGATCCGGCCGGGCTTGCTGCCTACATTGAGCATCGCCGCACCGGCCTGCCGCTAGAAGATATCGCTGAGGCGTTCATCGCATCAGAGGAATTTCGTGTCCACGCCGACAATAAAGCCGTGACTGTTGTGCTCTACCGCAACGCCCATGGCGTCGCACCCTCGCCGAGCTGGGTGGACGCGAATACATTGGCCCCTAAAATGGTAGCCACCGCACTGGTGGCCGATCCGGCCGTAATGCGTCATTTGTCCGTGCTAGAAGCGCTGTTCCCAGACGGCTTGCCCCTTGATGATTCGGTTCTGTATCGCCGGTGGCTGTCGGAGCTTGCACGACCGAATGTGGAGGAGCGTGAGGCGATGCGGCAGAGCCGCTTGCTGCCAAGCATCTCCTGGGTAATGTGTCTAGAGAATTCAAACCCCGAGTGGCTGGACGCTGCGATAGCCTCGGTTCGAACTCAGTGTGCTCCTAATGTCGAGTTGTTGTTGGTGTCTAAACAGCGGCTCTGCCCGACCGCGATTTGCCACGCTCGCGATGATGCTCGCATCCGTCCTATTAGAGGACTGCCGTGGGATTCCCGCGCACGGTTATTTAGCCGTGCGCTGGCCGAGTGCCGAGGAGAGTTTGTAGGCGTGCTCGGCCAGCATGACTTGCTACACGAGACGGCGGCATATGAAGTGGCGCTTGCTACCGCTTCAGCGGACATAGTGATCGGCGACGAAGACGCTATCAACGCGGAAGGGCTGCGCCACTCTCCTCGTTTTGGCACGTTCCGCCATCTTGATGCACTACTCGCGGAACGGCATCCCGGTGCCATGCTGATGCGCACTTCGCTGGTGCGTAACGCTGGAGGTCTGGGTACCGGTTCCGACGTGATGGAAAATCGCGATTTGATGTCGCGGGTCGTAGCGAAGCTTAGACCGGGACGCCTACAGCATGTACCTATCTTGCTACAGAGTCGTCGTAATCCAATTACGGCGGCACGACCACTTAGCGCCTCGTCCGGCGAGACCGGGCGGGCGACGTGGTTGCGCAGCTTAGTATCCGGACACAATCTAGACGGTGTGCCGCAGGTGTTGTTCGCAGTACCGGCGCTTCCTCCCTTGACGTCGATTATCGTGGCCACACGCGATCGCGCATCGCTGCTGCAGACGTGCCTGGAAAGCGTGCTGGAGCGGACGGACTATCCGGCGCTGGAAATTCTAGTGCTGGATAACGGTAGCCGCGAAGAGGAAGCTCTCGTCCTGCTGCATCGACTTGGGCTCGACCCGCGAGTGCGCGTCCTGCGCTGCGACGGTCCGTTTAACTGGTCAGCGCTTAACAACATGGGTGTGCGAGAGATGCGCGGCGAGGTCGTCGTGCTGCTAAACAACGACACCGAGGTGGTGGCCGCCGGCTGGCTGCGCGCGTTGGTCTCGCATGCCCTGCGACCTGACGTCGGCATCGTGGGTGCGAAGCTGCTGTATCTCGACCGCAGCGTACAGCATGCCGGCATGGTGTTGGGCCCCGCCGGGCGTGCGACGCACATGTGGCGGCATAGCGATGGCGAGGCGGCGGGCTACATGGATCAGCTGGCGACGGTGCGCGACGTCACCGCTCTGACCGGAGCCTGCGTCGCGCTGCGTCGCGAGGTTTACGAGCGGGTCGGCGGGCTGGAGGAGACGCTACCGGTCACGTGGAGCGACGTCGACCTGTGTTTGCGGGTGCGCAAAATGGGATTGCGAGCGATCTGGACGCCGGAAGCGATCCTGCTCCACCATGAGCAAGCCTCCCGGGGAACGGACGAGACCGCTGACGGACAGAAACGTCTGGCACGCGAGAAGGAATGGATGCTGCGACGCTGGGGAGAGGCGATGGAGGTCGATGCGTTCCTCAGCCCCAACATGCTGCCGAGTGAGGCGCGGGCACTGCTGGCGCCGGTACCCCGGAGAATGCCGGCTTGGCGGGAACCTCGCCCGAGTGCCGAGGAGTCGCAGCACTGATAGTGCTGTGACATACGGATCGCTGCCGTGACTACGCGATGGACAAGGCGTCTCGTGCCTGGATACCCAGGACTTTTAGTGCAGTGGTGATACATGTGAAAGAGGGTGCGAACTCACCGGCATGACCTGGACCTGTCATAGCTAACCGGTTTTGTTGGTTTCATGGAATATCGCGCGTTGGATGCAGATAGCTTGCTCGGTCCAGGAGTAGCGTTGCCCAGCGTGGATACGCGCCCTGGCAGCCACGTCACGTCGGAGCTCCGGTTCAGACATTACCGAGCGCAGGAGGTGCTCCCAGTCCTGCGCGGCACAAAGCCAGCCGGTCTCGCCGTGTTTGATTGCGTCATGGAAGGTATAGGTAGGCGTTGCGATCGTGACCGTGTCGACGAGTGCTGCCTCGAAGTACTTCAGTTCGGATTTGCAGTTGGTGAAGATGTTGTCCTGCAGCGGCACCAGATTGACATCCACGTCGCCGATGAGCCGCTGCAGGTTGACGAAATCCTGGAACGGCACGAATTCCACCCTGTCAAGGTGGCGCGACAGCGGACCTTTCAGGTCGAGGTAGCCCACCAGCCGTACCTGCAGCAATGGATCGTCATCAAGCAATCGTGCCACCGGGCCAGAGATCAACTCGAAGTCCCGGTTGTGGCTCGGCGAGCCGCTGAAGTATCCCAGGATCCTGACATCGTCACGTTCCCGTCCTCGGACTGTCTTGCTCTTGTGGATCCGCTCCGAGATGTCCCATTGTTCGCGGTTGAAGAAGTTCGGCACGATGCCGACAGGCAGTCCGGAGAACGCCTCCAGCCGTTTGGCCAGGAACAGGTTCGTGCCAATCGCTGCGTCGCACATGCGCAGGGTGGCGCCGAGGCGGCCGATATAGGCGAACCAGTGGTTCCATTCGTTCTCACGATCGAGATCGATATCAAGCGTATCCATCACGAGGTGGACGTACTTGGCATCGAAGACCAGATCATCGATGTCGTAGACAACCCTTGTGCCGTGCGCGCGTGCCCGCGCGATCAGACCGGCAACCCGGGTGTCGTACCGGACCCTGCAGATCACGAGCACATCGGCTGCTGCCAGGAACAGGTCCATGTGGGCAAGGTCGGCGGCGGCGAACCAGCTCGCGCCGATCGCGAGCTCAGGCATGGCAGATAGCGCTTGGACCATGTTGTAGCAGCGATAGCGGAACGTGCTGTTGTCCGGGACATCATAGTAGTAGGCCACATGGCGAGTGCCTGCCCTGAGATCAGCAAGCCGACGAGTAAATGGAAGCTGCCATGGATCCTTGTAGTCCACCTGCATGAGACCAGACCGATCTGACTGCACGATCCTTCTCAAAAAGCCGAGTGCAGTCGATCGACGACCGGCCCCAGGCTCTGCATCCAGTCACGATGAAGGCGATTGCCGCTGAAGTTCTCGCGCCTGCGCTCGAGATTGCATGCCAATTCGATGGCTTTCGCGAAGCCTTGCGTCAACGAGGCGATGTCCGTGTCAGCGCAGATGATGTTGCTGGAGTAGCCATCCAGGGATTGCTTGTTCAGGCAGCGATTGGTCAGCGCGACAGCGCCACTGGCGGCCAAGTCGAGCGGCGGGTAGCTGGGATGAGGTGTCTCGATCAACGCGATACCAAGGTCCATTGTCGCAACCAGAGAGGAATACTGATCCCAGGACAGATTCTCCAGTGTCCTGACAGGATGGTCCTGGCTGATGCACACTTGGTGAAGATCACGGCCGACGAACGTGATGTCCCATGCGTCCGGGTCCAACATTCCCTGTTCCACCGCGGCACTCAGCATCTGTGTGCCGTGATAGTACAGGTTCCGCAGGTTGCTGGGACGTGCGTAGAACATCAGGTTGCGCCGTCCGCTTTCGGCGCGCGCCGCGGCAGCATCGAAGTCGCAGTAAGCGCTCGGAAATGCCGGTTCGAACCAGGCCGTCCCGATGCCGAGACCCGGAATCGGGTCGTTGCCTCGAGTAAGATGATAATGGAGCAGTTCCGAGTTGATCACGACCTGGATGCCAGGATCGGACATCGTCTGTTCAGCGTAGAGGCGATCGTCACCACGCGAGTAAAACATCCGCTCGTCTTCCTGAAGGAGGTAGATAATCCTTTCGGGCTTAACGATGTTGCGGATCAGCTGGGTGGTCCACCACGAGGTGGTGAGGAACATGTCGCCAGCGTCCATCGCGAGCGCACGAGCGGGATTAAGGACTGGGACGTGAAGGAAATCGATGTTGCCATTCCACTTGATGCCGTGGGTGGCAAACAGCCTAGACACATTGCTGCCAACCGCCGGCTCGCGCCGCGTGATGATCCGCAGGGTCGCGTCGAGCTTGCGCGCCAGAAGGGCAGCCAGGATAAGGCTGGTCGCCGCGCCGCCGTAGAGACTGCCGCTGTTGATGCTGTCTATGACGAGGTTCAGCCTCCGGCCGGCATGTGGTAGGGTCACTAGAAGGGGCGGCTTGACTACGTCGTAGTGCTCGAAGAAACGGTCTCGCAACGTTGGCAGCGCAGCGACAGGGGCTTCAGCCGGCTGCACGGTCGGCACGGGAGGAACTGGAACGGCGTTTTCCTGCGCAGGCTCTGCCAGGGGCAGCGGCGGAGGCGCATCCGGCAGCGGCGGGCTTGCTGCGGGCATCGTCCAGCCTGGCGGATGGCCCTGTGCCAGGGAGCGCAGCAACGCGGGGCGCTGCGTGCCGGCCTCGTCCGGATTCAGCGCGCAGTAACGGCTCGCCGAGAATGCCGGGCCCGGGTCACGCCCGAGCAGGCCGCCGATGGTGACGTAGTGCAGGGCGGGGTCGAGACCACTCGCCTCGACCTCCGGATTCCGCGCGGCATACCAGACGGGGTCGAACAGCGGCTCGGCGGCCACGACGCGGGTGTCGCGAACGATCTGCCGCCGCAGCCGCAGCCGTGACGGCAGCTGTCCGGTCAGCGTCCACCATCCAAGCGTCAGGCTCTTGCGGACGAAACGACGGGCTCGCCGTGGAAACAGTTCCGCGCCGGCCCGCAGCGGCCACATCATCCGCCAGGAGGCCGACCCGAGCAGACGATCGCGTTCCGCGCTTGCCCGCAGCCAAGCGTTGCGTATGGAGTGGAACTCGTCGTGCAGCGATGCGGCTTCGCGTGTCGCGATGGCGACCTGCGATCGGTGAAACTCGCTTGCCGCCAAGGCTTCCGACGCCGCGCTCCTGGCCGCAGCGGTATCGGCTCGCGTCGTCACCAGCTCCGCGTCCAGTGCCTCCGCCCGCTCTCGCTGGCTGGCGACCTCGGCGCGTATCTCCCCCGCCTGGCGGACGAGTATGCTCCGTGTGCGTTGCGATTCCGCAGCCTGTTGCGCGAGCCTTTCGTCCGTTTCAGTCCGCAGGCGCGCAATGGTGTCGTCAAGATGAACCCGGCCCTGTTCCCTTGTGGCTGCCATGGCAGCTTCGGCAGCCGTTGCGCGCTGTTCGGCCTCGGTGGCCGACTGCCTAGCGGCGTCACACGCCTGGCGCGCCTTGTCGGCCGTTGCGACTGCAGCATCAGCGCGGGTGTTTATCTCCGCCAGCGATGCTTCCGAGTCCGTGCGTGCCTGGGCAGCCGACCTGATCTCGGCTTCGCGTGCCTGGGCGACCGACTTGATCTCGGCTTCCAGGAAAGCCCGGCGCACGGCAAGCTGTCGGATCTCCATGCGGCAGCGTATCAGATCGGCGAAGGCAGCCAGCTCGGCGCCGGTCCGTCCGGCCTCGCTGCGCTCCAGCACGAAGGCATGCGCGGCCAGATAGCCGGCGTCGTATAGGGGCACTGGCGCGAAGCCGACCTCCGCCCAGCGCGCCAGCCAGTAGATGGTGGGGCGAACGTTGCAGTGTGTCGGCTCGTCCAGGTCGGTGGGGGAAGAGGAGAACAGGATGCGCGGCGCAGCACTGGCCATGGCGGCGATGGCACGCAGCGCCTCGTCCTCGGGCATGTGCTCCAGGACCTCGATGCAGGTCACCAGGTCGTATTCGCCGTCGATCGGATCGGCGATGGAGCCGGCCTTGCAGAACCGGCGCACGTCCATCCTGACCTGCTCGATCGCCCAGTGCGAGATGTCTCGACCATAAGACTCGACACCGCGGTCCCACAGGCATTCCACCAGCAGGCCGAGGGCGCAGCCGGCGTCGAACACGCGGCGCGGCGCGAAGCTGCGGACCAGCTCGCTGGCCACTTGGCCGAAGAATTCCAGCCAGTGTGGGGTGCGAGCGTAGGGCACCGGTCCGCAGTGCGAAGCGTAGTAGCTGGGCCCGTAAAGCGTCTCGGCCGTGGTGGCGGGGTCGATATCAGCGGTGTCTGGCGGCATTGCAGGGTCATAACGCCATTGTGCCACTCTCGGCAACGTGGCTAGCCCATCCTATTCACGGCCTTGAGGTGGTGTTGCTTGTCTGAGCGGCGTGCACGGCTTTGCGTGGCTGCCGCGGGGCGCGTCTTCGTGTCGGCAGTGCTAGGCGCTGGGGTGGGCGGGACG
>JAABUH010003367.1_pt1 | contig 13827 bp, 24 predicted proteins | sample 5559121 | NCBI WGS metagenome assembly JAABUH01 (sample SAMN10711871, study PRJNA513364) | rock metagenome | isolation source: Antarctica rocks | place: Antarctica: Victoria Land, Battleship Promontory nord | collected 2015-12-28 | reverse complement strand
GTTACACAGCGCGTGTGTAGCACCTGATCACAACCCTGCGTTCAACGACGCTGCAAGCATGACCACACTCAATGCTGAGCATCACAAATGAATGCTCCTGAACAATGGCTGCTCACACCACACTGCTCCTACACTTTTGTTGTGCCTGTACCGCCTGGCGAAAGCATGCCATGGTCACCCAGCACAGGTGTAGACGCAGTAAAGGCCAGTTGGGCTGCCAGGCGCCTTGTTTCCCATAATGACGCTACGATGTTACACGACGCTGCAAAGACTTACTGTACACAAATGCACTGTTTGGCGTTGACAAGTTGCAGCACAGCATCCACACATGCATTGGCAGTGCATATGACTGGGTCGCAGGACTCCCTGGCTAGTGCAGGGGGCAGATTTCGCAGTTTTCAGCCCAGCAGGCGCATGCTGCCAGGCAGCCCAAGCCTCACAGGGCGGTCAGTCCGCCATCGATGGTCAGACAGGATCCCGTGATGTAGCTGGCGTCCCCGGACGCCAGGAAGGCCACGGCGGCCGCCACCTCCGCCGTCGTGCCCATCCTGCGAGCAGCAAGTCGCGGCGGTGTCAGCTTGCACACGACCAGCGAGCCACTGACACTGCCGCGGCTGCTCCAAACTCGTTCAGGCTGCCTGACCAGGCAACCGTGCATGTGGCTGCCGAGCGCAGCGGCGGCTGCTGCTGCGCGCATGCGGGGCGGCCGCGCGCGCACCGCTGGATGATCTGCTGACTGGTCATCTCTTCGCAGAGCGCTTCCAGCGTGCGCCCGCTACTGGCCGCATGCCGCCGCGTGCCGTCTGTCAGGATGGGCCCAGGCGCCACCGTGTTGACCCTGATCGCGGACACATGTGAAGGTTGTGACCAAGCAAGTTGTGACGGGAAAGCGCCTGCGAGGCCAGCTGACCAGCCTTCACAAAGTGAGCCTCCTTCCGTGATCAATAGCAGCCAAGAGAGGGATCATCCATCACAGGAGCCAAAGCAACAGCAGACTGTCTGCCCCAGCCACAGGCATGCTTAAACGCCACCTGCTGTGCAGTCATACTCACAAATGCAAAGGCGCTGCTCGCATGCCTGTCTGAACAGGAAGGCAGGTCAAGCAACCTCAACCCATGTGACGTACTACATACAAAGAAGAGATGGCAACAGCCTGCTGCAGGGCTGCAGGGCTGCACCGGATGCCGTGCTTGCCGAGGTCGAGCGCGGCGCAGCGGCTGAGCTGCATGACCGCCGCCTTGGTCATGCTGTACGGGACAAAGCCCGGCTGCGCGACAAAGCCGCTGGTGGACGCGACGTTGACGATCGCGCCCGCGGTCAGCTTGCGCGCGTCGCCCGGGTTGCGCTGCATCGCGCGCGCCGCGTGCTTGACGCCGAACGCGTAGCCCTTCACGTTGGTCGCGAACGCGGCATCCAGCTCTGCGCGCCGGTCCGCAGGTGAGCGCTCTGGTCGCTGGCACTGGGGCTGCCACGCAGCCGTCGGCACACAGCCGAAGACAGCGCTGCCTTCTGCCAGCCCGCACCGACCGACCAGTGAAGTCCAAAGTCAGCGAATTGCCTTGGCAAAGTACAGCGAAGGTGCAGTGCTACGCGGGCTTGTCGGGATTGTACACAGAGCCTCATGAACCTGCTGGGCAGCGAGGTCACTGTCACCAACCTGGCAGCAGGACACACAACGCCAGCGTGCTTATTTGGAACTGAAGAGGTGCGCTGCTCCACTCCAGCATACGGCAACCACAGGCAGGTATGATGAAACGCGTGTTTCAGCTTGAGGGTGGCACACCTGCGTCAGTCACTTGCAGCGCGTCAGCAAACACATAGCGCGCGGCGTTGTTGATGAACACGTCCAGCCGGCCGTGCGTGCTCAGCGTGTGCTTAATCAGCGCCTCGACCTCTGCTTCCTGCGAGACGTCCACCTGCGGCAACGGCCCATACTTGCTGCGCAACTCCGCAGGCTGAGCCGACAGGCGTGCTGCACAGAGTTCTGGCGTCACTGACCAGTGGCTGTGTATCAGCATGGCGGCAACGGGCGGGTCATATATCTAGATGAGGCGCATCCAGGTGAGGCTGACAGCGCGAAGCGTCTTGAACAGAAACCCGGCCGCCTCGGCTGCGCTTGCGAACGTACCTTGAAGGAGCTCACTGTGGGCTGCACGGCAAGCCAGCTAGTGCTCACGGGCTTGGCCGCGGCCGCCGCAGCGCCGTCGATGTCTGCAAAGACAACCTGCGCGCCCTCCGCCACCAGCCGCAGCGCTATGGCCTTGCCGATGCCGTTTCCCGCCCCTGTCACGACCGCCACCTTTGCCTCAAAGCGTCTGGCCATAACAGGGAGCCTGGGATGCGGTTTGCACGGCACAGCAGTTCTCGAGGTGCTTTGCCCTGATGTTTTACCCAGGAGTAGTGAGTCTTGGAAGAGAGCAGTCACCCCTCCCAGAAAAAGGGGGAGACCCGGTGATCCGGGGTGGGCACACCCCCTGCCAGTGCTCCACCTTCTGTGACTGGGCCTGTCACGGCAGGCCGACTGCTATACATAGGCAGACTTCCAGGTAGAGGCGCTGAGTACTGCACAAGCTCAGAAGGACCCGTGGACGGTCAGCTGCTGAGCAGGCAGATCTGTAGAGCGCTGTGCAGGGGTTGGCAAGCGAGGCTGCAGCAGTGCACTCACAGCGGGGCTTTGACGCCAGTCTGATGCTGAAGCTGAGCCGCCAGCGCTGCCGGGAATCTGGCTAGCACTTGGCGGACCCGTGTCGCGCGCGATGCGGAAGGCCGAAGCCGCGCTGTCGCAGACACGCAAGCGCATCTTGTACGCCGTGCTCGCCGGGCTCGGCATTGGCCTGCTGGTCTCCGTGGCCAGCCTGTCGCATGTGCGGCTCTCTGGCAGCGAGCGCTCCAAGCTCGACAAGCTGCAGGCGCACTTTGACGAACAGCTGGCGGAGCGGGTGCGCGCTCGCTGACGATGCTCGCAAGCTGAGCCAAGCCGGGTGTGCCACGGCCACTGTTTCTGCTACTTTCGAGCTTACCGGAGCGCTGGTGACAGGATGCGGCACTGGCAGCAGAGGCAAACCGGCGCTCGCTCGTCGAGTCTGAAAAGGAGCGCCTGAAGGTGCTGCCTGCCGCGCGCCTCCGCTGCTGACAGTCATTGTTCCGTTAGCGCCACGCCTGTGGTCGCTTCATGGTCGCTTCACAGTCTGCTGGCGACGCCCCGGGTGTTGTGCGCCTGCGTGCGCTCTGCGGTATCACTGTGTCTCACCAGCTAGAGCTTGGCGGCGAGCGGGCTGTTAGGCAAGACCGTCTCAGCGGCGCCGCGCCACAGGAAGCGCTGGCGCCTCAAGCACGTGCTGCAGCACAACAAGCAGCCCACTGCTGCCTTGCTTGATTATGCAGAGGGTGTGCCGCGCAGGACACGCACTACGACCTGAAGCAGCGCACGGCCGCGCTGGAGAAGGAGAAGAGCGAGCTGCAGGCCAAGCTCTCGGCGGCCGCCAGCGATGCCGCCAACCTCGAGAAGCAGCGCCGGGCGCGCCCCTGCAGCGCAGCGGGGCCGCCGTGCGCAGCATGCCAGCAGCCAGTGGAGCCAAGGGCAGGCTGCCTCGGTGCCAAGCACGGATGTGCCGTGAAAGAAGTTGAAGAAGTATACCTGCTCAGGTGCTAAAATCAAAGCTCGCGGGGCCTCACTGTGCGGTGGCCTGCGGCGCAGGCAGCGCAGGCCGACGCGGACGCGGCACGGCAGGACGCCGAGCGGCAAGCGGCAGACGTGGCCCGGCTGACGCAGCAGCGCGACTCAGACTGGCGGGTGCGCTGCGGCGCCGGGGGGGGGTCGCGGGGTCCTGGCCTGGATTACCCTCTCCCTGCACGCGTAGCGTCCCAGCGCGCGCCGCCTCACGTGGCGCGATGCAGACGCGTGCCTTGACCGGGGTCTGTGTCAGTACCTCCTCTGCACCTTGTTCTGTGCCGTGCGGGGAAGGCTTGCCGTCCGGGGCACTGGCAGTTGCTGGCTGTCAAGTCACAGGCGGCCGTGGCTGCTGCGTGGCTGACCGTGCGGTGCCCTGCCGAGCAGGAGGCGGCGGGCGCGCTGCAGGGCGACGCGGGGGGCGCGGGCATCCTGGGCCGCAAGGGGCGCAGCGGCGCGGTGGGCGCGCAGAGCATGGGCGCGGCGCTGGCGGACGGCGCGCTCTCGGCGCGTCCCGGCCACCCTGCCAACGGCCCGGATCCGTGCGGTATCGCGCCATGGTGGAGCAGGAGTGCTGGCCCGCCGAGGGAAGCCTCCTTGCCATGCACGGCCTGCAGGCAGTGCGCAAAGTGGGATGCGCCCGCGCGTGGCGCAGGTGCGGAGGCCCGGCGGCGCGGGCAAGGGCACGTCGCCCGCGCTGGCGGCGCTGGCGGAGCCGGGCGCGCCGGGGCGTCATGCGCCGCTGGAGCTCAGCCCGCAGGCCGAGGCGAAGGACCCCGAGCTGGCCGCGCTGCTGCGCAAGGCGGGCCCCCGCGGCCGGCTCGCCCACAGCTCGTCCCACCGCCACGCATGGTTGGGGACAAGCGCGCTACAAATGACCTGGGCTCCGGCTCAGTAAGTGTGAAACACGCGTCGTTCGAATTGGGACGCTGGCTCGCAGCGGCGGACTCGCACGGCAATAGGGTTAGGGTTGGGCCTAACCATAACCTAACCACAGCGCGCCAAGGCCGGGGGCCGCGCTCAGGTGGCCGTGCATGGCGAGGTAATGGTCGCGATCAGCAACGCCAACTACGCGCAGCCGGGCGGCATGCTGGACACGTGGGCGGAGTGCGTGCTGCGCGCGGGCGTCAAGAACGCGCTCGTGGTCGCGCTGGACGAGCCGACCAAGGCGCATGCGGAGACCAAGGGCCTGCCGGCCTTCCAGATGACGCTCGAGGTGGGCCACGCGGCGGGGGGCCTGCGGGGGGGCGTTCGGGGGGAGATTTGGGGGCTGCAGCGTCGCGCCTGGTGGCCTGGCGGCCTGCCGGCGGCCAGCCGCAGCTCACGGCGCGCTGCCGGTGGTGCTGTGTGGGGTGTCTTGTTTCGTGCCAGACGGTTAGCCTGGATCTGCCTGGGTAGGAGGAAACAGGCGATTTACTGAGTCCCTTGAAGCTGCTGCACACTTATGTGATTCAGGGGATGGCATTCAGCCGTGTGACGGATGTAGTGACTGTGAGGCACATGGCAAGGACTTGAACGCAGCATAACTGGATAGCCCCGGTGCGGCGTGACGCTTGTGAGGGCTGCCTCCAGGCACGCATGCCGCGTACGAGCGTGTGTCGAGGGCGCGCCTCCTCAGCGCCTCTGCGCGCGCCGCAGATTCCCAAGTCGCAGGAGGCCGTGGGCGGCAACCACGCGGTCTCGGGGCTCAAGTTCCGCATCTTGCGGCGCTTCCTGGTGCTGGGCTACGCGGTGCGCCGACGCGCGCCGTTCCCCCGCCCAATCAGGCTGGTGAATCGTGGGACTTGCGACATGCAGTCTAGGATGTGGTAGACTGTAATGTAAACAGCTGCCTATCACGGCATATTGTATTGGCAGAGTCGGATGTACTGTACGTACAGCTGCCCGCGCCTGTTGCGCTGCCGCGGGCTGGCAGGTCCCGTGGCTGCACGGCGGGGCGCTGCAGCACTGCACAGGCAGCGGGCGGGGCGGCGCTGCATGCATGCCAGCTTGCGCGGGCATTTGTTGCACGCGTGAGGCAGGAAGCGGGGCTGCGGCAGGTGCTGCTGAGCGACGTCGACATCGTCACGCTGCGCAACCCCTTCCCGCACCTCATGCGCGACTGCGACGTGGAGGCCATGAGCGACGGCTGGGACAACGCGACGGCCTACGGCGCGCTCACACACCCCATTTGCATGCAAGTACTGCAGTAATAAATCACCCCCGCGCGGCTTGGCCGTCTGCAACCATGGGCGCAAGCTCGCAGCCTTGCCCCTCGCCCGTGCGGCATGCGCGCGGCTGCAGCCATGTGTGCCAGCATCATGCTACTTTGTGGGCGCTCCTTGTCAGCCGGCCCGCCGTGACGTGAGCCCTCAGGAGGCCCGTGCCGCGCCTGCCGCGCCCGCCGCGCACGCCGCCGCCTGCGAGCAGCTCTGCGAGAGAGGCGCAGGCGTGCAGAGGGAGCCAGTGGGAGCGCTGTGCACAGCTGCATGCAGGCTGCGGGGTCGCCGCGGAGGGCGCAGCAATGCTTAATGCGCATGTATGCAAGAGGGATGGGCGGACGCGCCTCTGGCTAGAGGCGTGTTCCCGACCCTGAACCTAACCCTACCCTGCCTGCCCACGCGTAGGCTACAACGACGTGGCGGACGACGCGGCAATGGGCTGGGCGCGCTACGCGCACTCCATGCGCGTGTTCGTGTTCAACTCGGGCCTGTTCTACATCCGGCCCACGCCCGCCGCGCTCGACCTGCTGGACCGCATCGCGCTGCGCCTGGCCGCGGAGAACGGCTGGGACCAGGCCATCTTCAACGAGGTGCGCCGGACGCGGCCCGTCGCGCAGCGCGCCGGAGCGCCCGGGGCGCTGCGAGTGGGCGCGGGCGCGCATGTCCCAGCGATGTCCTACCCTAGCGATGTGCTGGACCCTACCCTAGCGATGTGCTGGGCGGCAGCGCGCTACGCCCGGCCGCAGAGCGGTGCAGCCGAGCCCAGCGGAGCAGAGGGTGGCGCGCCCGGTGCTTAAGTGCTGGGCCGCGCGCCGCCGCCAGGTCATCTTCTTCCCATCGCGGCCGGGCTATGTGGACCCGGCCGTCACGCGCCGCGTGCTGGACTACATGCTGTTCATGAACAGCAAGGTGCTGTTTAAACAGGTGCGAGCTGGGCGCCCGCTGCTGCGACCAGTCCTTCTTTTGAATGTGCCCCCCCTCATGACTCCACAGCTACATGTATCTCTAACACAAACATGCACTAAAGTCCAATGATTGTCCGCCATGAATCTGTGGACTGAAAAGCCATGTGCGTGCTCTGGCTTGTGTGGTGACGGGCGTACGCGCATTCACACATTTGCTATCAGTCGCCACGCGTGTTGTGCCACACATGCTGCGGGCATGCGTCCAGCTCATGATACTTGTGTTGCCTGACGCCGTGCAGGTGCGGCATGACTCACGCTACGACGACCACATACCGGTGACAGTACATGTCAACTACCACCCTGACAAGCACCCGCGAATGCTCGCGATCGTGAAGCGCTATGTGGACGGGGACACCAAGGCACTCACGCCATTCCCCAGCGGCTCCGAGTAGTGCGCTGCCTGGGTGGAGCACGCCTCCAGTGGGTGGAGCAGTGGCTCCTCCCAGGCACCGCACACGATGTGTAGACGCTTCGCTGCGTAGAGCGTTGCCGGCGCTCGAGGAGAGCATGTGCGCGTGCCACAAGCGTGTCGAGGTTGCTACGTGCTGAAGTACTCAAGTAATGCTTTATGCGCTATGTTATGTGAACTGCTAGGTATGTCACAACGAAAGTGCGTTCTGGTTGGAGGGCGTCTATGTAACTCCCTGCTCTGTGTTAGGGCTTGAACGAAGCAGCTCCTTGTCCGACCTCCCCCACTTGCGAAAGCCTTGCGTCTGGCCTCGCCTTCACCTCCTGGCGCAAAGATGGCCTCCCCAACCTGCCACCGCATGGCCGTTTGGGCGCTCGGCCTTGCGGTGACACCTTGCTGGCAGATGGGTGCTTGGCAGACGCTATCACTGCAGTGTCAGCCGGGAAGTGTCAGCACTAGCCTGCATACACACGGATTGAAAGTTTTTGTGACATCTGCCTTCCCGTGCAGCACTGTCTTGCTTTTTCTTCCTGTGACATCTCTTGGAGCCCAACATGCTGGCCTCTCCTCACTCACTTTCGCTGATGTTCGCAGGTGATCACAGCCAACGGGGCTGCTGCATTCACAGCGCTCGCGCCGCAAGCTGCCGCCGAGCAGCTCCCATGCGACCCGCCCGCCGGCGCGCAGCCCGGCGCGACTCTGGGGTCCTACCGCGGCCTGACCCCAGAGTCTGCGCCAGTGGTCACACAGCAGCTGGTGCCGCTTGCCTGGCAAGCCTTCACGAGCAGCAACGCCGCGCCTTGCGCCGCCGGCGCGGCGCGCCTGACATCTGCCACAGTCACGCGCGCCTGCCAGCAGGCACGGGCGCGGAGGCCACAATGTCTGCTGTTCGACAGGACACGATGCAGAGATTGGTGTCCTGTGCTGCAGCAGAGCGCTGCCGCTTGTCCTCAATCTCCCTGCTTTGCTGCGAGCTCGGTCTATGCTGGCCAAGATCTCTGCCTCTCAGCTTTCCCAGGAGCAACAAAACAGGCCGGCTGCCCGCACACCCCGGAACTACTGCCTGCACCTGCCCTTCCAAGGTGCACACCCACGTAGTCCGCGTATACCTCACGTCTGTGACCCGTCCTGTGACTTTGACAGGCCTATCACAAGGGACCATCCTTCTGATGTTGGCAGGGACGCGCCAGCCATACTCCAGCAGCCCAGTTAAGCAGGCATGACAGCATGATATGTTGACCTATGCACTAATGCAAGCGGGTGCGTGCTGCTGCGCCCAGCTTGTCGCCGGCACAAACTACGCGTTTGGCTTCAACGCTACGTACTCGTGCGCGCCCGCCAGTGCCAGCAGCTCCACACAAGTGAACGCCATCGTGTACCAGCCGCTGCCCGGCAACGGGAATGGGGCCCAGGTGCGCCTATGCAGTGTCTGCTGGCCATGAAATTTCTTGGTGGTGTCTTTGACACGCAATTGCTGAGGCTGCCTCGTGACTCGCGCGCAGGTCACGCGCGTATGGCAGGCCTGACTCTGTGCCAACATGACGAGCAGGAGGCAGCAGCACCATATTTATTTAGCTATCTCAGCCGTTGGGCATTACAACGAGTTTGTCCTGAGCGGTGTGCCGGAATGCAAGTCCTGCAGAGGCGGTGCTCGTCGGCAGAGCTAGCTCTGCTCAGGATACATGGGCGGAGGTCCTGTATGTTGGACGTGGGACGATGCGAGCCGCAGTCTCAAACATATTTTCATGAAAAGAGTCTGCAGTCAGGGTACTATGCGAGTGCTTGGTTTAACCAAATTGGTAGAAAAATGGTAGAAATGCCTGAATAACCCTAAATAACTGCTGCCAGCTGCCGCCTCGAAACAAGCCCCGTCAAAGTACTGCCGTATGTGGGCTACGGCGGCTTTACGGGCACAGCCCAATGCCCTATGAGAACCCCGCCAGCACCTAGTAGGGGATTCGGCAATGCACTTCGAAGTGCGCTTGTACTAAGCGGCAGCTACAGCGGGGTGGCACTCCTGCACGCACAGCATGGGAGCTTGCCGGAGAAGCACGGGGAGAGTGTCCACAAGACTCGGCAGAGTGGGCAGAACGTGAAGGCCAACGCAGGCCACGCCTTTACTAGCTCGCTTGCAGCAAGCGGGCACAAGAAGCGGGTGACAGTGGGTGCGTGGAGTCCAGAGCGCGTCGGAGTCTCAGCCTGGCGGTCCGCGCGTGCCCACCAAGCAAGTGGTACCCTTCTGTGGCAGGCAGACGTGGCCGGCTGGTGGACTGCAGCGGCCTCGCACTTCACCGCTGCGGCGGAGCCAGCGCCATGGCGCAGAGCGCGGAAGCGCACTCGGATCCGCACGCGCCGGGCGCTGAGCCCAGCTGTCACCACATAAACGTTGCCATCCGCTTCCGGCCCCTGAGGTTTGCGCGCGCCCGCCCAGTTCCAGCTTCCAATGCGCAAGCAGTGTTGCAGAACGTGCGCGCGGGCCTGCTGACTCTCCAGCCTGCCCGGGGCAGCGTGCGCGAGCACGAGCGCGGCGAGTGCGAGATCTGGGGCATCGTCGCGCCGCGGACGGTCGGCGTCGTGTCCGGGCCGGGCGTCGCGCAGTATGGCTTCGACCACGTCTTCGGGGGGCTGGCGAGCAACGCGCAGGCAGGCGCCGCACCTGCCTGCCTGCTGTCCAGCTTGATAAGGGTAAAAGCACTCGGGCAACCCAGCGGCTATGCGGCGCAGGTCTACGACACCACCGCGAAGGAGATTGTGGCCGCGGCTATGGACGGTGCGGCGCCCTGGCGCTGCTGACCCTTGCCGCCGTGTTCAGAGCCCGCTGCGCAGAGGGCGCACGTGGTTGGCGCGGCGGGGGAGCAGGCGTGAACGGGACAATATTTGCGTACGGGGTGACCAGCTCGGGCAAGACACACACCATGAGCGGCACTGGAGAGGACACGGGCGTCATCGGGCGCGCGCTGGCAGACGTGTTTGCCGCCATCGCGAGCACGCACAGCAGAGACTTCCTCCTCCGCTTCTCCATGATGGAGATATACAACGAGGTGCGTTGGGCCTTGCGCACAGCCGCCCACTCCCCATACTGTTAACTTTGCGGCCCCGCGATGTGCTTCTGTGGTTGTGCTCACGTTGCGCGCACATAAAGGTTAGCAAGCTGTAAAAGTGCTGGCCACGGCCATTTGGCCGCTACGCAAGCGTGCGGCTTCGTCATGGTTACGCTCATGGGGCTTGATACGTGCAGGCGGTGGCACACCAGCAGAGGGCCGCGCCCAAGGGCCGCGCCAGCAGCATGCGCATCGGCTGCCTGGCAGGCGCCAGCACGGCTGTCCCTGCTGCAGGCGCCCATGCCTAGGGTCTCATGCCCTGAGCGCAGGTGGTCAACGACCTGCTGGACGAGACCCGCACCAACCTGCGCATGCGCGAGGACCCGGCGCGCGGCTTCTACGCGGAGGGCCTGACCGAGGTGACGCTGGTCAGCGCGGCGCACGCGCTCGACTGCATTGCAGCGGGCAACGCGCAGCGCAAGGTGCGCCCGGCGCCGCGCGCGGCCGGGGCGGCCGAGCCGCGTCGCTGCGTGGCGCCCCTTGTCTGTTCCTGCTTTGCTTGTCTGGGGCCGAGGCTCTGTGTGGATGAAGAGAGTCTGGAAATGCGAGGGTTAGGTGGCTGCGAAATTAGTCTGTTCGGCATGCGATTGGTGCGAGACATGCCCGGCCATGCGCTCATCACCGTCTGCCCAATCTTGCTGCAGGCAGTGTGTACCTCACACAGGACAGGCTTCTCAGAGCCTGCGCTGCGCGGGGCGCCTGACCTGCAGCCCTGCCCGCAGACCAGCGCCACTGCGCTCAACGAGGGCAGCTCGCGCTCGCACACCGTGCTGCGCGTGAGCATCGAGAGCGCGCCCAGCGCATCGGCCGACGGCGCGTGCGGCAGCGGCGCAACCACCGTGTCTGCGCTGCACCTCATCGACCTGGCCGGCTCCGAGTCTGCGCGGGTGCGGCATCCGTGGCGGCCCCGGGGCGAGCGCCACCGCCGCAGGTTGCATGTGGGGGGCGCACACCATGGCGTAGCTGTAGGTGCAAGCTGTGTGAAGCAGCTCCAGGCAAGCACTCACTGCTACCAGCCATGGTGGACCCAAATGGTCCGTCATGCATCAGGCCATCAACAGTGCGAAGTCTATGTGCGACCCATTGGCAAGAAGTTGTCGGGCGATCCATACGTCGCCTTCATCGGGCAGGCATGCTATGGTTCCGCATCAAGGAAGACAGTCTCAGACAGCCGCATGCCTTCAGCTCCCATGTTGAAGCATCACTGCGGCAAGCTCGGGCTGAAGGCGCGCCGCCCGCCAGGCGGCGGTGACGCGCTGGCACACCAAGGAGGGCAGCTTCATCAACCGCTCGCTGCTGGCGCTGGGCTCTGTGATCGCCAAGCTCAGCGAGGGCGCCGCGGCACATGTGCCCTTCCGTGACTCCAAGCTGACGCGCGTGCTGGCGTCCAGCCTGACCGGCTCCGGCGCGCGCATCGCGGTCGTCTGCACCGTCACGCCCGGCAGCAGCCAGGCCGAGGAGACGCACAACACGCTGAAGTTCGCCACGCGCGCCAAGCGGGTGCGCGCGCGCACTCCGGCACAATCTCATCATGCAGGCCTTCCCACGGGACTGCAGCTAGCTCCCTCTGCCTGCACGTGCATGTGCAGGGCCAGATGAGGACTTGAGCTTGCGGACGGGCTGTATGTCGAGCTGCAAAACATGTGGCCAGCAAGTGCTGCCTGACTCGGGAATCAAAGTCGGAGGAGGAACAGGGCCGTGGGCGTTCATCTCATGTACTGCTGTGCATGTGTCGACAGGTGGCCGTGCGCGCGGAGCGCAACGAGGTGCAGGACCAGAGCTCCCTGATCGCGCGCTACCAGAAGGAGGTGGCCGGCCTGCGCGCGCACCTGGGGCGCGTCGGCTCCACCGGCATACACGACCCCATGCACCCAGAGGTGCGCATGGAGGTTGCATCCAAGCCTGACCTTATCGTGAAGTGCGCTGGGACTGGGGAGCATGAGTGCTCTCGGTTGCCACACTCACGAAGTGCTCTGCATATGCGCCTTCCTGCGAAACAAGGTCATGTGACCCTGCACAGCTTTCAACACGTCCCTCCATGGCATGTACTGACTGGGTCCTGTAGCTGCCCATGCGTTGGGATTGACAGCGCATAAGCGCTTGACTATCCACATGCTGGAATGCTCCTACGCACCACCTGTGTTCCTGTCTCCTGATGGACCGTCTGATGCTGGACTCAGTGCTGAGGGGCTCATTAGGGCGCACGTGTCATGCACACTCAAAGTGAGGGGACTGCCTCGGGGGCAAGACCTGGGCTTCTCTCACTCCAGGTGCGCGAGCTGCACTCGCGCCTGCTGGAGGAGCGCATGGCGGTGCGCGCGCGCGAGGCGGAGGCCGCCGCGCTGGAGGCGCGCCTGCAGCGCCTGGTGCATGTGCTGGTCGGCAGCTCGCGCGCGCTCGCGGCCGCCGCGCTGCCCGGCCAGCACCTCGGGGGCATCCGCCTGCGGCGCTCCAGCTCAGAGGCCTCCACGGAGGCGCGCGGATAGCTCCGCATGGCTGCCTGGTAGCAATGCCCGGCCTGCGACTACCTCTTGCCAACCTTCCTGTCGCAGCGTTCGCTTGCGAGCCACAGAAGCGCTTGCAGGCATGGTTGGCCTGTCGCGGCATGTCAGGAGGCATAATATTGAGCTGCAAGTGTAAGTGCTTCTGACGGCCTGCATGTGCGGCAAACAGGTCTTCTGCCACGCTGACGAGACACTGCTGCTACGGGAGCGCGTGGCCATCATGGCAGAGGAGCTCGCGAGCTTGCGGGATGCCGCGGCCTGCAGCGGACAGGAGCGTACCGCGCCTGCTGAGGCTGCTGAGCGAGCTGCGGCGGATGACTTGCACATCCAGGTATGTGCTGCGTCTGGTAGTGCACACGTTTGCGCTTCAGCACCAGTGCCATGTTTGGGGACAAGACCTGGTCAGCATCAGAAAGTAATACAAAGCGTATGCAGCGCATTCACTGGCAGACAGGCCATAGCAAAACCCCAGAAACAGAGGTGTGTGCCAAGACGAGTGCTGGCTTTAACCTGTTCTGCATGACGCAGTAAACAGTACAGCCAAGGCATACACATCAGCTACCTCACTTCATGTATTGCTTCAGCAACGCTCGCGCTGCACACAAACAACTTCAGCAGCACATGGCTCACACATGCATGGCTGGGCGTCACAGGCCCAGATCCTGGCGGCTGAGCGCGACTTCCTTGGCTCCCAGCTCCAGGCTGCCGCAGAGCACAACGCGCACCTGGTCGCTGCAACAGAGATGCTGCGGTCGCAGTTGCTGCAGGTGTGCGGCCAGCGCATTACCATACTGCTGTGGATGTGACCACCTTCCTGTTGGCTCTGTGAGCATCATTCCTTGATAATGTTCTCCCTGCCTGAGGGCTTTGCAAGCGACGTAAATCATCGTGTGCGCTGCAAGTATGCATATGGTATGGCATTGTCCGTGCATGCAAGTATGTGCAATATAAGAGGCTGAAGACTAGGTCGCTTTTGA